>ERZ1292630.4669-Hain-H41-02um-R3-4669-length-11514-cov-4_pt1 | contig 11514 bp, 11 predicted proteins | sample MGYA00564408_ERZ1292630 | MGnify/ENA primary metagenome ERZ1292630 (study PRJEB36523, sample SAMEA6512641) | groundwater metagenome | collected 2019-01-08 | study: AquaDiva: Metagenomics assemblies of 32 groundwater samples | reverse complement strand
GTCGTCGCGGGCGGGGGCGGCGCGGGCGGTGCCACGAGGAGGGGAGCCGGCAGGACCGACTCGTCCCCGGTGGTCCGCGTCTCGCCGGTGGCGATTTGTGAATCTCGAGGCGCGAAGAATGCCAGCCAGGCCGACACGCCTGCCAAGCCGATCGCCGCGACGACGAGCCCAACCCAGAGCCAGTCGCTGCGGCGCGACCGGTGCCTTGCCTTCGAGTTGCCACCGTACCGAACCTCACGCTCCAGAGCGGCGATCAGGGCCGACTCGCCCTCGTCGGCAACCGCGGCATCGAGGGAGGGTGCGTCGGCATCCAGCTCATAGGAGAGTCGCTCCATATCCAGCGCGGTCGGCGCGGGGGCGCGGCGCGCGACGGGTTCGGCCAGAGGCGCCGGAGCCGCGGGCGGCTGGCTCGGGTCGATCGCCACACAACCGATCATCGGCGCGTCCGATCCCCACAGTTCCAGAAACGCGTCGCGAAGCTCGACGCGGCTCACGCGATCGATGGAGGCGATCAGAAGGACGCCGTCCATCCGTTTCGAGAGCCGGCCGGTAAGTCCCTGTCTATGAAGGAGCGGCGCCACGTAGAGCGTGACATCGGCCCTGGCCGCGAAGACACGCGCTGCACGGTCCCACTCGGAGTGGTCGGCCAGTCGAGGCTCCTCCACGGGGTGGGTCCCCGGGCCAATGACCCACAGCGACCCCGCGACCACTTCCCATGCCACTCTCTGGAACGAGCATCCATATTCGAGAACGTCGACCAGTCCCTCCGCCGGCTCGCCAATGCCGCGAAGAACCGTCGGATTCCAGGCATCCAGGTCGACGACCGCCACCTTGAGACCGCGGCGGCTCCAGGCTCTCCCCAGCGCCAGCCCCAGTGCGAAGCACTCGGGGTCGTGCGGGAAGCCTGCCAGGAGGAGCGATCGGAGCGTCAGCGACTGGCGCGTTTGTGCCAGGTTCTCGACGATCGGATCGAGCGCTCCGGCCGTGCTGGCGGCGAGCAGTTCGGTCAGCGATGCGCCCGCGGGCACTGGCAACAGTGAGGCGCTGCCAAGCAACGGCAGATTCACTTCCCGCGCGAAGGCGGTCGGACTGGAATAGCGTTCGACGTCCGTGGCGACGACGGCCATTACGTCTCCCGGTCGAGCGCGGCGGCAAGGGCGGCGACGAGCCGAGGCACCTCGCGCGACGCGACGGTTCTCATGTCGAGCAGTAGGCGATTCGACTCCACGCGCCCGATCACCGGGTCGGAACCCGTCCGGAGCGCGCGTGCCAGGTCGCCGACGCGCCCGCGAACGGGGCGCAGCGACAAGGCGAACGAGGGAACGCGTGCGAGCGGGAGTGCTCCCCCACCCACTTCGCCGTCGCAGGCTACCACCTCCGCACCCGCGCGAACAGCCCGATCCGCGCCCAAAAGGCGGAGCGCCCGGCGGGCCCGGACTCGCACCGAGGCGGCCGGTTCCCCGAGCATGCGAAGAACGGGAATTGCCTCCGCGGCCCGTTCCGGATCGCGGTAGAGACGAAGCGTCGCCTCCAGGGCGGCCAGGGTGAGCTTGTCTGCCCGGAGCGCCCGCGTGAGCGGATTCGCCTTGGCGGCGGCCACCATCGCTTTCGTCCCGGCCAGGATCCCCGCCTGCGGCCCTCCCAGGAGCTTGTCGGCGCTCGCGGTGACGAGCGGCACGCCCGCGGCAAGGGCGCGCGCCGCGAGCGGCTCTTCCGGGAAACCGAAGCGCGTCATGTCTACCAGCGCTCCCGATCCGACGTCCTCGATCAGCGGCACCTTCCGGCGGCGCGCGAGGCGGACCAGCTCCTCGCGCGGCACCTCAGAGGTGAATCCGACGATGGCGAAATTGCTCGGGTGAATGCGGAGTATCGCCCCGGTTTCGGGACCAATCGCCCGTTCATAGTCGCGGAGCCGCGTCTTGTTCGTCGTCCCGACCTCGCGGAGCGTCGCGCCGGCGCGCTCCAGGATTTCCGGAATTCGGAATGAGCCGCCGATCTCCACCAACTCTCCGCGCGACACCACGGCCTCTTTCCCCCGCGCGAAGGTATTGATCGCCAGGATCATGGCGGCCGCGTTGTTGTTCACGACCAGCGCCGCCTGGGCTCCGAGAATCTCCTTCAAGAGCGGCTCCAGGTGGCTCATGCGCGAACCGCGCTCGCCGCGGGCCAGGTCGAATTCGAGATTCGTGTAGGAGCCGGCCATGGCGGCCAGGGCCTTGACCGCCTCTTCGGCCAGCGGAGAGCGGCCGAGGTTCGTGTGGATCACCACCCCGGTGGCGTTCACGACCGGTCGAAGGCTGGGTTGCATCGCCAACTCGGCTCGGCTGGCGGCATCGGCGGCGATGGCTGCCGCGTCGGGGGGCGAACCCGGGGCAAGTCCCTTCGCGGGCGCTCGGACCGAGCCACGGGCGGCGGCTACCGCCAGGCGCGCAGCCGAGAGGAGGACCGTGCGCGGAACACGTTCCGCCAGCGCCCGGAGCGGGGCAGAGCGGAGAATCGCGTCGATCGACGGGAGGCCGCGAAGCGACCCGGCGGTGCGGCTGCCCGCGCGGCCCCGGGCCGTCATGCGGCTCCGCCCCCGAGATAGCATTCCTGCACGTAGGGATTATCGAGGAGCGCCGCGGCGCGGTCGGTCAGCCGGACGGCTCCGGTCTCCAGCACGTAGCCAACGTCGGCGGAGGCCAGCGCCTGCCGCGCGTTCTGCTCCACCAGGACGATCGTCGTCCCCTGCTCCCGAATCTCGCGCACGACGGTGAAGATCTCGCGCACGAGGATCGGGGCGAGCCCCAGCGACGGTTCGTCCAGGAGGAGAAGCGTCGGCCGCGCCATGAGCGCACGGCCGATGGCGAGCATCTGTTGTTCGCCGCCGCTCAGAGTGCCCGATGCCTGGTTCTTCCGCTCTTCCAACCGTGGGAAGAGCCGGAAGATCTTCTCCCGGTCCGCTCTGATCTCCGCGCGGCCCTTGCGGAGATAGGCGCCGAGGTCGAGGTTGTCGAGCACCGAGAGATTCGCGAAGACGATGCGCCCTTCCGGAACGTGCGACACGCCGAGGCCGACGATCTGGTGCGGCGGGACGCCGGCAAGGTCCTTCCCGTCGTAGCGGATGACGCCGCCGCTCGGACGGAGAAGCCCCGAGATGGCTCGAAGCGCCGTGCTCTTCCCGGCGCCGTTCGCGCCGACCAGCGTGACGATTTGCCCCCGCTCCACGCGGATCGAGATCCCCTTGAGCGCATGGATCGCGCCGTAGTGAACGTGCAGGTCCTCGAGTTCGAGCAGGCTCACGGCTCTTCGCCCAGGTAGGCCTCGATCACCTTCGGGTCGCGCCGGATTTCCACCGGCGTTCCCTCGGCGATCTTCACCCCGTGATCGAGCACCGTGATCCGTTCGCAGATTCCCATCACGACCTTCATGTCGTGTTCGATCAGCAGCACGGTCAGGTCGTAGCGGTCACGGATGTCGTGAATGAGGTGCATGAGCGATTCGCTCTCCTGCGGATTTATCCCCGCCGCCGGCTCATCGAGGAGGAGAAGCTTTGGATCCCCGGCCAGCGCGCGTGCGATCTCCAGCCGGCGCTGGTCGCCGTAGGGGAGATGGCGCGCCCTTTCGTCCCGATAGCGCGAGAGGCCAAAAGAGGCCAGCAATGCCTCGCTTCTCTCCAGCATGACGCCTTCCTCCCGATCGGAGCGGGGCGTGCGAAAGACGCTGTCGGCGAATGTGGCGCCCGCGTTCCGGTGGCACGCGACGCGCACGTTGTCGAGACAGGTAAGCTCCGAGAAGAGCCTGGGATTCTGGAAGGTCCGCGCGACCCCCATGCGGGCGATCGTGCTCGAGAGACGGCCCTCGATCGGTTCCCCGCCCAGATGGATCGTTCCGTGGGTCGGTGCGTAGACGCCAGTGACGAGATTGAACACTGTCGTCTTTCCCGCGCCGTTCGGGCCGATGAGCCCGGCCAGCACGCGGCGGGGCAGATCGAGATCGAGATCGCAGACCGCCTTCAACCCCCCGAACGAGCGCGTCACGTTCGTCAGGCGGAGAATCGAACCCCCGGCGGCGGCGGCGGCCCGGGCCGGCGCCGGCGCGGCGGAGGCGTTCACGCGGCCTCCTTCGGCGACTTCCGCCCGCGCGACAGGAGCCCGCGCCACGAGAACTCCCCGTGTCCCAGGATGCCCTGCGGTCGCGCGATCATGAGGACAATGAGAAGGAACGAGTAGATGATGAGCCGCTCGGCGCTCGCGAAGCGAAGTACCTCGGGGAGCGCGGTCAGGATGAAGGCGCCGATCACCGACCCCGTGAGGCTCCCCATTCCTCCCAGCACGACCATCACGATCACCTCGATCGACTTCATGAAGGTGAAGGAGTTCGTATGGAGATAGGTGTAGTGGGAGAAGAGCCCGCCCGAGACGCCCGCGCAGAAGGCGGCGATGACGAACGCCGATACCTTGTAGCGAGTGGTCGGGACGCCAAGGGCTTCGGCCGCGATCTCGTCCTCGCGGATGGCCAGGAGCGCCCGACCGTGGTACGAGCGGATCAGATTGCGCAGGAAGACGAACGTCAGCGCGGCCACGGCGGCCACCCACGCGAGGTCGGTCCGCTGCGGAATCCCCGCGAAGCCTCGCGCCCCGCCGACCGCATCGATGTTCAGGATGGCGACGCGAATGATCTCCCCGAATCCGAGCGTGACGATCGCGAGGTAGTCGCCGCGGAGTCGCATGGACGGCAGGCCGACCAGAAACCCCGCCGCGCCCGCGACAACCCCGCCCAGGATCAGCGCGATCACGAACGGGAGCGCCGACGCCAGGGGACCGGCCCCCGGCACCACGCCGAAGAGACGCGGCGTCGCGTAGACCGTGAACGCCGCCGAGACGTAGGCCCCGACGGCCATGAATCCGGCGTGCCCGATGGAGAACTGACCCGTGACGCCGTTCACGAGATTGAGGCTGAGGGCCAGGATCACGTTCAGCCCGCAAAGGACGAGGATCCGGTAGATGTACGGATTGAGGAACGCCGTCCCGGCCGCGTTAAGCGCCCAGGCGCCCGCCAGGATACCCAGCGTCACGAATAGCGCGTGAAGGGCGCTCTTAGACTTTCTCGGCAACGTTGTGTCCCAGGAGGCCGGCCGGCTTGAGCAGGAGCACGAGGATCAGGATGATGAAGGCGATCGCGTCGCGATAGGTCGAGGAGATGTAGCCGACCACCAGGTATTCCGAAACGCCCATCAGCAATCCCCCGATAACGGCGCCAGGAATGCTCCCGATTCCACCGAGCACGGCCGCCACGAAGGCCTTCACACCGGGCATGATTCCCATGAGCGGCTCGATCTTGGGGTTCGTCAGGCCGACGAGCACGCCCGCCGCCGCGGCCAGGGCGGAGCCGATGGCGAACGTGATCGTGATGATTCGATTCACCGGAATACCCATGAGACTCGCCGCGTCGCGGTTGAACGAGACGGCGCGCATCGCCTTTCCGGTGCGCGTCCGCTGAACGAAGAGCGTCAGCGCCACCATGAGCACGATCGAGATGACCACGACCGTGATCTGGTGGTTCGTCACGAGGACGCCCCCGGCCAGCGTGATGGTGCGCGGCGCGATGAGTTGAGGGAAGAACTTGGGATCGGCGCCGAAGAGCCGGATCCCCAGATTCTCCAGGAGGAGCGAGACTCCGATGGCCGTGATGAGGGCCGTCAGGCGTCCCGATTTCCGCACCGGGCGGTAGGCGAAGAATTCGATCGCCATGCCGAGGCCCGCGCAGATCACCATCGATCCCAGCAGCACCGCGACCGCCAGGAGGGGCGACGGCTCCGGTCCGCCCGCGTGGAGGAGCCGGGCCAGGTAGTAGGCCGCGAACGCGCCCACCATGTAGATGTCGCCATGCGCGAAGTTGATGAGGCGCAGGATTCCGTACACCATGGTGTAGCCGAGCGCGATCAGGGCGTAGATGCTCCCCCACGCGATCCCGTTGGCCAGCTGCTGGAAGAGTTCCTGCACGGCTTCCCTGGGCCTACGGCTCGACGACGGCGACGAACTCGTATTCGCGGTCCTTGATCCCGAGGAAGGTCGCGGACTTCACGGCGTTCCGCATGCCATCGAGCGTGATCCGCCCCGTGACGCCCGCGTAGTCCTTGGTCCCGTTCACCAGATCGCGGATTCTGGCGCGCGCGGCCTTCTGCTTCTCGTTGCGCGGGCCGGTGAGCGACTTGAACGCGGCCGGATCTTCCTTGTTCAGCGTCTCGAGCGCGTTCACCAGGACGCCCGCCGCATCGTAGGCGAGCGCTGCCAGCGCGTCGGGCGTGGAGTTGTAGCGAGCGCGATAGTCGGCCACGAACTTCTGGATCGCGGGGTTCGGGTCCTTCTCCCAGTAGTGGCTGACGAAGTAGGAGCCATTCAGCGCATCCTGGGCGATTTCCAGGAGACGATCCGAGACCCAGCCGTCACCGCCCAGGAGCGGGACGTCGATGCCGAGCTCGCGGGCCTGGCGCGCGATGAGGGCCACCTCGGTGTAATAGCCTGGAACGACGATGAACTGTGGCTTCTTCTGCTTCATGACGGTCAGCTGCGCCTTGAAGTCTTGGTCGCCCTCGGAGTAGGCCTCGTCGGAGACGACGGTGCCGCCCATGGCGTGGAACGACTCGGAGAAGTAATTGGCGAGGCCGACGCTGTAGTCGTTCTTGCTGTCGCGGAGAACAGCCGCCTTCGAGAGATTCAGCGTCTGGCGGGCGAACTTGGCGATCACCATCCCCTGGAACGGATCGATGTAACAGACGCGCGAGATGAAATCGCCGAGCTCCGTCACCTTGGGGTTCGTGGACGAAGGGCTGATCATCGGAACCCCGGCCTGCTGGCAAATCGGCGCGGCCGCCATGCTGCGACTGGACGCCACCTCGCCTAGCACGGCGATGACGCCGTCCTGGTCGATGAGCTTCTGCACCGCTGTCGCCGCCTCCTCGGGCTTCGACTGATCGTCCTCGACCAGGATCCGCAGCTTCGTGCCGGCCACGCCGCCCGCCGCATTCACGTTGTCCATGAAGAGCTCGATGCCCTGCTTGGACGAGATGCCGAATGTCGCGGTGGTGCCGGTGAGAGATCCATAGACGCCGATCGGGATCTCGTTCGATTGCTTGGCGCACCCCGCCGCGAGGGCGAGGAGAAGGCCGAGTACCGCGGCCACGCGGAACGCCGGGTTCCGTCGGATCATGGGCGAGCCTCCATCCCGTAAGTGTTTGAGGACCAACTGACTCCGTTCTCGATTCAGGCGCACCGTAGCCAAATCCCTTGCGCGATTCAAGGGCTGTTCGGGTCGACGGCGCGTCCACCGCGAATAACCAGCCGCTCCGCGAACGCGGGGACGACGGGTCGAAGCGCGCGGAGGGAGCGGCCCTCGTCCGTTTCGTAGACTTGGGCGCGAAGCGCTTCCCGAAGCATCGAGGTCGTGGCGGCGCCGCCCTCGATCCCCCGCGCGACGGCAAGGCCGGCCAGATAACCGCGCACGGCCATGCGGGTCGGAGCCTCCGCGTGCGCCCGCTGGTAGTGGACCACGAAGGAGTCGCGCACGGCGCCCGCCAGCGCGTAATCGCTGAGAAAGAGCGTCGCCCCTTCCAGCGCATCGCGTGCCTCGCGATTCAGACCCTCGGGATCGAGATCGTCGAACCCGTAGACATGAACGCCAGGCCACGCTGACGGGAGCTGCGGGGCCACCACGCCGACGATCCGCGCGGGGGCGAGGAGGATCAGAGCCTTCGGCCGTTTTGCCCGGAGCGCCCCGATCGCTTTCGTGGCGTCGGCCGTTCCCTCGGGGATCTTCTCGATACCGACAATGCCGATTCCAGCCCTTCCGCAGGCCTCCGCCACGACGAGCGCGCGCGTGGAGTCCTCGGCGGTGGAAGCGATGAGAAGCGCCGCGGTTCCCTTCGGATGCTCCCCGGCAAGCTGTCCCGCCAGCGCGCCGGCGGCGGCGGAGACGCCGAGATGGAGCTGAAAGACCCCCTCGCCGAGCGTGGCCAGGCGCTCGTTCGTCGCTGACGGCGAGAGAAGGAGCGCTCCGATCACCTGCGTCGCGGCGGCCAGCGGGGCCGTGTTCGCCGTGAAGAGCTCCCCCACGAGGATCGAGACGCCGTGGTCCTTCAGCAGCCACCGCGCTTTCTTGGCGCCGACGAGAGGATCCCCCTCGGAGTCGTGGAGGATCAGCCGAAGCGCGGGCTCCCACTCCCGGTTGTGCTCCTCGGCCGCGAGGCGGATGCCGTTCACGAACGTCTTCCCATACCGCTCGTAGCGCCCGCTCAGCGGCACGACGACGCCGATTCGGGTGAGCCCCTGCGCCGCTCGCTTGATGGGTATCGAGTCGAGAGGCGCCCCTTCCAGCGGCGCCGCGATCGCCCGGAGACGCTTCCAGTCCGCGGACTTCGGTCCCGCCGTCGCGAGGCCGATGCGCGCGGCCCAGAGTCGCTCGGCAGCGCGCGCCGGCGGATCGAGCCGTTCCACCTCGGCGAGGCCCGCATATTCGATCGCCCACGCCGGGGACTTTGCGTCTCGCGGCTCTTCCAGGAGGCGAGCCTTCAGTTCCCCGGGCCGGCCCAGCGGGTATCGCTTTCCGCTGGGGGCGTTGGATGCCAGTCCCTTGCCGGGAGTGGCGCCAGCCGTCAGCGCGGCCAGCAGCGCCACGCCAAGCGCGCTTTCGACGATACGGTGAAGGCGGCTATCGCGCGGCATGGAGCACGGCATGGTCGCGCGCGAGCGCCACATAAGCGTCGGCGGAAGCGCGAAGACGCGCGTGAACGTCGGCGGGTATCGGTCCTTTCACGACGGCGGGAACACCGGCGACGAACGATCGCGGCGGCACCATGGTTCCCTCCCGGACCACGCTCCCCGCGCCGACCAGCGATTCCTCACCGATGTCGCAGCCGTCGAGCAGGATCGCTCCCATGCCAATGAGGCACCGGTCGCGAATCGTCGCGCCATGGAGCACGGCGCGGTGCCCCACCGTGACCTCCTCGCCGACAGTGAGGCCCGGAAGTCCGGTGGTGACGTGGAGCACGCAGCCATCCTGGATGTTCGTTCTGGCGCCGATCCGGATCGGGCCCACGTCTCCCCGAACGACCGTCCCGTACCAGATGCTGGACGCCTCACCGAGGACGACGTCACCCACCACGACCGCGGTGGGCGCGACGAAGGCAGAGGGATGAATGACCGGAGCCGAGGCCCGAATCGGCGCGATCAGAGGTCCTCGGTTTTCCACTGGCTTCCGAAGTCTTCGGGATGAAGCCCTTCCAGGTAGCGCCGAAGTTCTTCGGCCTTCTCCTCAGGGCTCTTCTCGGCCGGCAATTCGGGAGCCGGGGTCTGGGTCGATTTTTCGAAGAGCGAATCGATGATGAAGATCGGCGCGCGCGATCGGAGGGCGACCGCGATCGAGTCGCTGGGCCGCGCATCCACCGAGACCGGTCCATGACCCCCGTCGAGGTAGATGCTGGCGAAGAAGGTGCTTTCCTTGAGGTCGGTGATGACGACGCGGGAGACCTTGCCGTGCAGGCCTTCGATGATCGAAAGGAGCAGGTCGTGCGTCAGCGGACGCTGGAATTTCTTGCCCGACAGCTCGCTGTGAATTGCGCTCGCCTCCATCGGTCCGATCCAGATCGGAAGCACACGGGCCCCTTCGATCTCCTGGAGCAGCACGACGGGGCTCTTGGTCCGCTCGTCGATGGCCAGGCCCCCGACGCGAACCGGAATCAGGCTCATGGATTTCGTCGCGCCCGTTCCGGCTTCTCTCCTCCCCCAGATCCAGACGGCGACTTCGTGCTGTCGGAGGGCGCGGCATCCTCCTGCATGGCGGGAGGAGCTTTATCCATGTTCTCGAGCATCCAGCGCGCCGATGTCGCCAGCTCGGAGGTGGGGTGATGGCTCAGGAAGTCGCTGAACGCCACCTTGGCCGCCTCGTAGTCGCCGATGTCCTCCGCGTACGTGAAGGCGATCATGAAGCGCGCCTGCACCGAGACCGAGTCGCGCGGAAACTTCTCGATGACCGTCTTGTAGAGCGCCACCCGGTCGGCGGCGTTGACCGCGGCCTGGGCTTCCTTGAAGTAGTCCAGGGGAGTGCGGACCGGCTCCAGCGCGACAGCGATCGAGTCATCGAAGATTGCCGCGTTCGCGATCGACTTGAGCGAATCGGTGAGCGCGTTTCCGAAATCGTCGACGGCCTTCCCCTCCAGATCGGAGCGGATGCGCGCCCGGACCTGCTCCAGCGGCTGCACACCCGCCTCCTCCAGATTGTCGGTCTGGATCAGATGCCACCCCTTTGGCCCCTTGAGCGCCTGGCTGATTTCGCCTTCCTCCAGCGCGAACGCCGCGGCCACAATCGCCGGCGCGGTGCCAATGCCGGGGACGAGATCGGCCTCCTTGGAGACGTAGCCCACCATGCCGCCGCGATCCTTCGAGGTCTGGTCCTGCGAGAGATCCTTGCACAGGGCGTCCCAGAGACCGCCCTTCGCGAGGCGCTTGCGTAGATCCTGGGCCGCGCGCTGCGTGGCCACCTGGATGTGACGGACGCGGACGCGCGCCGGGAGGTGATACTGATCGATCGTGGCTTCGTACGTTGCCTTAACCATCGAATCCGTCGGCTCCGGAAGCGCCGAGAGCCGGCGATTGTAGTATGTGCGCATCTTCGCGCCGCGGATCGCCTTCGCGACTTCCACCCGGTAGACGGAATCGCGCTCGATCTTCTCCTCGTCGGCCAGCCGGATCATCGTCTCCTCGAAGATGAGGCGTTCGAGTAGCTGACGGTATCCTTCGGGAGTCCGAAGCCGCGTCTGAACGTCGGGCGGCGCGGTCGCGATGACGGAGTCGATGTCGTGCCGGGTGAATCGCCTGCTCCCGAACACCGCCACCGTGGGGCCGAGCGTGTCGGGCTTACCGGGCCGCCAGACGCCGGGTCGCCCTGCCGTGGACGCGGTTCCCGCCGCCTTCGCCGTCGCACCGGCGTCGGAGGCGGGCGCGGGCCCGCCCGAGCAACCGGCCAACGCCACAACTGCCGTGATCAGCACGCCGGCAGCGAATCGAAGCCGGAGCGCGCCGTTCATTGACGGACGACCCAGACTTTGACCGGGGCCTCGATGTCCTGGAACAGATGGACCGGCACGTCGAACGCGCCGAGCGCGCGGATTGGTTCCTCCAGCCGAACCGCCTTCTTCTCCAGTTCGAATCCCTGCGCCGCCAGCGCGTCGTGGATGTCCGTGGCGCTCACCGATCCGTAGAGCTGCTCCTCCTCGCCGACCTGAACCGCGAACTGCAGCGAAACCGCTCCCAGCCGCTCGCGGACAGCCATAGCGTCCTGGCGCGCACGTTCGATGCGGCCCTTGTGCGCGCGATCGCGATCCCGGAAGACCGCCTGGGCGTTGCCGACGGCCGTGATCGCCTTGCGGCGGGGAAGCAGGAAGTTGCGGGCGTACCCGTCCGCGACGCGCACGGTGGCGCCCCGCTTGCCGAGTCCCGTGATGTCTTCAAGCAGAATGATCTCCATTGTCTCCTCCGA
>ERZ1292630.4667-Hain-H41-02um-R3-4667-length-11515-cov-16_pt1 | contig 11515 bp, 5 predicted proteins | sample MGYA00564408_ERZ1292630 | MGnify/ENA primary metagenome ERZ1292630 (study PRJEB36523, sample SAMEA6512641) | groundwater metagenome | collected 2019-01-08 | study: AquaDiva: Metagenomics assemblies of 32 groundwater samples | reverse complement strand
CCAAGCGAAACGCCGCCTGGAAACAATATGATGAAGCGGCAAAGATTATAGAACAGCAGAAAGATGGACTATTGGATACCGTTGAAAAGCGGTTGAAACAAATAATAGAGAAAAAAACGCTTTTTACGATAGAGTGGAGGATTATATGAAAAGAAATCTCACGCGGAGACGCGGAGGGCGCGGAGAAGAAAATGGAAATAGATGATATTACTGGAATAATAATCAATAATTCAATGGAAATTCACAAGAAGCTGGGACCGGGACTGTTGGAATCGGTGTATGAAGCAGTCCTTTGTAAAAAATTGGAACAGGAAGGACTTTTTGTGGAAAGACAAAAACCTGTTGACTTTGTATTTGAAGGGATTTCTTTTCAGGAGGGTTTTCGTGTTGATTTGTTGGTAGAAAAAACAGTAGTAGTGGAATTAAAGTCAGTGGAGAAAACAGCTCCAGTGCATTCCAAGCAAATATTAACTTATTTACGGTTATTAAATCTTGAAGTAGGTTTGTTGATCAATTTCGGTGGAGCAACCCTTAAGGAAGGGCTTGAGCGGATTGTAAACAACTATGCCCCCTCTGCGTCTCCGCGTCTCCGCGTGAACCAAAAAGGAGTTTCACAATGACAGAGAAAATGAATGGCAACTCTCTTGATATATCCGCGGAAAACCGCGCCCGGTTGAAAGCCCTCTTCCCATCGGTCTTTACCGAAACCCTAAACGACAAGGGAGAGTTGGTGGAAAGCGTGGACTTTGAAAAGCTCAAGGCCGAGCTGGGCACATTTACCGACATCTTTGAAAACCGCCGCGAACGCTACGGCATGGATTGGCCGGGCAAAAAAGACGCACTCCGACTGATACAAACCCCCAGCGCCGCCACGCTAAAGCCCTGTCGCAAAGAATCGGTCAACTTTGACACCACCGAAAACCTCTTTATCGAAGGCGACAATCTGGAAGTGCTGAAGCTCCTGCAGAAAAGCTACTACGGCAAAATCAAGATGATCGACATCGACCCGCCGTATAACACAGGCAAGGAGTTTATCTACCCCGACAACTTCAGCGAATCGCTCGATACCTATCTGGAATACGCGGGGCTGATCGACGGCGACGGCAAGAAGTTTTCCACCAACACCGCCAATGAAGGGCGGTTTCATACCAAGTGGCTGAATATGATGTACCCACGGCTCTATCTAGCGAGGAATTTGTTGCGGGATGACGGGGTGATATTTATCCATATTGATGATAATGAGGTTAGTAATTTAAGGAAGTTGTGTGATGAGATTTTTGGGGAGGAGAATTTTGTTGAAAGTATTATTTGGAAAAAACGTTACGGTGGCGGAGCAAAAGAAAAATTTTTAGTTTCCGTACACGAATATATCTTGTGTTATACCAAAAATATTGAGGATCTTTCGCCACTATTCATACCTCAATCCCAAGAATCAATTGATCGATACTATACGCAAAAAGATGATAATTTTGAAAAGATGGGGCCATATAGAACACACCCATTAGAAGCAACCAAGAGCATGGGAGGTCGCCCGAATTTGATTTTTCCGATTGTCGCACCTGACGGTAGCAATATAATGCCAAAGAGACAATGGCTATGGTCTAAGGATAGAGTTACTGAAGAACTAAAAAAAGGTGCTATTGCGTTTCTGAAGGATAAAAACAATAACTGGAGTGTTCATTCAAAACAATACTTGAAAGACGGTACTGGAAATATCAGACAGAGCAAAGCTTTTTCAATAATTGATGATGTATTTACACAACATGGTACAAATGAAATTATCGATTTGTTTGGTGAAGCTCAGACCTTTTCTTTTCCAAAGCCATCAAAATTAATTTACCCCTTACTTAACCTTGGATCAACAGCAGAAGTCTCTGATATCATCCTCGACTTCTTCGCCGGCTCTGCCACTACCGCCCACGCGGTTCTCGATCTCAATAAACAGGACAGCGGCAACCGCAAGTTTATTATGGTTCAGCTTCCCGAACCATGCGCTGAAGATAGCGAGGCATTCAAAGCCGGATACAAAACTATTGCCGACATCGGCAAAGAGCGCATCCGCCGGGTGATAAAAAAGATTCAAGAAGAGCAAGCACAAGCGGGTAAGAAAAATAAATCACTATTTGATGATGGTAAGAATACCACAGTCCAAGATCTCGGCTTCAAAGTCCTCAAGCTTAATAAATCCAACTTCAAGCAGTGGCAGATGCTCACCCCCGACGCCAAGCCCGAACAAATACAAAAACAGCTTTTTGAACATATAGACCACATCGACTACAAGGCAACGCCGGAAGATTTACTCTACGAAATATTGATCAAAGCCGGGTTCACGCCTACGGAAAAGGTGGAGATACTGGAACTTAAAGACGGAAAATTATCACGCGGAGGCGCGGAGGCGCAGAGAAAAGAAACAGGAAAAAGTATGGTGACTGAAAAAGGCAGTATCGAGAAGGCAACTTTATCTTCTTTAGATTCTTCCTCCGCGACCTCCGCGTCTCCGCGTGAGACCATCTTCTCCATTGCCGATGGCGGCCTCTTGATCTGCCTTGCCGATGCAGTAACCAAAGAGCTTATAAACGCGGTTGCCGAAGCCGAGCCTATGCAGTTTATCTGCCTGGATTCCGCTTTCGGTGGTAACGACCATCTCAAAGCAAACGCCGTGCAGACCTTTGCTGCCCGCAACATGGGCAAAGAGAAACATAACCAGATAATATTCAGGACGGTATAAGGAGGGGGACAGAAGATGCCGGAAAAATCATTGGCTGTTTTTGAAGGAAAACAAATCCGCCGTCATTACGACGAGGAGACGGAAACATGGTATTTTTCGGTAGTGGATATTATTCAGGTGTTAATTCAGCAGCCTGATTATCAGACTGCCCGTAAGTACTGGAATAAACTGAAAGAGCGCTTGAAAGCTGAAGGCAGTCAAACGGTGACAAATTGTCACCAGTTGAAAATGCTTGCAGATGACGGGAAATTGCGACTGACTGATGCCGCGAGTCCTGAAACGCTTCTGCGCCTGATCCAGTCAGTTCCCAGCCCCAAAGCAGAGCCGATCAAACTCTGGCTTGCCAAAGTGGGTTATGAACGGATGCAGGACATGGCAGATCCGGCGAGGTCTTTAGACCGGGCACGTGAATACTGGCAGCAGCACGGCAGAAGCGAAAAGTGGATTCAACAGCGGATGATGGGGCAGGAGACCCGCAACAAGCTGACCGACTACTGGCAGGATCATGAGATAACGAAGGAAGAGGAGTATGCAATTCTGACCAATATTATCCATCAGGAGTGGTCGGGGGTAACAGTAAAAAAGCATAAGGAATTAAAGGGACTTAAAACTCAGAATCTCAGAGATCATATGAGCGAAGCAGAGCTTATTTTTACGGCCCTTGCCGAACTTTCGACCCGACAAATAGCAGAGAGTGTGAACGCAACCGGCATGGATGAAAATAAAGAAGCCGGGAAAAAAGGCGGAGGTATTGCCAAGAAAGCAAGGCGTGAACTGGAAGCAAAAACAGGGAGGAAGGTAGTTATCGGAGAGAACTTCCTCCCGCCGGATTCAAAAAAGTCATTGCCGGAACAAAAAAAGAGAGACCGCAAATGAAACTGAAATTCGATTCCAATCTCGAATACCAGCTTGAGGCGATACAAGGGGTAACCGACCTGTTTGAAGGGCTTCCACGGAATCAAGAAGGATTTGAAACAAAAACGAGTATCGAAATAACCGCAGGCTTTATGAAATATAGCGAGCTGGGCATCTGCAATAATTTGATACTATCCAATGACCAGCTATTGAAAAATCTGCATTCTGTTCAATCTCGCAACCGCGTGCCCAAATCCCGCACGCTGATTGAAGAGTGTTCGCTTTACACCTTTCCAAACTTTTCGATAGAAATGGAAACCGGCACGGGTAAAACCTATGTCTATCTGCGCACCATTTTTGAGCTGAACAAACTCTACGGCTTCAAAAAATTCATTATCGTCGTGCCGTCGGTAGCAATCCGCGAGGGTGTTACCACCTCTCTCAAGCTTATGAAAGAGCATTTCAAGGGGCTCTATGACAACGTGGCGTTTGATGATTTTGTCTATCAGTCCAGGGATTTGAGCCGTGTACGCCAGTTCGCGGTAAATAATGAAGTGCAGATCATGGTGATCAACATTCAGGCGTTTCAAAAAGACGCTGGCGAAAGTGTGGATTACGCGGCGCTTACCGATGAACAGAGGAAGAAACTCAATGTCATTCATCAGGAACAGGATAAAATGTCTGGCCGTCGCCCGATTGAATATGTGCAGGCAACGAGACCCATACTGATAATTGACGAACCACAAAGCGTGGACAACACGCCCAAGTCGCAGAAAGCCATCAGCAATTTAAACCCACTCTTTGCCTTACGCTATTCGGCAACTCATACCAATCCGTATAACCTTTTATACCAACTTGATCCCATCCGCGCTTATGATATGAGGATTGTAAAACAAATCGAAGTAGTGGACGCCAGCGGCGGACAGGATTTTAACAAGACCCTGGTGCGACTGGACGCGGTGGGCTACTGGCCGAAAACGGCAAAAACTCCGCAGGCAAAAGTAACCATTTTTGAAGATACGCCCAACGGCCCGCGTGAAAAACCGATCAAGGTAAGACATGGAACCGATCTTGCACAGCAGACCAACAGGCAGGATTATGAAGGGTATCTGATCACCAATATCAACGCTGAACAGGGGAATGAATATATCGAGTTTCAGAACGGCATGGTGGTGGAACTGGCGCAGGAATCTGGCGGCATGAATGATGAGCGCTTGAAAAGCCAGCTCCGCCAGACCATCGAACAGCACTTTGCCAAAGAGAAAAAACTGAAAGACAAAGGCATCAAAGTCCTTTCGCTCTTTTTTATCGACCATGTCAAAAGCTACCGCACGTATAACGATGACGGCAACCGGCAAAAGGGGAAACTTGCCGCGTGGTTTGAAGAACTTTATGCCGAAATCAGCAAGATGCCCATGTATAAGGGATTGATACCGCACACAGCGGACGCCGTGCATGACGGCTATTTTTCGGCGGACAAAAAGAAAGGCAAGGTTGTTGAAGAGCTGGATACAACTGGGGGAACGGCCAAGGATGACGAAACCTACGAACTGATTATGAAAGACAAGGAACGCCTTCTGAATGCCGATGAGCCATTACGTTTTATTTTCAGCCATTCAGCCCTTCGGGAAGGCTGGGATAATCCCAATGTATTCCAGATTTGCACCTTGCGGGAAATGGGAACCGACCGGGAACGCCGCCAGACCATAGGGCGCGGCTTGCGCTTACCGGTGAATCAAAACGGCGACCGTATTTTTGATGATCAGGTCAACAGGCTTACGGTGATTGCCAATGAATCCTTTGAAAACTTTGCGAGAGGCCTGCAGTCGGATATTGAAGCGGCGATCGATCCAAATGGCGGATTCAAATTTGGCCGTATTCCGCAAATTGCCTTCACGCCACTGCTTAATCCCTCAGGGACAGAGTATCTTTCGCAGGAAGAATCAAAAGAACTCTGGAAACATATTCAAAAGCAGGAGTTTATTGATACAAACGGAGATTTTACGCCGAATTTCAAGCCGGACAGCGCCGGATTTTCTCTGAATCTTCCTGATGCGTTTAAGGGTATGGATGAGGCCGCTATCAGCCGCATGAAGCGTTTCCTTCCGCGCGATTTTGTTAAAGATGCCCGAAAGCGTCAGCCCGTTACCTATAACAAGCGGGTGGAATTGAACCCCGACTTTAAAACTATTTGGGATAAAATTAGCCAGAAAACCCGCTATTCGGTGGAGTTTAAGACGGATGACTTGATAAAGCTCGCCGCCGATAAAATCAAAAAGATGGCAGACATTAAGCAAGTACAGATTGAAATCACCAGGCGGGATTTGGAGATCAAGGAATCGGGTATTGAAGGCGGCAGGATTACCAGCAACCGGACCTACATCGTCAGCAATGAACAGCCCTTGCCAGATATTCTGGCGTTTCTCCAGCGGGAAACGGAATTGACGCGGGGAACTATGGTCGAGATTCTCAAGCAATCAGAACGGCTAAAAGATTTTCCGGTCAACCCGGTGATGTTTATGACGGAAGCCGCGAAGCTCATAAACAGGGCGTTGCATGAACTGATCATTGACGGGATCAAATACGAGCCAATCGCCGGACAATTCTATGAAATGCGTCTCTTTGAACAGGCGGAAGTGGAAGAGTATTTAAACAGGCTCTATACCGTTACAAGTTCAGACAATAGGACGCCCTATGATTACATTGCTTACGATTCAGATATTGAGGGAGAAGTTGCAAAACTGCTGGACACTGATGATAAAGTAAAATTTTTCTGCAAATTGCCACGCTGGTTCAAGGTTGTCACGCCGCTTGGAGACTATAATCCCGACTGGGCAGTTGTCGTTGAGAACAGCCATAAGCTTTATTTGGTACGCGAAACGAAAAGCACGTTTGACCGGGATAAAAGGCGCGAATCGGAAAACAAAAAGGTTGATTGCGGAAAAGCCCATTTTAAAGCGCTGGGTGTCAACTTCAAGGATGCAACAAACATTTACGAGGTGTTACAGGCATAAGTTCCATTTAAATAAATACCCAAATACAATCTGAATCCCTGCGCGGGCCATTTTTTTGGCTAAGGAGGAGTCGATAAATAAAGGTAGCATCTTTTACCAGAAAGTGTAGTCATTTTGCCGAAACTAAACCTCAAACCTCAAACCTGATACTTTTATTTATTGACGCCTCCTAAGGCTGGAGAACTTGCTATACCCGTCGTGCTGCCTGGAACTATATAACGCAGGTCATTATGTCCTGCCGCTACAATTGCATCGCATAATGATTCAAAACGTTTTGCATTTAAGGTAATATTATCCTCTGCAAAGGCTATATATTGTGCCCCAAAGTTTTTGGCGTTCGCAAGGTCAAACATAACCCTCTCGAAATTTTAATTCGACAATTACAGATTCTATTACTTCACAACCTTTACTTTTAATATTGCCTTTACGTTACCTGATTTAATCTTCACCTTTGCATCCCCCGTCTTCTTCAGTGCCATAATGGTAAACTCAGCTTGACCATCATCATTTGTAATTGCGCTTGCTGGTGAAACAGTGATGAACCTCTTGCCCTTTGTAATCCTTGCCTTTACTGTCTCACCTTCTACCGGACAACCTCCTTCGCCGGTTAACGTCACCAGCACATCATCACTTTCTTTCTTTTTAAGCTTCAGCTTTCTTGGGGACACCGTTATCAACTCAGCATTGCACACACCTGGAGTTGGAGTTACCGAGGGCGTTGGCGTTATTGCTGTTGTTACAGAAGCCGTATCCGTAACCGTTATGGAAAATCCGGTCGTATTAATCTCGTCGGTGTAAGTAACCTTTAATGTGTCACCCGCAGACGCCTGGATACGTTCGAATTCCAGCGTGCCCCCACTCGTTACAATTTGAATCGAACCCATGAACGTACCCGTATCGTCGCCTGTTTCAACTATCCTAACCTTCGTACTGTTGACGAATGAAGTTTCAATAAACACATCATTCAAGAGGGACTCTGCTTCCGTATGGTTCGTATTTCGTTCCGCATCCGCAAGTGTTATTTCGATATACGACCCCACAGAATAGGTGTCGGCATTAAAGGAAAGCGTCGCATCAAAACTGCTGAACGTCAATGTTTTCATGAGTGAAGAGGCATAGGGAGTGGTGTCTGTATAAATAACAGTTGCCGTACCACCCTGAACTGCCTTTATGGTACCACTGTTTGACCTTACACTTGCACCGACACTTGTAGCCGTTTCCGTCTTTATGTGGAAGTAAGGCGAACTTAAGTTCGCCCTACTGCTTACACTAGCGCCGCCTGTGGTGACCGTCCCAGTCTTAATGGTCGCCAGGAATGTCCCGCTGTTTACGGCGTTCTCCGTCAGGTCTAACGTGAGGTCACCACCGGCATAGTAATTGAGCGCCGTTACCTTAAGGGCGGTGGTTAACGTGTTCTCCAGCGTTGGATTGGTGTCCCTGTCTGCATCCACTACGGTAACCACAATGGTGTCACCAGAGAGATACGCCACCTCCTTGCTGAGATACAGTTCGGCAGATTGTGATGGCGTTGTTGCGGGAGTCGGTGTCGGTGTTGACGTGGGAGTGGGTGTTGGAGTGATAGTTGCCGATTCAGTAGTAAAGCTCCATGTATAGTCAGAGGCCAGTGCATTGCCGGCTAAATCCCTCGCTCCTGTGGTAATCATTACCGTATGTATTGTATTGAAATCCAGGTTTACTGATGGGGTAAATGTGGCTGTTGTATCAGTGTAGGACACTGTTCCGTTGATATCAGTACTGCCATTGTTTACGATAAATGTGTCTGTGGTAATGGTAGAGGCATCCATCTCCTCGCTAAATGCGGCTGTAATGGTGCTGCTGACATCCACCCCGGCAGCGCCATTGACAGGACTCGTGGAACTGACTGTCGGCGCGATAAAATCCCCCGTTGTCGTAAAACTCCAGGCGAAGTCAGAGACCAGTGCATTGCCGGCTAAATCTTTTACCCCTGTAGTAATTCGCGCTGTAAATGTAGTGAAGGGGGACAAGTTACGAGATGGTGTAAATGTGGCTGTCGTACCACTGTATGAAACCGTTCCACTGGTGTTACTGCTGCCATCGCTTACCGTAAATGTATTTTTATTAATGGTAGAAGACTGCATCTCCTCGCTAAATTCAGCAGTTATGATACGGTTAGTAGCCACATCAGCAGCGCCATTGGCAGGACTCGTAGAACTGACCGTCGGCTGGGTAATATCAACATCCCCCGTTGTCGTAAAACTCCAGGTATAGGGAGATGCCATTGCATTGCCGGCTAAATCTCTCACCCCCGTGGTAATCCGTGCTGTATATGTGGTATGGGAGGATATGTTACCTGATGGTGTAAATGAGGCTGTCGTATCACTGTAAGAAACCGTCCCGCCGAGGTTACCATTTCCATCGCTTACCGTAAATGTATTTGCATTCATAGTAGAAGACTGCATCGCCTCGCTGAACGTGGCGGTGATGGTGCTGCGGTTGATAGCCACGCCAGCATCACCATTGGCAGGAGTCGTGGAACTTACTGTTGGTGGGTCAACATCCCCCGTTGTCGTAAAGCTCCAGGTATAGCCAGAGGCCATTGCATTGCCAGTCAAATCCTTCACCCCCGTGGTAATCCGTGCTGTATATATGGTTGAATGGGACAGGTTACTCAACGGCGTGAATGTGGCGGTCGTACCGCTGTAAGAAACCGTCCCGCTGATGTTGCCGCTGCCATCGCTTACGGTAAATGTATTTGTATTAATGGTAGAAGACTGCATTGCCTCGCTGAACGTGGCAGTGATAATACTGTTAATTGCCACGCCAGTGGCTCCTTTGACAGGACTTGTAGAGCGGACTATCGGCAGCGTAGTATCAACAGTCGTGAAGCTCCAGGTGTAGTCAGAGGCCAGTGCATTGCCAGCCAAATCCTTTACCCCTGTGGTAATCCTCGCCGTATATGTGGTTGAATCAGACAGGTTTCTTGATGGTGTAAATGTGGCGGTCGTACCGTTGTAAGAAACTGTCCCGCTGATATTACCCTTACTATCGCTTACGGTAAAAGTTGTCGTATTAATGGTAGAAGACTGCATTGTCTCGCTGAACGCGGCAGTGATGGTGCTATTGATTGCCACACCAGTGGCTCCATTGGCAGGACTTGTGGAACTGACTGTTGGCGCGATAAAATCCCCTGTCGTAAAGCTCCAGGTGTAATCAGAGGCTAGTGCATTACCCGCTAAATCCTTCACCCTTGTGGTAATCTTTGCCGTATATGTGGTTGAATCAGACAGGTTTCTTGATGGTGTAAACGTGGCGGTCGTATTACTGTAAGAAACCGTCCCGCTGATGTTACCGTTACCATCGCTCACAGTAAATGTATTTGTGTTAATGGTGGAAGACTGCATTCCCTCTCTGAATGTGGCAGTGATGGCACTATTGATTGCCACGCCAGTGACTCCATTGACAGGACTTGTGGAACTGACCGTCGGCTGGGTAGTATCAACAGTCGTAAAGCTCCAGGTGTAATCAGAGGCCAGTGTATTGCCAGCTATATCCTTCACTCTTGTGGTAATCCTTGCCGTATATGTGGTTGAATCAGACAGATTTTTTGATGGTGTAAATGTGGCTGTCGTATCACGGGAAGAAACTGTCCCGCCGATGCCGCCGTTACCATCGCTTACCGTGAATGTATTCGTATTAATGGTAGAAGACTGCATTGCCTCGCTGAATGTGGCAGTGATGGTACTATTGATTGCCACGCCAGCAGCGCCATTGGCAGGACTCGTGGAACTGACCGTCGGCTGGGTAGTATCAACAGTCGTAAAGCCCCAGGTATAGTCAGAGGCCAGTGTATTGCCAGCTAAATCCCTCACCCCCGTGGTAATCTTTACCGTATAGGTGGTTGAATTAGATAAGCTGCTTGCTGGGGTAAATGTGGCTGTCGTACCGGTGTAAGAAACTGTCCCGCTGATTTTACCAATACTATCGCTTACGGTAAAAGTTGTTGTGTTAATGGTAGAAGACCGCATCGCCTCGCTGAACGTGGCAGTGATGGTACTATTGATTGCCACACTAACAGATCCATTGACAGGACTTGTGGAACTAACCGTCGGCGCAATAAAATCCCCTGTCGTAAAGCTCCAAATATAGTCAGAGGCCATTGGATTGTCAGCTAAATCCTTCATCCCCGTGGTAATCCTTGCCGTATATGTGGTTGAATTAGACAAGCTGCTTGCTGGGGTAAATGTGGCTGTCGTACCGGTGTAAGAAACTGTCCCGCTGATTTTACCAATACTATCGCTTACGGTAAAAGTTGTTGTGTTAATGGTAGAAGACCGCATCGCCTCGCTGAACGTGGCAGTGATGGTACTATTGATTGCCACACTAACAGATCCATTGACAGGACTTGTGGAACTAACCGTCGGCGCAATAAAATCCCCTGTCGTAAAGCTCCAAATATAGTCAGAGGCCATTGGATTGTCAGCTAAATCCCTCATCCCCGTGGTAATCCTTGCCGTATATGTGGTTGAATCAGACAGGTTTCTTGATGGTGTAAATGTGGCTGTCGTACCGTTGTAAGAAACTGTCCCGCCGATGTTGCCGCTGCCATCGCTCACAGTAAATGTATTTATGTTAATGGTAGAAGACTGCATCACTTCGCTAAACGCGGCGGTAATGGTACTATTGATTGCCACGCCAGTGGCTCCATTGACAGGACTTGTGGAACTGACCGTTGGCGGGTCAGCATCCTCTGTTGTCGTAAAGCTCCAGGTGTAATTGGAGGTCATCTGCGTGCCTGCGAAGTTTGCAGCCCTTATACCTGTTGTAAGTGTTGCCGTGTATGTTGGGCCATTCGCAAGATTCGCTGACGGAGTAAATGTTACTGTCGCACCGTTTGTGCTCACAACGCCGCTTACAAGACTACTGCCGTCACTGAGTG
>ERZ1292630.4666-Hain-H41-02um-R3-4666-length-11516-cov-5_pt1 | contig 11516 bp, 7 predicted proteins | sample MGYA00564408_ERZ1292630 | MGnify/ENA primary metagenome ERZ1292630 (study PRJEB36523, sample SAMEA6512641) | groundwater metagenome | collected 2019-01-08 | study: AquaDiva: Metagenomics assemblies of 32 groundwater samples | reverse complement strand
AAGCTTTTTTTACTGCAAGATCAAATAAATTTTTTCCGATAACAATATTTTGTTTTTTAGATTCAACAAACATTCCCCAAATAAAACCTTTATGAGGTGTTTTTATTCTTTCTTCTTTAATAAAACCAAGCATTGCTACTAAAATATTATTTTCAAAAGCACCCATTATAAAGTTAAATTTATGATTTATCACTTCAGCATATCTTACTTTTCTGCTTTTAACTTCTTCTTCATTTGTTGATAAAAAAGCTTCTGGAAATTGATCAAGAGCTTTTTCTCTTATTTCAAAGTAAGCATCATAATCTTCTAAAGTTAACTTTCTATATTTTATTAAACTCATTTTATTTTATTTTTTCTTGTATCGTAATAATTCTATTTCTTGAACCATTTTTTCTAGTAAATATAAATCACTTTGGTTTTCAGAGATTAGAAGATTTCTCAATAAAAACTTTAAATTATCGAATTCATTTTCAAAAAGTTTTGCAAACCATTGTTTTTGATTAGATGCCATTAATTTTAAAGCTTCTTTTTTTAAACTATCCAAAGTTAGATAAAAATCTTTTTGTGCTTTATCGAGATATTGCTCATTTCCCTTATAATCATTTATATTAACAACATGTCCTTCAGTACCAGTACAAAAATTTAGGAATTGAGCTCTTTTATCAAAGTATTTTGATAAATTATTATCGCCGATTGTTTTTAAAATAGGTGTAAGATGATTTATTTTTTTTGTTTCTTTTTCTATTATGTCTTTTAAAGCTAATTTAAAGATTTCAAGACTTTTTTGATTTTTTTCACTCATAATTTTTACATTACCTCTATATTTTGAATAGGTTTTAAAGTTGGCTGTGAAAAAAAGAATCCTTGTACATAATCAACTCCTTGAGAAATGCAATAATCAAGTTCTTCTTTTGTTTCAACGCCTTCAGTTAATATTTTTACATTATGTTTTTTAGCTAAATAAGCTAAAGCTTTTAAAATACTTTGATTAAAATCATTTTTATGAATATCTCTTACTATATCCATATCTACCTTTATATAATCTGGTTTTAATTCAGATAATAAACTAAGCGAAGAATATCCACTACCAATATCATCTAAAGCGATTTGAACGCCCTGTTCTCTATAAGTCTCTAAAGTTGCATTTAAATATTTTATATCTACAATTTTTTCGGTTTCTATTACTTCAAAAACTAAATTTTCTTTTTTTATACCAAGTTTTTCTGCCCAATCTAAAGTATCTCTTAAAGAAGTTTCAGGATTATATATTGAATTTGGGACAAAATTTATAAATATTTTTTTATCTATTTTATTAGCTAAAACATTGGTTAAAGCGGTTTGTCTAGCTTCTCTATCAAGATAATATAATAAATTATTTTTTGAGGCTATTTTAAAAAGTAAATGAGACCCCATAAGAGAACCATCTTTTTTTATCCCTCTTGATAAACATTCATAAGCAAAAATTTCTTTTCTTTTTACATCTATTATTGGCTGAAAATACGTTTTAAGTTGTTTATTATTAAGGATATAAATTATATCTTTTCCTTTTATTAGCCTGTATGTTTTAAGGAGTGATTGAACTTTACCGAAGGTATGATAGTCAAGAATTTCATCATTTTCTAAAAGTAAAAGGTTGATTGTTTCCATTTCAATTTCATTATATAAATTCATTTCATCTATTATGTCAATTACAAAATATTCCAAAGAATTTATTTCAGTTTTTATTGTAGAATCAAGGATTTCATGTTTTATATTTTTACTATTAAAATATTCTAATAGTTTTTCCTGCTGGTTTTTTATCGAAAAACTTAATAATAAGGTGCATTTATTTTCAGGTAGTTTTGGCAATAGTTCATATATATCTGAACCATCTTCAGTATTTTTTTTTGATACGAGATTAGGCATGAAAAAAAATTTAATAACTATTATACTTTGTGCATAATATCATGAAAACTTATCTATTGATATATTTTCTTTTATAATTTAAAAATAGTTTCTTTTTTTAATCTTTTAGAGTAATTATTATAAATTAGTTTTTTTTGAAAAATCAACTAGCTTAAAAAATGTTATATCAGTATCACTTGTTGAAAATATCCCTTTATCAAGCAATTCTATTTTAGATATTTCTTCTTCTGATTTTTCTGGAAAAGATTTTATTTTTAGTTTATAATATTTCTCATTTTCAGAATATATTTTGTTAATTTTTAAAGAATCTCCTCATTAATAAAAAACTTTCCATATTGTAATAAAGCTTCTTTTTGTGGGTTAAGTATTACAATTTCATAATCACCTGACTTAATTTTAATATTTTCATTAGAAGTTGGTTTTATATTTAAAGATTTAACTAAATCGCCTTCTTTTCCATAAATAAAAATAATTGCCATTTTATCGGTAATATTTTCAATATTAAAAGAAAATATGTTAGAAGAAGATGATGTTGGATAATTAAATTTATCATTAAAAAATTTGATATCTACAGAGTCACGTTTCAATGAAACTAAGTTATTATCCCAAGTTATGTTAATTGCATTAATTATATTATTATTTTTTGATATATCTATTTTAATATTATCAGGAATAGTTATTATTTTTCCATTTGAACTTGTACTTAAAATATTGAGTAATTTGGCACTATATGTTTCTTTTACGGGATTTTCAAAAATAAAAACATTATCAAATAAATCTTTTATAGAATTTAAAACAGGATCATTATTTGTTTGAGGTTTAGAAACATATAAATTTATATGATCTCCAGATAATGCAATATTTTTGAGTTGTATTGCAGGTTCATCAAAAGTTAATTTTCCTTTTGGGGCAGAAAAAAATCGTCTTTTATAATCTATAATTTCAGAAATAGATAGTTTACCTTTTTTTTGCAATATATCCTCATCGCTTTTTATTTCAGTTTTTATTGCTTCTTGATATGAATTTGAATATTCAACAAATGTATTTTTATCCATAAACATAAAATAGGTAAAAAATAAGCCTATTATTGGCAATAAAATAATTGAAATTATTTCAGAAGTAAATTTATATGTTCTGGTTATTCCTTTTGAATCCATTGGAAAAATAAAACCAATTAATGCTATAGCAAAAATATTAAAGAAAAAGGAAAAAAACAAGGTTTTTTTGAAAATAATTGAATGTAGTAAATATTTAGAAGATGGGCCTTGAATTGAAGTATAAGCGATTTTTTCACTAATTTCCAAAACAGAAAGTGATATAAAAAACTCATAGAAAATATTAAAACTAAATGCAATTAGTAAAAATAAAAATATTGTTCTAAAAAAATTATTCAGAAGTTTATCATTAATAGTAGCTGTTTCTAATATTTTTGCATGATTTAACTCTATTTTTGTATTTTTATTTATTTCATTAATAGAAGTATTTTTTAAATTATTTATTAGTGTATTTTTATCTGCAATTGTTGTTTTTCTAAAAGAATGACCAGCTTGAATACTGAATAAATCTCTTTCCATATCTTCAGCATTTTGGTATCGTTTTTCGATATTTTTATTTATTGCCTTCATTATTACGGCTTCAAGCTCAAAAGGAATATTTTTATTTATAGTCCTTGGCATAGGAGGATTTTGTATATTAAGAATTTTTCCCACAATTTCTCCCACAGTTTCTCCATCATAAGGAAGTCGTCCTGTAATCATTTGATAAAAACTAACACCAAAAGAATAAATATCGGCTTTATTATCTACTTCTTTAGATGATTTTAATTGTTCAGGAGATATATACATAACACTTCCTAAAATTGCACTATCTTGAGTGAGTTTTAATTGATCTGATTCACTTTTAGCTATACCAAAATCAGTCAATTTTACAATATCATCATTTAATAAAATTATATTATCTGGTTTTATATCTCTATGAATTATTGAGTTTGAATGAATATAAGAAAGAGCTTTACACATTTGAATACCAATACTTACGCATTTATCGATGGGAATAATTTTTTCATCTTCAATAATACTACCCAAAGATTTTCCTTCCAAAAACTCCATTATCATATAATGAGTTCCATTAGACTCTCTTAATTCGTGCATTTTTACAATATTAGGATGAGAAAGTTGAGCTATAGAACGAGCTTCTCTTTTAAAACGCTCTATAATCTCATTTTTTTGTTCTTCAGCTAAAATATTACTTAAAATAAGTACTTTTATAGCAACTTTTCTACCAAGTTTTTTATCTCTAGCAAGATAAACTTCACCCATGCCACCTTTACCAAGTTGGCTTATTATTTCATAATCTTCTAAATTTAAGTTCATTTTATTCTGTTATTTTTTTAAATCTTTCTGATTCTCTTAAATCTTTAAAATCTGAATCATTTTTTATCATTTCTTTAAAACTAATATCAAAATTTATAGCACTTTCAAGATCATATAAACACTTATCAGTTTCTTTTTGATATAAATATGCACAAGCTCTATTATAATAAGCAGGAGCATAACTATGATTTATTTCTATTGTTTTACTAAAAGATTTTATTGCATCTTCTTTTCTATCTAAAAGCATTAAACAATTCCCTATATTATAAAAAGCATCAAAACATTTTCTATCGGTTTCTATTGCTTTTTTATATTGAATTATAGATTCTTGATGTCTTCCCATAGAAAAAAGTCCCATTGCTTTGTTTAAATAAGCTTCAGTATAGTCATCTTTTATTGAAATAGCGTTATTAGCTTCTTTTATTGCATCCATATAATTACCTAATTGAATATAAGTTATTGATTTATAATTATAAGCTTCTGCATAGGTTGGGTTCAATGAAACAGATTTATTGAAATGTTCTAAAGCTTCTTTGTATCTTCTCAAAGAAATCATTGTTAAACCTCTTGAAAGCTCAGATTTAGAATTTTTAATATCTTCTGCTGTAACATTTCTAGATTTTGCTAATAATTGAGCTTTTAGTGCTTCTAATCCGATCTCATCTTTTTTTAATGTTTTTTCAAAATTAAACTTTGAAGTTGGAGCCGTTGTTTCTTCCATATAGTTTTTAAGTGCATCCAATGCTTGTTCTTGTGATTTAGCATTCATTGTATCTGTTAGTTTTTTTCTTTTTTCAGAAGATTTTTCTTGATATTTTATTTCAAAAACAAGTTTATCAACACTAATTTTAGAACAATATTCAAATTCAATATTCCTTAAAGCTCTTTTGATAGAATCAGTAAGTTTTTTTAAATTATCAGGTGTTGTATTATTTTTACTAGCAATTTCTTTTATTTTATTTTCTATAGGATCAAATTTTATTTCTTGAGAATTAAATATATAAACATAATCCAAAATAATGCTAATAGTTTGGGCAAAAATTTCCTTAAGACCATAAAGCTCATAAAAATCATGTTTACCTTTTTCTATATACGATATTTTTAAAGAATGCTCTTCGTCTTCAGTAATATTATTTATTTTTAATAAAGCATCATATAAGTTTTTTATACAAGAAAGTCTTAAATAAAAACTATTGAAACTATCATTATTTTTATTTAATTCAAAAATAAATTGGTGTTTTTCATAAATTTTATCTATTTTAGGTTCTCTTGGTAAAACATCTTCAATAAAATTTTTCAATGAGATTATATTATTAATTACATTAAGATACTCTTTTACTTGATTTTTTATAACTTCTATTTTATGATCAATTTCATCCAAATTAACATCTAATTGGAAAATCATTTCTTCTATATGTTTACCAATTACAACTAATTTATCTATACCAAATTCTTTTATTTTTTCTCTTTGTACATCATGCTCCAATAAAGTTTCAAAACTAGCATTAATTCTTACTAAAACTCTATAATGTTTTTTTATAAGTTCATCTGCTAATTTTTTAGAATCTTTTTCTTTAAGATCTTTGGTTATTTCATTAACATTAAAAGTCTCTAAAGATCTAAATATTTTATCAATAAGCTCTTGTTTTTTTAATATTTCATTTATTATAAACATATTTTATACTCTCTAAATTTTTAATAATATATTTTCGCTACCAAATTCATTTTTTAATTTATCAAGAACTTCAGTTTTTGGAGTTATCCAATATTCTTTTCCTAATATTATTTCTATATCTGATGAAGGATAATTAAAGATTATTGGAATATCACCTGTATTCTCTAATAATAGTGTTCTCATTGACATAAGTTTTAATATACTAATATTATCTAACATAACAATCTCTAAATATTGTATTTTATTTAAATCATTTACAGAAGAAAGAAAAACTTTCAGCTCTTCATCTTTATTACTCAATTTTCCCGTAATTATAACTTTTGAATCATTTTTTAAAAATCTATTATTTTTATTCCATGATTCTGGATAAGCAACAACTTCTATAGTACCTGTAAGATCTTCGATTGTGAAAACACACATGGTATCCATTTTTTTTGTTAGTATTTCTCGATAACCACTTATAATTCCGCCAATACTTATTATTGCACCATCTTTTAATTCTGAAAGTGATACAACACTCTGAGTACAAAATTTTTCTATAGTATTTCTATATTTATCTAATGGATGACCAGAAACATATAACCCTAAAACTTCTTTTTCGATAGTTAGTTGTTCTTCTTCAGAATAAGGCTCTACATCTGGTAATTTAGGAGCTTCACTAAAATCACTATCACCTGAATCAATACCTCCAAAAAGAGAAGTTTGTCCAGAAGATTCATCTTTTTGTTTTTTTATGGCACTTTCGTAAGCATCATTTAACCCTGCTACTAATTGTTTTCTATTTTTATTTACAGAATCAAAAGCACCACCTTTTATCAAAGAATCTAATGCTTTTCTATTTATTCCACCTATTACAGTTTTACAAAAATCGTATAATGATTTATAAACTCCATTTTTTCCTCTTGTTTCAATAATAGAAACAATTACATTTTCACCAACACCTTTTATAGCCTTCATTCCAAATCTTATAGATTTAGCATCAACTTTAAAACCAGCTTCACTAGAATTTACATCAGGTTGTAAGATAGCTATACCCATTTTTCTGGCTTCAGAAGTATAAAGAGGAACTTTTTCAGGATTACTCATAACACTAGAAATTAGAGCCGCCATATATTCAACTGGATAATTTGCTTTTAAATAAGCTGTTCTATAAGTAATAACCGCATAAGCAGCACTATGAGATTTATTAAATCCATACTCTGCGAATTTTTCAATGGTATCAAAAAGACTATTTGAAAGTTCTGTGGCTATTCCATTTTTAGAAGAACCAGATAAAAAAGTTTCTCTTTGTTTCATCATCTCGGTAAGATTTTTTTTACCCATCGCTTTTCTTAAAAGATCGGCTTGTCCTAATGAATAACCTGCAATTATTTGAGAGATTTGCATGATCTGTTCTTGATATATGATTAAACCATAAGTATCTTTCAAAATTCCTTCTATAGATGGATGTGGATATTCTATTTTTTGTCTTCCGTGTTTTCTTTCTACGAAATCTTGAACCATTCCACTTCCTAATGGACCTGGGCGATATAAAGCAATAAGAGCAATAATTTCTTCAAAAACATTGGGTTGTAATTGAGAAACTAGTTTTTGCATACCATCAGACTCTAATTGAAAAACTCCGATTGTATTTCCAGATTCTAAAAGCTCATAAGTTTTTTTATCGTCAAATGAAATAGCATTTAGATCTAAATCAAAGCCTCTTGTTTTTTTAATAATGTCAAGTGCATTTGCAATCATGGTAAGGTTTCTTAAACCCAAGAAATCCATTTTTAATAGACCTAGTTTTTCTATGTCCATCATTTGAAACTGAGCTACAACCCCACCTTCTTTATTTTTTTCCAATGGAACCATAGTATCTAAAGGATCTTTTGAAATAATAACCCCAGCAGCATGGACACTTGAATGTCTTGAAATTCCTTCCAATTTTAAAGCAAGATCAATGATATATTTTGTTCTGGGATTACTATCAACTTCTTTTCTTAAATCTTGCCCCTCTTCTAAAGCATCTTTTAGTTTAACAGTCGGCCCTTTGGGTATCATTTTTGATAATTTTTCAGACTCTTTTACTTCATATCCCATAACCTTAGAAACATCTCGAATAACCTGTTTTGCCCCTAAAGTTCCTAAAGTTACAATTTGACTTACATTTGTAGAACCATATTTTTCTGTTACATATTGAATAACTTCGCCTCTTCGATCAATACAAAAATCTGTATCAACATCGGGCATAGATACTCTTTCGGGGTTTAAGAATCTTTCAAAAAGTAAGTTATATGGTAATGGATCAATATCTGTTATACCTAACGCAAAAGCTACAATGGAACCAGCAGCAGAACCTCTTCCTGGACCGACTTGAATTCCTTTTTTTCTAGCATAATTTATATAATCCCAAACAATTAAGAAATATGCAGGAAAGCCCATTTTATTGATAATATCAATTTCATAAAAAAATCTTTTATTTATCTCTGGAGTCAGCTCTTTATAACGAGTTTTCATTCCTTCCATTGCAGTTTTTTGCAAATAAGTTTCTGCTGTATGATTAGGTGGTAATGGAAAATGAGGTAAAATTGAATTTCCCATAGGAATAATTAAGTTACATTTTTCAGCAATTTCAACAGTATGTTTTAAAACTTCAGGTATTTCATGAAAAACAGAATACATTTCTTCAGGAGATTTTATATAATGCTCTTCTCCTTCTAAAGGATTTCGATTATCTTCTAGTTTTATACCGTTTTTTATGCAAGTTAAAATTTCTCGTGCTAAGGCATCTTCTCTATTTGTATAATGGCAATCATTTGTAGCGACAACTTTTATTCCTGTATCTTTTCCTAATTTAAAAATCATAGGGTTAACTTTTTTTTGTGCTAACATTCCATGATCACCAATTTCAAGATAATAGTTTTCACCAAAAATTTCTTTATATAAAAGAGCTGTATCTAAGGCTTTTTCATAATTCCCTCTTAATAAGTGAGAAAAAATTTCACCTCTTGAACATGCAGAAAGAGCTATAACATCTTTAGAACATTGTTCTAGTAACTCTCTATCTATTCTAGGAACATAGTAAAAACCTTCTGTGTAACTAGCAGAAATCATTTTGGTAATATTTTGATAACCTTTATAGCTTTTTGCAAGTAAAACAATATTGTAGTGTTCTTTTGAAGTTTTATCTAATCTTCCATTTGGAGCTATATAGGCTTCATATCCAAGTATTGGTTTTATTCCAGCGGCTTTTGCTTTTTGATAAAATTCGATAGCACCATACATTACATTATGATCTGTAATTGCTATAGAACTCATACCCTTATCTACAGCACTAGATATAATATCTTTTACTCTACTAGAGGCATCAAGTAAAGAATATTCGGAATGTAAGTTACAATGAACAAATTCGTAAGACATAAAAAATTAAAACCAAAATAATTTTGATATACATATAGAATTTTAATATATAAAAATTCTAAAACCAAATAAACTTTTAATTATTTGAAAAACAATTTAAAAAAATATTATTAGAGCTATAAATTATTGTTTATCAAAAACATCATCTTTAACAGTAAAATATTTTTGGGGTATTTTTTGATAAGAAAAATACATTATAAAAAGGAAGAAAATTAATAAATAAAACTGCATAAAAATATTTTTTATAAGTCCATCATTTGCAATTAAAATAAATATAGGAGAGGTAAGAGAAAAGAATAATCTACTTCCCAATGATGCCAAAGAAAGTACTGTGGCTCTTTTATCAGAATAAGTATATTTGAGTATTTCATTAGATATAACAGGTCTTAGCATTCCACGAACAGCTTGATGACCTAATATAAATAAAAAGCTAAATCTTCCAATAATTGTTGCCATAAATAACAAAGGAACTAATTGTAAAACAGATAATAATATATAGACTTTAGATGTACTAACATTTCTTATAATTCTATTTGATAAACCACTCATAGTAGCTGCAAAAAAATTGAAAATAGCAAAAGCTACTCCAAAAAACCAAATAGGTAAACCTGTAAACTCCATATATGGTTGATATAACCATAATAACCAAACAGAACTACCTGTTATGATAGAAAAAAATAAAATATTCCATTGAATAAGTTTATGTTTCAATACAAATTTAAAAGAAGATGAAATTAATGTTTTATATTCTTTCCAAGATTGAGATAAAGTTTCCATTTTTTGAACTTTATTAACTTCCAAAATTCTAGTTAAAATAAGAAAACTTATAACAGGCCCAATAGCAGTAGCTAAAACAGCTATTCTGCTACCAAAATTATAAGCAACAACACCCCCAATTAAATTACATACAGCAAAACTATACATTTGTAAGGCTCGGGATCTACCTTCATGTCTTTTAAATTCATTTTCTCTATCTAAGGCTTTTAAAGTTTCATAAAGCAATGAAGAATCAGCTCCTGATATAAGAGCTTGTGCAATCGCAAGAAAAATTTCTGCAATTAGAAAGGCAAAAAATGAAGAACCACTAGCATAAGAAATCCATCCTAAAAACATCATAATAGTTGAATATTTTATACTTGTTCTTTTTCCAATTTTATCGGCTATCATTCCCATAGGAACATCAATTATTACAACTATTACCGAAAAAATTGATTCTAATAAATAAATATCAGATAATGTTAATCCATTATTTTGCCAAAAAACAGTTAGTATTGGCATTGCAATTGGAGTAAAGCAAAAAATAGAAAAAAGATAGTAATATTTTATATTTCTTTCTAATAACTCTTTTTTCATTTTATTTTATACTTGTTAATTTTTAGAAAATCAAAGATTTTTATTGTTATATGATATTCAATTTTTTTTTATTTCCCTATTATAACATTTATAGTTAATTTTTGCTATATTTAATTAGATTGATCAATTAGTAAATTAAAAACTCTTATTATTTTTACTCATATATTCAGATATTTGTTTTTCATTGTTATCATCACTTTTAGAAAAAGAAGTAATAATACTTTCTCTTTCTTTTTCTGTTTTATTTTGGCTTAATTTCTTTTTTCCTTGTAAATCAGTTACAACAATTTCAAAGCTTACAATCCCTTTTAACATATTATTTTTGTATTCTTCTGGTAAATTATCCCATTGATTTTTATAACTTTTTTCGTAAGTATTTATCATTTTAGCCAAAACTTCATAAGAACCTTCATTATCAGTTATTAATTTCCCTTTTCCATAAGCGTGAATTGAAATATAGTTCCATGTAGGTACATTTAATTCTTTTTCATAATATTTAGGTGAAATATAAGCGTGAGGTTCTGTAAAAATAACTAAAACGTTATTTTCTTCTATTTCTTTATATTGATTATTATTTTTTGCAAAATGTGAAACTAAAATAAGTTCTTCATTTCTTTCAAAAATAGCAAATGGCAAATGAGAGGCGGTTTGAAAATTATCTTTTACGGTTATTATAGTCGCAAAACTATATTTTTTCATAAAATCAATTATTTCATTTTTATCTTCAATTAGATAATGTTTTGGTATATACATAAAAAATCCTGAATATTTATTTTTAAAGTATAACAAATAAAAAATATATTATCTAA
>ERZ1292630.4665-Hain-H41-02um-R3-4665-length-11517-cov-4_pt1 | contig 11517 bp, 12 predicted proteins | sample MGYA00564408_ERZ1292630 | MGnify/ENA primary metagenome ERZ1292630 (study PRJEB36523, sample SAMEA6512641) | groundwater metagenome | collected 2019-01-08 | study: AquaDiva: Metagenomics assemblies of 32 groundwater samples | reverse complement strand
TTATGGCCGTGGGACTGTTTATATTCCGGAAAGTGCCCCATACCCGAAAGCTCGGTCATGTCTAAAGTCGTTGGAAACAAATATATCTACTCCGGCTGTGTCCATATGCACACCACCGAATCCGATGGTACCAAGACACTCGAAGAGGTCATCGCTATCGGCCAGACAGCCGACCTGGATTTCATGATGTTTACCGACCACATGAACCTCAACAATCGCGATCGCGGAGGAGAGGGATGGTACGACAAGACCCTCATTCTCATCGGCTATGAACACAACGATCCCAAAGATGCCCACCACTATCTCATCTTCAATTCCCCCGTCGTCTATCCGTCCCATATGAGTGCGAAGGAATACGTGGCGGCTGGAGCGGCTGATGGGGCATTCGGAATCCTTGCCCACCCCGATGAAGTGCGCAGTCGCATGCCGAAATACCCGCCCTACCCGTGGCTCGACTGGACGGTCGATGGATTCTCAGGGATCGAACTTTGGAACCAGATGTCCGAATGGATGGAGACTCTCACTCCCTACAACAAGCTCCCGATGGTTTTCTCCCCGCGGAAATCGATGATTGCCCCGACCGACCGGATTCTGCGAACATGGGATGAACTGAATATGAAACGCCCCGTGGTCGGCATTGCCTCGGTTGATGCTCACGCCTTTCCGGTGAAGATCGGGCCCTTCACGATTGAGCTTTTCCCATACAAAGTGCATTTCCGGTGCATTCGCACCCATCTTGTTCTCGACCAACCCCTCTCGGAGAATTTTGCCACCGCACGTGATGAGTTCTACAAGGCCATGCGGGAATGTCGGGTGTTTCTCTCTAATTACCGGTGGGGCGACGCTTCTGATTTTCAATTCGTTGCACTATGTGGCGATCAAAAGGTCTCATGCGGCGGCTATCTCCCGTCTCCTAACAAGTGCAGTCTCCGTGTGAGTGTGCCTCACCATGCCGACCTTCGCCTCATCCGCAACGGCAAAGAAATACTGCGTCGAATGGGTAATAGCCTCGAGCACCACGTCACCGCTCCGGGTGTCTATCGCGTCGAGGCATGGCGCGGACGGCGAGCGTGGATTCTTTCCAATCATATACGGATAGGCATGTGAGCGAATTCCCTATGAATAATTCCAGCATCTTTATCGTCGGGGATGCAAGGAGCATCTTTGTCCCCTCGGAAGGGAAGTCGGCCGTTCAGGCAAAATTCGTTGTCGTGAGAAACGGCGGCGCCACGAGAGTCATCGCCGGACGCTATCCCGACTTTTCTTACCATGCCGATATTCTTGAGTCGTGGTGCAATCTGCACGCTATTCCGTGCGGCAGGGAGGGAGAGGAGGCGAGAGTTGAGATTTATGACAAGTCATGGCGAATCGACGGCGGCGGCTGGATCGAAATCAAACCCGTAGCGCGATCGCTGAGGCTCTTTGGCATTTCCACCGCGTATGGGGGATTCGCAAAAAATGAAATTATTCCCATCGTCAAAACCTCGGAATTCTTTTCCGGATTCACAATTGCCTAAATCATATATTCCTTCGGGTCTCTGTCTCGACCCTCGTTGACCTCGGCGGTCTTTAGTAACCAACACGCCCATAACGTTTTATGTCGACCCGGTGGAACTCCTCGCCAGTCGGGCAAAAAACTTGACTTTGTTACCTATATATCATAAAGTTAGGGCTAATTCACGGCTGTAATGGCCGATTTTTAAAACATATGCTTGAGACTTTTTTCCCAATCTTGCTTTTGTTTCTGGTCGCTGTACTCTTGGCGACCGTTTTGGTTGGCGTATCCATTTTACTTGGAAGGCGAACCAAAATTGGAAGTAAGGGAGAGCCATACGAATGTGGCGTTCCTCCGGTCGGTTCAACCAAGGAACCATTCCCGGTAAAGTTCTACATGGTGGCGATACTCTTCATCATTTTCGATATCGAAGTCGTTTTCTTCTACCCGTGGGCGGTAGTCGCTCGCGAGCTTGGGAGCTTTGGATTCTTTTCCATGGCTCTTTTCGTGGGGATTCTTTTTGTCGGTTACTTTTATGAACTCGGACGAGGAGCGCTCAAATGGGATTAGAAGAGAAGATTCCCGATTCAATCATGTTGACCACCCTCGACAAGATGGTCAACTGGGCGCACAAGCGATCGATGTGGCCGCTCGGCTTTGGCCTCGCCTGTTGCGCCATTGAGATGATTTCCAGTTTTGCAGCACATTTTGATTTGGCGCGTTATGGCATGGAGGTAATGCGTCCCTCGCCGCGACAGGCCGACCTTATGATTGTCGCCGGTCGTGTATCCATGAAAATGGCGCCGGTCGTCAAAACGCTTTATGAGCAGATGCCAAACCCGAAGTGGGTCATTTCCATGGGGGCCTGTGCCTCGTGCGGGGGCGTATTCAATAACTATGCCATCCTTCAAGGGGTAGACCGGATTATTCCCGTCGATGTCTATATCCCCGGATGCCCCCCGAGACCGGAACAGCTCATGGAAGGGATATTAAAGCTCCAGGAACAATTAGGGCGGGAATCTGTGAAAGATGTCCGCGAAGAGTGGGGGAGAAAGATCGCCTGATAATTTTGCCGCCCTGACGACAGACTGATCAGCTAACGCATCTTCCAAATTCCCGATGACAACAACGCCACCCATGAAAGACGCAGTTCGAGAGTTTCTCACCACTAACTTCAGCGAATTTCTTGTGCAGGAGGAAAATTTTCGCGACCTGCAATCATTCACAATAAAGGCCGATGGCCTCATTTCGATCATCGAAGGATTCCTCGCCAACGACCAGCTTGCCGTCAATCATCTCTCCGACGTCACCGCCGTTGATTGGCTTGACCATCCCGAAGAGGAAAAAGGGCGATTTGAAGTTATCTTTAATCTCTATTCCATAAAAAATCGCCATCGCTTTCTTCTCAAGGTTCGCCTGCCCGCCGACAATCCAACTATCCCGACCCTCACCGAGCATTTCGCCGGCGCCAACTGGACCGAGCGCGAAGTTTTTGATTTGTTTGGCGTTGTATTTGAAGGGCATCCGGAACTGACAAAGATTCTTACGCCCGACGACCTTGAAGGGCATCCATTGCGACGAGACTTTCCACTCACATATGAGGTTCCGCACTTCTCATGGAACAAAGATCTGCCGCCAGAGGTGATCAAGTGACGACCACCACTGGCGAGACAAAGACAGTGACCATTAACATGGGGCCTCAGCACCCCTCGACCCACGGCGTCCTCCGCGTTGTGGTCGAACTTGATGGCGAGCGGGTCATCAGCGCCAAGCCGGTGGTCGGATACCTTCATACCGGTATCGAAAAGACGATGGAGAGCAAGCTATACCATCTCGCTCTGCCGTGTACCGATCGGATGGACTACCTCAATCCCATGGGCAACAATCTTTGCTATAGTCTCGCAGTCGAGAAATTGATGGAGATAGAGGTTCCGGAAAAAGTCAAATATGCAAGGGTATGCCTCGCCGAACTGACACGAGTTAACTCCCATCTTGTCTGGCTTGGGACTCACGCCCTTGATCTCGGCGCGATGTCGATGCTTTTGTACGCCTTTCGCGAACGGGAATTGATAGTTGATATCTACGAGGCCTGTGGAGGCCAACGCATGATGACGAGTTATATTCGCATCGGCGGACTCGCCTATGATCTCCCCAAAGATTTCGATAAAAAAGTCCGTAATGTCGTCAATACGATTCGCAAACGAATGGTCGACTATGAGACTTTGCTGACCAACAATCAGATATTCATAAACCGCACCAAAGGGGTGGCGGTAATTTCCGCCGAGGATGCCATCAACTGGTCGCTGAGCGGACCTCTGCTCCGTGGAAGTGGTGTCAACTATGATGTCCGCAAAGCCCAACCGTATAGCGGCTACGAAAAATTTGACTTTGAAGTGCCCCTCGGAAAACATGGCGACGCCTACGATCGTTATCTCATCCGCCTTACCGAGATTCGTCAGTCCCTTCGCATTTGCGAACAGGCCCTTGACGGCATGCCCGAAGGCCCGTATCGCGCCCATGTGCCCGGTGTAGTGCTTCCTCCCAAAGAGGACGTTCTCTTCAAGATGGAATCGATGATCTTTCATTTCAAGATCATAACCGAAGGATTCAAAGCCCCGACCGGAACTGTTTATCAGGCCGTCGAATCTCCCAAGGGAGAACTGGGAATGATGATAACCGGCGACGGTACAAACAAACCGCGCCGCGTGCGGGTGCGACCGCCCTCATTTATCAACCTCGCCTCGCTGGCGAAACTTGCCGAGGGAGGGCTTTTTTCCGACGTCGTCTGCGCCATCGGCTCAATTGATATTGTCCTTGGAGAAGTAGACCGATGATGCTTACTGCCGAATCAATCCAGGTTATCAAAGAAAAAGCGGCGCGTTATCCTCGCCGCAAATCAGCGATTCTTCCTGCCCTCACTGTTGCATATCGCCAGCTCGGCTATGTCGACAACGACGTCTACCGCGAAATTTCCGAAATTATCAGCGTTCCGCTGGTCGAGATAGCCGAAGCCGCGACGTTCTATACTATGTTCCCAAAAGAACAGACCGGACGCTACCTGATTCAGGTCTGCAATAATATCTCCTGCGCATTGCTCGGCGCCGATAGCCTCATAGGATACCTTGAGAAAAAGCTCGGCATCAAGAAGGGGGAGACGACTCCCGACAAAAAGTTCACCCTCATCTCAGTCGAGTGTCTTGGCTCCTGCGCCACCGCCCCCATGATGCAAATTAACCATGATTTTTACGAGAGTCTGACTCCCGCCAAGGTCGACAAGATTCTCGATGAATTGAGAGCGAAGAGCTGATGTTCTATTCGCCGGTCACAACCAACGCCAACGAGTGCGCTTCCAATCCGAAACTGCATCTCTTTCGCCATGTCGAGGATACTTCCCAGCACCTGCTTGCCACATATGTAAAGCACGACGGCTATAAAGCCTGGCGCAAAGTTCTTGGAGGCATGACGCCCGAAAGCGTCGCGGAAGAAGTGAAAAAGTCCGGACTTCGCGGGCGAGGTGGAGCGGGATTCCCGACCGGCATGAAATGGGGATTCATCCCCAAAGGCACAACCAAACCGAGATATCTCTGTTGCAATGCCGATGAATCCGAACCGGGGACATGCAAAGACCGCGTCCTCATGGAGCGCGATCCGCACGGCGTCATCGAAGGGATGGCCATCGCTTCCTATGCCATCGGCTGTCATCTCATGTTCATCTACATTCGCGGTGAATTTGGTCATTGCATCGAACGGATGGAAGCCGCCATGCGCGAGGCCTATTCGGCCGGACATCTCGGCAAAAATATATATGGATCCGGTTTCGACCTTGAGATGATTGTCCACACCGGTGGTGGCGCTTATATCTGCGGAGAAGAGACCGCACTCATCAATTCTCTCGAAGGGGAGAAAGGGATGGCGCGCATTCGCCCACCGTTCCCGGCTATTGAGGGACTCTACGCCTGCCCTACAATCGTGAACAATGTCGAAACTCTCGCGGCGGTGACGCACATTATCAATAATGGCGCCGACTGGTATCGAACCCTCGGAACCGAAAAATCCGCCGGCACAAAGCTCTTTTCATTATCCGGTCACGTCAAACGCCCCGGCAATTTTGAGGTCGAACTTGGTTTCCCGCTGAAAAAAATGATTTATGACCCTGCCTATGGCGGCGGAATCCTCGGTGACCGGAAACTCAAGGGTGTGATTCCGGGAGGCGCCTCGACGCCTTTCCTGACTCCCGACATGGTGGAGACCGCAAAACTCGACTACGAATCACTCACTGTCTGCGGTTCCATGCTTGGTTCCGGGGCGATTATTGTGTTCCACGAAGGAACCTGCATAGTATGGACCCTGCTCCGCCTGATTCACTTCTTCCGGCACGAATCCTGCGGCAAGTGCACCCCTTGTCGCGATGGCACAGGCTGGCTTGAGCAGATCATTCACCGTATCGAGCATGGTCACGGTCGACCCGAAGATTTGCAGGCGCTCGATGATATCTGCGGTAACATTCTCGGACGCACCGTCTGTCCCCTCGGCGACGCCGCCGTCATGCCGATTCAGTCGGCTCTGCGGCTCTATCGTGACGAGTGGCAGTACCACATCGATCACAAAAAATGTATGGTTGAATCCCATTTTGATTTCAAATAAGAAGCAGTATGAGCCAGCACGTTAAACCCAGCGATCCGATAATCACTCCCACCGAGACGGTGACTTTCACTATTGATGGTCAGTCTGTGACCGTTCCAAAGGGGACGACTGTCCTTGAGGCGGCTCTTCGCTCGGGTATTTCGATTCCAACGTTTTGCTGGCATCCCAAGTTGAAGCCCGTTGGCGCATGCCGAATGTGCTATGTCGAGATCGAACGGATGAACAAACTGCAGGTCTCCTGCGCCACCGAGGCCGGTAACGGGATGGTGGTGCACACCAAGTCCAACCAAGTTCTTCAGGGACGCAAAGCGGTGCTTGAGTTTACTCTTACCAACCATCCTCTCGATTGTCCCACCTGCGACAAAGGGGGAGAGTGCGATCTCCAAAATCTGACCTTCGAGCATGGCTACGACGACAGTCGCTTCGAATTCAGCAAGCGGCGAAAGACGATGGGGATTACCGACGAGAATCGCACCACCTTCGATGATCTTCGAATCGGTCCCGAAATAGTTCTCAACCGCAACCGGTGCATTCTTTGCTATAAATGCGTCCGCGCCAATAAAGAGGCGTTCGGTGAATATGATCTCGGCGCCTATGAGCGCGGCAATATCACCGAAATCAACTCCGCCCCAGGCCAGCAGGTCGACAATCCATTCAGCGGCAATCTCGTCGAGATATGTCCGGTCGGAGCACTTACAAACAGCGACTGGCGCTATAAGATTCGCGTCTGGCTGACCAAAACGACCCCTTCAATCTGCAATTTCACCTCTTCCGGTGTGAACACCCTCTTCTACAAGGAAGATCACAAGAACAAAATGTATCGCACGACATCGCGCCGCAACGATGCCATCGACGACGGTTGGATAAGCGATGTCTCGCGCTATGGATACCAGATTGTCAATTCAGAAGAGCGACTCAAGACGCCTCTGGTTAAGCGGAATGGCAAACAGGTAGCGGTCTCATGGGATGAAGCCATCGCCGTCATCAAGGAAAAGTTGTCAGCGATTCAGGATCGCAAAGGAAGCGTCTGTCTCGCCGGATTGGCCTCGCCAAGTCTCGACAACGCCAGCCTCCATACCTTCAACAAGTTTTGCCGTACGGTTCTCGAGACTAACAATGTCGATTTCCGCACCGATTACAAGTCTCTTCCCGAAAAGAGTGGTTCGGCATTTGAGTCTTTATGCAACCAACCATTTAGTATTGCCGACATTGACAGATCCGATGTCATTGTCGTCTTCGGCTCCGATCTTACACGAGAGCACCACAACGAATATCTGCGCATTCGCAAAGCCGCGAACTTTGTGCATCCGCGCATCTACTTCATGAATCCTTATCGCACCAAAGCCGCCGACGTCGCCGATAGCGAAATTGTATACAACCAGGGTTGTGATGAAGCTATCATCACCGGAATCTGTCATGCGGCCATTGAAGAAAATCTTGTCGACGGATCGCTGGCATCCAAGTTCACTCACATTGCCGGTGGGCAGTCACTTGCTCAGTGCGCCAAAGCCGCCGGAGTCGACGAAAACGATTTGCGGTATGTCGCGCGAGCACTTTCCTCTGGAAAGAAAATTACATTCATTGCTGGCGAACTACTCACGCGCTCAATCGCCAGAGAGCAGATTGCATCTTCGCTTACGAATCTTTCGCGCCTCTTCCAATTGCAGTCCAAAGGACAAATAGCCGTGCTGGCGCGACATGCCAATTCTGTCGGCGCTGGAAAGCTCGGCCTCATGCCGACACTTTCATCCGAACAGACCGCGACCCTCAAAGCAGAGTGGGGAACACTTCCGACGGCATCGGGCTTGACTACCGATCAGATATTTACTCAGGCCGCCAAAGGGGAAGTCGCGGGACTTTTGGTATTTGGCGCAAATCCTATGCAACTCTATCCCGACAAAGCTTTCGCCAAAGCGGCCCTTGAGAAACTTGAGTTTCTCGTCGTGGCCGATCTGTTTGAAACCGAAACTACCGCCTTTGCGGATGTCGTTCTTCCGATCTCTTCGTGGGCGGAGTACACCGGCGACTATGTCAATTTAGAAGGGAAGTCGCAAACCGCCCGCGCCGCTATCCGACCGATAGAGGGAACTGTACCTGCGTTCGCTATTATCGATCGCATCGCCGAGGCCTTCGGCCGAAAACTTTTTGCCTCCGATAGCCAGCGCACCAATGAAATGACAGCCTTGCTGTCGCTGAAATCCTCTGAAATGCCATCCGAGTTTGCCTCAGTACCTTTCCCGTCCCCCAATGGCAACGGCGGTTTGGCATTGATGGTTGTCGACGACTCGCATCATTGCGGTCATATCACAGAAAAATCGCCCTCCCTTTCGGCATTCTGCGGCGAAACCTATGCCGAAATATCTCCGGAGACGGCGAAAGCCAGCGGTGTATCTGACGGCGATGCCGTCCGACTCGAAAACGAATTCGGTCGCATTGTCGTGCGTGCTCGCATATCCGAGCAGATCCGAAATAGCGTCGTTGTCGTTCCGTGCAATTTCATGGCATGCCCGGTCACTTCTTTGCAGTCACACAAGGCCCGCGTTGACCGCGTCAAATTAACACGGGTGAGTGAGTAGCGATATGCTCGATATCATCATCGAATCAGGGATAAAGGTTGCACTGTTGATTGTGGTGCTCCTGACAGCCTGCGCTTATGCAACCTGGTTTGAACGAAAAATTGTCGCCTATATGCAACACCGCATCGGCCCCAGCTATGCCGTGCCGTTTGGACTCCTGCAACCCCTCGCCGATGGCATCAAGCTGGCCTTCAAGGAAGATATAGTTCCTGACAACGTCGAGCGCGTTACCTATGCTCTCGCGCCGGTTGTTTCATTCGTGCCCGCCATTTTGACCTGGGCAGTGATTCCGCTTGGCCCGACCGTTGATATTTTTGGTCATCAGGTAACACTGGCCCTCTCTGATCTCAACATAGGTATTCTGTATGTTTTCGCGATAACATCGCTTGGCGTCTATGGCATCGTGCTGGCGGGGTGGTCGTCAGGCTCCAAGTATTCACTGCTCGGCGGCATTCGCTCGTCGGCACAGATGATCTCATATGAAGTAAGTTACGGCCTCACCATCATTGGCGTCATTCTTCTGGCCAATACGCTATCGCTTCAGGAGCTTGTGGCACAGCAGTCGAGCGTTCTCGACTGGTTCGTTTTCCGCCAACCGCTTGGATTCATTCTCTTTGTCGTCTGCGGTATTGCCGAAACCAATCGTGCCCCATTCGATCTCGCCGAGGCCGAATCCGAACTGTGCGCCGGATTTCACACCGAATATTCATCGATGCGATTCTCGATGTTTTTCATCGGCGAATATGCCAATATGTTTGCGGTCGCCTCGGTGGGAACGACGCTGTTTTTTGGCGGATGGCAGGGACCGTTCGTCACCACCATGCCCCTTATTGGTCTTCTGTGGTTTGCCCTGAAAGTTGTGGCATTCATGTTCTTTTATATCTGGTTGCGGGCGACCCTGCCGCGTTTCCGGTACGATCAATTGATGAACTTCGGATGGAAAGTCTTATTGCCTCTGGCGCTGGTTAACATTATGGTTACAGCGGCCATTGTGATGCTGTGAGAAAGAAAGTATGAAAGAAATACTCATCGCATTGTGGAATGTCGTCATAATGATGCCTCAGGGTTTCTATGTGACATTCAAGCATCTCTTTCGCAAACCGGTCACGCTTGACTATCCGCGTAAAAAGAACGCCATGTCGCCTCGCTATCGTGGACGGCATTACCTTGAGCGCTACGACGACGGTACGGAGCGATGTGTCTGTTGCGGTCTTTGTGCCGCGGCCTGTCCCGCGGACGCCATCTACATGGAGCCAGAGGAGGCTCCCGGTGGTGAGCGTCGTGCGCGCATATACGAAATCAATATGCTCAGATGCATCTTTTGCGGCTATTGCGAAGAAGCCTGTCCTGAAGAAGCGATTTTTCTCGGTCAGGAATATGAGTTCTCCGATTTCACCCGCAATGCCTTCATCTGGACCAAAGAGCAATTGCTGGTGACCTATCCACGCAAAGAAAATCCCCTCAAACGGCTCTATCGCCGGGTGAGAAAAGTTTACGGCATAACCGATAGGGCCGCATAAGTGACAATTGATTCTGTCATATTCGCAATTTCAGCCATTGTGGCCGTCTTTGGCGCCACTATGATGGTCTCGGTGCGAAATCCCGTTGCGGCCGTGCTCTATTTGATTGTTTCGCTTGTCGCGCAGTCGGTGCTGTATATACAGCTTTCGGCCCTTTTCGTCGCGGCGGTGCTCATCATCGTTTACGCCGGTGCAATCCTCGTGCTGTTCTTGTTCGTGATCATGCTTCTAAACCTACGGGGCACCGAAGAACTTGGCGAGCATTCCAAACCGATTAGTCGCTTTGTGAAGTGTCTTGCGGCAACACTTATTACTGTCGAGTTGATCTTCGCATTCAAGTCGGGACTCTATTCTGAATCGGCCGGCGCGGTGATTGATACCAATTCATCGACCTTTGGCTCGGCGAGTGAAGTAGGCCGACTGATGTTTACCAAATACGTCTACGCCTTCGAGTTGACCGGCGTCCTTCTTTTGGCCGCCGTTGTCGGCGCTGTCGTGATTGCCAAACGCGATCCCGACGAAATACCGGCTGGTCTTCGTTCAACCACCGACTCAGACCAGAAACCCCGGAAAGTGGGAGGCTGACGAGATGCCGATATCAGCCTATCTCATCGTTGCAGGCGTCCTCTTCGGTATTGGTACCATCGGCGTACTCATGTCGCGAAATATCATCGTGCTCTTCATGTGTATTGAGCTGATGCTCAACTCCGCCAATCTGAGCCTTATCGCTTTCTCGCGCGCCGCCAAGGTGAGCGATGGCCACGTATTTGTATTTCTCGTACTTACCGTCGCCGCTGCCGAAGCCGCTGTCGGACTTGCTATGATAATCACGATTTTCCGCAACAAGCATTCGATCAATATCGATCGATACAACATTCTGAAATGGTAGGGGAGAGGTAGCATATGGAATCAATGCTCTATCTTATCCCCCTTATCCCACTGATAGGTTTTCTCATCAACGGCCTGTTGCTTAACCGCCTCTCGAAACCGATTGTCTCGGTCATCGCCTGCGGCTCAGTAGCCATCTCATTCATTCTCAGCCTGATGGCTTTCTTTGAATTGAAGGGACTTGCCGCCGACCATCGCATTATGGAGCAGGTGCTCTTCTCCTGGATTCCCGTTGGAGATCTCCAGGTCAACTTCGGGTTCATGCTCGATCCCTTGTCGGCGGTGATGATTCTCGTCGTCACCGGAGTCGGTTTTCTGATCCATGTGTACAGTGTCGGCTTTATGCATCACGACGGAAGTTTTCAGCGATTTTTAACCTATATTAAACTTTTAA
>ERZ1292630.4664-Hain-H41-02um-R3-4664-length-11518-cov-5_pt1 | contig 11518 bp, 10 predicted proteins | sample MGYA00564408_ERZ1292630 | MGnify/ENA primary metagenome ERZ1292630 (study PRJEB36523, sample SAMEA6512641) | groundwater metagenome | collected 2019-01-08 | study: AquaDiva: Metagenomics assemblies of 32 groundwater samples | reverse complement strand
GAATGTCTCACGCGCGCCGGCGAGACCGATCTCGCCAAGCATCGTCATTGGGAGCGCGAGACGGAGGCGGCGTGATTTGAGCGCGGCCGCTCTTGCGGTTTCATCGCTACGCTGTCCCGCTTCGCTAGAAACTCCAGGGCTTGCCATCCCTGGCAAGCCCGCTCGGCGGGCAAAGGGTCCATCGGACCCTTTGCTTATGCCGCCTCTCCCCTGCGCTCGCGGCATTTGTGCGTCCTGCACATCAGAATTCGGAATGCGGAATCGACAACGGAATATTCCGTATTCGATTTGTTCCGCGCCCCGGTATTATTTTTTGGTGGCGTATTGTAAATTGAGCGTTAGGGACGTTCTGATTAATACACGATTGGCTCGTGAAGCAGCATGAATTCCACGGGAATCTAAGCCGCGCGCCACGATGAAAGTAAATTATTCAGAACGTCCTTAGCGCATTTAATCTCGAAACGAGTGGAGAGGTGAGTCATGATACGCAAGCACGCAGCACTGACGGCCCTGGTTACGTTAATTACCTTTGGCGCCGGCTGCACCAGAGACGTCAGCTTCAAGCAGGATGTGTATCCGATACTGAGTGAAAACTGCCTGTCCTGCCATAAGCCCGGAACCGAGGGGCATATCAAGAGCGGACTCAGCATGGAGAACTACGATGCCGTGATGAAGGGCACCAAATTCGGTCCTGTCATTGTCGCCGGTTCCCATATCAGCAGCACGCTGGTCCTGTTGCTGGAACGCAAGGGGCACCCGAGCATTAACATGCCCAAGGACAAGGCACCGCTGGCTGACAGCCAGATCGAGGTAATCCGGAAGTGGATAGACCAGGGAGCCAAGAATAACTGAATCGGCAGGGAGAGGATGATTGATACGCCGCTACGCCGGATCCGCTGAGGCCGGTCCTCTTGACCGGAAATACCACGACTGCACGCTAAACTGTTTCCGGCGTCGTCAATTGGTCAGGAAGCACAAACCGTCTCCGATAGTACCGCCCCCGCCGGTTCAGGGGCCGGCATCATGAGAATTTTTCCCGGTAAGCAGACCGTTCTTATTGCCATGGTGTGGGTGTTCTGCCTGCCGTTGCTTGTTTCCTGCTCACCGGCCGAAGAGGCGCCCGAAGCACAGCTCCGGGCGCTCCTCAAGCGCGGCGAAACGGCGGCAGAAAAAAAGGAGACGGGAGTGCTGCGGCAAATGATTTCGGAAAAATATTCCGACAGCCAGGGTCAGGACAAAAGGGCCATCGAGGCGATTCTCCGGTATTATTTTCTGCGCAACGAGTCGATCCATCTTCTAACGCGTATTCAGTCAATCGCTTTTCCGCAGCCGGCGCAGGCGCAGGCTGTCGTTCTGGTCGCGATGGCCGGGCAGCCGATCTCAGGCGCCCGGGAACTCGGGCGCCTGCGCGCCGATCTCCATCGTTTCGAGATTACTTTGGCGAGCGAAAACAAGGAATGGAAAGTCATCCGTGCCGAGTGGCGGCGCGCGGAGCCCGGCGATTTCTTCTGAGGCAGTGCGGTGAAGTATGATGTAATGGGTTAACCACATGGACCGACGGGGGCAAGAATGCAGGCAGGATTTCTTCCGCGCGCCAGGTTCCAGATGCTTCTGGATACGCTGCATCAGGCCGGCTACCGTTGTATTGCCCCGCGGGTGCGCGATGGTGCCATTGTCTACGATACGCTGACCCGCGCCGAAGAATTTCCCCGGGGCATGCGTGACCGGCAGTCGCCGGGGGTGTACCGGCTCGAACGTACCGACAGCCCGCGGTATTTCAGCTGGGCCAACGGCCCGCAGGCATTAAAGCCGTTCGTGTTCGCCCCACGGGAGCCGTTGTGGCGCTCGGAGCGCAAGGCCGATTCCGTTATCCACTTTTCAGAAATAAAGCCCGCGCCAGAGCGGCTCGCCGTGATCGGCGTGCGTGCCTGCGACTTGGCTGCCTTGCGGCTTCAGGACCGGCACTTTCTGGAGGGCCCCTTCCCTGACCCCGGTTATGCCGCACGACGCAAGAATCTTTTTCTGGTGGCGGTCCATTGCACGCATCCCGCCGACACTTGTTTCTGCGCATCCACCGGCGACGGGCCGCGCGCCACGCAGGGCTTCGATCTGGCTTTACATGAATCGGATGAAGGTTACCTGGTGCAGGCCGACAGCGACAAAGGACGCGCGCTGGTTGCGCCATGGGCGCTCGTGCCGGTAACAACAGCGCGGCAACAGCATGCCGACCGGGAAGTCGAGGACGGCGCCCGGCGGCAAACACGGCGCTTGCCCTCGCGCAATCTGCGCGACGATCTTTTTGCTAATCTCTCGCATCCACGCTGGGAAGAAGTGGCTGAGCGTTGTCTCTCCTGCGGCAATTGCACCGCGGTATGCCCGACCTGTTTTTGCCACAGCGCGGCGGACGAGACCGCGCTCGACGGCCATCACAGTTTGCATGTACGTCAATGGGATTCCTGTTTTACCCAGGGACACAGCTACATTCACGGCATGACCATTCGCGCCGACACGCGCACGCGCTATCGTCAGTGGCTGACGCACAAACTCGGGAGCTGGCATGACCAATACGGCCGCAGCGGTTGCGTGGGTTGCGGACGTTGCATCGCATGGTGTCCCGTCGGGATCGACATTACCGAAGAGGCGGCAGTCGTTTGCCGGGGAAGCGTGCATGGTTATTGACCCGGCACGATTGTTCTTGAACGGAGGCAGGCCCAGCCGTTGCCACAGGGCGATCGTGATGGCAGGGTCGTGCCGGGTCAATAACGAAAATCATAGGATTTCCGATTATTGCGGCGGCATGATCGGGTCAGACCCGAGGTCGCGAGCCGGAATTTCCTGTGGGGGTGGTTCAAATGGTTTCATGCCGCCGCAATAATCCGCATCTGCCGGTGGAGGCGGAAGTGGTGGAACGCATCCAGGAATCGCCGACCATCTTCACGCTGCGGTTACGCTTCATCGATCCCGTGAAGCATGCCGCGTTTCACTTCTCGCCAGGCCAGTTCAACATGCTTTATTTGTATGGTGTAGGCGAAATACCGATCTCCATCGTTTCTGATCCGGATGACGAGCGCATGTTCGATCACGCCATCCGCGTGGTCGGAAGGGTGACGCGGGGAATGACGCAACTGAAGGCCGGTGACCGGCTGGGCGTGCGCGGGCCTTACGGGCGCGGTTGGCCGCTCAAGCAGGCGGAGGGCAGGGATATCATGGTGATAACAGGCGGTCTGGGTTGTGCGCCGGTGGTGTCGGTGATCAACTACGTGATCCGCCGGCGCGACAAGTTTCACCGCCTGGTCATCATGCAGGGCGTGAAACATTCGGACGATCTGATCTGGCGCAGCCAGTATTCGCAGTGGAGCAAGTTGCGTGACACGCAGGTTCTGGTCGCGGCCGATGTCGGCGTGGCACTGTGGCCGTGGCACGTGGGTCGTGTCACGGAACTGTTCGACAAGGTGGAGATCGATCCTTCCCGCGCGATGATCATGATGTGCGGTCCCCAGGGCATGATGCAGGTGGCCGTGGGGCACCTGCGCGAGCGTGGTGTGCACGAAGATAATATCCATCTGAGCATGGAGCGCAGCATGAATTGCGCGATGGGGCTTTGCGGACACTGCCAGTATGGCGGCAAGTTTGTCTGCCGGGACGGGCCCGTATTCAGCTATTCCGAAGCCAAGTCACTTTTTGACGTTCGGGGTTTCTGATGACGGATAAACCGAAAGTCGCGGTACATAAGTTCGCCTCCTGCGACGGTTGCCAGCTTGCGTTTCTGAACATGGGCGAGGATATTCTCACGCTCGCGCAATTGGTCGACATTGTTCACTTCGTGGAAATGGGGCCGGTAAATCCCGATGCCTCCGTGGATATTGCCTTCATCGAAGGCAGTATTTCAACGCCGGAGGATGCCGAGCGTATCCTCCGTATTCGAGCGAACAGCCGTTACCTGATCACCGTCGGTGCCTGCGCCACGTCGGGCGGTCTGCAGGCGTTGCGCAATTTTTCCGACGGCAAGGAATGGCTGGCCGCGATTTACGCCAAACCGGAATACGTACAAAGCCTGTCGACCTCCACGCCCATCGCCCGGCATGTGAAAGTCGATCTCGAACTTTGGGGATGCCCTGTTACCGGCTCCCAGGTGCTCGCCGTCGTGCGCGCGCTGTTGTTCGGCGTGCCGCCATGGTACGAAAAGGACAAGGTCTGTCTCGAGTGCAAGCGCCGGCAAACCGTGTGCGTGATGGTGGTGAAAGGAATTCCGTGCATGGGACCGGTGACACGCACCGGCTGCGGGGCGCTGTGCCCGAGTTTCGGGCGCGACTGTTATGCCTGTTACGGTCCGGCCGAGAATCCGAACGCGGAATCCTTGGCGCGCCGGCTCGAGGGATTGGGCCTGATACCCGAGGCGGTGGCGCGGCGCTTTCTTTTCATCAACGGCGCCGCGCCTGCCTTTGCCGAGGCCGGTTTGAAGCGGCGCGGTAACGCCCATGACTGAAAAGCGCCGGATCCCGATCCAGCTGCCGGTGCTCGCGCGCGTCGAGGGCGAGGGCACGCTGGAACTGCACGTGCGCGACGGGGCGATCGAGGACCTGCGGCTGCGCATCTTCGAGCCGCCGCGGATGTTCGAGAAACTGCTGGAGGGGCGCGATTACACCGAAGTTCCGGACATGGTGGCGCGCATCTGCGGCATCTGTCCCGTGGCCTACCAGATGAGCGCGGTGCATGCCATCGAAAATCTGTTCGGCGTGCAGCCCGGCCCCTGGGTGCGTGACATGCGCCGCGTGTTTTACTGCGGCGAGTGGATACAAAGCCACAGCCTGCACATTCACATGCTGGCGGCGCCGGATTTTCTGGGCTTCGCAAGCATCACCGAGATGGCGCGTCAGCATGCGGATGAAGTGCGGCGTGGCCTGCGACTTCAGGCCCTCGGCAACGAGATCATCCGGCTGTTGGGCGCGCGGTCGGTCCATCCCGTGGGCGCGCGCATCGGCGGATTTCACCATGCCCCGGCGCGCGCGCAGGTCGATGCCTTGCGGGAAAAGTTGCAGGCGGCGTTGCCGGAAGCCGAGGCGCTGGTGCGTTGGACCGCGGCACTCAATCTGCCGACGGAGGAACAGGAATTCACCGTCGTGTCACTGCGCCATCCGCGGGAGTATCCGATGAACGAGGGCCGGATGGTCTCCAATCGCGGGCTGGATATTTCCGCGGATCAATTCGAGTCGCGGTTTGTCGAGCATCAGGAAGCGCATTCCACGGCGCTGCATTGCCTGCACGACGGCAAACCCTACCTCGTCGGCCCGCTCGCGCGCCTGAACCTGAATCTTGATCGTCTTCCGGCGCCGGTGCGGGACCTCGCGGACAGCCTTGGCGTTAAATTCCCCAGCCGTAACATGTATCACAGCATTGTGGCACGCGCGCTCGAGATCGTGGTGGCGATCCGCGAGGCGATACGTCTGCTGGAGGCTTACGCCGAGCCTTCGGAAACTTACATCAGCGTCACACCGCGCGCCGGCACCGGCTATGGCTGCACCGAGGCGCCGCGCGGACTCCTCTGGCACCGTTATGACACCGACGCGGCGGGTGTCGTGATCAAGGCACGCATTGTTCCGCCCACGAGTCAGAATCAGGCGCGCATCGAGGAAGACCTGCGGTTGTCACTGCACGCCCTGGGTGTCCGGCAGGGCGATGCGGCGCTGCGCCGGCGCGGCGAAATGGTGATCCGCAATTACGATCCGTGCATCTCCTGCGCCACCCATTTCCTCGATCTGCGCGTGCGCGAGCTGACGCATGCCTGATCGGGTGCACATCATCGGCGTGGGTTCTCCTTTTGGCGACGACCGTCTTGGATGGGTGGCGGCGGAATCGCTGCAACGTTCTCCTGTCTTGAATGGCCTGGAACCTGGGCGGATCGTGATCTCCATCCTGGATCGCCCTGGTGCCATGCTGCTGGCGCTATGGGATGAGGCGGATCATGTCATTGTGATGGATGCCGTGCGATCCGGTGCGGCGCCGGGGACACGGCACCGTTTCACCGCCGGCGATGTGACGGCCTCGCGCTTGCCGGCAACGTCCCATGGCTTCGGCGTGCTCGCCGCGCTGGAACTGGGCCATGTGCTCGGGGATCTTCCGCAACGGCTTTTATTGTGCGGCATCGAGATCGGCGTTTCCTGTTCCAGCTTTAGCTTGAGCGATGCGGTAGCGGGAGTCATACCAATCTTTGTCAGTGAAATCGAAAAAGAGGCACTGGCGCTCGCGAATTCTGCCGAGTCCTAGAGCCTGAAGATCTCAAAAGCGCTCTTTTCTGCCCAGTAATTACCGCTGTCAGAGGTAATTATCGGGCCCGCCTGCATCTGTACCTGACTAATTCACTTGTCCTCTATAAATCCTTTTTATTTCAATCACTTGTCCCGTGGTTGATTTGAGGCTGTGGAGCGGTTCCGCGGCGCAAAAAACGGCATATGGCATGAATGCTGCAAAGATTCCGGTAAGCGACAACGGACGGGGCTTCGTGTCGCGGCAGAAAATAATTATTACGGGGTGAACGTGTTGGATGCCGGAATCAGAATAACGCGCCAGAGTACGTGGAAAAACGTGCTGAGGCACGAAAGTCTCTTTTCTCATGCGGGCGGGAAAGGGCGGTGGCTGGCCTGTCTGCCGATAATTTTCTGCGCGGTATTAACAGGCTGCCTTCCGCCACCGCAGGCAACGGCGCCGGTGCCGGCCCTGGTCGTTCTTTTGAGCGACAGCTCGCCCGCCTTCGCCGGCGTCCAGCGCGAGATCGGGAAGAAATACCCGCACCGGATGGAAACCTACACGCTGGGCAATGAAAGCACGAACTCGGTCATGCAGAAAAAAATCCAGTCTTCCGACCAGCCCATCATCGTCGCCATCGGCTTGCCCGCCGCGCGCATGGCGCGGGAGCTCACCGGCAAGAAGGTGATCTTCTGCCAGGTCTTCAACTACGAGGACGCCGAGCTGGTGACGCCGCGGATGAAGGGGGTGTCGGCGACCGCTCCCGTGCGCGAACAGTTTCGCGTCTGGAAGGCCCTGTACCCGAAGCTGACCCGTGTCGGCGTCATAACGGGAAGGAATCTGCAAGGCCTGATGGAAGAGGCGCAGGCAGCGGCCAAGGAAAATAAAATCAGGCTCGATCACGTCGAGGCCAGGTCGGACAAGGAAACGCTTTATGCCTACAAACAACTCTCGCCGAAGATGCAGGGGCTGTGGCTGGTGCCGGATAACCGCGTGCTGAGCCGCGACGTGATCCGCGACATCATGGCGCACAGCGTCAAGGAAGGGAAACAGGTTGCCGTGTTCTGACGCGAGTTGCTCGGTCTGGGCGGCTTGATAAGCGCGGAGACCAGCTACGCGGACATTGCCGAACAGGTGCTGGCACGGGTCAGGCAGGCGCAGGAGGTATCCGGTGTGCCGGGCGCGCCGGTCATTCCGTTGACCAGAACAGTCATCAAGATCAATACGGTGATGGTGAAGCGCCTGAACATGACGCTTCCCGCAAGCTTGCGGGGGATGGCTTATGCTCCCTGAGTGGAAAGCCGCCGTGAAGTCCTGGTCCGGCCGCCTGGCAGCGGCGTTCCCGTGGCGGCGCTTCGTCCCGCGATTCGGTCAGCGCAGTCTGGTCGGCCGCCTGCTCGCGCTGCTGATGCTGGGCGCCGTGACGGTTTATCTCATCGTCAATATCGGCCTGTGGTGGACATCCAGCCGCCTTATCGAAGACAACCTCGAGAAACAGGCGGTCCGGTGGCTTGCCGAACTCGATGAACTCGGGACGCCGCTTTATGCCTCGCGGGGAGGAAAGCAGCTGGCGAGTATCGACAAGCGCATCAAGCATTTCCCTGAAATCGCCTTCATACGCTACTACGACGCTTCAGGAACAAAAGTTCTCGGTGAAGCGGGGGAAGTTCTCAGCGCGGGAATTCCGCTGCTCAAGCCCGAGCAAGTGGAACAATTGCAGAAGCAGACCGCCGGCGCGGAAAGAAATTATCTGGTTGACCGTTCGCTGCTGAGCGGCGCCTACCTGCGTTTCATCTCGCCGATTCGCGTCAAATCCATACGTTCGGACGGCTTGCTCAATTTCAGCCTCGAGAACGAGAAGGAAGAAAACGAGAAGATCGTCGGCTACATCGACCTCAGTATCGATTCCGGCTACTACAAGGAGCAGATGGTGCGCAGCATGGCCTCCGGCAGCCTGATCATCGCCGTATTGCTTCTGTTCGCGATGTTTTTCGGCAGCCGGATGATCCGGCGGGCGCTCGCTCCGTTGACGGAACTGCAAATCCCGCTCGCCCGGCTCGCGCAGGGCGAAATCGATGTAAACGTGAAGCGCGCGAAAGACAGGGAAATCGCCGTCATCAGCGATGCGCTGAATACCACCATCAACGCACTCAAGCAGCGGGACGAAATGTTGCGGAAAATGGCCGAAAGCGATCCGCTGACCGGTCTTGTGAACCGCAGTTATTTCGCGCGCGCGCTGGAGGAGGAGATCGAACAGGTCACGCGCGACGGTATCGAGAGCGCGGTTTATTTCATCGACCTCGATAAGTTCAAGCAAATCAATGACACGTACGGACACGCCGCGGGCGACAAGCTTCTTATTCGTGTCGCCGAACTGCTGAAGTCCCAGGTGCGCGAGAAGGACGTGGTCTCACGCCTCGGTGGCGATGAGTTCACTGTGCTCGCGCGCAATATCTCCCGCGACGATGCGATGGAATTGGCCAACTCCTTCAACAGGATTCTGCGCGAAATGCACGTCACCGAAGGCGAACATACCTTCAGCATCAATTGCAGCATCGGGATCGCCATGATCAGCCCCGGACGACACACGGCCGATGAGATCCTGTCGCACGCCGACACGGCCTGCTTCGCGTCCAAGTCGCAAGGACGCAATTGCTATCATATGTACGAAGAGCGTGGTGACAGTAAAACGGAAATCGCCGTGGATACCGGTTGGTTCAAGCGCATCCAGCAGGCCATCAAGGAAGACCAGTTCGTGCTGGTATACCAACCCATCATCGATAACGTTGATTCCGGCAAAGAGTGTTACGAGGTGCTTCTGCGCATGCCGGGGCCTAATGGTGAGCTGGTGCTGCCCTCTATTTTCCTGCCGGTGGCGCAGCGTTTCGGTCTGATGACGGACATAGACCGTTGGGTACTGGTACACGCCATGAAAGCGCTGGCAGACTTCCGTGCCGCCGGGCGCGAGATTATCTTCTCGATCAATTTGTCAGGGCAGTCGCTGGAGGATAAGTCCCTCATGCAACTGATCAAGGACCAAATGACGCTTAACCGGTTGCCGCCGGGTTGTGTGATTTTTGAATTTACCGAGCAATCGGCCTTGCGTCATCTGGAAAATGCGAAGCGCCTCATCCAGGGGCTGGCGGACACAGGCTGCCGCTTTGCACTGGATGATTTCGGCACCGGCTTCAGCTCGTTCGTCTATCTCAAGAATCTGCCCGTGGATTTCATCAAAATAGACGGTTCTTTCGTGAACAGCATGGCGCAGAATTCCGTCGACGAGACCATGGTGCTTTCCATCATTCACATTGCCCGCTCGCTCGGCATGAAAACGATCGCCGAGTTCGTGCCGGACGAAAAAACCATCGCCATGCTCAAGGCGTCGGGCGTGGATTACATGCAGGGATTTTACGTCGGGATGCCTTCGGAGCGGCTGCCGGTGAATCTGCGCGTGGTACCGGAGACCAAGAAAAACGCGGGCTGACGCCCGCGCGCGGGATTAATTCTGCGTCTTGTCCTTTTTGATCATCGCGTAGGCCGAGTGGTTGTGGATGGATTCGAAATTTTCCGACTCCACCACGTAGGCATCGATGCGGTCGTCCCGGTTCAGCACCGCCGCGACATCGCGCACCATGTCCTCGACAAACTTGGGATTGTCGTACGCGTGCTCGGTGACGTATTTCTCGTCCGGGCGTTTCAGCAGGCCGTAAAGCTCGCAACTTGCCTGTTTTTCCACCAGATCGATCAGGTCCTCGATCCACACGAAGGTATTGGTGCGCACCGTCAGCGTGACGTGCGAGCGCTGGTTGTGGGCGCCGTACTGGGAAATTTCCTTGGAGCAGGGGCACAGACTGGTGACCGGCACGACCACCTTGATCGTCATCACATCCTTGCCGCCGTGGATCTCGCCGATGAACGCGACCTGGTAATCCATCAGGCTCTTTACGCCGGACACCGGCGCGGACTTGTTGATGAAATACGGGAAGCTCATCTCGATGTGCCCGGTATCGGCTTCCAGGCGCCGGCTCATTTCCGCCAGCATGTTTTTGAAGGATTCCACCGAGATTTCAATGTCGTGGCTGTTCAGAATCTCGACAAAACGCGACATGTGGGTGCCCTTGAAGTTGTGCGGCAGCTCCACGTACATGTTGAAGCACGCGACGGTATGCTGCACACCCTGGGAACGGTCCTTGACCAGCACCGGGTGCCGGATGTCCTTGATGCCGACCTTGTCGATCGGCAGGTGGCGCAGGTCCGGGCTGCTCTGGACGTCGGCAATGAGGTCGACGACTTCGGTTTTGCTTTTGAGCTTCATAACAGGGTCTCTCTACTTCCCAAGCGGACGCCAATGATGTAGTAGTTGAGCGATCCAGTCAAGATTAGGCGGATTCCCGGTGCACGGGAGTTTCCGCCGGGGTATGGCGCAGAATCGTACGCCGGATGCCGGCGGCATCCAAGCCGCACCGCGCGAGTTGTTCGCGGTGATCGCCGTGCTCGATGAAGCGGTCAGGGAGTCCGAGATTGACGACGCGCGTCGGCAGACCCGCGGCCATCAGACATTCATTGACGGCACTCCCGGCCCCGCCGGCCACGACGTTTTCCTCGACTGTTACCAGCAAGTCGTGGGTGCGGGCCAGTTCCCGCACCAGTTCCTCATCCAGCGGCTTCACGAAGCGCATGTTGACCACGGTGGCGTTGAAGGCGGCGCCCGCCTCCAGCGACGGCGCGAGCATGCTGCCAAAGGCGAGCAGGGCGATGCGTTTTCCCTCGCGCCGGACTTCGGCCTTGCCGAGGGGGAGCGTCGGCAAGGCCGGATCGACGGCCGCGCCCGGCCCGGCGCCGCGCGGGTAACGCACCGCGGCCGGGGTGTCGAGCTGAAAACCGGTGGCCAGCATCTGGCGGCATTCATTTTCATCGGCCGGCGCCATGACCGTCATGTTCGGCAGGCAGCGCAGATAGGAAAAATCGTAACTGCCGGCATGCGTCGCCCCGTCCGCGCCCACCAGTCCCGCGCGGTCGATGGCCAGCAGCACCGGCAGCTTCTGCAGACAGATGTCGTGGATCAGCTGATCGTAGCCGCGCTGCAGAAACGTGGAGTAAATCGCCACTACCGGTTTCATGCCGTCGCAGGCCAGTCCCGCGGCGAAGGTGAGCGCGTGTTGCTCGGCGATGCCGACGTCGAAATAGCGCGTCGGAAAACGTTCGGAGAATTGCACCAGCCCCGAACCCTCGCGCATCGCCGGCGTGATGCCGACCAGGCGCACGTCGCGCGCGG
>ERZ1292630.4662-Hain-H41-02um-R3-4662-length-11520-cov-5_pt1 | contig 11520 bp, 11 predicted proteins | sample MGYA00564408_ERZ1292630 | MGnify/ENA primary metagenome ERZ1292630 (study PRJEB36523, sample SAMEA6512641) | groundwater metagenome | collected 2019-01-08 | study: AquaDiva: Metagenomics assemblies of 32 groundwater samples | reverse complement strand
CTCCCGCGGAAGTGGCAAGCCAGGTGAATGGCACCGCGGGGAATTTTTCCTGCAAGCGTTCGGCGCTGTTGCCGACCTCGGCCACGAGTATGCCACCGGGATTCAGGTGTGCTGGTGCTTCGGCAAGAATACGGGTGATGGCATCCAGTCCCTGCGCACCGGAGGCCAGCGCCAGTGCCGGTTCATGGCGGTACTCCGGCGGCAGTGCCGCCATTTCGACCTGCGCCACGTATGGCGGGTTGGTGACGATAAGATCGTAGCGCTCGGCTTTCAAGGCGCTGAACAGATCGGAACGCACTAGCCGCACGCGATCGCTCAGTCCGTGATGCTCCACGTTGATGCGCGCCACTGCCAGCGCCGCCTCCGATATATCCGCCGCATCCACCGTCGCCTCGGGAAAGGCATAGGCGCAAGCGATGGCCATGCAACCGCTGCCGGTGCACAGGTCGAGAGCCCGCCGCACGCGCGCGGGATCGATCCAGGGCTGAAATCGCTCGGCGATGAATTCCGCGGTGAGCGAGCGCGGCACGATCACGCGCTCGTCGACGTAGAATTTCAATCCGGCGAACCAGGCCTCTTTCAGCAGGTAGGCGAGCGGTTGACGGGTGCGAATGCGTGAATCGACGAGCGCGCGGATCGCGTCCTGCTGTGGCGGCGTGGGTTCGTCTTCCAGATGTTCTTCGAGTTCGTGGGGCGAGAGTTTCAGCGCGCTGCTCACCAGCCACGCGGCTTCGTCCAGGGGATTGTCGGTGCCGTGACCGAAGTAGAGTCCGGCTCCGGCAAAACGCCGTTCCGTCCAGCCGATGAAGTCGGCGACCGTGCGGGGCGGGGCGGTCACAGCGGGTTACTTTTTGAGATGGTCGAGCTCGGCCCGGACCATGGCCGCCGAGTGCATGAATGCGGCCGATTCCTCCGGGGTGAGAGGCAGTTCGATCACCTGCTCCACGCCGTTCTCGCCAAAAACGACGGGTACGCCCATGCCGATGTCGTGCAGTCCGTATTCGCCCTGCAGCACCGCCACGCCGGGAAGGATGTGGCGGCGATTGTGACTGATGGAGTCCACCATGGCGGCGATGGCGGCCGCCGGAGCATCGTAGGCGCTCGCGGTTTTGCGCAACGAAAGAATTTCGGCGCCACCGCCGCGCGTGCGTTCGACGATTTTCCGGATTTGCTCCTTTGTCAGGAAGTGCTCGATCGGGATGCCGTTGATGCAGGTAAAACGCGTCATCGGCACCATGGTGTCGCCGTGGCCGCCGAGCACCATGGCGGTGATGTCCCTCACGGAGAACCCGGTTTCCATGGCCACGAAGCTGGCCATGCGCGCCGAGTCGAGCACCCCGGCCATGCCGAAAACGCGGTGGCGCGGCCAGCCGGTGCGCTTCCAGGCCGCGTAGGTCAGCACGTCGACCGGGTTCGAGACCACCAGCAACATGGCATGGGGCGCGGTCTTGAGCAACATATCCACGATTTCGTTGACCACCGCCAAATTGGTGTCGAGCAAGTCGGTGCGCGACATGCCGGGTTTGCGCGGGACGCCGGCGCTTATGATCACCAGCTCCGAGCCGGCCATCGCATGGAGGTCGGTCGTGCCGGCGAGCGTGGTGTCGAAATGGAAAATCGGCGCCGATTCCTGGATGTCGAGCGCCGTTCCCTGAGCCACGCCCTCCTTGATGTCGATCAGCACCACCTCGCGGCACAATTCCGCCTTGGCGAGATTGTGCGCGGCGGATTCGCCGACGCGCCCGGCGCCGACGATGGTGATTTTATTCATGGCCTGTCCCTTTGGCTCTGGCTCAAGAGTCAGTATAGCCGGATAAATTCCCGGCCCGCCGCGCGGAAACGGTCACGCCGCGGGTTTCGGGTAATGCGCGGGATAGGCGGCGCGCGCCACGCCGGAATCCACGGCCGCGCGCGCCACCGCCGGCGGCACGGTGTGGATCAGGCGCGGGTCGAGCGGTTTGGGGATGATGTAGTCGGGGCCGAACTCCAGATGCGTGAGGTCATAGGCGCGCAGCATCTCCGCCGGCACCGGCTCGTGCGCGAGCCTGGCGAGCGCGCGCACGGCCGCGATCAGCATGGCGCGCGAGACGGAGCTGGCGTGCACGTCGAGCGCCCCGCGGAAGATGTAGGGAAAGCCGAGCACGTTGTTGACCTGGTTCGGATAATCCGAACGCCCCGAGGCCATGATGAGGTCGTTGCGCGTCGCGTGTGCGATTTCGGGACGAATCTCCGGGTCGGGGTTGGCCAGCGCGAACACCACGGGTTTGGCGGCCATGGACTTCACCATTTCGTGCGAGACCACGTTTGCGGCCGAGACGCCAATGAACACGTCAGCATCCTGCATGGCATCGGTGAGCGTGCGTTTATCAGTCGCCTGGGCATAGCGGCGCTTGTAGATATTGATGTCCGGGCGACCGGGATGGATCACGCCCTTGCTGTCGAGCAGCAGAATGTGGTCGCGCTTGGCGCCGAGGGCGATCAGCAATTGAATGGTCGCGAGCCCCGCGGCCCCCGCCCCGAGCAGCACGATCCGCGCCCCGGATAATTTCTTGCCCTGGAGTTCGAGGGCGTTCAGCAGTCCCGCGCAAATGATCACGGCCGTGCCGTGCTGGTCGTCGTGAAACACCGGAATGTCGAGGCGCGCGCGCAGTATCTCCTCGATAGCGAAACAATCCGGCGCGGCGATGTCCTCGAGATTGATGCCGCCGAAGGTCGGCGCGATGTGGGCCACGGTGTCGATGAAGGTGTCGCGATTCGGGGCATCGACCTCGATGTCGAACACGTCGATGTCGGCGAAGCGCTTGAACAGCACCGCCTTGCCTTCGAGCACGGGCTTGCAGGCCAAAGCCCCCTGGTTGCCCAAGCCAAGCGTGGCCGTGCCGTTGGTGATCACGGCCACGAGATTGCCCTTGTTGGTGTAGCGATAGGCGGCCTCGGGGTCGGCGGCGATGGCGCGCACCGGTTCGGCCACGCCGGGCGTGTAGGCGAGCGAGAGGTCGTATTGGGTCTCGCACGGCTTGGTCGGCACCACGGCGGTCTTGCCGGGCTTCGGCAGCGCGTGATAGTCGAGCGCCGCCTGCTTCATTTCTTTTTTCATGGGTGTTGCCTATTCGATGATCTTGATGGATTCGCCCGTCTGAGGCTCGCCGTCCGGAAATTTGTCATTGATCAGGCGCAGGATGGATTCGCTGTCGTTGTCGAGCGATGATGTCCCGGCCAAACCCGCAAAGGTATCGCTGACTCGCGCACGCACCATGCGCACGCGCTGCCCTTCCGCAAGGTGTTTTTCCTTATCGGTGAGAGCATGCAGGCTCCGGATGGTGGCGAGGAACAAGGGATCGCTGACGGTGAAAGCGCCGGTTTCCTTGGTTGCGCCCTGGAACAAAAAGCGTTTGCTGTTGTAATACACTACCGCGGCACGCGTTTTATATTTGCCGAACGCCGGCGACTCAGGCACAACACCGGTGTAAGACGGCAGTGCCAGGCCTTTGATAGAACTGGCCTGATCGAGCGCAGGAACCTTCATGCGGGCTTTCAGAAACTCTTCCGGAGACAGCTCCTTTACCAGGCTTTCGGGCTCAACCTGCAACATGGCCTGTTTATCGCGGCTGATGGCGCGAATAATGTAGTAGCTGTTGTAATCAATCACCCAGCCCTCCGGGAAGCTGAGCGCAAAATTCAAGTCGCGGTGATAGTAACGGTTTCCGTGACGCACACCGCTTTTGGGAGGATCGCCAAAGAGCAGATTATCGGTTTGCTTGAGGTAATCCTCGTGCGCGGTGACGGGGGCTGAAAGCGTTTTGAATTTGTCCGCTTCCGCGACGACTTCCTGCAATCGCTTGTCGGCGCTCGGGTGACTGGCAAACACACCGTGGTAAATGCGCGGCTGGCGTTTTTCAGCCGCGGCGCGTTTTTTCTCGAATTCCTCCTGGTTCTTGAGGACGCCGATAACCTTGATCATGGCCTGCGGGTCGTAACCGGTGCGGGCGAGGTATTCCGCGCCGAGACGGTCGGATTCGAGTTCGTGGTCGCGCCCGTAGCCGGAAAGTATCGCGTTGCCGAAGACGTTGTTGAACAAGTCCTGGGTGGCCCCGATCCCGGTAGCGACACCGATGATGGCACCCACAAAACCGGTGGTCGTGGCCGCCGTGTACTGGCGCACGCCGTGCCGCGCGGTGACGTGACCGATCTCGTGTCCGAGCACCGCGGCAAGTTCGGCTTCGGAATTGAGGTAGGCGAGAATCCCGCGCGTGATGTAGATGTAGCCGCCGGGGAGCGCGAAGGCGTTGACCTCCGGACTGTCGAGCACAGTGAAATGGTAAGTCAGTCCGGGACGATGACTTTGCGCCGCGAGTTTCTGGCCGACCTGTTGCACGTAGGTTTGAAGGGCCGGACTGTCATAAACCCCGTATTTGCCCCGGATTTTGGCGTCGTTCCCGCTCCCAATATTGACTTCCGAGGACTCGCTCATGAACACCACATCCGGTGTGCCGCTGACCGGATTCATGGCGCAACCGGCGGTGCCGCCGGCCACCAGCATGGTCAGCAGAAACGGGATCAGCAGGCCCTGAAAGGCGGGTATACGCATGGGTTCAATTGCGCCATGTTAGCATGGCCGGAAGCGGCACACGCAGGTGCAGTCTTCCCTTTGAGTCCGTGAGCCAGCCGCGCGCCACGACGCGGCGGCCGACCCAGTCCGTGGGTTTGCCGCGGTGGTATTTTTTCCAGTCCTCGCGGGTCACGACCAGTGCCACCCGTGGCGACAGATCGAAGTAGATCAATTTGCGGTGACTCTGGTAGCGCAGAATAGTGCCCTCGATGAAGCGGAATCCCGTGTCCTGCGCGGTGAGCTGCTCAGCCGGCGTCGGTGCGTAAGCAGACTCGTCCCAAATGCCGCGCCCGGTACCGCGTGCCTCGTTTTCGGCGGTAATAAGAGCCGGGAGCTTGCCGACGTTCGGCGGGACCGCCACCGCCCAGGCCAGCCCCTCGCGCAGCAGGATTTCCTCGACATCGCGACCGTCCGGAAGATAAACGTGCGCCAGCAGCCGGCCGTAATGGTCCTGGCGTTCGCGCTCGAAAGCGAGCGTCACGCGTTGGCCCCGCACCAGCTGCGCCAGCCGGTCGCGCGCCCGGGCCGCCAGCGGCTGGTCCGGCGCGCCATCCTTGCCGAGCTCGGGGGCATTGATGCCGATGAGGCGTAGGTGCTGGCTGTTGCGCAGGATAACGGTGTCGCCGTCTAGCACATGCCTCACCTCGGCGGTTTCAGTGGCGGCGAGAACCGTCGCTGCCGTGAGCAGCGTCCAAAATAGGAGTGGTACCGGGATGTACCGTTTACGGAGCCAAGGAAGCAGGAGTAGCGCAGGGATGCGCTGTTTACGGAGCCAAGGAAGCAAAAAGGCGCCCGTATAGAGCGCCTTTTTGAGTGCCGCCGATTTCACGGCTTATTTTTTCATGCCGTACTTCTGGCGGAATTTCTCCACGCGCCCGCCGGTGTCCACCAGTTTCTGCTTGCCGGTGTAGAACGGATGGCACACGGAACAGACTTCCACGTGCAGATCCTGTCCCAGAGTGGAACGCGTCTCGAAACTGTTGCCGCAGCTACAGTTGACCTTGGTTTCCTTGTAGGCGGGATGAATGCCTTCTTTCATGTCATTGATCTCGAAGTGTTTTCTTGCCCACACGGGCGGGCATACGTCGAAGGGGGCGCATTGTAAGGGGAATCAAAGGGCTAATGCAAGGCAGTGTCCGTTAAGCCGCCGCAGCGGCTTAACCGCCTAACGCTTCATGGAATCGAAGAATTCCCCGTTATTCTTGGTGGACCGCAGCTTCTCGATCAGGAACTCCGAGGCCTCGAGTTCGTCCATCTGGTGCAGCAGTTTGCGCAGGATCCAGATCTTCTGCAGTTCTTCCGGGACCAGCAACAACTCTTCGCGGCGGGTGCCGGAACGGTTGATGTTGATCGAGGGGTAGGAGCGCTTTTCCGCCAGACGCCGGTCGAGATGGATTTCCATGTTACCGGTGCCTTTGAATTCCTCGTATATCACGTCGTCCATTTTGGAGCCGGTGTCGATCAGTGCGGTGGCGATGATCGTGAGGCTGCCGCCTTCCTCGATGTTTCGCGCGGCGCCGAAAAATCTTTTAGGCCGTTGCAACGCATTCGCGTCGACACCGCCCGTCAGGACTTTGCCGGAAGCCGGAACCACCGTGTTGTAAGCGCGGGCGAGGCGCGTGATCGAGTCGAGCAGAATGACGACATCCTTCTTGTGTTCGACCAGGCGCTTGGCCTTCTCGATCACCATCTCGGCGACCTGCACGTGGCGGCTGGCCGGTTCGTCGAACGTCGAGGAAATCACCTCGCCGCGCACCGAGCGCTGCATTTCCGTGACTTCCTCCGGGCGCTCGTCGATGAGCAGCACGATGAGAAAGCAGTCGGGATGGTTGGCAGTAATTGCATGGGCGATGTTCTGCAGCATGACCGTTTTACCGGCCTTGGGCGGCGACACCAGCAGGCCGCGCTGACCCTTGCCGATGGGTGCGATGAGGTCGATCACGCGCGCGGTCAGGTTCTCGGTCGAGGAGTTGTCGCGCTCGAGCCCGAACCGTTGCGTCGGATGGAGCGGCGTGAGGTTCTCGAACAGAACCTTGTTCTTGGCTTCGTCCGGGTTCTGGAAATTGATCTCGTCGACTTTGAGGAGGGCGAAGTAGCGTTCGGATTCTTTCGGGGGGCGGATGTTGCCTTTGACGGTGTCGCCGGTGCGCAGGTTGAAGCGGCGTATCTGCGAGGGCGAGACGTAGATGTCGTCCGGCCCGGCGAGGTAGGAGGCGTCCGCCGATCGCAGGAAGCCGAAACCGTCCTGCAGGATTTCGACCACGCCTTCGCCGATGATGTCCTCGCCCTTTTTCGCCTGGGCCTTGAGGATCGCGAAGATCAGGTCCTGTTTTCGCAGCCGCCCGCCACCTTCGACTTCCAGGGCCGCGGCCATTTCGGCCAGCTCCGTGGCGGGCTTGCGCTTGAGTTCAGAGAGGTTCATCAGGGTTGCGTTCATTTGGTCACCGCTTCCGGACGCACCAGGGGCGCAAACTGCCCGCTGTCGAAGTCCGGGGAATGAATAATCAGGAAATTAGTTTAAAAAGCAGGAACGTCTTGGAATTTTTTTACATCCGGCCATTCAACATTAGCATCAGTTATAGTCCCCGTCCAGCCCCGGGGACCACGTGTAATCCTAGAGATTTCCGTCAATGAAGGCAGCCAGCTGCGATTTGGAAACGGCGCCTACTTTGGTTGCCTCGACACTGCCATTCTTGAACAGCATCAAGGTCGGAATGCCGCGGATGCCGTACTTCGGCGGGGTCTGCGGGTTCTCGTCGATGTTCAATTTGGCGACTTTGAGCTTCCCCTGGTATTCCGCGGCGATTTCCTGGAGCACCGGCGCGATGATCTTGCACGGGCCGCACCATTCCGCCCAGTAGTCCACCAGCACCGGCCCTTCCGCCTTGAGCACTTCCTCCTCAAAGCTGTCATCGCTGATGTTTACAATACCGTGACTCATGTGTTGCTTGCCTCCGTCGTCATTGAATGGGATTCGGCCGGACTGGCTGGCCGTGGGCTGTCGTGAATGGGTATGGCCGTTAGTTTGGGCTGAAATAGCCTTGGAAAGCAAGTCGGACAGGTGCCGCATCCCAGAAGTGCCGCCGGGGAAGCAATAATGTTATGCTTGGCGCCCGTTTTATGAGTGATCACCACCTTACCGGCCATTCCTTCGCCGGCCTTAACCTGCCCGAGGCCTTGCTTCAGGGTGTGCGCGAGGCCGGTTTCGAATTCTGCACGCCGATCCAGGCCGAAGCCCTGCCGCTGGCGCTGGCCGGCCAGGACGTCGCCGGCCAGGCGCAGACCGGCACCGGCAAGACCGCGGCGTTCCTGCTCGCCGCCTTCAATTATCTGTTGACGCACCTGCCGGAAGATCGCCGCCCGACGCAGCCGCGCGCGATCATGCTCGCGCCGACGCGCGAACTGGCGGTGCAGATTCACAAGGATGCCGTGGCGCTGGGTGCGCACACCGGGTTCAGGCTGGGCCTCGTCTTCGGCGGTACCGGTTACGACACGCAGCGGCGCATGCTGGAAGAGGGCGTGGACGTGCTGATCGGCACGCCCGGGCGCATCATCGATTATTTCAAGCAGCACGTGTTCGACCTCGAGGCGGTACAGGTGATGGTGCTCGACGAGGCCGACCGCATGTTCGACCTCGGCTTCATCAAGGACATCCGTTTTCTGCTGCGGCGCATGCCGCCGCCGGATCAGCGCCTGAACATGCTGTTCTCGGCGACGCTGTCGTACCGCGTCACCGAGCTCGCCTACGAGCACATGAACAATCCGCAGTTCGTGCGCATCGAGCCGGACAAGCGCACCGCCGACAAGGTCACGCAGGCGCTGTACCACACGGCGATCGAGGAGAAGATTCCGTTGCTGGTGCACCTGCTGCGCCAGAAGGATCCGACCCGCAGCCTGGTGTTCACCAACACCAAGGACGCGGCGGAAACCATCGCCGCCTGGCTCAAGGTCAACGAGCTGAATGCCGAGGTGCTCTCGGGCGACGTGCCGCAGACGCAACGCCTGCGCATCCTGCAGGATTTCATGGAAGGCCGGCTGCCGGTGCTGGTGGCGACCGACGTGGCCGCGCGCGGCTTGCACATCCCCGACGTCTCGCACGTGTTCAATTTCGATTTGCCGCAGAACGCCGAGGATTACGTGCACCGCATCGGCCGCACCGCGCGCGCCGGCGCTTCGGGCGATGCCGTGAGCTTTGCCTGCGAGCGCTATGTGTTTTCGCTGCCGGAGATCGAGGAGTACATTGGCCACAAGCTTCCGATCCACCCGGTGTTGCCGGAAATGTTGCCCGAACTGAAACCGCCGGCCCGGCGCGAATACCGCCCCCGCCCCGAACGCGGCCGCGGCGGCCGTCCGGATCGGCATGGGGGCCGGGGGCGCGACGCGCGGCATGGCGAGCGCGGGCGTCGTCCCGAACGCGAACACCGCCATGAGCACGAAGCACGGCGCCCGGAACCGAGCCCGGCGCGCACGCCCGAACCGGAAGCACGCCCGATGCGCCCACCGGAGTCGCGGCCGTCCCCGCCGGTATCCGCACCGGCAAAACCCGCGGCCAGTACCAAACCCCCGATCAAACCGCTGGTGAGACGCACCGGCGGCGATAAACCCGTCATCGGCTGAACCCAACACAGGAGGAAACAATGGCACGCATCATTTTTTCCGACGGCAAAGAGTTGAAAGGCCTGTCCGCGGTCCAGAGCCGACTCGCGCGCCTCGGCATCACGCTGCGCCACTGGCCCGCGCCTGCGGAGGCGCGCGCCAGGGAACTCATGGAGAAAAAAAGCCTGAACGACGCCGAGAAGGAAGAGTTGCTCGGGCACGTGCAGAACCGCTTCGAGGAACTCAAGCGCGATAAGGGCTACCAGACGCGCGATATGGTGGTGATCCACGAGGACATCCCGGGGCTCGCCGACATGCTCGCCAAGTTCGACAAGATCCACACGCACTCGGACGACGAAGTGCGCTACATCCTCGCGGGCACCGGTTACTTCGGCTTCGTCGAAGCGGACGGAAAGCAATTTCTTCTCGAAGTCAGCGGCGGCGATTACATCAACGTTCCGGCCAACGCCGAACACTGGTTCGAGATGCGCGGCTGCACCCGCTGCAAGGCGGTGCGCTACTTCATCGACACCTCCGGCTGGACGCCGCACTACACCGGCCGCCGCCGCGAGATCGCGGAGGCCGCGGCGACGGCGTGAGCTGATTTGCCGTCACATCAGCGCTGAGGCGCTGCGTGGCAAGCTTAGTTGCCGTGTCGATGGCCGGGCAACAATCCGCGAAGTTCCGCTTCGGACAAGTCACGCCACTGGCCGACCTTCAGGTTGCCGAGCTTGATATTCATGATCCGGATACGTTGCAGCCGGCGCACGTGGTACCCGAACACCTCGCACATGCGCCGGATTTGCCGGTTCAGTCCCTGCGTGAGAATAATGCGAAACACGCAATGATCCACGCGGCTGACCTTGCAGGGCTTGGTACGCTCGCCAAGAATGCGCACGCCGCCGGCCATGCCTGCGAGGAAAGTTTCCGTCACCGGCTTGTCGACGGTCACGATGTATTCTTTTTCGTGATTGTTCTCCGAACGCAGGATCACGTTCACGATATCGCCGTGGTTCGTGAGCAGGATCAGCCCCTCGGAGTCCTTGTCCAGCCGCCCGATCGGGAAAATCCGCTCGGCATGGCCGATGAAATCGATGATGTTGCCGTCGATGTGCCGCTCGGTCGTGCAGGTGATGCCGACGGGTTTATTCAGACAGATATAGATATGCCGCTGCTTCGCGCCGACCACGCGTTTGTCCACGCGGACTTCATCGCCCTCGTTGACCTGCGTGCCGAGTTCGGCGCGCTTGCCGTTGATGGTCACCCGGCCGCCGGCGATCCAGGCATCCGCCTCGCGGCGCGAGCAGATTCCGGTTTCACTGATGTATTTATTCAGTCTCATGGGCTTGCGCGCCGCCGGCGGCGGGTCGGCACCAACAGAGGTGTCGCGTGTGCATTCAACTAAAAGCAGGACGCCGGCCTGTTACGTTTCTTTGTCGCGCAGCTGCTTGTGCAACCTGACCGGCACCGCGCGTTTCTTGCGCATTTGAATGTTGAGCATCTCCACGGCGACCGAGAAAGCCATGGCAAAATAGATATAGCCCTTCGGCACGTGCACGTCGAATCCCTCGACCATGAGCGTGACGCCCACCAGAATCAGAAACGCCAGCGCCAGAATCTTGATCGTGGGATGGGCATCGACAAAGTCCCCGATGGGTTTGGCGGCAAACAGCATGACCACGACCGCCACGATGATGGCGATGGCCATGATGGAAACATGCTCGACCAGCCCGACCGCCGTTATCACCGAATCCAGTGAAAAAACGATATCCAGAACCGCGATCTGCACCAGCACCATTCCCAGGCCGGCGGCGACAACCGTGCGGCCGCTGTCTTCCACCCCTTCCAGGCTGTTATGTATTTCATGCGTGGCTTTGGCCAGAAGAAACAGACCGCCCCCGATCAGAATCACGTCGCGCCCCGAGATCGCCTGGTTGAGTATCGTCACCCACGGTTCGGTCAGTCCCATGACCCAGGAAATAGAGAACAGCAAACCCAGGCGGGTAATCATGGCGAGGCTGAGACCCATTCTTCGCGCAAACGTCCGCTGTTTCCGGGGAAGACGACCTACCAGGATCGAGATGAAAATAATGTTGTCGATGCCCAATACGATCTCCAGCGCGGTTAACGTGCCCAACGCTATCCACGCTTCGGGGTTTGCCAGCCATTCAAACATTAGCTTCTCCTATTCTTCGATTTAAGCTCTACTGAAATAATCCTTTAGCCAGGATGCACGGACCTCCGGCAAAGGATTTTTTGTTCGCGCTGGCAAAACATCGAATCTTGTGGTTACCGCTGGCGTCTAACGAATGAAT
>ERZ1292630.4661-Hain-H41-02um-R3-4661-length-11522-cov-4_pt1 | contig 11522 bp, 9 predicted proteins | sample MGYA00564408_ERZ1292630 | MGnify/ENA primary metagenome ERZ1292630 (study PRJEB36523, sample SAMEA6512641) | groundwater metagenome | collected 2019-01-08 | study: AquaDiva: Metagenomics assemblies of 32 groundwater samples | reverse complement strand
TCAATTGGGAAAACCTCAAAGCCGAAGAACGCGCCGCTAAACTTAAAACTGACAATAGCATTTTGGCCGATGTCGCAATCGCCCTTCCCGCTTTATCTCGCGCCTGGAAACTATCTAAACGCGCGGCAAGGGTTGGTTTTGATTGGACAGGGCCTGAAGCAATTTTTGAAAAGTTAAATGAAGAAGTTAATGAAACCAAAGAAGCAATTGAATCTAATAATTTTTTACATATTCAAGAGGAAATTGGCGATTGCTTATTTGTATTGGTGAACCTAGCGCGAAAATGCGATATCGACCCCGAAAATGCCCTCCGATTGGCCAATGATAAGTTCGAAAAGCGCTTTCGTTTCATTGAAACCGAATTGGCAAAACTCGGTAAATCACCACAAAATTCCACGATTGATGAAATGGAAGGGCTATGGTTGAAAGCGAAAATGGAAGGTAAGTGATTACGCCACTATGCCACTTTCGATTGCCTCAGGAAATTGCGATTTGAATTTAATCTCATTTATTTTGTCGAGTGATACTTTCAAAACCACTTCGCCGTCTTCATTCCTTATTTCGCGCAAAACCACCCCTTTGTCATAAAGCCAGGCCCGCATTTTGCCGTCATTCGCGCCGCAAATAATGGATTTTTGCTTTGCGCCAAATGATAGTTCTTTGTCGATTTCGTCAAATAATTCATTAAGCCCCTCGCCGCTTTCGCTATTGGTCAAAACCGCAACTTTGCCGTCTCGCTTAAACAGAATATTGCGATTTGCTTTGGCTTCTAAAAGTGCTGCTTCTGGCAATAAATCGGCTTTGTTCCAGGCTTCGATAATGGTCGGCAAAGGCTCCGCGCCTTTAAGTATGGTTTCAAGAATTTGATCTACATCGTGTTTTTGGGCTTCGGTTTCTGCCCCTGAAATATCGCGAACATGGATTAATATATCGGCCTCGGCGCCTTCTTCCAAAGTCGCCCGAAATGCCGCAATAAGCTCATGCGGTAAATCGGTTATGAAACCCACGGTGTCGGATAAAATAATGTCACGCCCTTGCGGGGTTTTCATGGCCCTGGAGGTTGTGTCCAAGGTTGCAAACAACATGTCCTTGGCCAAAACTTTCGCTTTAGTGGCATTGTTGAAAAGCGTTGATTTGCCAGCATTTGTATAACCGACCAGAGCGACAATTGGGAAAGGCATTCGCTCCCTGCCCGCGCGTTGCAAGCCGCGAGTGCGCCGCACTTCTTCAAGTTCACGTTTAAGTTTCACAATGCGATCCGCAATCAAACGCCTGTCTAATTCGATTTGCCGCTCACCTGGGCCACCGGTTTTGCCAGTCCCGCCGCGTTGCCGTTCAAGGTGGGTCCAGGTTCTTACAAGTCGTGACTTTTCGTAGCTCAAGCGCGCTAATTCAACTTGCAACTTGCCTTCTTTGGTTCTGGCGCGCAGTGAGAAAATTTCCAAAATAAGGCCAGTTCGGTCAATGACTTTTAGCCCCAAGCGCTTTTCAATATTGCGTTGTTGAATCGGCGAAATTTCATCATTAATCACGAGAATTTGCGCTTCGGTTTCCTCCGCCAATGCGTCAAGGTCTTCGAGTTTGCCCGCGCCGAAAAATATTGATGGGCGAATTTGCCTTATGCTGATTACCGAACTATGGACAATTTCGAGCCCTAAAGCGAGGGTTAGACCCTGCGCCTCTTCAAGTTGAAGATGAGGAACTCTAGATTTACTAGTTGAGGCCGTAATTGGGTGAATTACGATTGCCTTCCAAGCTGGCGCTTCGCTATTATACAATAATTACTCCTCGTCCTCGAAAGTTTCACTTTCAAATAGAGCGACTGGGCCACCTGGCATTATTGTTGAAATTGCGTGTTTATAGACAAGTTGAACTTGGCCTTCACGCCGCAAAAGTAGGCAGAAATTGTCGAACCATGTGACAACGCCTTGTAATTTCACGCCATTTACCAAAAAAATCGTCAAAGGGGTACGTGATTTGCGAACTGCATTGAGAAATGCGTCTTGTAGATTTTGCTTCTTATCGGCTGACATTTTGTTTTCCATTCTTATTGCCCACTCATTTTCAAAGCGAGGTTAATCAATATTTTCATATTGAACCGCTATTTGAACCCATTTTGCAAATTTTTCAATGCAGTTATTCGGCTACTACTCATTAAATCCGTTAATTTTCAAAATAGGCTTTGCGTAATATTGTCGCAACACTGCCAACATTGCCATTGCCAATTGGCCTGCCGTCAATTTCAACTACCGCAGTTACAAATGAAGTGGCCGAAGTTACGAATGCTTCGCGGGCTTCAATTGCTTCTTGGACGCTGAATGGTTTTTCGACAATTTTCAGGTTCAATTTCTTGGCTAAAGCCATAATTGTGCTGCGAGTTATGCCGCCCAATATATCTTCACCAAGACCCCTAGTTTGCAAATTGCCTTCTTTATTCAAAATCCACGCGTTTTGTGCGCTGCCTTCGGTTATTTTGCCATTGTCGTCAAAAAACCAAACATCATCGGCGCCATCATCAAGTGCTTCTTGTTTGGCGAGCAGATTTGGCAATAAATTGGTGGTCTTTATATCGACCCGTTTCCATCTTAAGTCCTTTTTGGTCACAATCTTAATGCCTTTTTCGGCTTTGGCCTCCAATTGAGCATAATTTTTGGGGCGAACTGTAATGATAATTGTTGGTATCGAATTTTTTGGAAATGGATGATCACGCGGCGCAACTCCACGTGTGATTTGCAAATAGACCAAGCCATTTTTCACGCGGTTTAGTCGCAGCAAATTGCCAATTATTGGCTTCAAAGAACCAAGCGGCAACGGCAATTCAATCCTTAGCATCCCGAGCGAGCGCGAAAGCCGCTGTAGATGGCCAATATCGTCCAATAATACGCCGTCTTTTGCCGCCCAGACTTCATAAACACTATCACCAAATTGCAGACCGCGATCTTCAATATGGACTTTTGCCTGATTAAAGCGCGTGAAATTACCATTTACATATGCATAACGAGACATATTTCATACCTTTATTTTGTCGCATTTCTTGTCCGAAAACCGCTTCACCAGTCTTCGCACTGCGTGCTTCGCCTGCCAAGCACTTTTCGGGAAATGCTTTATTCCATATCTAATCCGCGCAAACCTTCAACGCCCAAAGTTTTCAATTTACGATGCAAAGCCGAGCGCTCCATACCAATAAAGTTTGCGGTTTTTGAAATATTGCCGCCAAAACGTGAAATTTGCGCATTGAGATATTCGCGCTCAAACAGCTCACGCGCTTCACGAAGCGGCAGTGACACAAGATGATGCAAACCTGTTCTGTCCGCGAGTTCTGTAACCCCTGCCCCGTCCAGCGACAACGCAGCGACGCTAATCGGTTCCGTAACTGGGGTTGCTGCCAAAATAAGCACGCGTTCGACCAAATTACGCAATTCGCGAACATTGCCATGCCATGATGCAGCTTGCAACGCAGCCATTGCTTCGTCACTGAAAACGCGGTTCGGCACGCCATTGGTTTCGGAAATACGCTTTGAGAAATATTCAGTCAAAGCAGGCACATCATCGCGGCGTTCGGACAATGGCGGGACCGGCAGCGGGACAACATTAAGCCTGTGGTATAAATCCTCGCGAAATTGGCCATTATTTATCGCCAATCGTAAATCGCGCGCAGACGAACTAATTACCCTGACATCGACTTCAATTGGCAAAGCCCCGCCAACTCTTCTGAAACTTTGTTCCACCAAAACCCTAAGGATTTTTGATTGGGTTTCGCGCGGCATTTCGGCAACTTCATCGAGCAATAACGTGCCATTATGGGCGCGTTCAAAAACCCCTATTTTGATTGGCCTTCCGTCGCTGGCTTCTTCGCCGAATAATTCACTTTCCATATTTTCAGGCGCGATTGATGAGGCCGAAATTACCATAAACGGGCCATTCGCGCGGCCCGATTTGCGGTGCAAAACCCGCGCAACCACCTCTTTGCCTACTCCCGAAGGCCCAGTAATAAGAACCCGCGAATTCATCGGCGCGACTTTTTCGATTGCTGTCATTAAATGTTGAATTGCTGCGCTTTGCCCAATCAACTCGTCCGATACAATTGACTTAGTGCGCAAACTCGAAATTTCGGCACGCAAGGCCGCAGCTTCCAATGCCCGTTGCACAATCAATAATAATCTTTCAGACTTAAATGGTTTTTCGATATAATCATAAGCGCCGCGCTTAAGGGCAGTGACAGCAGTTTCGATTGTACCATGACCCGAAACCAACACAACCGGGATAGAGGGGTCAATGCCATTGATTGTCGATAATATTTCAAGCCCATCGAGCTTTGAGCCTTGGAGCCAAACATCCAGAATGACCAAATCGGGCCTTCGGCCACGAAATGCTTCTAGCGCTTCATCGGAATTGCCGGCAAACCTAACGACATAGCCTTCATCTTCAAGAATACCGCCGACCAAATCGCGAATATCGGCCTCATCGTCAACAATTAGTATTTCTGCTCTCATTTAACCACTCCTTGTAGGGAATTTGTCTTTTCGCCAATTGGCAAAACCATAATTACGCTGCCGCCAGCTTGACCGTCTTGGCGATCCGCCAAAATTAGTGAGCCGCCGTGTTCTTCCATGACCCTTGCGACAATAGCGAGGCCGAGGCCGGTTCCTTTGGACCTCGTCGTCATATAAGGTTCCAACAGCCGATTGCGATCTTTAAGTGGGAAGCCAACTCCGCTATCATTAATTTCAATTCGCGCCGAATTTATCTCGAGATTTAGCTTAACTTCGATTTTATGGCTGTGCGGCCGAGTTGTTGTTTCCATTTCGGCTTGGGCAATTGATTCAGCAGCATTTTTCAAAATATTCGAGATGGCTTGCACCATTAAACGCGCGTCCATTTCAATTAAGATTGCTTCCGGTGGAAGTTGGACAATATATTCAATTTCCGAATAGGTAATTTTTTGCGCGAATACAGCTTGGCGAATAATTTCACCAATATCGGCAAGCTCAAATCGCGGCGCCGGCATACGCGCAAAATCTGAAAACTCATCTACCATGCGCCCAATGTCTGCAACTTGGCGGACAATTGTGTCAGTCATTTTTACAAAAACTTCGCGGTCGGTAGTTATTTCCTTGGCAAACTTACTCGCCAATCTTTCGGCGGATAATTGAATAGGGGTTAGTGGGTTTTTGATTTCATGGGCAATACGCCTTGCCACATCTTTCCATGCAGCTTGGCGTTGCGCCGCGATTTGGCTTGAAATATCATCAAAAGTCACGACCAAATCATTGCCGGCATAAGTCGCGCGAATATCGAAAATCAGGGTGCGATTTCCAGTTAAACGCTCCACATGGCCTTGCGCCCCAACATTACGCGTTACATCACTAATAATGGGCGCAAATTCTGGCGCAATTTCAAACAGCCCTTTGGCGAATAATTCGGGCATTGATACATCGAGCAGGCGCGCAGCAGCACTATTGGCGGCCAATATTTTGTGATCCGCATCCAAACTAATAATACCCGCGCTAACCCCTTCAAAAAGTGCTTGAATAAATGCTGAACGGGTTTCTGCTTGTATTCTCGACTTTTCAATCGCATCCCTTTGATTTTGAATATCAGTCGTCATTCGATTAAAAGTCAAAATTAGGGTGGTTAGCTCTCCTAATTTATAGTCTGGCGAAACTTGCACCGACAAATCCCCAGCTCTTACCCGCTCCGCCGCCGATGCAAGCCGCGCAATTGGCATTGAAATATTGGTCGCCGACGCAAGGCCCAACCAGCCCGCCCCAATTGCCACCAATAAAACTGTCTCCAAATATGCGAGCGCGAATACGACTTGCAATTGCGTCTGACGGGTTTCCAAAAGCCGATATGCGCCAACAATTTGCTCAGCCTGTTGCACAAGCCGCAATTGTTCGGGCTTGGGTAGCCTAACAGCTTGCAAATAAATGTCTTGATAGCCGTTAAGTTTGAACAAAGTTCTGACAATCAGATCATGGTCAATATTGACATAAACATCGCCAGCGCGGGCAGTTGCGAAATCTTCTGGCTTGGGCTTAAGTGGCGCGGGCGCGCCGGCGGGTCTTTCGACTTTTTCAATTATCGCGCCATTGCTATTGTATAAATATGCGGCGACAAAACCACGACGCCCAGTTTGGCTTGTCAAATAACTGCGATAAATATTGGGCGACGAACTATATTGCGCGGCAGCAGCGTTCAAATCTGATGCCATCGCCAAAATATCGACCCTTGCGGCATCACTAGTTTGCTGAATTGTTTCTTTGCCGAAACTTGATGTTGCTTCAATTGCCGAAGCTACTTGCCCAGAAAGCCAAGTTTGAACCCCGCGTCCAATTGTGAAAGCCGAAAAAACCGCAATCAAAATTGCTGGCATTGCCGCCGCAAAAATGAACAATCTTACATAATAAATGTGCAAACGGGCGCCAGTTTTAGCCTCTTTGCCTTGCTTCAAAAGCTTGGATATTTGCCCGACCAAGCCAATTGCAAAATATGATATTACGGCGAAATTGAAAAACAACAGCCCAAAAATCCAGCGCGATGCAGGATTTATTACGTCACCCCCTGAAACCGCGAGATATAATGCGATGAAAGTTACAATTAGGCTTAGGATATAAGCAGCAATTTGAACGCCGCTAAATTTGGTAACTTCAAATGTTTGTATGCCGCCTGAATTCGCTTCGGTAGCGTCTTTAATGCTCGAAGTCATTGCAATATGCGGCTCCAAAGCGCCGTCACTGTCGATGTGGTTCTCGGTTATCACTTTGCATTCTTGCCACAATAGTGTTTGGATTGCAACACTAACTTTGATTTTATTGCAAATTAAGTTCGGTCAGTCGTTTGCGAAGAGTGTTGCGATTAAGCCCCAAAAGGCTAGCAGCGCGTATTTGATTGCCTTTGGTCTCTTTGAGGGTTAGTTCAAAAAGCGGCTTTTCGACGGCTTTCAGGACTATTTCATATAAATCATGTGGTGTTACGCCTTGGCCTTTATATTGCACAAACAATTGCGCCAATGCGACTTTCGCGACACCAGATAAATCGCTATTGCCTGTGTCTTCATTTGTTACAATTTGCACTTGTTGCTCCGCTAGACTTGCAGCAATTGCTTGGCCATCAATATTGGTGTCGGGAAACAATACTGCCATGCGCTTCATCAAATTTTCCAATTCCCGAACATTTCCTGGCCAAGAATAATTAGCTAATTCGGCTATCGCGCTTTTGTCCAATAATTTTTGGCTGTTCGCGCTCTCGGAGGCTTTTTCGATAAAAAGCCGCGCAAGATCGCCTATGTCGTCTATTCTCTCTCTCAAGGGTGGTATGACAAGGCCAATTATATTTATCAAATGATACAAATCGGTCCTAAATGCGCTTTCCCTTACAAGTGCGCCAAGTTCCCTCGTCGCCGAGAAAATAAATCTGATGTTATCGGTTTTGCTGCTCGAAACTAAACTAAATAAACGCGACTGAGCCGAACTTGTTGCTTCATCAACCGATTCAATAAAAATTGTGCCATTGTCACATTCTTGCAAAAGCCCAATTTGCGATTTGCCATCACCCAATAATGTTTGAGAGAGTTCATGCGCTTCGAGGCCGGCAATATTAAAATGAGCAAAATTAGCCGATTTTCGTTTGGAAAAATCATGGATTGTTTGCGCCACCAGCTTCTTACCAACGCCAACTTCGCCTTGAATCACAATTGGTAAATCGGTCGGGCTGACCCGTGAAATGGTTCGATACACTTCTTGCATTTGCATCGAGCGACCAATTAAAGGCAGATTTTTGTCTTTAAGGACTTTGCGGTTTTGGCTTTCACTGCGGTGTTGCGAAATTGGCTCCAATGCCCTTGTCACCAAATCAATCATTTTTTCGAGGTCAAATGGTTTGGGCAAATATTCATAAGCACCTTGTTCGACAGCCGATATCGCGGTCAAAAGCGTGTTTTGTGCAGACATTACAATGATTGGGAGTTTTGGTCTTTCCCGCCTTATTCGCGGCAAAAATTCAAATACGCTGCCATCAGGCATCATAACGTCGGTTAGCACCAAATCACCCTCGCCATCTTTCACCCATTTCCACAAGGTCGCCGCATTGGTAGTGGAACGAACTTGAAAGCCAGCACGCGTTAAAGCTTGTGATAATACTGTGCGAATTGATGCGTCATCATCGGCAATTAGAATCATTCTTCCACGATTGTTGGCGGCAGCGCGATGATGGTCGGCGTTCACTTTCGATATTTCTTTCATTCGCTATTCTCCAATATCCAAAGGTGCGAGTGGAAACCGAACCTTAAAAACCGTGCGGCCATTTTCGCTATCAAATTCAATTGTGCCTGAATGCGCTGATATTAATTTTCGAATAATTGCGAGGCCCATTCCACTGCCCGCTGCTTTGGTCGTCACGAACGGGTCAAACAAGAAGTCCTGTATATCATCGGCTATGCCAAAACCATTGTCGGCAATTGCGACTTCCAGCGGTAAATGCGCAAATCCACGTTCACTTTTCTTCATTTTATGTTCATGGCGATAATTGGTCGAAAATATAATATGCGCTGTGTCACCGCGTTCTCGCGCGGCTTCAGCTGCATTTTTTGCGATATTGAGGAATATTTGAATTAGACTATCGGTATCGCCTAACATTTGCGGCAATGACACATCAAATTGGCAGGAAATATTGATGTCCGACGCGAAACCATTTTCAGCTAATTTCACCACCGTATCCAAAACCGCGTGAATATTCACAGGTTTTAATTCAATGCTGGTACCATCACCAAGGCTTTCGACTTTGTCCATTAGGCGGTGAATTCTATCGGTTTCCTCAATTATCAGATTTCCCAAAGGCTTTTGCTCATCGCTGGCGTCGAGCATCAATAATTGCGCCGCGCCCCTTATTCCCGCCAACGGATTTTTAACTTCATGCGCCAATGCCAAGCCAATTCGCCCAAAACTCTGATTGCGTTCATTGGCCAAGGCCTGTTTTTTGAAATTACTCGCCTTATTGCGTGGCCAAAACATAAGAATTGCATGCTGTGGCGATATATGTGGCGTAAGCAATACGTCACCACAAAAACTGGTCAAATTGGGCGAAATTATTTCAATTTCTGACGCCGACGCGTCAATTCCGTCACCTAATACTTCTTGAACCAAATTATTCAATACTTTGGGTGGCCTAACGATTTCAAACAAATTCAGTGTTTTTAGATTTTTTAGCGACGAAGCGAGCGCGTCAAGCGCAAAATTATTGGCATAGTCAATTTTACCGGTCTCATTGACGACTAGCACAGGCAGATGCAAGCCATCAAAAATTTCACAATCTTTGAGTGCGCTTACAGCAATTATTTTGTCGATTGTGTCTTCCAATTAAATTCCATTTGCGCTTCGGCTAAAAGCCTAATTGCTAGAATGCACAAAAAAGAGGCAAATGTCTAGCGGGATATTGCTGCACTGCAAAATTCAAACCCGAAAATGCACATAAAATAAGCAAATGCACTGATTGCAGGCAATTCGCATTATTCAGACTACAAAACTACACAAACCTTCCCACTTTCATTTCGCAAATAATTAGCTAGAAAAGAAATAGGGTTTGATTTGGGTCAGGACCCACTAATATTGGCGAGAAAGCCGTGAAAATGGCAAAATAGTGGGTGCGAAGATTGCGAAAAGAGGCTTTATCGCCTCTTTGAGTGAGATTTGCGCCCAATATGAAGCCATTTTGGCGGTTTTTCGTCTATATTAGTGAGTCCTGACCCTAAGAAGCGGGAGAATTTAATGCGGTCGATTGCTATAATTGTTGCGGGTGGCGTGGGCCAAAGAAGTGGCCTTGGAGCGCCGAAACAATATGCGAGTTTTGGCGGCAAAATGATGGTTAAGTGGGCCATTGATTACTTTACGCTCGACAATCGCTTTCAAGACGTAATTTTAGTGCATAATGCGCAGGTTTCGGCCGAAATACTGACCGCACTTGGTGCTAACAAAAGTTTACATTTGGTGCAGGGCGGCGAAACCCGCAGCGCAAGTTGCCGCAACGGGCTTATTCGCGCGAATGAAATTGGCGCCGATTTTGTCTTTATCCATGATGCGGCTCGCCCCGGTGTTGATAGTGGCACAATCGATCGCTTGTTTGTGTCATTGGCAGAAGGCAATGCGGGCGCTGTTCCCGCAATTGCAATGGCCGACGCGCTTTGGGAAATAGATGGCGAAACCAGGATCCTCGCGCACGGCATAAATCGTTCAAACAAAGTCCGCGTTCAAACCCCGCAAGCCTTCGCATTGCCAGCGCTTTTGAACGCCTATTCGCGGCTTGAAGCTGGGGCATCATTTGCTGATGATGCTGAAATTGCGGTTAATGCAGGGATTAAAGTGGCAATTGTCGAAGGATCCCCTGCCCTTGACAAGGTGACATTTGCCAGCGATTTTGCGCGTATGGAAAACTTAATTTGCCCACAAAACACGCCACAATTTCGAGTGGGAATGGGCTCTGATGCCCATAAATTTGGCGATGGCGATTTTGTGACTTTGTGCGGCGTTAAAGTGCCGCATTCGCGTGGCCTTATTGGCCATTCTGACGCTGATGTGGCTTGGCATGCTTTGGTTGATGCGATTCTGGGTGCGCTAGCCGAAGGTGATATCGGCCGGGCATTTCCCCCAAATGACAACAAATGGCGCGGCGCAAGCTCGGAAATTTTCCTTAAATTTGCGGTTGAACGAATTGCGGCGCGTGGTGGCAAAATCGCCAATCTGGATTTGACCATTATTTGCGAAGAACCAAAAATTGCCCCAATAAGTGCCGCCCTTGTGCATTCAACTGCCATTGTTTGTGGCATTGACGAAAGCTGCGTCAGCATCAAGGCCACCACAACCGAACAAATGGGTTTTACTGGCCGCAAAGAAGGTATTGCCGCACAAGCATTGGTAAATGTGGTTTTTCATGGGGGCGATTATGTTTGATGAAGATTTATTGGAGCAAGCCGAAAGACTAATCGCCGCCGCCGCCGCCAAAAACATGCAATTTGTCACCGCCGAAAGCTGCACGGGCGGCATGGTGGCGTCGCTTCTAACCTCAATCGCGGGCTCATCGGCTGTGTTTGAGCGCGGTTTTGTTACTTATTCAAATCTTGCAAAACACCAAAGCCTTAATGTGCCGTGGGAAATGATTGAAACTTATGGCGCCGTTTCGCCGCAAGTTGCCAATTCAATGGCGGCGGGGGCATTGAAAAATTCAAACGGCGATATAGCGGTTTCAATAACTGGCGTTGCTGGCCCAAGTGGTGGCAGCGCAGAAAAACCTGTTGGCCTAGTTTATTTTGGTCTCGCCAAAAAAGGCCATTTAACCCGCAATTTTGAACATCATTTCGGCGAAATCGGCCGAGGCGCAATCCGCCTTATGGCAGTTAAGGTGGCACTGGGGCTGTTTGATCGGGCGTTGTAAACTGTGCCGTTCTGGCTTCTCGCAAGGGACGGACATAATGGTAGCGCTGGTTAAGTCCTTCCCTTGAGGGATTTTTCGGGAAATAGAAAACAGTCTGG
>ERZ1292630.3501-Hain-H41-02um-R3-3501-length-13754-cov-5_pt1 | contig 11522 bp, 13 predicted proteins | sample MGYA00564408_ERZ1292630 | MGnify/ENA primary metagenome ERZ1292630 (study PRJEB36523, sample SAMEA6512641) | groundwater metagenome | collected 2019-01-08 | study: AquaDiva: Metagenomics assemblies of 32 groundwater samples | reverse complement strand
CCCAGGTGCTCGTGCTAAACTCATCATCGTTCGAGCGGGTTCAGCTTTCGAGCGGGAAGCCAACCGATTTCGTTTGGGCGGAATCCTGGTGAAGTCAAGACATGCAATCCATGAAGCGACCTACTTCGACGCCGATCTCGAAAGCAACCCTCACGCTCTGTGGTTCTTTGGAAAGCTCACCTGTCCGATGATCGATAGTCTCTGGAACGATTTCGATGACAGATTCGAGAATGGACTGGAGCCAGAGGCCGCCAATCCCGTGCCGATTCTTGACCCGTCGCGTCAGACGGGGCTGACGCGAGAGCACCCGTTCGTTCAGGCGCTGTATCGGGAGGCGCTAAAACGACTCCGTCCGCTCGTCGAGGAGGAGCGGCAGCGTGACGAGAAGCAACGGGTAGCAATCGAAAGCGAAGCTACCAGAAAGCGCCTAAACGCACTCGAGAAGGCAGCGTCGAAGTTCATGGAGGAGTTTGGTCAGGACGAAGAGACCGCACGCGATCCCGAAAGCCGACAGGATGGCAGTCATTTCAAATCGTACGGCTACCTCCTGAGTCCTCCGTTTTCGCAAATCGTGGTGGGGCACTCGCAAAAGTTTTGGCTAAACGTGAACCAGACAGTGTTCCCAGAGCTTGAGCACGGCGCCACGGTGCAGATCGAGTGCCTAACGCCCGATATCGGCGCTGAACGACGATTTGTGGCGCTGGAGCCACATCCTCAGCAGGAGGGAGTGCTCAGGGCGGTGTGGAACGTGAAAGCTTTGAGTGCAACGCCCGCGACCGGGCTGAGAGTTCGAATCGGTCCCATTGTTGCGGAAAGTGCCATTGAGGTATTCTCGACCGACGCCGAGAAATACAAAGACGTTCAGTCTCTCAAGCCGAAGGCCCGACGCAGTTTCACGCCTGCGCCCTCCATGGTTGGCACCGACTCGACGATTCGCTTGACGGGACGCACGGACATGACGACTCCAGGTTCGGGGGCGGTCGTTCCGTAGCCTAGCGGGGAAAAGAAGTCGCCGTAGAGGGGGCGAGCGCACCGAATGGTCGCATCTCGGGCTTCCGCCCGTGGTATCGTGCTGCTAATTCCTTGGCATCCTCCTCTGGGGACACCGCCGTGACGCAGGACGTTCGCTGGGAGTTGCTTGCTACATTCGCCACCGGCTTCGAAGCCGACCTGGCGCGTGCTACGCTGGAGGCCGAGGGCATCCTCGTGATGGCCAAGGGGTCGCAGGTCGGGCTGTTCGGCGCTGGCTTCCAGGGCACGATGGGAGCGGGCGTGGAACTGCTGGTACGGTCGCCGGAACTCGTGCGGGCTCGAGAATTGCTCGACCAGAACAACTGACCCGCCCTTCACCAGGCACGCATGCGCCAGCTCCCCACACTCAGGACGAGCCGCCTCGTCCTTCGCCCGTTTCTGCTCAGCGATGCGGCCACCGTGCAGCGGCTGGCGGGTGATCGCGCCGTGGCCGACACGACGCTCTCCATCCCGCACCCGTACGTCGACGGCATGGCCGAGCAGTGGATCGCCATGCACGAGAGTGCGTGGACCCGGCACGAAATGGCGACCTTCGCCATCACCGAGGCCGAGGCCGGCCTCATCGGCGCCATTTCGCTGCGCATCGAGCTGGCGCACCAGCGTGCCGAGATGGGGTATTGGATCGGCGTGCCGTACTGGGGGCTTGGCTACGCCACCGAGGCCGCGCGCGCGATGGTCACTTTCGGTTTCGAGAAGCTCTCGCTGCACCGCATCTATGCGCAGCACTTCGCGCGCAATCCCGCGTCGGGGCAAGTCATGGCCAAGGTCGGCATGCATCTTGAAGGCACCCTGCGCCAGCACTTCTTCCGCTGGGACCAGCCCGAGGATGTCGCGGCGTGGGGGCTCCTCCGCACGGAAGTCACCGGCAGTCGTTGAGTGACTGGCACACTGACCGCCGCGCACCTTACTTTTTTCTGCAGCTGCCGCCTTCGCCCCCCGGAGAACCCGATGGTGCAAATTCACGAAAGTCCCTCCGGCGGCATCCCGCGCAAGCCAAGGGATTCCGAGATCGATGTCTTCGGGGTCACGAATGTCGGCAAGGTGCGCAAGCAGAACCAGGACCACTTCCTGATCGCGTCGCTGCACAAGCACCTCGCCATCCACCACACGAGCATGCCGCTGGAGAGCCTGCGCACCGGCGACACCGACCGCCTGGCCTTCCTGATGATGGTGGCCGACGGCGTGGGCGGTAGCGTGGGCGGCGAGGAGGCGAGCCGGTTTGCCCTCGATGCCATCACCGCGTACATCATGCGGTCGATGCACTGCTACTACACGGCCGACCCCCAGAATGACAGCGAGTTCGTGGAGGTGCTGCAGGAGGGAGCCATGCGGGTGCACGCCAAGCTGACGGAACGCGGCACCGCCCAGGCTCGCGAGGGCATGGCGACGACGCTCACGGCCTTCCTCGGCGTCTGGCCGCGCGCCTACATCCTGCAAGTCGGGGACAGCCGCTACTACACGCTGCGCAACGGACGGCTGCACCAGGTGTCGCGCGACCAGACCGTCGCCGAGGATCTCGTCGACTCCGGCGTCATCAAGCGCTCCGACCCCGGCCATGCGAAGTGGAGCCATGTGCTGTCGAGCGCCATCGGCGGCCCTGAAGCCTCGCCGGTGGTTTACGCCGTCGCGAACGACTGGGGTCACGTGCACCTGCTCTGCAGCGACGGACTCACCAAGCACGTCAGTGACGAGCAGATTGCCGAACGCCTGCGCACGATGACCTCGTCGCACCAGGCGTGCCAGGCCCTGCTGCAGGATGCGCTCGACGGCGGCGGCAGCGACAACATCACCGTCATCATCGGGCGCACGGTGCAGTCGCCCACGTAGCGCGCCAACGCCGGGAGACGACATGGTCAGCTCCGCTGCGCCCACGGTTGCCGCGTATCTCGCGTCCCTGCCTCCAGAGCGCCGCAAGGTCATGCGCGCCGTGCGCGGTGCGATCAGGAAGGGGATGCCCAAGGGGTACAAGGAGTCCATGGGCTACGGCATGATCACGTGGAGCATTCCACTGAGCGTGTTCCCCGACACCTACAATGGACAGCCGCTCTGTTACGCGGCCTTGGCGGCGCAGAAGAACCACTACGCCGCGTACCTCACGGGGCCGTACGGCGACCCGAAGATCCTGGCCGAACTCAGGGCCGGCTACAGGAAGGCCGGCATCAAGCTCGACATGGGCAAGTCGTGCGTGCGCTTCAAGTCGCTCGATGGCGTGGCGCTCGATGTCATTCGCGGCGTCGTCGCGCGCATCCCGGCCGACGAATTCACCAGGATCTACCGGAAGAGCCGGAAGAAGTAGGCCAGGAGAGCGCAAGAGCGCGCGACGCGCGCGCTTCCCTCGCGCTATCGCGCCACGTTCTTATCTTTCTCCCCATGCTTACAGACGCCTCGCACTTCGTCGTCCATCCGTTCGAACTGCACCTCGGGCCGCTGACCCTCACCGGGTTTGGCCTCGCCATGCTGCTCGCATTCCTCGTGGCGCAGTACATCGGCCAGGTGGAACTGCGGCGGCGCGCCCACGATCCCGAGATCATGGGCGACGTCCTCGTTGCCGCCGTCGTCGGCGGGCTGCTCGGCGCCAAGATCTACTACGCCATCCTGTACAAGGATCCGGCCGCCCTGCTGCACACGTCGGGGTTCGTGTTCTGGGGCGGGCTGATCGGCGGCATCGTGGCCTCGGCCGGCGTCATCCGCTGGCGCGGTCAGCCGTTCACGCGCGTCAGCGACGTCTCGGCTCCCGGCCTCGCCGCCGCCTATGCCATCGGCCGCACCGGGTGCTGGGCAGTGGGCGACGACTACGGCCGCCCGTGGAACTCGCGATGGGCCGTCGCATTCCCCGAAGGGTATCCGCCATCCACCGTGCGGAACCTCACGGAACAGTTCGGCGTGAAGGGGCTCGAAGGCCGCAATCCGCTCGAAGTGATTGCCGTGCACCCCACCCAGCTGTACGAAGTCGCCATGGGCACGCTGATGTTCTGGATCCTCTGGAGGCTGCGCGACCACAAGCACGCCGAGGGATGGCTGTTCGGGCTCTACTGCGTCCTGGCCGGCCTCGAGCGCTTCGTGGTGGAGTTCTTCCGCGCCAAGGACGACCGCTTTGTCGGTCCGCTCACCATGGCGCAGACCATCGCCCTGCTGTTCGCCGTCGGCGGCGTCGTGTGGATGCGGATGCGCCGCACCGTTGGCGACGGCAAGCCGGGGATCCGCGCGAAGGCGTAGCACCGGGGTGCCGGTATCGTACGGCGTAGAACGTACCGCGTAGCGCTTGCAGCTTCTGTTCGGCTCCTTCCCTACAGCGCGAACCTGCTCCCCTCGTGCGCCTCCGTGTCGCGCTCGTGCTTCTCGATCTCCTTCTCGAGCGTCGCCACTCTCGGCGCGACCCCCAATCATCAGAAGAGAGGCGAGCAGTCCGTTGAGAGCGGTTCTCATGACCATTTCCTATAAAACTACTCGGGAAATGACCTCCAGCAAGTCGTTCCTGATCCTCAGTCGGCTTCCAGGACTACCACCGCGCCCGCTGTGCCATCCGTGTGAGACAGCGTAAGCCAGTGCCGGCGCACACCCAGCACCTCGGCCCGCTGCAGGGCGCGGCCGTGGAGCAGCAACTCGGGGGCATGACCGGGACGCGAGAGCACCTCGATGTCCTTCCAGCCGATGAGCCGCGCACTCTCGCTGCCGGCCAAGGCCTTGAACGCCGCTTCCTTGGCCGCGAGCCGGGCGGCCAGGTGCATGGCCGGACGCGCGCGCGCCTTGGCATAGGCCACCTCGCCCTCGGTGAAGAGGCGCGCCAGCGCGCGGTCGCCCTTTCCGTCGAGCAGCCGCTCCACGCGCGCAATCTCCACGAGGTCGAACCCCACCCCGACGATCACGGCGTGCCCCGCAGGATGAACAGGCGCAGGCGCACGCGCTCACGACCGCTCTCGGCCAGCACCAGGTAGGCGCCGTTGGGAATGGCGTCCCTGCTGAGGTCCCAGGTCGCGTCGTCGTCAGTCGCGGACACGGCGTGCTTCCAGATCAGTCGCCCGGTGAAGTCATACACCATCACGTTGCCGCCCTTGCCTGCAAATGGCCAGACAAACGTCACCGACGTGCCACGCACCGGATTGGCCGATGGCTTGAATCGCGAGGCCGCCGATCCCCCGGTGCCGGGATCGGTCGCCGCGAGCACACCATTGGCAAAGACGGCCACCTCGTCGATCCACCACGGCAGGGCGGCCGCGAAGAACGACAGCATAATAGACTTTCCGCGCACACCCCCGACACGGACGTCTTCGGGATACCACGCCACCGCTGCGCCGGAAAGCCGGGTGATCACGTTCCACGTCTTGCCGGTGTCCGTGGAGACGCGCAGGAGACCGTACGGCGTCTCGGAAAAACCGTCGCCGTTGTACCGCGTCCAGAACGTGACGCTGACGGTGTCCACATCCGCGGGCACCTTGATGACCGGCGAGCGGAGTTCACCACCGGTGCTCCGGTACGACGCCTTGCCGGCGAATCGCAGCACCGTGTCGACGTCGAAGTTCTGGAACGTCCACACCGGATCGCCGGTCTCCGCGCCAGCCGTCATCAGCTGGGTCCACGTCGCTTTCTCGACTCCCGCGGTCACGCTGATGGTGGCCGGGCGGCCCGCTCCGGTGCCCAGCGACACGAGCCGTCGCGAGTACCTGCCGCCCGCTGCCGAGTCGATGGAGACCGTCACCGATTGGCCGCTGGCAGACAGCGTGGCGCTGGACGCAAGTCCCGCCGGGACGCGCACGCGCAGTCGCGTGCTGGCGCTTTCCAGCACAAGCCGCTCCGCGCGCAGGCCGGTGGTGGCGCTGTGGTACGCTGCGGGGTCGCGGGCCATCTCGATGGCGTCGAGCGCGAACGGCAGGTTATCGGTAAACAACTGCTGCAGCAGCGTGTCGTCGTCGGGAAACTCGAAGCCGTAGTAGCCTGCCGTGCCGTAGCCGCTGCTCAGTTCGGGGTTGATGCTCACGGTGCCGAACGTCGAGCTCGCCCAGTCGGTGTACTCACCATTCGTGGGATACAGCATCCACGCGGTGCTCGGCGCGTAGAACGTCCGGCGGGATCCCGGCAGGTGGTCGAGCGCCGCCGATCGGGCATTGGTGCCGGCCAGCACACGGTAGGCGTCGATGTCGGCGGCGAGAATCCCGTTGACCGAACCCGGCGGAAGAAGCAGCAGTCCGGCGTAGGTGTGATACGAAACGGAAATGACCGGTGGATGCAGGGCGTGGAACTGCTGCAGCGCGCTGACTTCGGGCTCCGAGGCCGCCGATGGGCCGCGGTAGATCTCGGAGACCGGATTCGGGGACGATCCGAGGTCGTCGAGCCCCCAGCTGTTCGAGTGATTGCGATTGAGATCGACGCCGACGCCACCGCCCGCGTGGGGACGGCGGTTCTTCCGCCACAGGCGGTCGTTGGTGAACGTGTACTCGTAGCCGTCGGGATTCACCACCGGCACCACCCAGACATCGCGCTGGCTCACCAGCGAATCGATGCGCGCATCGGTGGCCGTGGCCAGCCGGCGGATCAGCCGCAGCGCCATCTCGGTGGCCGCCCATTCGCGCGCGTGATGCGTGGCGACGAACAGCACGTTGGGACGCGCCGCGGCGTCACCGCGCGGGCCGATCTTCACCGCGAGGATCGGGCGTCCCTCGTAGGAGCGTCCGACGGTGTCGACGCTGACCCGCGGGTTCGCGCCGGCGAGCGAGTCGATCCACGCGCGGATCCCGCGCTGCGGATCGTCGTACGTCCGGTACACCACGGGAGTGGTGGCCACGGCGGCCAGGTTCAGCAGCCGACGACGGTCGGTGCCCGGTGCGAGCATCAGCTGCGCCTGGGCGCCGAGTGATCGCAGGCGCTCCAGCTCCCCGGATTCGGCCACGACGAGCCCGATGCCATTCTCCACTCCCACCACGTCGAAGCCGCGTGCGCGCAGCGAGTCGGGCGCGACGCCGGTCACGCGGTACGTCAGGTGCTGCTGCGCAAGCAGGGCGGCCGGCGAAAGCGCGACCAGCAGGGCCACGGCGATGGCGCGCGCCGCATCACCGGCGGCGCCGCGCGGGCGGGCACCGTCGCGCAGTTCGACGATCGCCATCCACCAGGCGTCGGCGGCAAGGAACAGCTGCTGCAGCGCCGACACCCACTCGCGCCACGCCGCTTCACGCGCGGTCGCGCCGGCCTGGCCCACGGCGACGGCACGCAGTTCAATGGCATCGAGCGCGGCCCAGACCGCGGCTCCCGCATCGGTGAGCAGTGCGACGAACGCGCGCCGGTCGGGCGCTGACCGGGCGTGACGCAGCGTGGCCATCTGTCCCACCCCGTCCGCGAGCGCGCGTCGCAGGCGGTCAGGCTGGAATGCCGCCACCTGTCCTTCGACCGACTGCACGCGGGCTGCGCTGCGCCGCGCGGCAAGCAGCGGCGCGAAGAGGCGGGCGTGGTCCGCGTCGCGCAGCCACCGCGCGCTGCCGAGCGCACGCAGCGATCGCGTGAGTTCGGGAAGCACAAAGTCGACCGGGGGATGGCTCATGGCGTCAGGCGTCGGTGACGCTGTACCGGTAGTCTCCCGACAACTCGCGCGTGCAGATGGCCGCGCGCGCTCCCGTGCGCTGCTCGTACCGGAAGATGAATTCGGGGAGGCGGTCGCTGGAGAAGTCCGCACGCGGGATGCCGGCCTGGGCGATGGCGCTCTCGATGGCCTTGGGGGTTCCTTCGACCTCGAGCAGCACGTCCATGCGGGGGTACCGTTCGATGCGCAGCACCGCGCCCCCCAGCTCGAACTGCTCGATGTCGCGGTCGATCTCCCGTATCACCACGTAGCCAAGGCGCTCGAGCATCAACGCCAGCGTCTGGCCATTGCCGCTCGGTGTGGAGAGTTCTTCGCGCACCTTGTAGCCCTTCGAATAGCGCGTCGGCCCCTTCCAGTCGAGCACGGCGCGCTCGCCGGCCGCGTCGCGATAGACGCGCAGGCGCAGCACGTGATCGCGCTCGAGCAATTCGCGTGACGGCAGGTCATACCGGCGATCGGACAGCGCGCCGTTGAAGACCTCGCGCGCACCGGCTGCCAGCAGCCGCGTGCGCAGGGCCGCCCGGTCGGCCACGATGCCCTTGAGTTCGACTTCACGCATCGCAAATGGCGTCGAGCGCCGCGTCGATGTCTGAAAAGTCCTCAAAAACAGCATGCGGTTCGTGTTCGGCGAGATCGGCTACGGTGAAGTGCCCGGTGGCCACCGCCACCGCACGCGCGCCGATGCCGCGCCCGCATTGCACGTCGGCAGGCGTGTCTCCGACGATGACGACGGAGCGCCCCACCACCCCGGACCCCAGCAGAACCGACGCTCGCGCCTGGGCAATTGCCGGCAGTTCCGAGCGGTACTCGTGGTCCGACCCGAACGCACCCACCCGAAACCGGTCGGGCGCAATGCCCGCCGCGCGCAGCTTGAGCGCGGCGCCCCCGGCGATGTTCCCCGTGAGCAGGCCGAGCAACACGTCCGCTCGCGCCTCGAGCGCATCAAGCAGCGCGAGAATGCCGTTGTGCACCTTCATGCCGCGAGGTCCTTCGGCGAGCTCGAGGTCGAGGCGAACCAGGTAGTCGGCGAGCAGGGCGTCCATGCGTGCGTCGATGTCGTCGTCGGAGAATCCCGACAGCCGCATGAGTTCGCGGACGATCTGCCGGTCGGTCTTGCCGTCGTAGCGGTAGTCATCGGGGCCGATGGTGCCGAAGTGCAGGTGCAGCGCGCCCTCCATGGCCCGGCGGCCCACTCCGCCGCTGGCGAGGAGCGTCCCATCGATGTCGAACAGGACGACGGTGGTCATGAGCGCGTGAGGAGCAGGCCCGCCATCACCGCCGCCGCACCGGCGCCCTGCGCCAGCGTCGGCACTTCACCGAGCACGGCCCAGGCGACGAGCACGGCAAAGATGGGCTGGAGGTTGCTGTACATCGCCGTCCGGGTTGGGCCGATGAGCTTCATGCCGCGGTACCAGATGAGGTACGCGATGACGAGCGCAAAGATCCCGCTGTAGGCAATGGCCAGCCATGCCTGCGCCGGAATCGCGGTCCACGTGGTACGCGCGATCGCCGGCGAGGCCACCGCCAGCAGCGGCACGGCACCGCCGAGCATGGTCAGTGCCGATACCTGGACGCCGTCCACGTGGTGGGTGATCGGCTTGAGCAGCACGCTGTACACGGCCCACGTCGCCGCCGCCAGGAGGATCAGTCCGTCGCCAAGGACCGAGGCATCGCCGATCTTCGCGGCCGCGGTACCGCTCATCACGATGCCGATGCCGACCATCGAGAGCGCGATGCCCATGTACCCGCGCAGGTGCACCTTTTCGACGCCGTAGAACCGTCCCATGAAGGCGATGAGCGCCGGCCCGGCCGCCATCACCAGCGAGGCGTTGCCGGCCCGCGTCCTCGAGATGCCCTCCACGAAGAACACCTGATACAGCCCGTTGCCAAGGACGCCCAGCCCGAGCAGCGTCAGGACCTGGCGACGCGGCGGGAGCGCGAGCCCCTGCACGCGCACGATCACCAGCAGCACGGCGGCGGCAAGCGCCACGCGAAGGCCATTGAAGGCCAGCGGTTCGAGATACCGCATGCCGACCTTGACCACCGAGAAGTTGATTCCCCAGATGGCCGCCATCAGCAGGAGCAGCAGGTCGGTCACCCACACCCGGTGATGGGGGTGGCCGTCGTGGCGGGCATCGGTGGACATTCCGGGAAAACTAATCCCTGGGCGGAGCCTTGGGCGCGTTGTCTCCGGCCACCCCGCCGCTCCACCGGAAGAACATCACGGTGAGGATGCCGAAGATGATGGCGGCCCCCGCCAGTTCCATCACGCCGCCGGCGAGGTGCTGGTCCTCGAGCGGCGACCAGACTTCCCAGGGCGGCGCCAACTCGTAGATGCCGTACATGGGGAACCGGCTGATGAGCATCACCATGGCGATGCCGGTATGCACCAGCGTGGCCATGAACAGGTAGAGCATGCGGACCGGCGGGCTGAACCACGCTCGCTGCGGTGCACCCACCACCAGCGGCCACCAGAGCACGAGGCCACCGGCAAACCAGAGCGCGTCGATGGCAAAGGCGCCCAGCTGCGACGGCATGAACCGGTCCACCACCGACGGGACGTGCGTCGTGATGGTGATGAGGTTGAACAACACGCCGGCAATGATCGGCTGGGTCAGGAACATCGCGACGGCGTGCCCGCGCCCCGCCGTCGGCACGGCGGCGGCCAGCGGCTTTCGCACGGCGAGCAGCAGGAGCGGCGGCGCAGCGAGCGCCAAAGTCAGGAACTGCACGGCGTGCGCGCTGGCGAGGTAGCCAGCCGCCAGGGGTCCGATGGGCCAGTCGAGCGACTGCCACACCAACCCCACGGCCGTCCACCCTGCCCAGAACGCCAACCGCGACTCGCCCATGGCGCGCCCACGGCGCGCCAGAACGCCGAAGGCGATGGCCAGGGCGAGCATTGCGATCCAGACGCCGGGATAGAATTGCGGCGCCCACGTCCACGGCCTCCCCGACGCCGAACACCACCACTGCATTATCGCCCCACCTTCAGCAGGCGTGGAATGTCTTCCGCCCAGTCGAGCTGGCGGGTGCCGAATGGGTACATCACGCGCGCGACGTCGTCGGCGGTGAACACGATGACCGGCGCGGCATGGCCCACCTCGTACCACCCGTTGGGCTCCGTGGGAGCCGCGCGAATGGCCGGCGGCAAGCCAAGCGTCCCCATCAGGCTGTCCACCAGCGCCGCGTCGCCACGCAGTCCAACGAAGGTCTTGTCGAAGTGATCCAGCCAGGCGCGCACTGCCGGCAGCGAATCCCGTGCGGGATCGACCGTGACGAAGACGAACGCCGAGCGCTGCTGGTCCTCGAACGACAGCTTGTGGAGCACGGCGGCGACGTTGCTGACGTGCACCGGGCAGACGTCCGGGCAGTTGGTGTAGCCGAAGAACAGGAACGTCAGGCGCCCGCGCGTCTCGCGCGCGAAGTCGTACGCCTTGCCCCGCGTGTCGGTGAGCGTGAACGTCGGCCGCGGTATCGGCGGTTCAAGCGACACGCCGTGGCGGGGCGCAGGAGCAGCGCATGCCAAAATGCACAGCGCGGCGGCGAGCAGTGGGTGCGGACTCAGGCGAGACATCGAGAGAAAGGTAATCGAGGTGGCCTGGCGTGGTGGCTGCGGCACGCGCCGCTGCGGCACGCGCCGCTCGCCGGTCCCGCATCCGCGGCGTATCTTTCCTGCGTGTACTGCTCGTTTGCCCTCTTCGCCGACGCCGCCAACCTTTCGCAGGAAGGCAAGCTGAACGTCCTCGGCGTCTTCGACGCCCTGCACGTGGGCAGCGTTCCCGCGGTGCATCCGCGCGCCACGCTCGTCGTGCGGCTGAAGGCCAGCCCAGACGACGTGGGTACGCACGCCCTTTCGTTCGCCTGGATCGGTCCTGGCGGCGCAGAAATCTGGTCGTCCAACGGGGAAGTGGAGGTGCACGCC
>ERZ1292630.2424-Hain-H41-02um-R3-2424-length-17249-cov-7_pt1 | contig 11524 bp, 5 predicted proteins | sample MGYA00564408_ERZ1292630 | MGnify/ENA primary metagenome ERZ1292630 (study PRJEB36523, sample SAMEA6512641) | groundwater metagenome | collected 2019-01-08 | study: AquaDiva: Metagenomics assemblies of 32 groundwater samples | reverse complement strand
ACACACCCCGACACACCGACCGTTTCCCAATCTTCTCCTCCGCGCGACTCACATCAGCATCACTACCATCCATAATTTCATGCTTGCAAGGTGAAAGGGTGTTGGCGTCTCCGAGTGCCGCGTGTGCATTTCTTCAGGTCGGGAAGAAACGTCTCTCCTCTTCTCTCGCGCGCGCTCTTTCTCTCCTCTCTCGTTCTTCTAATTCAGGTCATCATACCTCCAGGATGCGTCGTGCTCCACTTTCCCGCTCGACACGGGCATCACATCGATTCGAGCGGACGGCGAGGCCGACATCGACGGCGCACCTCCTCGTCGTCGGCCAAGGCTCCTGTACGACGTTGGATGGCGGGACGGAGGCGGCGTCGATTTCACGAGTGCCGCTGGTAGCGGTCGCCAGACGTTCGCAAAGCGCCGGCTGGCAAGACCGCCGCCCAGAAATTCTCCGGAACTTACCGCCTCAAGATCTCACGCCTACCCGCCCCCACCAGGGAGCGGGTACCCACGCGACGGAGGACCCTTTCACACGAACGAAGTCGAATTTGCCCGTGCGGCCTCCGGTCACCACGGTGCTTCAAGGGGGCGGGAGCCAAGGCAACGTGCACAGCAGCGTGGTGACCGCCGATGCCAATCGCGATCCAGCAACGTTGAGTCGAGCGTTCCTCCCGCTATCGAGCTGGTTCGACGCGAATCCCATGCTGCTCACCGACGTCGAGGTGAAGGAAGGGACGAAGGCGGCGGCCGCTGCGGCCGTTCCGTTGGGCGCCGCCCGGGGCAGCCCGGCGCTTCCCACCCCGCAATCCACGACGTCCGCGGCAGCCGTCACGCATCACCAGCAAGTCGCCGCGCTCCAGCGTCGCGGTGCGAACGAGGTGAACCCCAATGCGCAGCTGGAACGCTGGCTAGATTCGCTGCGCCTTGACACACCGCCGCTCACCTTGCAAGAATATCAGACTCGGCGATCCGCGGCGCTTGAGGTCATTTTCCGTCGTTGTTCCGACGTTGCTGCTGACGCCGACGACGAAGTGGGTGTGTCGGATGGTCATACTGGCGGGGCTCCTCGGCCGCCGCGCGTGGGGGGCAGCCCGGCGGACGCCGAACGCGCTCAACTGCTGCGGGATGCGTGGGATGCGAGCGTGGAGCTTCCTTTTCGGCGGTTACACGAACCGTTCGACACTCCCCGATTCTTCGTGCATTTGGAGAAGGTCACGTTCGCCGCGAAGGCCTGGATCGAGCAACGGATCATGGATGCTGCCTTCTTCAGTCACAAGGACGACGCCGAAACCCTCGCGGTGGTCGGGGCCCTGGACGCGCTGCAAACGTATGCGATGTTAGAGAGGAATAAATTTCTGTTGGACGTCATTCGATTCTGCAAGGAAGTTGGAAAGCATCACGGCGGTGTTTGGCCTGCGTTATTGCAGGCAGTCGCCGATGGACGGGCCTATGACGGGGTTGCAGGAGGTATGCCTGATGAGCTCAAGGCGATGTGGGACACCGTGACCGCACAAAACGCACCGCTGCCGTCCATCCCTCCACTGGCCGCCTTGTACCTCGCTCTCGTGACCACCGCCATGAGATGCACGGAAGGCTCACCCCACCGTCCTGGGACGGCCATCGGGAGTGCCACACGTGGATCGCGGACAGGAGCGGAAGGAGGATTAGGCCTTAACGCTTCGCTCCTTCGTCATACGACGGTATTCCAACCGCAGGCGGACTCTCGCTTCCTTCCCTATTTGAGTGCCGATGTCAAAGAGAGCTTCGTGCGGCAGGGGGTCACCGCCATATGTCAACGTCCGACCGCCGAGCTCGCACAAGTTCTTTCGAGCGTAGGTTTGCACGAGCTGGCGCAGACCGTTGCCTTGGCCGTGGCGCAGTCCGACGCGAACGTGCTTTCTATGATTGACAACGTGCGGCCGGTGCTGGCGCAATTCGCGGACCAAGAAGCCGCCATTGCGGTGTTCATGAACATTGTCCGGCTGGACGACCGTCATTTAGCTCGCTTGCTGCCGACCATGTTGCAGTTGCCAAAGGCCGCGATGGATGCATTGCTCAGCGTGATCCTGGGGGAGGCGCCGCCGATCACGGGAGACCTGGGAAATCCACAAATGTGTTTTCTTCAGTCACCGTTTTTTCAACCGGGAGCATGGCAAGCTAAATACGAACTCTTCATGCTTCAACTCGTCAAGACGTACCCACGATTCGTTCACGTGTTGGCCCGGTGGGCCCATGGTGCCAGTCAGACGCACAAGGCAGGCCAGGGCTACAAGCAACAGATCGGCACCGTGGAAACGAAGAACATCCTACAAAACGCCTGGACGGCGTTCGACGCCGAGGAGCGAGGCAAAGTGGATACGGTGATGCAGCAAGTTCGGCGGACGCTGGCGTACGAAGTGCCGATTTCCACGTCTCTTGATGCGCTTCGCCGTGCATCGTACGACATCCGACCCTTGCTGACGCAACACGAGGAGGCGTCGCGGTCGGCCGGCTCATGGCAGCTGCCGCGATCGTTGTTCGCGTCGACGGCGGAGTTGTCCGAGCTGGCGGCCAAAGGCGGCGCCGACGGCCATCGGCACTCGTCCTTCCGGTTTTTGTTCAGCATTATGATCCATGTCATTCCAGCCATCGCGGTGCGACACCAGAATTGGAACCCAAATGTCTTTCCGGCTGATAAACTCATGTCCTTCTTACTATCACCGCCGAGCGATTTATTGCTCACCGCCGAGCATGCCAATAGCACCGTGCCGACGAGCGGAACGACCTCATCGTCTGCATCGTGGGGCCTTGTGCAACGGCAGCTGACGGACAGTCGGTTCCTGCAATGTGGGTTCGCATTGTATCTTCGGCTCACGTATGTACCACACGCTGGCAATTCACTGCTGAAAGCGCGTTTACGTCGCCGAATTGGCCCGATTGCGACTCTACCCGGGCAGACGAATCTCGAAGGCGAAGTTGGCTTTGCCGAAAGCTACGACGTTGGCGAGTACAAAACATACGACTGGCAAGGCTGGTATCAACGCCTCAAGGATGTGCATTTACGCAACGTTTCCATCCGTGTTCGGCTGCAGGACCTCCGTCAGCTAGATGACCGCGGCAAGCCCTTCACAGATATGCAAACAGAACGCCGACTTCGTATTCTCGCGTCTCAACGCGTTGGCAATCAGATGATCAAACTGGATTCCGACCGTTTCGAAGATACGCACGACAACGAGGCGTTTGGCATGGGAAAACTTCAAGAGCTGTTGTCCGAGGCCAAGAAGGCGCAACTGGGCAAATCATACTGGCCGAGTGTCGAAGTGAAAGTTCGACGACCGTCCGGTCAGTCGAGGATGCTGTATTCCTTGTTGGACTGGCAGCGGCTGGAGGACCGTTCGGAGAAGGTTTACTATCAAAAGTACAAAGACGTCAAGACGAAGAGCATCTTGGTGACGCCGATGGACGTTTGGCTCAAAATGGCAGGTTCGACGACGTCGGTGGGCCGAACCACCGCGGCGGGCGCTTCGCAAACCTCTTCGGAGGACGGTTACCACGCGGCGGACTTGTTTGGCACGCTCGACGAGGATGCCGCGTCCACAGGGTCGAAACCGCAAGGCACGTCGTGAGACGCATTTACACACGGAGGACCCGGGGCCCCGATAAACCGTGAGGTCGAGGAAACGTTATGGGGATAACTTGATTCCACAAAAAAATGGGGGAAAACAACACACCGCGGTCTTTCAGTTGGCCGCCCCGACAATAGTATGGCCCCCCCCCCCCCTCGGTGGGTGGATTGCCTTCCCATCGCCCAAAAACATAGTGTGGAGCTGTTGTTTGATTCCTTCATGCATACTATGTCGATGTCACTCGCGAACGTTGCGATCGGGGCCTTGCGGCTGGTCACTCTGTACGTCCTTTGGCTTCAGCGCGGCTCATGGAAGTGGACCGAGAGGCTGGGGACTTGTAACTGCACGTGTGAACCAAGCGACTCGGTGGTCTTGGCGATTCCAAGCGACGCGGACCCGAGTTCCACCGTGCCAATATCCGGGGGCCCTACATCCGTCTTTAAACCGCAAGTGCCCGCGGTCGTCAACGTGACCCGCTACTCATCCACCGAGGAGTACTCGACCACGACGCGCTTCGCCATTGCGGAACGACGACCGTCGTTGGGGATGAGAAATGTCACGCTTGTCACGCATGCGACGCTGGATCGGCGGGATAAACTATTTCGTTTATGCTTATCTTGGAAAGGGCCGATGTCATTGGCGGTCTTTTTGCGTCCTGAAGACAATTCGACCAGCGACGTCTTCTCGCATCTTCTTGAAACCACTTCCGGGAGTGAGTCGATTCGCGGCTCGCGTTGCCTCCGGCGTCACGCCGACATTCATCTCGTCCGGGTACGGCCCGAAACGATCGAGACCCTAGGCGCGGAGGCGGCGAAAGACATGTTCTCCTCTTACCCTTTCAACGTTCAGCGAAATGCGGCGCTGGACGGCACGATTGGCGAGTGGGTGTTTCTCGTCGACGCAGATTTTCAAATGTTCCCAGCCGCACGAGCGTCGGAATCGGCCGTGACGGAGTCCTTTCATCGAGCAAAGGACGCATTTCACGGCCGTCGTCATCGCCCCGCCGCGCAGAGAGCCGTGTCAGTTGGGACCGCCCCGTCTCAAAACTGGGATCTGCTGTTGGGAAATTCCGTGCCAGCGGACTTGAACGACGAGTGGGTCGCATCGAGTCGAGCGGCTACTCAGCCAGGCTCAGCGGTAGGTGGCGCCGACTTGCAGACGGACGCGTCCACCCTGCTTGAACGGCAGCTGCGCCTTGAACTGCGAGCCGCCTCGGACCCAATCTTCGTGATTCCCTGCCTCGAGTCCGTGAGCCACAGCGTGGACCGTGTGCCCAGTGACTTTGTCGCCCTGCGCGAACAAGTGGCGGTGAATGAGGTTTGTGCATTTTACGAACACCACTGCAAAAGTTGTCACGGCCCGTCGAGATTTCAGGTGTTCCTGCGGCACAACACACTGGACGGCGAAGGGGCGACCGGCGCCTCCCGTTCCCTTGGTGCGTTCGACAGTTTGAAGCCATTACGACAAAAGGAGGCCGTCGTCGATGGAGACGTAACCTCCGACCCAACAACAAGAGGTGGAGGAGGCAAAGAGCACCTCCCCCTTCGTAACGACAACGACGATGACGAGCCGCAGAAGCAGCTTTTTTTCGAGGCCTACTACGAGGAAGGCTACGAACCCTACACGCTCAGCAGCAAAACGCAGCTGCCCCGCTACCACGAAGGCTTCGTGGGCCGCGGATATGACAAGATGAGCTTCTTCTATGAGTTGTATGCTGCTGGGCATCCGTTCATGCTGCTTCTAGAGGGCCCTTATTTATTCCACTCCGGCCGCGGTGACACGCCGACGACGATATCGCAAGATTTTTTGAACCGCCAACGCGAGAACACGCTCGTCATGCAGCGATTTCGATCCGACGTGTGGCTGCAATATGGACGCACAGCGGGAGGGCGCGCGCGCTTGCGCCGCGTTCGCGGTGGGTTGCTCAGTGCGTCTCTTGGCGAGGGCGGCGTCGAAGCTGAGGAATTTGACGAGCAAGCACTCGCGGCCGCCGAAGGCGGTAATGGCGGCGGCGTTCACCCTTCAGGCACCGGAGATGCCGACCGCGATCGGCTCATCCGGCTGTCCCTGGGACCCTATGTGCGCGACGAACGGTTCCTCGTTGCACTGTACGACCAGCAGTTGTTGCAGGGCCGCCATGGGGCTGGGGAAGTAACAACACACGATGGGCCACCCAACGACAACGACGGCAACTCCGATGAGGGCGCCGAGGCGCTCGTCAAGGCGCCAAACGCCGCCTTGCTATCTTCCCTGCCGATCCCCGCGTCACCATCTCAGCTCGTCAACGTGCCACTTTTCGTTCCAATCGACTGGGCGCAGGTTTCATCGTCAGCCTTCGCGGAAGACCGCGTCTGCGTCGCTCGCAATCGCTCGCCGGCGTTGAACGCCTCGGAAGTGGCCATCCTCGAAGCGGCTCTTTCCTACGCTTGTGGACGGATTAATTGTTCGCCCTTACAGCCCGGTGGCGTTCGCTACTTCCCGAGGAAAATTTTACTCCACGCGGACTGGGCCTTCGATCGCTATTATCGCTGGGCCGTCGCGCAGGGCGAGGCCCCGGCCGTCGCGTGCCATTTCAACGGTGCTGCGGTGCTCTCGTCGTGCAACCCCCGGTGCTTTGGTTGCACGCCGAGGCCCAGCGCGCAGGATGGACGGTTGGGCTCCGCGCTCGCGTGGCTGTGCGGTCCGGATGGGCTCGAGAATTGCGACTCTGTGCTCAACGCGCTCGACGACGACCGGGCCAAACTGACGAAAAGTGCCGTCAGTCTCTGGTGGAAGGCCAAGTCGGACTCAGGCGCCCTGGCAGCCGATTCCCGTTTGTCCGCGCGTCGTCCCTCTCTGATTAACGTGACAATGCCGACGGCCCGCGCCACACGAGAGAAGGCGCAAGTGCTTTTCTCGTTTTATTTCATGCTGCACCGCTGCGTCATGAGCAGTCCTGACCTCGGCTGTCACTTCAGCGGTGTCGGCATGCGAACCGAATGCAGTAGGCTTGAATGACACGCTCGGAAATAAAAGCTGTGCGACGACGGGCAGAAGGATTCGAAAAACGCCGAGGGCGTAGTATTTTATCCATGACTATTGGTTTGTTTTGCAGTGTTGAAATACGAAACGGCAGTCTGACGCAAAAAAAAGTCTGCGTCGCTCTTTCAACGACTTCAATCTCTCTATCTATCTCTCTCTCTCTCTCTCTCTCTCTCTTTTCGTGTTGGCATGGCGCGATTGACGAGTGTCACGCTTCTGTTCGCCGCGTTACTAAGCGTGGCGTCAACGACTGTCGTGGCCGCAGCCAGCGCCGTCGAAGGTCCCGGCTACGGCCATGCGCACGTCACCCAAGCTACCATGGACGCCGTGTACCGCGAGCACTCTCCATCGGCGTCGCCCAATGGCGGCATCGTGATCGACGACGCGACGTGCGCAACGGCACCCGCCGCGACGTTGACTTGGAATGCCGCTGCCTGCCACGGAACGCAGCCCTTGATCACGGCCGCTGCCTGCTGGACGCCGGCGCGCACCCCCGCCGCGGCGGACGTTTTGTACTTCCCGGCCGCCACCAAGGTTACCTTCGTGGCACAGAACATCTCCTTTCTGTACGACGTGCTCACCGTGTCAAGCGTCGTTCTCGAATCGGGCGCCGATGTTACGTTGCTCGGAAACGCGTGGCAAGTGACCGACTGCCTGATCATTGACGCCTCCGCGATGTTGCAGTTGCAGGGTCTGAGTTGGACGCAAGGACCCACCGACCCATCGGTCTTCCAAAAGGACCCTTCCATTCCCGAAGGCACGGACTGCTCGGTGGTTCCCATCGGGTTTACTCCCCGACTGTGCGGTCCGGGTCGCCTACGCCTCCGTGGCATGCTGATCGTCGATGGACGCGGCTTCGCCTCCAGCATGATCTCCGGCATCGTGGAAGCCTCCGGCCACTTGGCGCTCAACGGCGGGGCATTTCTCTGGGGCAACATCACCATCCATGGTCAGGTCTCGTCCTACGACGCGGCTTACATTCATGGCTTCTTCTACGTGCAAAGCGGAGGACAGTTGCAATTGACGACCATTTGGTACGACAAGTGGGCCACGTCGTACACCGCGTCCCCTCCGTTGCTCATTTACAACGCGGTCGGTGGCACGGTCAACTTCTTCTCTCAACAGCTAACGACCATCGCCGCGTACCAAAACAGTCAAGGGGTGTACCATGCATTGCTCGTCAACCATGGCTATGTTCAGTTCTCTCTTAGCGTGAACAGTTCCCTTTGGAACCAATTTATCGCCGGCGTGGAGTTCGATATTTTCAACTTCGGCACCGTCGCGTGGCTCAACCAGGGCCTGCCTTTTTACGGCTCGGGAACGACGCTCAACTTCGGAACGCTCATCGCCAACGGCACCTATGTTTACCTCAGCTCTATGCACAGCCAAGGCGGCCATCTCCAGACGCTCAACGGAGGCCAATTCCAATTCGGCAATGGCGCTTCCAATCCGCAAGCGCTGAAGCTATGCCAAATGTTCGGCGACCATTCTCACTACTTCCGGCTGATTCAGGAACGAGAAGCGCAGAAGAGGCAGCTCACGGCGATGGCGAACGCTGAGCGACGTGAACAACTGCCAAAGTTGAACCTCGTCGCCAAGGACGCGGACCGCGACTGCTGGTGGTACCTCGGGATTTGCTACTCCGCGCCCTACATCGGTTCTGCTCCGGAATTGCACTTGGATCAGCGGCTCAGCATGAACACCTTGGTGAAGCGTCAGCTCGCGAAGTTGCAACAGCAACCTCAACTCGAGGGTAAAAAAATGTCCGTGGGCCACCCCGAACGGAAATCCACCGCGAGGGCCGAAGCTTCGGGGGCGCGTCACCACGTTCAGGGGGCACCCCGACGCTCAAGTTCGACGTCCGTCGTTGTGGAAGTCGTGAAGCTCGTCGCCGATAGCACCGCGGAGCGCCAGGCGGCCCTCGTGGAGGCTCCGTGCAACCTGCGGTATGCCTTCTCCCGCACCAGAATCTCTGGTGATGGCTCCAAGGGCTCCGGCGTCGTGACGACCCTGCCCGTCGCGATTCAGGACAAAGTGACCATCGAAGCGGGTGGCGCGTGGTTCGTGATCCAGGAACGCTATCAGAGTCCGATCAAGGGCACCGGCGACGTCATCGTGACCAAGGGTGGCATGCTCGTGCTCAGCATCGAGGCGGACTTCCGTCATGGTGGTAACATCGTGGTGCAGCGCGGCGCGACCCTCCTCATTCCAGCCCACGGCCGTGTCAGGTTCAGCAACGCGTCGCTGGCGATCGCTCGAGGTGGGGTCCTGCATGTCGACGGCCAATTGTCGCTTTTGCGCACACCATCATCGTCCTCCTCGGCCGCGACCGAAGGCGCCGGCGGTAGTGTTTGGCACCATCCGATCGCCGAGGGTTTCCATCTGTTTGAAAACTGCGGCACCCTCATCGGCAAAGGGCGTGTCGCGAAGGAGGCGGACGACGATCTTGGCTGCCTACAAGGAGGTGACGGCCTGAAGACAAGCGGGAAAGAACATCATCGCGAACGTCACAGCGGCATCCGGCGTCTGTCGGTCAAAAAGGTCAACTCGGACAGTCCTCCCCGACAGTAATATGTGTTGTTGTGTCTCCTCGCGTTTCCTTCGCTATTGACGGGTCGCTAGCCGTTTTCCCCAACCTATCGGCGCTGTCCCGCTCATCCACCCCCTGTTTGTTTCAACAATAGAGACCGGCGGGTGGTCCCGTTTCCCCTACAAGGGAAACAACGGGGCGATCGCCGAGCGGACCGAGCAGCAACCCACCCCTCCCTTCCATTTAACGTGGCCATGTCTCAGACAAACAAACTTCACAACGCGCGCGACGCACCGACCGTTCGTTCCCTTCCTTGATGAAATCAATGGGGTGGATGTGTGACGCTGTCGACCTCGTGTGATGAACCGGGAGACGGTTTGTTATCCTCTATCTCATCGCGTCCTTCCCCGTCCTTCCCCGTCCTCTAACAGGTTGATTGCTGCGGCGCACGAACACGTGTGGTGGGCGCAGCACCACATTTCTTCTTTTGTCTTTTGGTGATGGACGATGCCTCCCCAGCGGGAGGAGAGCGAACGCGGTCTAACCGGGGGGACGTTCGGGGGCACGCCGCCGCGGCGGATGGGCGGGTTATCATCTACTACGACGCCATCCGCGCCACCGCCGGCAGTGGCCATCTGTCGACCGAACTACGCGAGATGCTCCTGCCTCTCGTGATGAACATCGACGCCTTTCGGGCTCGCATGCGCCGGTGGACGGGGTGTCACCTTTTCGTCTCGTTCGCGGCCTTCATGATCGCCACCGCGCGAGTGGTCTTGCCAGCGGCGTCTCCGCCTTCAGCTCCCTTGAATCTGGCGGTGTCCTTCGGCACTCTCATTTGTCTGATCATGATCGTGCCTTGCTTCGTGCACTGCAAAAAGGCGATCGGGCCGTTTTTAACCGCGCCGTGGTTCATGAGCCAACCTGCGAGAAAATTCGCCCTTCAGTTTCGCAGCGCAATCATTGTGTGCCTCGTGATGGCGTTTTGGTCTGGGATGGTGCCGACGATGATTCTGATGGGCCGCTGGAGTGACCTGACTTCAACCCTGCAGCGTGGCCTCGTCGCCTCGATGATGGCCCTACTCGTGTTGTCCACCTTCGTGGCTGCTTGGTGTCTCTTCTCCGTGAGTCGAATTGGGGGGCACTGGTTTCTACTGTACGACTTAGTCGACGAGTTGGAGCGCGCGCGGCACATCGCGTTTATGCTAAACGTGGGTTTGAGTGCCGATGTCACGGCGGGGGCGGGGGCGGAGGATGTCCGCGGCGCGGATGCTCACGAAGGCAGAGGTGCGGCGGCGGTTTTGCCACATGGAATTGCGGTCAATCTGCCGGCTGGTGCGGCCCCTCTCGTGGTCGTTGGAGTGGTTGCCCCGGCGGCGTCGATGCGTCGCCATGAATCGTCTCATGCGGTTGCCGCATCCACCTCCGCCGTCGTGGCTGCCGGCGCTCTCGTCGGAACGGTCGTTGACGCTGGTCTTCGCGCGACCCCACGCGACGCCGCCAATGCTGGTATCGGTCGGGGGGCTGCTCCATTCCTGTACTCCTCGGCGGAGTATGTCCTCGGCCAGGATTCGGCGGATGGCTCCGTGGCGGCAGTCGGCGGGAGTGCGAACATTACCGCTGCTGAGAGAGCCGCCGCGTGCCCTTCGCATGACGAGGCGGTAGCCTTCACCGCGATAGGAAGCGAAGCACGACGTGGCCACGACGACGATGCGTCCCGCTGTGATTCCCCTCCAAGTGTCGGTTGCGTCCGCGTCCAATGATGGGTGACCATCTCTCTCTCACTCTCGCAAGTCGCGAATTTTGTTACCTCTCTTACGCACCTCAAGTCGTCGTCCACACACAACAGACGACCACCACGCAGTCGGCGCGCAGTGGACGTCGAGTTTTGAAACACCTCCTCGACGCCTCGCGTTCATTTTCAAGAAGAATAAAAGTGTGGCAATCCTCAAAGCTAACTCTTCCGGACACGCCATCGTCTCCGTTTCGTTCGTAAATGTTCGCGCGGAGGGCCCCCGACGATGCGAACGGTCCTCATCCACAGATCACCATCATTTCCCTCACGGCCACCACGCCTTCGCTCCCTGCGGTCACCCTGCGTGACGGCACAACAGTGGAAGCCGGTGTGGGCCAAGACCGCATCGACGTGCTCAAGGCCGAAAAAATCATGGCTCTTGACAATACCATCCTGCCGTACTTAGGCCGTTCGAGCATCGCCCACGCGCTCCTCGGCATCGCGCTCGCGGTCGCCTCGCTCTTCACGAGCTTCGGATGGATCTTTCTCGCAGGGCTTTGGGGTTTCATCGCCGGTCTCAAAACCGCCGTCCATTTCAACCGTTCCGCGGCCAGCCTTATGCAGCAAAATTGCTGCTGCTCGGGT
>ERZ1292630.4660-Hain-H41-02um-R3-4660-length-11525-cov-4_pt1 | contig 11525 bp, 12 predicted proteins | sample MGYA00564408_ERZ1292630 | MGnify/ENA primary metagenome ERZ1292630 (study PRJEB36523, sample SAMEA6512641) | groundwater metagenome | collected 2019-01-08 | study: AquaDiva: Metagenomics assemblies of 32 groundwater samples | reverse complement strand
AGGATTACCCTGCCGAAGCAAAGACAGTGATAATTAAACTCATCGATTTTAAAAAAAACAATCGGAGCTTGGTAATTAATTGGCAATTTAATGACATCAAACAGTCACCCGCCTATACTTCTATTGAAGAAAACTTTCAGAAGCTTTTTAACAATGTGACTCTTTATTTGCAAAATGGCTTTTCTCCGGAAGACTTGGATAAGTTTGAGGCAGGAAATTATTATCTGGCAGGCATGACTGTCTGATTATTTAATTGCTGATTAAAGCCATTCTCCAACTCCGCCGTGATGCGAGCACGTTCCACTTCGGTGTTGACTAAAGCTGTAAGTGGCGTCGCCGCATTGCGCCGTAGCGCCTGCAGGAGCTGAATTGTAATAAGTGGGACTTTGGATTTTGTTACCGTCCGTGTTGATGTAATAAGTGGGAGTTGAAGTTGGGGTGGGTGCTGGGGTATCCGAAGTGCTTTCGGTCGGTTCGGGTTGGGTCTCAATAACTGCTGCGGCGGGCGCGACGTCGGGGGTGATGATTTCACTTAGGGGTTTTCTGTCAGTTTCTGGTGCCGTGTTTATGGCTGCTGAGACAGTACCAATGACTAAGAACCCCCCAATAACCCAAAGGGCGATTTTGCCCATCTTTTTAAGCATATGTGGAAATCATAGAATAATGTTAGTATAGTGGCAATTCGCTAAGAGAGACTATGACTGATATTCAAAAGTTTCAGAAGTCCGTAGTAGACTTTTGTCGGGCTCGTGATTGGGAGCAATTTCATAAGCCTAAGGATCTGGCAATCTCTTTAATGCTAGAGGCGGCTGAGGTTGCGGAGTTATTTCAGTGGAAAGATCAAGCAGAGATTGAGGAGCTACTAGTAAACAAAAAAGAAGAACTTGGCGATGAATTGTGCGATGTCCTTTACTGGCTCTTACTTATGAGCCACAGCTTTGGGGTCAACCTTGAAGAGTCGTGGGAACGCAAAATGGCAAAGAACGAAGCCAAGTATCCGATCGATAAGTCTAAGGGAAATCATAAGAAGTATACAGAGATCTAGTTGTTATGTTTTTGTATAAAAATTCCATTAGAGGATTTCGTGAAGACGTTGACACAAACATGATCGCGGCGCTAATCGAATTGGCATTTGAGCGTGAACTTGGTCGAGGTGTGTCACACATGGAAAAGCGTTCTTGGACCAACTCACTTTCCTTTATGGAAAGAATTGTGCGTCGATCTGAAGTTGATGATTCCTGCGGCGTGCTGATTGAGTACGTGATTCCCGCGACTTCTAATCGCATCGACTTTTTTATTTCAGGTCATGATGATAGAGGAAATAAAAATTTTGTCATTGTTGAGTTGAAACAATGGGAAACCGCTGAAGCTACCGAGATGGACGGTGTTGTTACCACATTTCTTGGTGGCGGTGTTCGAGAAACAACACATCCTTCGTATCAAGCTAACTCCTACAAACTTTATCTGCAGGACTACAACGAGAATATTGATTCTAAAAATTTAACTCCGTTTTCGTGCGCCTACCTGCACAATTTTCAAGAGCGCACGCCTGAGCCGCTAACTTCAGATGTCTATCAGGTTCTCGTTAAAGACACCCCAATTTATTTTAAGGATGACTATCAAAAACTTGAGGACTTTCTAAAAAAGTATGTGGGAAAAGGCGATGGCGAACAGATTTTGTATGAAGTGGAACAGGGTCGAATTCGACCAAGTAAAAAGCTTATCGATCACGTCGTTGGTATGTTTGCTGGCAACCAAGAGTTTGTGCTCCTTGATGAGCAAAAAGTTGCTTACGAAACGGCGAAGTATTACGCAGTCAAGACAAAAGAGAAAACAGTGGTCATCATCAAGGGCGGGCCGGGAACAGGTAAGTCTGTTATCTCGGTCAATCTTCTTGGTGGACTATTAAGAAGTGAACTCAATACCATTTTTGTTGCTCCGAACGCCTCCTTTCGAGATGTCATTGTTCATAAGTTGGCTGATAAGCACACGAAAGTCCGCCTTAAAAACTTATTTAAGGGTTCCGCCGGTTTTGTCGATGCAAAACCAAATACCTTTGACGCTGTTATTGTCGACGAGGCCCATCGTCTTAAAGATCGGCGCGCGTACCAATACCAAGGAGAAAATCAAGTTGAAGATATCGTGAAGGCGGCGAAGACGAGCATTTTCTTCGTCGATGACGATCAAGCAATCCGTCCAGAAGATATTGGAACCGTGAAGGAAATAAAACGAGTTGCAGAATCGAATGGAGCGAAGGTTTACGAAATAAATCTTGTGGCTCAGTTCCGTTGCGCAGGAGCAGAGGGTTATGTGAACTGGTTAAGCAATACCTTGCATCTTAAACAGACAGCAAACTACGACGGGTGGGACAAGGAGGCTTTTGATTTTAAGATCTTTGACGATCCTAATAGTCTAAGAGAAGCTATTAATGAAAAGTTCAAGGCCGGGAAGACAGCCCGCATCCTAGCTGGTTATGCCTGGCGATGGACGGCTGCAGGGGAAGGAAATGCAGATGGAGGAGTATCAGACGTCGAAATAGCCGAATATGATTTCCGCATGCCTTGGAATTCGAGAAAGGTTGGAACGACATGGGCAATTAATCCTCGCGGAATTGACCAAGTGGGATGTATCCATACATCTCAAGGATTGGAATTTGATTATGTTGGGGTCATCGTAGGGACCGACCTGAAGTTTGATTCACAAAAGTTGGATTATTACACTGATTGGAAAGACTATAAAGATGCCAGTGGTAAGAAGTCTCTGAAGAATGATCCTGAGAAGCTAAACCAATTTGTTCGGAATATCTACAAAATTTTGATGACGCGAGGTATGAAAGGGTGTTATGTTTATTTTGTAGATAAGGAGGCGGAAAAGTTCTTTCGGAGTCGACTAGAGGGCGTCAAAAGTGTTAACGTGAAGTAAAAGTTTGTAAGATAGGTTGCATGAAACTCAGCATCCAAAAAGACATATTCGATCTCTGGCCCGAGGCGGGGTTGGGGTTGGTGTTTGCCGAGAACGTGAATAATAAAGCCGAGATGAGTGGGTTTGCGAGTGAGCAAAAGACGATCGAGGATCAGATCAAGCTAACGTTTCCGAACACAGAAGCGGTTGGACAACATCCGAATATTCAAGCTTGGCGCAGGGCGTATCGAGCGTTTGGATGTGATCCGCACGACTATCGATGCTCGAGCGAAGCGCTCACGAGGCAGGTGCTCAAAGGCAACCAGATTTGGGGAATCAATCCGCTGGTTGATTGTTACAATTATATTTCGCTCAAATACATCGTGCCAGTTGGCGGGGAAGATGCGGACAAGGTGGTCGGTGAAGTGAAACTGCGACGTGCAACAGGGCAGGAAAAGTTCGTGCGCCTTGGTGGCACGGAGAATGAACCGCCTGAGCCGGGCGAGGTTATTTATGCCGATGGCGCTGAAGTCCTCTGCCGCCGTTGGAACTGGCGCGAGGCAGATCGGACCAAACTTACTCCCGAAACCACGCGAGCTATCTTGGTCATTGAAACGATCCCACCAATAACGCATGAGATGCTTGAGACCGCCACGGCAGAACTCGCTGCGCTTGTTGAGAAGTGGTGCGGTGCCAAAACACGAACAGCAATCTTGGGCCGCGACCATCCTGAGATTGACTTTCATTCAGCGCACTTATCCACTTGACAGATTTGAAAATTTCAAGTAATTTGAATACATAGAGAAATGGCACTGGTCCTCGCATGCGAGGCGCCGGTGCCTTTTCAAAATCTATGGAACGAATCCCAAAACGCGACTTTCTTTTTATCGACGAAACCGGCGATCCAGGAAATGACTTTTCAAACGGGGGTTCAAATTACTTTGCCCTCGGCTGTTTTCATGTAACAGATTTATCACTCGAACAATTGCACAGACATTTATTTGCTATGGGTTACTTTTCTGGCCGATTTGCGGATGCGATTGTTCACATAGTAAAAGAATATGTCTTTGGATCAAGAGAAAGTGTCGACGGGAGATTGCTAAAGTGTATGCAGGTAACAGATGTTAGCGATCCCAAGAGTCCTCAACCACTTGCATTCGCCATGTGAGCTTTTTAAAATTCAGAATTGTTTACCGCTATCGTCGACGTCGAAGGAAGTCTTCAGCGACAAGTAAAAAGGCGTTTAGTGAACACAAAGTCCGTGCTCTTCAGATCGCAGCTGAGCGACTGCAGCACTTCAATCAGCAATACGGTTTTACGATTGGCAAGGTCGCAATCAAAAATCAAACTACCCGATGGGGAAGTTGCTCAAAAAAAGGTAATCTCAATTTCAACTACAAAGTTGCCATCCTCCCACCCGAGCTCCAAGACTATTTAGTCGTCCACGAGCTCTGCCACTTGGGCGAATTCAACCATTCCAAAGCCTTTTGGCAGCTGGTGGCCAAGACTATTCCCAATCATGTAGAATTAAGGAAACGCCTGCGCAGTTTTCGTGTATAATAACGAGCAGTATGGCAAAGAAAAAGCAAAATAACTTGGTCGTCTATCAAGCCAAAAACGGAGCCATTAAGCTCCGTGGCGACGTACAAAAGGAAACGATTTGGGCAACGCAGGCGCAGATTGTCGATCTTTTTGGCGTTGACCAATCGGTCGTGTCTCGCCATATCCACAATATCTTTAAAGATCAAGAAATTGATCAAAAAAGCAATATGCAAAAAATGCATATTGCAAATTCAGACAAGCGTGTGGCGTTCTATTCTCTTGATGTCGTACTGAGTGTTGGTTACAGGACCAATTCAAAAGTTGCCATAGAGTTTCGTAAATGGGTGACCAAGACTCTCCGCCAACACATCACGAAGGGGTACACGATCAATCCTAAAGTGGTGAAAGATCATTATGCTGAGTTTCAAGAAGCCATCGAAAGCATTAAACACCTTTTGCCCGAAGGAACGCCGATCGATTCTGCAAGCGCGCTTGAACTTATAAAGGCTTTTGCGGACACTTGGTTATCGTTGGATGCTTATGACAAGAACACACTGGCCACAAAAGGGACCACAAAAAAGTCAGTGGCATTGACTGCGGATCAGCTTATACATGCGCTCAGTGACTTTAAAGCCAGTCTTATAAAAAGTGGTGAGGCTAGCGAACTGTTTGCGAGTGAACGCAGTCGCGGAAGCATTCAGGGTATTGTTGGAAACGTGATGCAATCATTTGGTGGCAAGGCACTTTATCCTACAGTGGAAGAAAAGGCGGCACATCTTTTGTATTTCATGGTCAAGAATCATCCGTTTGTTGATGGGAATAAGCGCAGTGGCGCTTTTGCTTTTGTTTGGTTCCTGAATCGTACAGGGTTACTCAACCGATCAACCATGACTCCATCGGCGCTTACCGCCCTCACCCTATTCATCGCCGAGAGTGATCCAAAGAATAAGGACCGGTTGGTGAAGCTTGTGTTACAATTGCTCAAGAAGTAAGACTTAACGATTATTCTATGCCAAATCGGATTGCACACTTTGAAATTCATGCCGACGATCTAGAGCGGGCCGCGAAGTTTTATCGCGAGGTGTTTGATTGGAAAATCGACAAGTGGACCGGGCCAGATATTGAGTATTGGATGGTCATGACCGGGAAGCAAGATGAGCCGGGTGGAATTAATGGTGGCTTGTTGAAGCGCCCCGGGACACGACCAGCTGAAGGAACTTGCAATAATGCTTACGTGTGCACGGCCGTGGTTGAAAACTACGGAACGATTCACGACAAGATTTTAGCCGCTGGCGGCAAAGTGGCCATGGATAAGTTCGCGATCAAAGGCATGGCTTGGCAAGGATATTACCTCGACACCGAAGGCAACACGTTCGGCATTCATCAAGCAGACCCAAGCGCAATCTAATTGTGGGTTGCGGTTGCGTCCACCTGCCCGAAGATTTTGTCGATAAGCCCAAGTGGCAGCGCTTCAAAATCAACTTGCAGATTTTGTTCCGGCGAAGAGCGGCCAAAATCACCTGTTGCGAGACCTTTCGTAAAGGCGGCTTTGCCTGCGCAGGATGTGCTACTCTGTATAACACCCGTTCGGCTAGCTTCCTTTATCGGCACCTTGGAAGATGGGCCAAGCGGCGATTAGCGAAAGATCCTAAATCACATTCATCACTTTAAGTATGGCTGGAGAGAGAGAAGTTGGATACGTTCCTCGAGATACATCCCAGCGCCCTCTTGAGGAAGAGGTTATGGCTCAAGCTCAGATTCTCAAACGGTTGAGCAGAAATTTATTTGATAAAAAAGTTGTTGAGTTTCGAGCGATGGCTAAGGGCGGAAATCCTGGGGGAATACGTGATGATGAAGACGGTTATAAGGGCTGGGAAGATGAAGACTTTGAAGCGTTGCTAAGATTTGCGGGTCAGGCCGAATAGCAGCAAGGCGGGGCGAAAGCCCCGCCTATACTTTTTAGAGTCCTCGACGTAGGATAAAGGCACTATGGACGCTAAAGATGAGATCAAACAACGGCTGGATTTGTGCGATGTTATTGCTGAATATATTCAGTTGAAGCCAGCCGGGACGCATGCCATGAAGGCGGTTTGCCCGTTTCATAGCGAGAAGACCCCCTCGTTTCACGTCTCGCGCGACAAGCAAATCTGGCGCTGCTTTGGCTGTTCGCTTGGCGGCGACATGTTTAGTTTTGTGATGCAAATGGAGGGGGTGGACTTTCCCGAGGCCCTTCGGATTTTGGGCAAGAAGGCTGGAGTCGAAATTCAGCGCTTTGACACCCGTGAGGCCAATGAAAAGCAGCGCATGCAAACCCTGCAAGGATTTGCGACGGCATTTTACAACAAAGTGTTGCGCGATGCGTCTTACGCGGCAGGTGCCCGCGCGTATGTGGAGAAGCGCGGAATTACTCCTCAACTCGTCGAGAAGTTTCAATTGGGGTTTGCTCCGGATGATTGGGATGCGTTTTGCAAGATCGCCATTCAGAAAGGATTTACTGAATCTGATTTACTTTCTGGCGGACTTGCATTGCGTCGTAAGAGCGGTTCGGGAGTGATTGATCGATTCCGTAATCGCTTGATGGTTCCTCTTAGTGATGTTCATGGAAACGTTGTTGGGTTCACTGGTCGAGTGATGAATCCTGAAGACATGCCAAAGTACATGAACTCGCCAGAAACGCCGCTCTACAAAAAGAGTCAGGTGTTGTACGGCCTTGATCTGGCGAAACAATCGATTCGCAAAGCGGATCGGGTGATTTTGGTTGAAGGTAACCTCGACGTGGTTGCTTCGCACAAAGCCGATGTCGAAAACGTGGTCGCAGCGTCGGGCACAGCGCTCACCGAATTGCAGATTGATCTTTTGAAACGCTTCACCCACAATTTCGTGTTTTGTTTTGATGCTGATGCTGCCGGATTTGCGGCGGCCGAACGCGGTATTCAACTAGCACAATCAGCTGGCATGAATGTAGCGGTCGTGTTCATTCCCGAAGGAGCAGGGAAGGACCCCGATGAAGTGGTTCAAAAAGATCCGGCGCTGTGGCAACTGCTTTCGAGCAAGTCAATTCCGATCATGGAATGGTATTTCAACGCCGTCATGAAGGGGAAAGATCTGGCGAATGTTGACGACAAAAAAGCGGTTGGTGCCAAGCTCCTTCCCGCCATTGCTCGCATTCAAGATTTGATTGAGCGGGAGCATTGGTTATCACGGCTCGCTACTGCCCTCAAAATAGAAGCGGATGTTCTTCGTAAAGCACTCCCTCAAAAAGAAGAGCAAAGAGCCAAGCCACAACCAAAAGCTAAACCGGCGGTGGCCGAGGAGCTCAAAAAAGCCAGCCGGGCTGAGCTTTCAGCGAAACTTATTTTGGCTATTTGTTTACAGTATCCTGAGCTTGCGGCGCAGATTTTTGCGAGCCTTGGAAGCGAACTTATCCCCGAGGGGAATCTTCGCTCTCTTTACAATCATTTGAGCATCCTCTATACTCGGGAGGAACTGGTCCAATCAAAGTCATATTACGAGCGTGCCTCGAGCACCGTTCCCGAACCATTGCAACCGCTCCTTGAAGAGCTTGGCTTGCACGGGGAACAATTTGCCGATGGCCTTACGCCGAAAGACGCACGGACACAACTTGAAACCGCGACCGATGTCTTACGCGGAGCCTCTCACGGGGCCGAGCGTCACGAGCTCCTGACGGCCATTCGTGATGCCGAACTCCTCGGCGATACGACTCGGGCCAAGGAACTTTTAACTCAACTTGACGATGCCGGTTAATGCATGACAGACTCGAGGACTCGCGTTCGATCGCGGTTTTTTGGGTTAATGCTCTATGCCAACTAAGAAGAAAATGAAGCCTGTTAAAAAAACGAAAGTGGCGAAAAAGGTGAAGAAGGTGGAAAAGCCAAAAAAGGTGAAGAAGGTGGCCAAAGTGGTGGAACCAAAAGTGCCTCGCGTCAAAGGCATTCCACCAACCGATTTACAAATTGAACGGCTCATGGAGCGCGGGCAAATGCGCGGCTTCGTGACCGAAAATGAAATGTTGCAAGTCTTCCCTGAAGTGGAAGACTATCTTCACGTTTACGAAACGGTTTTGGATTTGCTCGAGACGCGTGGCATTCACGTGATCGAGATGAAAGAGGGATTTCTTGGGCACAAGGATGAGCGCGACGTGGCCATGGATAAGATTCGGGTCAGTTCTGATGCTAAGAAAATTGACTTGACCGACATTACCCAAGATTCTATTCAGATGTACTTGCGCGAGATCGGGAAGATTCCACTGTTGACCGCTGAAGAAGAAGTGCAGCTCGCCAAGCGCAAGGAGCGTAATGAAAAAGAGGCCGAGCGTCGCTTGATCGAAGCCAACTTGCGTTTGGTGGTTTCGATCGCTAAGAAATTTGTCGGCAAACAGCTGACGCTTTTGGATTTGATTCAAGAGGGGAACGTCGGTCTGTTCCGCGCCGTCAAAAAGTTTGAATACCGCAAGGGTTATAAGTTTTCGACGTATGCCACTTGGTGGATTCGCCAGGCAATTACCCGCGCCCTTGCCGATCAGGCGCGCACCATTCGTATCCCGGTCCACATGGTCGAAACGATCAACCGCTTCCAGCAAGTGGAGCGTCGTTTGATTCAAGACTTGGGTCGCGAACCGTTGCCTGAAGAAATCGCTGCCGAACTGGGTGAGCCGGTTGATAAGGTCCGCCACATCATTAAGATTAGTCAGGAAACCGTGTCGCTCGAGGCGTCGGTTGGTGAAGATGAAGAAGACTCGAAGCTCGAAGACTTCATCGAAGACATCAAAAACATTTCGCCAGACAAGCAAGCCGCTCGCGAAATTTTGCGCGACTACGTGCATACGGCCATGAAAGATTTGACTCCACGTGAACAAAAGATTCTCGAAATGCGTTTTGGGCTGACCGACGGCGTCTCGCACACGTTGGAAGAAGTGGGGAAAGAATTCGATGTCACCCGCGAGCGTATTCGTCAGATTGAAGCTAAGGCGCTCGAAAAAATCAAACAGCATCCAATCATTGTGAAACTGCGCGATTACTAGTATGCCCATTGTGGAACTGATCATGATCGTGGTTGGCCTTACGTTGTTTGAGGTCATCTCCTCGATCGACAACGCCGTGGTCAACGCCGACGTCCTCGCCACCATGTCCGCCAAGTGGCGCAAGATCTTTATCGACGTCGGGATTATCTTTGCGGTGTTCGTCGTGCGTGGGTTTCTCCCGCTCGTGATTATTTGGTTGTCTTCCCCGGGCCTCACCATCTTCCAAGCATTCACGGCGACGTTTAGTGGAGATCCACACGTCATCGAAATCATTGAACGTCAAACCCCGATTCTGCTCGCTGGTGGCGGCATCTTCCTTGTCTTTTTGTTTTTGCATTGGCTGTTTGTGGAAGACAAAAAATATGCTTTTTTCTTTGAGCGCCTTATCCATCACCATCTGAACTTTTGGTTCTACGCGCTAGCGTCGATTCTGTTGCTTGGGACGGTCTGGGCAACGATCGGCTACAATCCGCTCATCGCTCTCGGTGCCGTGGTTGGTTCGACTGCGTTCTTTATTGTCCATGGATTTAAGACCCAAGCCGAAGAGCAGGAGAAAAAGTTGGTCAAAGGCAACATGTCCAACTTTTCCAAGTTTATGTATTTGGAAGTCATTGATACGACCTTCTCCATCGATGGTGTGCTTGGTGCGTTTGCTTTTACTACGGCGGTGCCGCTTATTTTGGTCGGTAATGGCTTGGGCGCCTTTGTGGTGCGCTGGCTCACTGTGCGTGGTATCGATACGGTTAAAAAATACGCCTTCTTGAAGAACGGTGCTATGTATTCAATTGGTGTTCTTGGAACGATCATGATGCTCGAAAGTCTTGGCAGTCACGTGCCGAGCTGGGCTTCGCCAGTGACGACGTTCATTGTCGTTGGTGTGTTCTTCTATCTTTCCAAAAAAGAGTTGCAATATACCGGGAAGTCGCTTTAAGGGTATGCGGGTACCAAAACGAAAAGGGGAGGAAGACAAGCGTCTGCTCGCCGAGCCTGAGGATCAACACCTCACGCGAGGCGCCATTTCTCGATTTACTAGCGAGCTCGAACGGCTGTTCAAATACGATCGAGCTGAGGCTGTGTCTGAAGTAAAACGCTTGGCAGAGATGGGTGACTTTTCTGAAAATGCTGGTTACCAAATTGCCAAAGCAACGCTCAGACGCATCAACGATCGCATCACCACGCTGCAAGAAAAATTAAAACACGCCGTGCCCATTCAATCGGGTACGGACGCATCAGGCGGGATTCGGATTGGGTCGCGGGTTCTTTTAGAAGCTGGGGGAAGAGAAGTCTGGTTTGAAATTGTCGGTTCACAAGAAACCAGTCCTTCAAAGGGGAGAATTTCTCATAAGTCGCCACTTGGGTCTGTGTTATTGCATCACAAAGTTGGCGAGACGGTTTCGGTGCCTGTTAAAGATGGAGAAGTTGCGTACAGGATTGTGCGGGTAGAGTAGGTTGGTTTTGGGGTCTCTAAAAGTACGACCCCTCCAAAATGAGACTACAGGATCCTATTTTTTATTTCACTTTAGCTTAAATATAGCATCCTGTAGTCTCATTTTTAGGGGGTGTGATAAAAAGACTTTTCCTTTTCTACACTCACCCGAGGCAAGATATTCCAGTGTTTACTTAAAAGGACTTGTCCTTTTTTCGACCAAATACCCACGCCGCGAGGGCGGTGGTGATGGGCACAGCGAGAATCAAACAGGCGCTGCCGACGAGAGTGCGAATAATTTCTTCGGCGATCATTTGATTATTGAGAGTGATGGCTAGCGACTGAGTCCCATTCACATAGAAAAGGAGAAACAGAGGCAGAGAAGCACCGGCATAGGCTAAGAACAAGGTATTGATGAGCGAAGCAATGTGCTCGCGGCCAACGGAAATCCCGCGGCGGTAGAGTTCTTTAAAGCCAAGATTCGGATTGGCTTGTTTTAATTCATCGACCACGGCGGATTGAGCAGTTGTGATGTCATCGAGCACGCCTAAAAGGCCCAGCATGATTCCCGCAAGGAGTAATCCTTGAAGACTCAAGTTTGGTAAGTCGGCCAGG
>ERZ1292630.4659-Hain-H41-02um-R3-4659-length-11530-cov-4_pt1 | contig 11530 bp, 7 predicted proteins | sample MGYA00564408_ERZ1292630 | MGnify/ENA primary metagenome ERZ1292630 (study PRJEB36523, sample SAMEA6512641) | groundwater metagenome | collected 2019-01-08 | study: AquaDiva: Metagenomics assemblies of 32 groundwater samples | reverse complement strand
AGCCGAGGCGCCCCCGGCCGCCTTCTCGGAGTTTCTCGCCGGCATCGTCGACCCCGCTAGGCGGTCGCAACTCCTTGGCGAGGAATAGGAGAACCACACGCTCGCCGCGCTCTGGCCTGAGCGAGATGGCGTGAGTCTCCGCTTCGACCGAGTCTCGAGCCCGGGCCGACCCGCGCTTTGGTACCGCCGAACCGGTTCCGACCTCGAGCGGTGGTCGATGCCCGAAGATCCGGAGCTGCCTCAGCTGGCGCGGATCGTCGGCGCATCGGAGGGTCGAGTGGTGGGGCACCGTCTCGGGCGTCGTGCCGCCTTGATCGCCGCGGACCCGCAGGGGTGCTATGTCCATCTGCGCCCTCCCGGGCGCGCTGCCGCCACTCTCTCTCGCCTCCAGTCCGTGGAGCGTTCCGTTCGCGACTCCGGCGTGACCGCGACTTGGTCGCTGCCGCTAGAGCGCGAGGAGGGGTGGCTCCAAGCGGCCTTGCCCGGTCGCGTCATCGATCCGCCTCGCGTCGCCGCGAGGCAGTGGGCGGAACTCGGCGTCTATCTCGCTCGCGCGTACAGCGCGAGAATTCCGCACGCGCTCCCGGTACGGAGTTGCCTCGATTCGCTGACGGCAGCCCTTCGCCAGGTGACCCCGTCGATGTTCCTGTCCGACCCGTTCTCCCAGTGGCTCCAGGCGCGCTTCTCGGAGGAATCCAGGACGGCGGCGGCCCTAGAGCCCGGGACCGCGCGGGTCTTGATCCACGGCGATCTGCACTCCGGGCAGATTCTCTGGGGGGAGTCTCCCGCCATCGTTGACTGGGAGCGCGCCGCGGCCGGAGAACCCGAGGAGGACTTGGGCAACCTGGCGGCGCATCTCAGCTGGACTCTCGGGAACGAGGCCGGCTCGGCGTGGCAGCCGATTCGAGAGGGATACATCCACGGCGGCGGAACGTTTCAGCCGATCCGCTTCCGTGTCCATGCGCGCGTGGCCCTCTGTCGAGTACTCGCCATTCATGCTTGGCGGGACGCCGATCGCGCATCCGTCCTTGCCGGGATCGAACGTTGGAACGATTGGCCAAAGGAGGTCTCACAATGGTAAGCCGATTCTTGGCGGCCGCCGTCATCGGTGGCTGCCTGATTCACGCCCCTTGCGGAAGCGCCGGCGGATTCGACCCGATCGCTTGGCGCGGGCGCGCCGAGCTCCTCGCGACCACGGACCCCTATCCCGGATACGCCGCGACGCGATCGGATGAAGTGCTCCGCGCCGACCTCAGGGCAGAGACATCGACGCGCCTCGGGGCCGGCACGAAGATCGGAGTCTCGGCGACGCTCGGCGCGCATGCGTTCGCCCACTTCTCCGAGAGTCGACAGGCGTGGGGAGAGTTCGGGGTTTCCGCCCGCCGCGCCGGGACACGGATCGTCGGATGGGCCCGCCTCGAACCACGGCGTCTCAAGTTCCCTTCGGAGCCGATCGACGCCAGGTTTCAGCGGCGCAGCTGGGGCGCCGGGATTCGCCGCGAACTGCCGGGAGGCCTGCTCGCCAAGGCGGACCTCGATCTCGAGCGCGACAACTTCGTGCCCCTCTTCAACGCCCGCGACGCGCGCGGCCGCCGCCTCGACGGCGCGCTCGAATGGAGTGCGCGCCCCGGACTCTCCCTCGAGGGGAGCGTGACCCTCGACCGGAGCGACGCGGCCTCCGACAAGTACGATTATCGGGATCACGGCGGAGGAGGCGGTGTCACCCGCGATTTCGGAACGTGGCGAATCGGGGGTTCGCTTCGGTCCGGGACAAGGCGGTACACGCACGCAATCCTCGGGGACTCGAATTTCCGCCGCCGCGACCGGTGGCTGGAACTCGAGACCGCTTGGACCCGGACGCTCTCACCCGATCTCGCCCTCACGGTCGGCGCCGCGCTCCGCGATCAGACCTCGAGCCGTCAGGATCGAACCTACTCCGTGGGGTCGCTGCGAATCGGCCTCACCTGGGAATCGACGCCGTGAGCCGCGGGCCGATGGAGACGATCGTGCGCCGTTTCCTCCTCGTGCTGGCGCTCCTGCCTCTGGCGTCGCTTGCGTTCGGGGCCACGCTGAGCGGCCGCGTCACGGACACTACCGCCGCAGGGGTCTATCCCCTCGACATCGACGTCTATAACGCTATCACGGGGCTTCCGGTCACGGTGGGCGGCGACAGCACGACGATCACGGGCGACTACTCCATCGCCCTCGCCAGTGGCACATACCGGATCCTGTTCATCCCCGTTCCGGGCTCCCACCGATTCACGCACGAGGAGGCGGCGCTCACGATCCAGGTCAACAAGACGCTCAACGTCGTCCTACCCCGCGGGAAGTACCTTGCCGGCACTCTACTGAGCGCGACGAGCGGACTCGGAGTGCGATTCGTCGATCTCGATTTCCACGACCCGGCCACAGGGGATCCGGCGGCCAATGTCGAGGCCGACGTGACCGACTCCTTGGGCGGCTACAACACGCTCGTCGATGCCGCGACGTGGGACGTTTCGTTCAAACCGCTTTTGATCGATCGCCTCGTCCCGGTCAAGCTCGCCGCGGTCGACGTGACCGCCGACCGGAGCCTCCCCCCTGTCGAATTGGTCGGGGGACGCCTGATACAAGGCTCGGTCACCGACGTCGGGTTTTTTCCCCTCGCCGACGCGGATATCGATGTCCGCCCCGCGGGAGGAGGGCCGAAGCTCTTCACTCCCGGCGATAACACCGCCGCCGATGGCTCCTACGCCATGGTCGTCCCACCGGGGACCTACGACATCATCGCCGCGCCGACCGGAAGCGAACCGCTCGCGACCGCGACCGCCCGCGGCGTTTCGATCGCCTTGGATACCGCGATTCCGAACCTCGTACTTCCTCCCGGGATGGAGGTCAGGGGAAACTGCGTGACGGTCACCGGCGTTGCGGTCGGAGGAGTGGACCTCGACGTCGACAGCCTGCCGGGAAGTCTCCGGATCGAGGTGCTCAACGACCAAAGCGCCGTAGACGGATCGATCCGGGTTCTCGTCCCGGCGGTCGACCTCCGAGCGACGTTCTCTCCGCCCGTCGCGACCAAGCTCGTGCCGGTTCGATTCGATTCACTTCACATCACCGGTCAGCGCGACCTCGGAAACATCGTGTTCCTCGCCGGTACGTGGGTTTCCGGGACTGTCCGTCGGCAAGGGAGCGGCATTCCCGTGCCGAGCGCCAATCTCGACTTCATCAAGATCGCCGGAGGCGCGCTGGCGGTGACGCCCGGCGATATGACCGACGCCCTCGGATTCTTCCGGGTGGTTCTACCGGCGGGTTCCTATCGCCTCCGCGTCGCGCCTCCCGACGGAACGAGCGATACGCTGGTCGTCGACCCGGTCGTGGTGACGGGCGCCGATACGACGCTGACGCTCACACTGCCCTCCCTGGTAACCGCCGTCGAGACGTCCGCGCGCTCCAGGCACGCGCGCCTCTCCCTGCCTTGGCCGAATCCCAGCGGCGGAGATGTTCGAATGACCCTCGAAGCCGAATCTCCCGACGCGGAATTGAGCGTCTGGGACGTGCAAGGGCGCCGCGTCGCGGTGCTCTATCGGGGGGCGGCGTTCGGGAGCCGGCTCCAGGTGTGGAACGGAATCGGAAGCCGCGGACGCCGGCTTCCCGCCGGGATCTACTTCATTCGACTTCGAGCCGGAGGCGATTCGCGCGTTCGCCGGCTGGTGATGCTGCCATGAGGCGGCTCGAGCGCCGCCCGACGGGCCTCCGCAGGCGATTGCGCTCGGGAATCGCCGTCGCCGTGCTCACCGTGGTGGCCACGGCGGGCACGGCCGACGCGGATACTCTGCGGGGCACGGTCGGATCGGTGAACGGAGATCCGGTCGGTGGAGCCGACTTCGACGTCTTCACCATCGACGGGGCCCTATTGGAGGTGGACGACAACTCCGACCCAGACGGAACCTACGAGATCGCGCTCCCGCCCGGCCGATACGATGTCATCTGCGAGCCCCTCATCGCGAGCGGTCTCGCTCCCCAGGCGCGACGTGGAATTCTCCTGAACGGCGATGTCAAACTCGACTGGGCTCTCCCTCCGTCCCATCGCGTCCTCGGCCGAGTTGTTGGCGCGAACGGCGCAGGTATCCCCGGGGCGGATCTCGATTTCGATCGAGCGGCCGAAGGGGTGAGGCAACCCGTCCTGGGCGACCGGACGAGCCTTTTCGGGACGTTTGCCGCCTATGTCGCCGAGGGCACGTACGACATCACGATATTCCCTCTGACCGAGACCGGCTTGGCGCCCGCGCGGCTCAGGTCGGTCTCGATCCCGACCTCGGACACGCTGGCGATCACGCTCGTGCCGGCATCCCGGCTCTCCGGCCATGTCGTGGACGAGTTTGGGATTCCCGTGGTTGGAGCCCGCCTTTCGTTCGTCGATTCCGCGACGCGCGAACGGGTCCCGGCTTCCGGGACGTCGACCGCGCAAGATGGAGGGTTTCTCGCCGCGGTGGCGCCGGGTACCTACGATGTGACGGTTCGCGCCCCCTCCGGCGCGACCCTCGTGGCCGCCAGGTATGGGCCGCTCGACCTCATGTCCGACGCATCTTTGGAAGTCGTGCTCGGCCCCGGCGTCGTGGTCGACGGCCAGGTCCTCGACCGGGACGGAGTACCGCTCGTCGCCGCCGACTGGGATGTCGCCGATGAAGCGACGGGGAGGAGCGTCTCCGTATCCGACGACGAGACCGACTACTCGGGGCGATTCCGCTTCGTGCTGCGGCCCGACATTTATCGCCTTCTCCTGACGCCGGCGGCCGGATCGGGCTTGGCGCCCCAGCTCATCCGAAATGTCTCCGTCCAGCGCGACACGACCATCAACGTATCCTACGGCTCGACCCCGGCGGCACTCCCCGCAAGATTGAAGATCGCTCCAGCCGGGAATCCGACTCATCGGCGCGGCGACTTGCTCCTTTCGCTCGATCGAGATGGCCCGATGGAAGTCCTCCTGATCGATGTCGCGGGGCGCCTCGTGCGCCGTTGGCAGGCGGCACGACTTCCGGCGGGGACGCACCGAATCTCTTGGGATGGGCGCGATCGCTCTGGGAGGCAGGTCGGCGTCGGCGTCTATTTTGTCCGCGCGCGACAGGGGACGCAGACCGGGTTCGCTCGGTGGGTGATCCTGCAGTAACAGGAACCGTGAACGCGGCCCACTGGCCAAAAGCTTCAAAGCGCTCCTCTTCAAGACCTCGACCCCGTGGCGCTGGTAGAATGGACCAATGCTGGTCTTAGGTCTTGAAACGTCCTGCGACGATACGGGAGCCGGCCTGGTGGAAGACGGCCGCCTCCTCGCTCACGTCGTGGCATCGCAGGAAATTCACCTCGAATACGGTGGCGTTGTTCCCGAGCTGGCCTCCCGCGCGCACATTACGCTCCTCCCCCGCATGGTCGCCGACGTGCTGGGGAAGGCGGGGCGCCGGCTGGAGGAGATCGACGCGGTAGCGGCGACGATTGGACCGGGGCTGGTGGGGTCGCTCTTGGTGGGACTGGAATTCGCCAAGGGATTCGCGCAGGCGCGCGGCATTCCGTTTGTCGGCGTGAATCACGTCGAGGCGCATCTCCTCTCGCCGGGGCTCGAACACCAGCTGCCGCTTCCGCTCCTCGGCATGGTCGCTTCCGGCGGACACACGGAGATCTACCATCTCCGAGCGCCGGGCGTGGCGGCGCGGCTCGGTTCCACCCGTGACGACGCCGCGGGTGAAGCGTTCGACAAGGTGGGGAAGCTTCTCGGCCTTCCGTATCCCGGCGGCCCGCACGTCGATCGCCTTGCCCGCGAAGGAAACGCGTCGGCCTTTCCCTTTCCGGTCGCACGGCTCGGGAACGACAACTTCGACCTCTCCTTCAGCGGATTGAAGACCGCGGTCAAGCGGGCCGTGGAACGGGAGCCGCAGCCGCTCTCCGAACAGCGCATCCGCGACGTCGCCGCTTCCACCGAGAAGGCCGTGGTCACGGCGCTGATCGACCGGCTCTCGCTGGCTCTCGAGAAGCACCCGTCACGCGCCCTCGGCCTGGCGGGCGGCTGTGCCTGCAACACGCTGCTCCGACGCGAAGCCGAACGCCTGGGGCGCGAGCGCGGCATTCCCGTGCTCATCCCTTCGCCCATTCTCTGTCGCGATAACGGCGCCATGATCGCTTACGCCGGGTGGCAGACGCTTGTTTGCGGGCTTCGGACCCCCCTCACGGTGAGCGCCATCCCGAATCTCGACGCCTTTCCGGCCGCCTGATTCTTCCGGCTCCGGAAGTTCCTTCCACTCGGGCCCCTAACCAAAGCCCCGTCAGCGGCTTGTAGCCTCCCCCCCCGCAGCGCAACCCCGCACCTCCGCGCTCCCCCGCTTCCGCTCAAGATCCCACCCCCTCGGGACGATTAATTCCAAGAGCGAACACCAGTTCCAAGCATGAACCAAGGGGGCGGCGTGCAGGAAGTGCCGGTCGAAAGCGGGCGGATCCTCATCATCGAGGATGAACCGCATCTGCGCTTCATTCTCGCGAAGCAGCTTCAGGACTCCGTCGGCACGAAGTACGACGTTCGGTGCGCCGAGGACGGTGTCAAGGGGCTCGCGGAGGTCCGCCGCGAGCCGCCCGATCTGATCCTGCTCGACGTGATGATGCCGGGCATGGACGGCTACGAGGTCTGCCGGCAGCTGAAGGCGAGCCCGCTCACCAGCCGGATCCCGATTATCTTCCTTACGGCCAAGTCGACGCCGGGCGACCGGCTGGAGGGCCTGAACCTCTACGCCGACGACTACATCACCAAGCCGTATGAGACCGCGGAACTCGTCTTCCGTGTTCGCAATCAACTCCGCACGCGGCGCGCGCAGCTCTCTTCCAATGCGCTCACCGGACTTCCCGGGAACATCACCATCGATAACGAGCTGACGCGGCGGATCGCCAATGCCGAGAAGTTCGCGTTCCTCCATCTCGATCTCGACTACTTCAAGGCCTATAACGACTACTACGGCTACGCCCGCGGCGACGGCCTGATCCGTTTCATGGCCTCGCTCCTGGTCGACGCGGTGCGGGATAAGGGCGCCGAGCAGGATTTCGTGGGACACATCGGCGGCGACGACTTCGTGGTGATCACCGAGCCCGAGCGCGCGCAGGCCATCGCATCCGAGGTCATGGCTTCATTCGATGCGCGCGTGCCGAGCCAGTACGACGCGGTAGACCGTGAACGCGGCAAGATCACCGTGCTCTCCAGCCGGCAGGGGGGCGTGAAAACCTTCGACATCCTCACCCTGACGATCCTCATCATGAGCAACGTGGGGCGCGACATCCAGCATAGCGCTCAGGTCAGCGACATCGCCAAGGATCTGAAGAAGAAGGGGAAGGCAATCCCCGGAAGCTGCATCGTGACGGACCGCCGATCTGATGGATCGCTGGCCACTCCCAGTCGGGAGGCGAGCGACCCGGAGAGGCGGCCGTGAAACCGCCCGAGGCGCCGCGCACTTCCGCGCCGCCGGTCCGGGCGCTGGCAAGCCTCGGCAGCCTCTCGTTCGCGGTTCAAGCCGCGCTCGACTCCGACGCGCTCGTCCAGGCGCTCTCCGAACACGTCCTCGACCTCGCTGGCGCCGACCAGTTCATCCTGCTTTTGCTGGACGACGAAACGGGTGATCTGGAAGGACACTCCTTCGAGCGTGACCTCGCCGGAGCACGGCGGCTCCGCCTGGCGCCCGATCCAAGCAGCTTCCTGGGTAAGATTCTCCACCGCGAGACGCTGGTCGTGGATGATCCGACCCGGACGAGCCCGGTCGGCCACGACGAACTCGGCTGGAGTGGCGCACCCCCGGCTACGATCGTCGGTCTTCCCGTCCTCGTCGGGACGTCTCTTTTGGGCGTGGCCGCGCTTGGCTACCGCCGGCCGCGGCCCCTGACCGACCGCCGCCGCCGCACCCTGCTCTTCTTGGCCGACCAGATCGGTCTGGCGGTCGACCGCATCCGGACGCGCGCGGAACTCGACACCGCGACGCGGCGGCTGGAAGAGGCGCGCACCGCGCTCCAGCGGAGCGATCAGTCGAAGTCGGAGCTGATCTCCATCGTCTCACACGAAATGCGAACGCCGCTCACCGCCATCAAGGCGTACACCGAATCGCTCCTCGACAACATCGACCAGCCTTCCTTCTCCATGCAGCAGAAGTTCCTGAGCGTCATCAACGAGGAGTGCGATCGTCTGGCGCGCATGGTGAACGACGTGCTCGATCTGAGCCGGCTCGACTCGGGACACCGGCGCCTCCGCGCGGAGCCGCTGACGCTCCGGGCTGTCGTGGCCGATGTCCTGCCGACGGTCGAGCCGGCGCTCCAGGAGAAGATGCTCCGTTTTCAGGCCGACCTTCCGGCCGACCTTCCGCGCGTCGAGGCCGACCTCGACCTTCTGAAGCAGATCTTCGTGAACCTGATTCACAACGCCGCGAAGTTCTCGCCGGCCGAGCAGGAGATCATCGTGAGTGCGGAGCAGGTGGGGGATCGTCTCCGAATCGCCGTGGAGGACCGGGGTCGAGGCATTCCTCCGGACCATCTGCCGCGCGTCTTCGAGCGCTTCTATCGCGTGGAAGGCGGTGGGGAACGTGTCGGCGGCACCGGACTTGGCCTCGCGATCGTGAAGAGCGCCGTGGAGCTTCATGGCGGCACGATTCGGGTGGAGAGCGAAGTCGGCGCGGGAACGCGCTTCGTCTTCGAGCTGCCGTTGACGCAGGGCGGAATCCGAAAGCTGATTCGGTCGCTCGATCCGCTCTTCGTCCAGCCCGACCTCCGTGCCGTGCTGCAGCAGTGCGTGGTGATGGTCGCCGAGGTGATGGAGGCGAAGATCGTCTCGTTCATGTTCCTGGACGAAGCGGGTGGCGAGCTTGGGATTCAGGCGTCCCACGGACTGGACGCCGACATGGTCGCGCGGACGCGCGTCCGGGTCGGCAACTCCATCGCCGGGTGGGTCGCGCAGACGGCCGAGCCGCTCCTGGTTCGCGATGTGGAGGAGGACCGCCGCTTCCGGAAGATGAATCACCCGCAGTACGAAACGCGGTCCCTTCTCTGCGTCCCGCTTCAGATCTCAGGTGTGACGATCGGCGTCGTGAACGCGAACAACAAGGTGGGCGGAACCCCGTTCGACGAGGACGACCTGCGCCTTCTCACGGCCATCGTCTCACGTGTCGCCGGGGCTCTCGATCGGTTGCACGCCGCACCGGACGCGGCCGACGTTGCGGCGACGCTCGCGAGCCTTCGTGCCGTGGTCCGGGCGCGCCGCTTGCGGACGCTGCCGAGCACGCAGCGCGCGTTCAAGCTGGCGACCGAGGTGGGCCGCCGCCTGGCGCTCCCGCAGGACGAGATCGACGTCCTGGGCTATGTCGCGCGGGTCCACGACGTGGGGATGCTGGCCGTGGACGAGGAACGGAGGTCCAGTCCTCGGGCCTGGGGAGAGCAGGAGCATCGAGAGGTGGAAGCGCATCCGCAGTCCGCGGTCCGGATCCTCCGCCCGCTGGAGTTCGCCGCGAAGGTGAACGAGATCATCCTGGCGCATCACGAGCATGTGGACGGGCATGGCTACCCTCGCGGACTTCGCGGGGAGGAGATCCCGCTCGCCGCGCGAATCGTGGCGGCGATCGACGCCTTCGAATCGCTGACGGTGGGACGCCCCTATCGCGACCCGGTCTCCGACCCGGAGGCCCTGGCCGAGCTTCAGCGCGCCGCGGGAAGCCAGTTCGACGCCGAGGTCGTGGCCTGTCTGGCCGCCATCGTGAACGAGCGCGCCGGACGAACGGAGTCGGCCAGCGGGACCGAATCGAAGCCGCCCTCACACGCGGCGGCGGCGCGGCCGGCGAAGACGGGAGGCGGCGCGTGACGTCGGCGATCGAGCTGACCTGGGCGCTGGCCGCCTCCGGTCTTCTCCTCTATGAAGCAGCGCGGCGCCGCCGCACGCTGAGCCGCGAGCTGCGGAGCCTCCGCTCCTCTCTGGACGCCGCCGTGCAGCGGAACGACCAGCTCTCGAACGCGGCGGAGGAGATGGGGCGGCTCTACCGCGAGCAGCTCCTCACCAGTCGGCAGCGGGCGGGGAGGCTCCGGAAGGTGCTGGAGATCGCGACCTCCATCAACTCGAACCTCTCTCTCGACAAGGTGCTCCACGAGATCGTCCACGCCGTGCGGGACGCCGTCGGCTACCGGATCGTGCTGCTCCGCGTGCTGAACGGAAAGAGCGAAGCCTACGAGGCGCGCGCTTTCGCGGGACTCGATCGCGACGCGATCACGAAGCTGGAAGAGTACGACGTGGCGAAAGACGAGTTCGAGTCTTGGCTCCGAGACGAGTTCAAAATCGGCCGCGCCTACTTCATCCCCCACGACCGGAAGTTCTGGGGAGAGCACGACCCCCACAGCTACACGTCCGATCTGGGAGAGCGCGTGGAGGGAGAGTGGCACCAGGAGGACGTTCTCTTCGTTCCGCTTCGTGGCAAGGAGGGCGGGCCGATCGGATACCTCTCGGTGGACGATCCGTCCGACCGCCGCCGCCCCACGCGCGAGATCGTCGAGATGCTGGAGATCCTGGCCAGTCACGCCGTCGTGGCGCTCCAGAACGCGGCGCTCGTGGAACGGCTGCAGGAGAGCATGGGCCGCCTGGAAGAGGCGACCGAACGCGCCGAAGAACTGAACGAGCTCAAGTCGAACTTCGTCTCCACGGTGTCGCACGAATTGCGGACGCCGCTGACGCACATCCGCTCCTACGTGGAGGCGCTCCAGCAGAACGTGGGGAGCACGAACCTCGGCATGCAGCGCGACTTCCTGCGCGTCATCGACGAGCAGAGCCTGAAGCTGAAGCACCTCATCGACGCGATCCTCGACCTGACGCAACTGGAGTCGGGCCGCTTCCGGATGAGCCGCGAGCCGTTCAACCTCGTGGACGTCGTGGACGAGGTGGTCGGCGTCCTGAAGCCGCTGGCCGAGCCGAAGCGGATCACGCTCACGGCGGCGCATGACACCGCCGAGGTGATCCTGGAGGCCGACCGGACCCTGGTTCGCCGGGTGCTCCACAATCTTGGGACGAACGCGGTCACCTTTACTCCGGAGGGAGGCGCGGTCACGTTCCACGTGCGGAGCCAGGGGCGGAACGTGCAGATCGAGGTGGAAGACACGGGCATCGGGATCGCACCCACCGACATCCAGAAGGTGTTCGACACGTTCTACCAGAGCGACAGCGGACTCTCGCGCGAGTACCCGGGCGTGGGACTCGGACTCTCGATCGCGAAGAGCATCGTCGAGTGGCATGGCGGCGCGATCCGCGCTGAGAGCGAGCCGGGCCACGGATCGCGCTTCACGGTGACCCTCCCGGTGACCCCCAGCGACGCGAGCGTCATCACGCACGCCACCTGGTCGCCGGCACGATCGGTGTCGGACCACCTCACGCGCCTCACGGTGGAGATGGTCGCCGAAGTGATGAATGCCGGGATCACCTCACTCATGCTGGTCGATGGGGAGCGCGAAGAACTCTTCATCAAGGCGGCGCGCGGCCTGCGGGAAGAGGTCGTCTGCGGCACGC
>ERZ1292630.3602-Hain-H41-02um-R3-3602-length-13507-cov-7_pt1 | contig 11530 bp, 1 predicted proteins | sample MGYA00564408_ERZ1292630 | MGnify/ENA primary metagenome ERZ1292630 (study PRJEB36523, sample SAMEA6512641) | groundwater metagenome | collected 2019-01-08 | study: AquaDiva: Metagenomics assemblies of 32 groundwater samples | reverse complement strand
AGGAGTAAACCCGCCGGCGAATATGTCGGCAACGCTGTAAGTGCGTACTTCGGGCAAGCTGTCGAACCTGAGGTTGGCCGAAGTCCTGCTCGCCGAGGCGGGCGGCATTGTCCATGATGTGGCGAGGGGCCGTGCCATAAAGTGTGTCAGAGAGAGAGAGAGAGAGAGAGAGAGAGAGAGAGAGGGAGAGGAAGGAAATGCCAAACACAACAACACCGCGGTGAGAGTCACGGAGAATGCACGGCGTGGTCGCGCCGGCAGTTGCGGATGACGACCCGCAAACGATGGGGGTGGTGGTGCCAAACGAGAGCGGAAAACAAATCGCGCGATCGCATAGCCGACACTTGTTCGGCAAGAAAGCAGAAAAAGAAGGGGGAGTTTTGACGCGAGGTGCACGTCCTCTGCAGACACGCCAACATAAAGTGCCAAGTAATGGATCCGCGGGAGCGACCACGCATCGGCGGACAACGAAAAAAAGATGGAAGGTTATGAACTCCACGTATCCAACAATGTCACAGCCGGAAAAGGGGCGCACCACCCACCTAGCGAATGCGGGTTCCCTTCGGGAGAGTGCAGAACTCGCACGCCGTCGAGTCGGCAGCGTTGCCCTTGAATCCACAGTCGCAGTGCCACGTCGACGGGGGTGTGGGGCGCGTCGCATCGGCAGCCAGCGATGCCGCGAGCGCCGCAGCTAATTCAGGGTCGACGGCTTCGTCGTCCTGCTGCCCCTCCGGAGCACCGTGATCCTCGGCTTGGCCCGGGGGCGGCGCGAGGGGGTCGGCGGTGTGGCCGAGCGACGCCATGATCGCCGCCCGAGTGGCCGCCTCCTCATCGTAGGAGGAAGCGTGGCGATCGTTGCTAGAAATGTTACGTGGCGGGTCGCCCCCTGCTGCGCGCCGCCCTTGGCGTGGGGCGTGAGGGCTGTCTCCCGGTCGGCGCTCCTTTCTCGGATTTTCGCATCGGAAGCATGTGCTGTCGTCGCACGCGTTGTAGCTCGAGCACAAGGCGCACTGCCACCTGGTGAGCCCCACGTGCTGCTGCGACACAGCGAGCACGTCGAAGTCTCGGAGGCACACGGGCTGCAATGTGAGCGACCGCACGCTGCCGCCGCACATCGCCGAGGCGGAAGGGTCTCCAAAGATGAATATTTGGTGGTTGGGATCCAACGCGAACTTCGCCGACGGCCCATCGACGGCGCATTCCGCAGCTTGCAGCGCATACGACACCGACACGACGCCGTCCACATACGTCCTGATCATCGCGAAGGGAATGTCGACGACTGCCGTGATGAGATGCATCTTACGCACTTTGCAGGCGGCGCCGCCGGTGCTGCCTTCGCGCTGCACGGGGCGAGTGGCTTTGCTTCGCAGATTTTCCTGCTGCATGGAGCGGAGGTTGACACGGAAGTCGCCAATGCCAAAAACAGTGAAAAGATAGTGCCCGTTGGGGTTGTCCTTGTAAGCCGCCTCGAGCGGACGCTGATGCTCCTCGGCGAAAGGGATCACCTGGCCTTCCTTGTCCTGATAGAACCAGCGGCCGGCGCGAGCAACCGTCACTTCCTCAACTTTCGTGCATGGCAGCGACATGCCGGACGAAGTCGAGTGGTCGACGACGACGACACGGCCACCGGTGTCGACGGCAATCGCCGCCCCACCTCCGGGGAGCTGGCGCGAGAGCCACACCAGCGGGGTGGGCAACGGGCTGGAAGAGAAATCACCCAGGATGACCTCCAGCGTGATCGTGTAGGACGTCAATGAGGCACGCAGTGATCCAGCAGCAGGTTGCGAACCATTCGGTTCTGCCGCTGGTGCTGCCGCCCTACCTTCGTTGCGCTGAGACGCGGTGGCGTTGTGCTCGGCGAGCATCGCGCTGGAGGACAGCCCTGTTGACGTAGGCCGCCATCGACCCGGTGCACCCGACGCTTGCCCCGCCGAGGTCGGATGAGCGGGCGGTTGGGCGGTTGGCGCAGCCCCCGCGTCATTGTCCTCGGGCAAGTACTCGCCCCATGGGATGACGATCATGCTCTCGCGATCCACGAAGCAAACGAATTTCTGGTCCGGCAGCATCGTGAACTCCGAGTAGCCCACGATGGTGACGTCGTCGGGCAGAAAACCCGTGGCGAAGTCGACGTACAACAGATTGTCGCGCAACGACGGATTGTCGTCGGTGCCGCGCAGCCGCCGCTGCTGTCGCTGGTAGGCTTTAATCGCCCGGGTCAGTTGCTGCTCCGCCTGGCGCTGTTGACGCTCGAGCGCCTGCTTCTGCTCATCGCTAGTGGCGCGGCGCTGCGCGAGCATGGCCTGAAGCACGTCGTCGTCGACCGGAGGCAGCCGGTCAAGGTCGTCCTCTTTCGCGCCGCCTTCGGCCTTCGTGGAGGCTTGCCGCGAGAGGCCGTCGTCGGACGTCGCCTCGGTGCCGTCGCCCATGCCCTCGTAGGAGTCCGCGGGGATCATAAAGGAGGGCTGTCGGCCGCCAAACGTGCCGCTCGCGTCGTAGCGCAGCGCCGCCATCGCCGCCGCGGCGCCCGCACCGCACGCGGCACACGGCGCTTCGTCATCGTCGTTTCGCAAAGGCGGCGCGGCGCAACCAATGGTAGTCGTGAGCTGCCCGCTTGGCTGTTGGTGTTGCTGCTTCTTGGACGACACGGCGGTTCCTTTGCTGGGAGGGCGCATCATTTCCAACCACTCAGAATACGACACCGCGTCCCCGCGGGGATTCGCCATGCAGACATAATCCAGCACGTCTTCGTGGGACGCGGCGAGTTGCAGCCACCGGAAGGCCGCGAGCACGTTGCCTGGCGACAGCGCTCCAACTTTGCCGTAGTCGAACTTTTGAAACGCGTCGTACGGTAGTAGCCGGCGCCTCTTGATCAGCTCCTTGACACGCAATGCCATGATGCGTAAGTGGAGCAACGTATACTCCGAGTCCAAGGTGAAGACGCGTGACACAGGCGTTTTCTCCCAACCCTTTTGCGTGCGCCGCTTGCAACCAATAATTTGCTCGAAGAAGAGCCTGCGTTCGTGGCACACGCTGCGTTGGACACCTTTGAGCAAATAGTTGACCTGGGGATCGCTGAAGTACGTTTCGCAGTCGAGGAAGCGCGCGGCCTGCCAGCTGACCGCGGCCTGATACGACGGCGGCGGCACGTATCCGGAAGACATGTCGAGAATGTAGTCTTCAGCACACGCGACGCGAAGTGCCACGGCGGTGTTGGACCCGGCGATCAGGGGAAGCGCAACTCGCCGCGATCCAACGTGAGGCCGACCGTCCACCGTGGGCGGGTCCGATCGTACATGCATGATGCGCCGAATGGTTTCCGCCTCGGCGAGGGAGAGGCACACCATGTAGCGGTGTTCGTGCTCACGGCGGAAGGCACCGCTCGCCATCAACGACTCGACCTCGTCGTACGTGATCGTCGTGTGCGGAGTGGAGGCGGCCTTCTTGCCGTGAGCCGTCCACGCCGCGGCGACTTGACCGTCGAACGCGTCCATCTCAAAATTCGTGTTGATCAGCGTTGAGAGGTGCGCGAGTGACGACACGACGTCATCCTCGGTGACGCCCGAGTGGTGCGACGGAGGTGACGACTCGCCGTTCGCCGTCGTGCGCAGAAGCTCCAATGTTTTCTTGAGGGTGACTCGCTGCGGCGCGGCGGCGTGTGGCGGCGAGGAGAGATCACCACGGCGGTGCCGCAGACCATTTGGCGCGGTGTCGCCGCCGGTGACGTCTGGAATCCAGTCCAGGACGCACACAACGTTCTTGACGCGACGGTGTCCGGACCAGCGCGTGTCGAAGTAGTTGTTCGAGACTTGCATATACTCGGGGAAATGTATGGGCTGTCGGGCAAACAGCTTGAAATCCTTCGCAGGGTAGAAAGCCGCTGGCGCTGGCGAGCCTCCGCTTCCCGTGGCTGGGATGGCGGTCAACATGGACTTCGGGTCAGCGAGCATCGCGAACGGCCACAACGTGGGCTCTTCCATATCGCGGCTGTACTGCTGGTCCTTAAATTGCGTGATCTCGAGCTCCTTTTCCTCAACGACTTCCTTCATCTTCTCCTTTTCCTCCTCCTGTTCTCGGACCATGTCTTGGTTGAAGGCGCGCTCCTTCGCCTCGTCGACGAGCCCGGCGACGATCGTCCGGACGTTTTGCACAATTTGCGCGTCGAGTGATCCTTGCATGATAAAGGCCTCTTTCCCCTGTAGCATGTCGTCGATCACATCGGTGAACTGGCGGCTCTTCGGGACGCACGCCTCCAGCGTAAACTCGACCGGTTCGTGGAACAACATCAGAGACGGGAAGAGACAGTGGTCCGCGCGAATCGCCTCGGCCGCCGCTACCTTGAACCGTGGATGCCCTTTGAGCAAATTGCTAAAGGCATTTTTGCGATAGACGTTGGACACGTTTTGGAGGCACAGCTGCGAAAATTGCAAGCGCTCGCTCGCCATGGAGTTGATCACCAGCCAGGCCGTGGTTTCCTTGAGCAAGGGCTCAATGTCGCGGGGCGGCTCCACGACGGGAAACATCGCCGCGGTCAGCTCGCGTCGCATCAGCACGCGCAACTCGGGCGTCAACAGCACCTTTAACGTTTGCCCTTTGGCAATCCCGCGCATGCGATAGGCGCCCTGGCTGTAGTCTCGGAAGGTCATGTCCTTTCCAAGGGTGATGGCGGCCACGGCGTTCGGGGTGTGTTTGATGTCCATCCCTGTGGTGTGAATCTGGTCGTAGAAGGCGAAGCGGCGCTCGAGCGGGACGCCGCACTCCTCCAGGCGGAGCACGCGGCCGGTGGCCTTGAGCAAGATCATCTTGCGGTCCGCTTCGTCGAGGAAGACAACCCCGTCGCGGTCGAGGCCCCGGCGGAGTAGGTACCGTGCGACATCGAGGTTGCTCATGCCGGTGATCAGCGCCCCGGTGTCGATCAACGCGTGAAACTTGTTGCACTTGGCGACACGGTCCAGAATGGACTTCGGGGTCCACCCTTGCGGCAGCAATTCGTAATCCATGACTCGAGCGTTGGTGAGCGTCGAAATAATTTGACCATCCGACCCCGGCTCGTAGTGGCAGCGGCCCAGTTCCGTCGGGAGCAAGTCCGACGGCGTGCCGCTGAAGCCCACTCGTCTCGGGAACAACATGTTGCCACCGAGGTCCTGCCCGCTAGCGGACAGCTTGGTGTTCTGGAACCGCATGTACGTCGGGAAGATGAATTCGTTGAGATACCAGTGAACGACGTCTGGCAAGGCACGTAGCAGGCGGAACAGTTCGGTGACGTGCTGCCGGCTGCTTTGCTTCAGCAGACGCAACGACATGACTTGCGGTCCTCCTCCTTTCGCGTCATGATGGTCGAGCAGCGCGTCGGCGGATGAGGCGGCCGTGCCCCCCATGCCAATGGCGGTGGCGTTCCCAGCAGCATCCGAATCCGCGGCGCCAAACACCTGCGACATCGCGTGCTCATAGTCGAATTTACCTCTCACGCGACCCCCGGATTCTTTCACCCATTGTTCGTACATGATGTTTGTTTTGCGTTCGTGCCACTTCCCTGGCTCTTTCATGACGGCGCTGCGCAACGCGCTCAGAATTTCTTTGAAGTCGGTGAATCGCAATCCCTCGTAGCGGTAGGCGAGGATCGTCAGTCCGATGATAATGTCCGGATGGGCGAACTCCGACGCGTCGGAGGGGACGTCCTTTCCCACAAATGGGATGGCCACCATGAGCCGCGACCGGGGCATGTTGGGCGTGTGTTGCAGCGCTCGATGGCGGTCGGCCTTGGTCATGATGCCAAAGCTCACGCGGTCGATCTTGGACAAAACGTGGGGCATGTAACTGCGCAGCCAGTCATGGGCAAGATTGAGCATTTGCTTGTTCATGGTGGGCACTTCCAAGTCGATTTTCCGCCGAAGAGATTCCGAAATCGCGTTGGGTCCGTCCATGAGGTAGCGCTCCGTCTCGGGCCGCGTGATGCCCGAAAAATTGTGCTTTTCCATCCACAGCATCGTCCACAGAGTCAAGAGCGGCTTTAGCCGCTCGTGATAGTAGGCGGTGTCGAGCAACACCACGTGCGGGCTCGCTTGAAGCGCTTTGGCAGCGTAGCCATCGTCCAATACTTTGGAAACCTGGGCGAGAATGCGAGCTGCCTCTTTGCTTTCTCGAAAGTCGACGGCCATCCGCTGTCGCTGAGCGAAGAACACGGCGTCGAGCATGTGAATCGGCAACGCCCAGCGCAAAGGGGCAAAGTCGAGTGGCTCCTTGGCTCCGATGGGAAAGTTCAATTCCGATTTCAAGGGGTGCAAAATTAGGTCGACCTCATCCAGCAACAACACGCCGCGGCGGAACAGCTGCAGAATTTTGCCCAACTCCACGACGTCCTCCTCCAAGTCCTTGGATCGTGGCCGCGTCTCGTCGCGGATCGTGTCCAAGTATTCCAGGAACTTCAGCTGCAAGCTCTTGACGCTCGTCGGATTCGTCACGACCACCCCGGCCGTCCGCTGTGCGGTTAGCAATTTGCGATACAACATGGGATCGCACTCCGTCGACCGGTCGTAAAAAAAGGTGTAAATGCGCTTTTTGATGATGGAACTGAACGTCGAGCGCATCACGGAGCGGCTGAACTCCAACAGCGCCGCGGGGACCACTTGCATGACGAGCTGCTCGCCGTTTCCGAGGAGTAGCGCCAGCAAAGGGCCGACGACCGTCGTCTTGCCCGCGCCCATGATCATCTGCCAGACGCTGCTCCGCCCGGCGTTGAGCTCGGCCATGAAGGACCGAATCATCGTCACTTGGCTCGGTCGGAGGACGAGGTTCCATGTGAACTCGAAGACGAGGAACCGCGGGTCGAAACATCGTTGTGGCGCAGCGAGAGACGGGGGTGCGCTGCCGGAAGTGGACGATCCGACCTCGACCGTCTCGACGTAGGTACGCTTGGTGACCAGGAGCACGGCCAAGGCATCCGACTTCTGCTTCACGGCGATGTTCAGCTTTTCGATCTTATCACCGACGTCGGTGCCACTGGCTTTGCTGCGCAACACGGCTCGCAGCTGAAGCAACAGCTTGGATAACTCGCGGGCCTCATAAAGGCAGCGATTCGCATGACCGACGCGGTTCGCGCTGAAGAGCAACTTCACGCACAGCAACTGACCGCGCTCCACCGCGGCTCGTTCAAGAAACGGGTTCAATTTCGTCCACTCCAATTCAGACACGCTCGAGATGAGCGCAGCAACGAGGTACTCGGTCCACATGGTGCTCTCGAGGCCGCAGCCACGCCGCAACTCAAAACTCAGCTTCTTTCGCAACAGATCCGACACGGACGCCGCTGCGGCGCTTCCAGACGACCCTTCTTCTGCGCTCTCGGCGGCGTAAGAAATTCGGTTCGCGAACTGCTGCACCGTGTTGAGCAGCCCATCCACAACAATCGCGTCCGCGCGACGCAGCGCGGCGAGCTTCGCGGTCAACTCATTCAGCCGCGCGGGGACCTCCTCGAAAAACGCCGAATGGGGGTCGTAGGAAGCGTGATCCACCGCCGCGGCGCTGAGACCAATCAGAATCGGTTGCGATAGTGTGTTGCACTGTGTTGCGTACTCGTCCATCTCGTGCTCGAATCGCGTGATCATACTCTTGGCGATGTGCGTCGCCGCGTACGGGTGGCCGTGGACGTCGAAAGGCAGCGTGGCGGACATGTGCGTACCGCTCGGGACGAACTCGACATAATCTGAGAGCCCGACGGGCGACAAGAGCACGTTGCAGAAGGCGTCCCAGATCGCCGGTGACACATCTTGACAGTTGTCCGGAGAGGCGCCGGTGGACGAGGCCGCGGGGGTCGCCGACACGCCGCCGCTCGGAAGGAAAAATCGGCCGAGTCCAGTGTTGAAGAGCACTGGGTTGTACCCCGAGACGTCGGTGGGGAGCTTCAGATCCCCCATGGGGAAGTTCGTAGCCGCTGCAAGACGATATCTGGTTTGCGCGGGCACCGAGACGCGATCGGCCGGCGGTGGCCACGAAAGGATCGGCGCCACCTTCGAGCGCAGGATGAGACCCCCGGTGGACGGCGAGGTAACCGCGCCCCCCGTCATGCCGGCAAAGGCGGCGATAATCCTAGTCGTCACGTCGCCCCGGTGCTTCACGATGAGATACTTCACGACTGCCTTCAAGAGGTCGTCCAGCGGCGCGTCCTTGTCGCCGTCCTCGATGTCGGTGCCGATTTGGGTCCCCTTCTGCCGGCGGGTGTCCTTGAAGAGGGGCGCACCCGCGAGGAGAGTCGGATTCCACGTCAACAAATGAAGGATGGACATCAGCAAATTCGGCTCCGTGGAGTAGTCGGCAAACAGCGGCAAGCACAGCGCAACGAACGTTCGCGCGTTCGTGCACGACCCGACTTGAAATTTCATGCTGCCGGTGAGAAGTTTGTACATGGTTAAGAAGGATACACCGGTCCGGCCGCCGGTGAGGTCCGTCCGGCCATCCATGAGGGTCGAAATCACTTGTATCGTGGCGTGGCCTGAAATGCCGCGTTGCGCGGCCTCATTGAGCACAATGCCGGCCCACGCGGCCGGCGACGTGACGTTCAACGCCGTGACTTTCGCCTTGAGGCGCCACTCGCTGTCCCCGCCTCGACGCGGGTAGATGACGGCCGCCTCCGTGGGTCCGCTCGGGCTTGCGTTCATCGTGAAGGCGTCGGTGTACGTCTTGTGATTGCGCCACAGGCAGCGATACAGTTCCGGAAGGAAGAGTTTTTGCAGCACGCGGGCGACTAAGCGTAGCACTTCGTCGCGAGAGACGCGTCGGTTAACCTGATTTTTAATTTCTCCGATGATACGGATGAACAACGCGTCGCCTTGCTTTTTCTCCTGAACGGTCAGTTCCAAGTTGGCCGAGGGATTGATGAAGCTGGACATCCATTGCGCGACCTCTTCTTCCCCGAGCTCCTGAACTATGGCCGCGATGACCATGAGCTTACGCTCAAGCACATCGCACTCTTCGAGCAGCACCGACTGCTCGTGAACAGCGAGTTGCGTGGTCGCACGAACGTGACCGTTTTTCAGCACAAAGTAGGCAACCTCGAAATCCAAGTGCCAGGGGGTCGGTGTCGGTGACTCCACCATGACCAAGCTAATTTTCAACCGAAGCGCATGGGCACTCGGGTGGCTGTCTCGAAGCTGGCCCATCCCCTTGAACGACTGCAGCTCCTCCTTCATGTCCGAAAAATCGGTGTCCGTGGCGATCGTGTCCACGAGGCGGACGGCGTCGTCATAGGCCCGGAACGAGAAACGCAGAAACATCAGATAGAGCGCAGACGCCAGCGTCGGCGTTTGCAAGAAACTCATGGACACGTGCACGGGGTACATGTAGTAGGGCGTCGTGCAATTGGCCCGCCAGACGTGACCCGCGCCCGAGCTGCGATCCAGCACGAGTTCAGACGAAAACGGGCATCCGCCGATGGCCGGTCTCACCGGCAATATCGACGGCACGAGGATGAACGCCTCATGGTTCACGTTCGACATGATGAGGCTGTGGGGGATGCCGCGGATCAGATGGTATAGCCGGTGAGGAGCAGCTGCGTCGGCCGCGACATCCGCTCCGGGGGGTGCAGCGCCTCCTGCGTCCGTCTCGCCCTCATAACCAATGAACAAGTCGACGTGGTCGGTGGAGTACATCCGCTCGACGCCATCGGCGCCGCGTTTGGGCGCGAAGGTGAGCTTCAGCCGCGGAATTTGGACCATGCGAATCGTGAATGGCAGCGGCGCGGCCGTCGTGGCGACATCCGCGGCGTCGATGAGGTCCTCCGACCAGCACAGAATCTGCGACAAGTTGTCAAGTCGGCACAAGGTGGACGCGAGCGAGAAAAGAGCAGATCCCTGCGTCGCGTACATTAAGTTCATGAGTTGCAAAGGCTTCTCGGACCGCGCGGCGGTCCCGATGGGAATCCGGCGGACTTGGGCCACGCACGGAGACGGCATTTCGCCCAATCCTTTCATGGCTCGCTTTTCGGACAAGAATATCTCGAGGTAGTGCTGGGCGTTGTTCTTGGCATCGTCGATGGCCGAGGCGGCCTCCGTGCCCAACTCCTCGCCGCCGGAAGCCCCCGTGGGGTACCCAATAATCGCGTCATCATTTTCCCGCTGCCAGAACAAATGGGTGTCGATCAGCGCTTGCGGGATCAAACCGTGTAGCATGCGACGGGGAATGAACATTTCGTCCGTGCCGCTCAAATTGCCTTGGGCGACGTCGTCCCGCCAAATGACTGCCGACACGCCGGACTCCAGGTCGTTGCCAGGGTTGCCCGCTTCGTAGCGGCCCCAGGATGGCCAAGGACTTTGCCGCCCGTCCGTCGACGGCTGCAGTTCACGCAAGCAGTAGCGGCTGTCCGTGGTGTAATTCAGCGAGCGGTAGTACCGTCGGCCGTAAGAGACGACGTCGTAGATGTGCACGGCCTTGTAGTGCTTGAACACAAACACTTCCTTCCACGTTCCACCGCGTTTGGGATGGATCGCGACTAAGTAAGCGACGCTCGCATCCGCGTCAAGTGGCTGCTCTGGCAAGCAGAACTGAATGGGGTTCCTCGGATCGTTGAAGTACGTAAGCCGCACGGGTTCGAAGAGCGGCACGATCCACTGCTCGTGTCGTCCAAGCTCGCCCGGCTCATAGTCCCGGTCATTTACTTGCACGGCGACCTGCTGGTCGGGCGTCTTCCAGTACTGGATGTCGTGAAAGCGTCCTACTAGTCGGAACCAGTCACGGTTCTGCGCCATTTCGACGACGGCGCACTGCATGGAGAAAGTCGTGCGGAAGACGGTTTGGACATCGACGTCGCCCTGAACGTGGTCCTCGAGCGCACGCAGAACGTTGGATTTGAGCGTCAGTGTGAAAAGCTGCATATTGATTTCCTCGTCACGAACGTCCTCGCTATTCATCCCATCGGCCGGAGAAGGAGCCGCTGCCGGTGTCGCCGCCGCTCGCCGGACTTGTAGCGTTCCGCGACTCTCGGCGGCCGCGACGTCTGCCAGCATGCTGCGGAGCTGCGTGACGTTAGCGCCCGAGAATCGTGCGAGCTCCTTGTCATTCACGAAGGTGATGAACGTCGGCATGCTCGTGACCTCGAACGCCTTTGCGATCTCCGGTAAGCTGTCCACATCAATCTTCATGAACGCCACGGGCACCGACGTCAGCGGGACGTCGTTACCACCTTCATCCGAAGGCGCGTCGTCCAGCCGACCTCGGAACTGACCGGCCAACGCCTTGAAGTATGGCGCCATGCGCACGCAGGGACCGCACCACGTCGCGTAGAAGTCGATCACACAGCGAGGGTGCTGCTGCAGCAGCGTTTTCAACTCTTCGACAGAGTTCGGGTGGTGGATCACCCCCGCGGCACGGGCGGACTGCACGGTATAGCGACCGACGGAGCGCGTGCCAAGAATATGGCACCATTGCCGGATGACGTCGTCGCCCCGCGTGACGCGGAGGCCGGTGGTGGTGGTGACGCGCACCATGGCCTCCAAGACGGAGTTGCGCTCCTCGGTCGTCGCGAAGCAGCCAAACCAGTCCACAA
>ERZ1292630.3685-Hain-H41-02um-R3-3685-length-13295-cov-5_pt1 | contig 11532 bp, 12 predicted proteins | sample MGYA00564408_ERZ1292630 | MGnify/ENA primary metagenome ERZ1292630 (study PRJEB36523, sample SAMEA6512641) | groundwater metagenome | collected 2019-01-08 | study: AquaDiva: Metagenomics assemblies of 32 groundwater samples | reverse complement strand
CGCCGCCGGGATAGCTGTGGTTCCACGCGTCCTTGATATAGGCCCCGATGAGCAGCGAGAGGCCGCCACCCAGATAAAGTCCAGACGAATAGATGGCGAGCGCGGTGGCGCGTTGCCGTTTAGGGAAATAGTCTGAAATCAACGAATAAGCCGATGGGCTGGCGGTCGCTTCGCCGATGCCAACCCCCATGCGGGCGAAGGACAGGCTCGTTATGTTGCGCGAAAACCCTGACAGCGCGGTCATCACAGACCATAAGGAAAGGCCGATTGTGAGCAGTTTCACTCGGCTCATATTGTCCGCCAGCCGCCCGAGCGGGATGCCGAACAGTGCGTAAAAGACGCCAAAGGCTGCGCCGCCCAGAAATCCCATCTCACTACCATTGAGACCAAGGTCACGCTGAATATCGACGGCAAGAATGCTCATCACCTGTCGGTCGATGAAGTTGAGGATGTAGACGACGACGAGGACCGACAGCATATACCAGGCATAGGGGGCCGCATGTTCGGGCGGTGCGTCATGGCCAGACGCGTCATCCCCGCTCATGCTTTTGCTGTCCGGCATATGCTGCTCCCCTCTCACTATTCTGTTATGCGAATGGCTAGCAGAGCGCGCGCGCGCTTGCCAAGTTGAAAGTAGATTCACTTTTTTCAAAAGCACAGGGTCATTAGTGGAACCGATAGTCGCCAAGGCAAGTATAGCGAGCACCCTCCGGCCCCAAATGGCTTTCATACAGGCCGAAATCGCTGATGATTGTGCCCGGCGTTGACAGATTGGCCTGCGCGCTCAGAAAGGCATCAATCGGTCCACTGGACCGGTTCAGCCGCGCCAGCGTGATGTGCGCCGCGAACGCCATGCCTTGACCCATGCCTTGCGGGGTGATGCCGATGTGGCGAACCGCATGATCGACCTTGGCGGCCAAAGCGGCCAGCGGTTCGGCGGGGTGCGTGGCGGCCCACAATGTTGTCGCGCGCCCTTTCGATGCGAAATGGCCGACGCCTTTGCACGACATGCTGATGGATTGATGGCGGATGGCGGCGAGCGCCGCGTCTAGGTCGGCGAGATATTCGCTCCGGACATCGCCAAGGAAGGATAAGGTCAGGTGAAGCTGCTCGGCGCTCTGCCAGCGCGCACCCGCGACCCCGCCCATTGCGGCGATCAACGGGGCCGAGATGATCAGCGGTGGTTTAATGGCGATGAACAGGCGCGGCATGGCTATCCATTAGCCATTAAAATTGCCACTTGAAAGCGGAGCCGATGTGCCCGATATTGTGCCTAACCGCGCGGGACCTATGGTGGTCCCACGCGATTGATGGAGAATGAAGCTATGGCAAATTGGTCAGACCCCCGTGGTCCCGCCACGGCCAACCCACTGGGCGGCGCTGCGACGTCGGCGGCGGTTGACGCCGGGCTGCGCAGCCACATGCTCAAAGTGTATAATTATATGGCGTCGGGTGTCCTGCTCAGCGGGATTGTCGCGATGCTGTTTGCCCAAGGTGGCGCAACGTCGCTCGCGGCACAGTTCATCATTGCTGGCGGGCCGATGGCTTGGGTCATCATGCTGGCACCACTGGCGTTCATCATGGTGATGAGCTTTGGCATCAACCGGCTGTCCACTGCGGCGATGCAGGCGCTGTTTTGGGCCTTTGCGGTGGCGATGGGCCTGTCACTATCCACCGTTTTGCTACGGTACACGGGCGAATCGGTGGCGACCGCGTTTTTCTCGACCTCTGCCGCGTTTGTTGGCCTCAGCCTGTTTGGCTATACGACCAAGCGCAACCTGTCGGGCTTTGGCACATTCCTGTTGATGGGTCTGGTCGGATTGATCGTGGCGATGCTGCTCAATGCCTTCATCTTTCAGTCTGGTGCGATGGGTCTGGCAATCAGCGCGATTGGCGTGCTGATTTTCGCAGGGCTCACCGCTTATGATACGCAAATGATCAAGAACCAATATTATCAGGTCATGGGCACGGAGTTTGCGGGCAAGGCCATCATCATGGGCGCGCTCAACCTCTATCTCGACTTCGTCAATATGTTCATGATGCTGCTCAACCTGTTCGGCAGCCGTGAATGATCTGAGCTCAAGAGCCTTTTCGAGTGAGATGGAAACATCGAACGGCTCGGAAAAGGCGGAAGGCAGGAAAAGTAGAGGCTGATCCGATTCAATCTGAAGCGGACAGACTCTAACGATTAAGGTAAGACCCCGGTGGAGCAATCCGCCGGGGTTTTTCTTTGGGTCGAGTAGGGAAAAGCCCCGTCTCAGCCCCCGTCATTGCGAGGAGGTCCGAACGAGTTTCTGGCCGGCGCGGTAATCCAGGACAGGAGCGCACAACACTGGATTGCTTCGCTCCGCTCGCAATGACAATTTCCTGCGTTACTATCACCCTTTCGCCTGCGCTGCGGCAATCAGCGCGCCGTCTATCGCCTTGGCACGTAAGTAAGCGGGGCGTTCGCAAATCCCCGCCCAATAGGCCTCAAACGCAGGGCGTTTGTCGATGCTGCCAAATTGCAACCCCCAGCCGATCTGCGATCCGACATAGACGTCGGCGGCGCTGAACGCGTCGCCCGCGATATATGCCTTTCCCGTAACCGCCGCTTCCAGCCCGTCCATCGCCGCACCGAAATTGCCATAGCCTGCCATCATCGCCTTTTCGGGTGGCACCTCAAAACCCAGCGACTTGTTGGTGATCGCCTGTTCAAGCGGCCCGGCGGCAAAGAACATCCAGCGATAATAATCGGCGCGGTGCAGGGGCGCAGGCGCCAGGCCCGCGTCGGGAAAGGCGTCGGCCAGATAGGCGCAAATCGCGGCGCATTCGGTGATGACATAGCCATTGTGGGTGATCGCGGGCACTTTGCCCATCGGGTTGATGGCGAGGTATTCGGGGGCCTTCATCGTTGTCCCATAGTCCAGCAGGTGCTGGTCATAGGGCGCGCCGACCTCCTCCAGCATCCAGCGCGCGATCTGTCCGCGCGACATCGGGTTGGTGTAAAATTGGATGGCGGCGGTCATGGCTTTGCTCCCAGAGCGTTTTGAAGCGAGGTGGAATCACCGAGCAGCTCGCAAAACACGGTAATACAAGAACTTTGAGCAGGTAATTTGACCTTATCAAATCTCATCCTGCTCTAAGATGCGAATCGTGCGGAACATAGCGTGAACTAAAAATCATGTCACGCTAAATATCGCCCACATAACGTTCATTGCCGACAAACCCCATATTGTCTGCGCCCGAACGGCGGATCATCGCCAGCACCGTATCGACGACGACATAGCGCGCCTGTGCGTCGGGCTCGAATTGCAGCTCGGAGGCGGGGGATAGGGTCTGCGCCGCGCGAAGAGCATGCTGGAGCTGCGCATAATTGACGGGAATGGCGTTCCACATCACCACGCCGTCCTGGCTGATGGTGATGCGGTTGGTTTGGAGGATAGGGGCCTGACCACCGTCGGTTGGCAATTCGACTTTCACCGAATGCGTCTGAACCGGGATCGACAATATCATCATCACCAGCAGACACAGCATGACGTAGATCAATGGCGTGGTGTTAAGCTCGCTCATCGGTGTGCTGCTGTTGTCGCCCAAAACCACGCCCCCATATGCCGTGCCCGGTGTCATGATAATGCTCCCTATGCTTATTGCTGTTCAGTCATTCCTTTCTAATATTGGTATGTGATACCATAACAAATTAATATGTCCATCGCTTAGTGCAGTGCCCGCTATGTGCTTTCCTACAAGCATAACGCCATGATACTATTGCTCTGTTTCGCGGGGTTTTCTCTACCCTTCCCCTAGTTTGCGCTAACGGGTGGCTCTTTGAACCTGTTAATCGGTACCATATCGTGCTCCGGATTTAGTCCGGAGCCCATCTCCAACCTTATCAGCTGGACCCCTGCCTTCGCAGGGGCACCATGATTTTCTCTTTCTCCTTCTCCTTCTCCGCGCCTTCGCGGGAAATACCATCTTCGTCATTGCGAGGAGGGCAAAGCCCGACGTGGCAATCCAGTCTATGGCACCGCTTCTGGATTGCCGCGCTCCCTTACGTTCGCTCGCAATGACGAGCGCAAATAGAGCGAGGTGTATTAAGTTTACACCACAGCCCAAAAACACCCCTGCAACCCGCAGGCGGTCGTTGTTTTACCCCCTGTTTAGTGTCAACCAAAACCGCGAAAATGTTGGAAAACCGGAGCCCGTTCTTGGTGTCAACTTTGTCAACTTTGGAATGGGCGCACAGTCTGCGGGAAAGCCAGTGAGGATGATTGCCGCGAGCCCTGCGCGCTGTTAGGTTGATCGCCAACAAGCGACAAAGCAAAAGGGTGGGATAATGGACAAGCGGCTGACCTGGTATATTTTGGCGGGCATGATCCTCGGCGTCATCGCTGGCTGGCTGGTCTATACCTTCATCCCTGTGGGCGAGACGACGGTGTGGCCGTTCGGTGCGACGGCCGATCTCAAAAAGCTATATATCGACAGCTTTGGCCTTCTGTCTGGCATTTTTCTCAACCTTATCAAACTCCTCGTTGCCCCGCTCATCCTCTCGACCATCGTTGTCGGTATCGCGCATATGGGCGACAGCAGCGCGATTGGCCGCATCGGTTTTCGCGCAATCAGCTGGTTCATCACCGCCAGCCTGATTTCGATCAGCCTCGGCCTCCTGATGGTCAATTTCTTTGAGCCCGGTGTTGGCGTAGATGTCTCGGGGGCCACGGTTGAGGCGGTGGGCGAGGTGCAGCAGCTGAACTTCTTTGAGTTTATCCTCCACATCTTCCCCAAAAATGCGTTCGAGGCGCTGGCGACCAATAACATATTGCAAATACTAGTGTTCGCGCTGTTCGCGGGGGTTGGCCTCTCCGCCATCGGTGAAAAAGGTGTGCCATTGGTGCGCGGGGCAGAGGCACTCGCAGAGCTGATGCTGCAAATCACCGGCTATGTCATGCGCTATGCCCCCTTTGCGGTGTTTGGCGCGCTGGCCAAGGTGGTGGCTACAAGCGGCCTTGGCATTCTTAAGATCTATGTCGAGCTGGTCAGCGAATTTTATCTGTCGCTCGGCATATTATGGATCATCCTGCTGTCGATTGGCGCTCTGTTCCTTGGGCGGCGCATATGGACGCTGATCCGCTATATCCGCGAACCGATGATGATCGCTTTTTCAACCGCATCGTCCGAAGCCGCACTGCCAAAGCTATTCGAACAGCTTGACCGTTTCGGCGTGCCGCGCCGTATATCGGGCTTCATGCTGCCGCTTGGCTACAGCTTCAACCTCGACGGTTCGATGATGTATATGAGCTTTGCGACGATCTTCATCGCGCAGGCTTATAATATCCCGCTCGGTATCGGCGACCAGATCGTCATCTTGCTGACCTTGATGATTTCGTCAAAGGGCGTCGCCGCTGTGCCGCGCGCGTCACTGGTCGTCATCACGGGCACACTCGCGATGTTCGGCTTGCCGGTGGAGGGGGTCGCGCTCATCCTTGGTATCGACCAGTTCCTCGACATGGGCCGCACCGCAACCAATGTGGTCGGCAATGCGGTGGCAACATCCGTCATCACCAAATGGGAGGGGATGCTGGAAGCCGAGGAGGCCGAGTTTGTCGAGCATCCGCACGCGCCATCGCACACGGCTGCGCATGGGATGCGCGGGCTCGACCTCGCCCCCGATATGGTCGAGGACGACCGGACCAAGGGTGTTTGATAAACAAGTAGGGCCGCTAGACCTGTCCCCCACTATAGAATTTGCGGGAAGGCCAAACTAGAAGGGCCGCCGGGGCAATCCCGACGACCCTTCAATATATGGTCAGCGATCGGAGGGGTTTCCCCGCCGGAACGCTCATGGCGCGGTCTGGTTAGCCCAGCCGCGCGCGCTCCGTAGGAACCTGACCGACCTCAATTGCTGAACCATGAGACATCGGATCACCTCCTTTCGCTGAATTGGCTTTCGCCTGTTGATGGGACATGTGCGCACTCCTCAAATTGCATCGCGGCACGGGTGCGAAGGTGAATCAACACGAGGCAAGATGCAAGCTCAAAAAATCGAGCTGGGCTATAGTCTATTAACGCCAATGTTAGTAAAGCGTTGACTAGGTGCTGCTGCGCCGCTTTTGATGGGGGTTTTATGACCGCACTTACCCATACGTTTGAAGCCAATCCGCACTGGTTGCCGCGTAATCCAAAAGGCGCACTGGCCCATATTCCTGGCGAAGATGGCTGGCCTCTGGTCGGTAACACGGTCAAGATACTCGCAAACCCGTTGGGTTTTGGCCTCGGCATGATCGATAAATATGGCCTGATATTTCGCAGCAATGCATTTGGGTCGCAAAATGTGCAATTGTTCGGGCCAGATGCAAATGAGTTGGTCCTGTTTGATCGGGACAAGCTGTTCTCGTCCGAACAAGGGTGGGGCCCGTTGCTCAACCTGCTATTCCCTCGCGGTCTGATGCTGATGGATTTCGACAAGCATCGCAGTGATCGCAAGGCATTATCGGTCGCGTTCAAACCCGAACCGATGCGCCATTATGCCGAAGCACTGAACCAAGGTGTCGCATCGCGTATCCCTGAGTGGAGCGGGCGAACCATGCCTTTTTACCCCGCGATCAAACAACTTACGCTCGACCTTGCGGCGACCAGTTTCCTTGGCATCCCATGGGGGCCAGACGCGGACAAGATCAATCAGGCGTTTGTCGACATGGTACAGGCGAGCATCGGCTTGGTGCGCCGCCCACTGCCGGGCACCGCGATGGGGCGCGGCGTCGCCGGGCGGAAATATCTGGTCGATTATTTTACACCGATGGTGCCCCTGCGCCGACAATCCGATGGGCAAGATATGTTTACCCAATTTTGCCAGGCGACCGACGAAAGCGGCAATTATCTAAGCGTTGATGCCATCGTCGATCATATGAACTTCTTGATGATGGCGGCGCACGACACCATCACCAGCAGTATGACTTCAATGGTCTGGCTGCTCGCCAAAAACACAGAGTGGCAGGACAGACTGCGCGCCGAAATGCTGTCTGTCGCACCAGCGGGCGAGGGTGTTGGGCATAATGCGCTGGGGCAGTTGGAGCTGACCGAGATGGCGATAAAGGAAACGCTTCGCCTTGTTCCGCCAGTGCCTAGCATCCCGCGCCGCGCAGTTAAGGACTTCACCTTTGGCGGCTATAATATTCCCGCAGGAACGACGGTTGGTGTCAGCCCCAGCTATACGCATCGCATGCCGGAATATTGGCCTGACCCCGAGACATTTAATCCCATGCGCTTCACACCCGAAGCGACCCGCGAGCGGCACAAATTTGCCTGGGTGCCGTTTGGCGGCGGCGCGCATATGTGCCTCGGTTTGCATTTTGCCTATATGCAGACAAAGATCGTCCTGCATCACCTGTTGACCATAAATAGGGTCAGCGTGGCTGATGGCTATGAACCAGCGTGGCAGAATTTTCCGATCCCCAAGCCCAAAGATGGCCTGATGGTTACGTTTGAGCGGCTATAGGCTATACCGTAAAACTCTCACCGCACCCGCACGCGCCCTTGGCATTGGGGTTGGTGAAGACAAATCCGGCAGCGAAATCATCCTCGACCCAGTCCATTGTCGATCCGATGAGGTAGAGGATCGACCCGCCATCGACGAAAAATGTCCCGCCCGGTGTTTCGATACGCTCGTCAAAAGCCACTGCCTCGCTGACATAATCAACCGAGTAGGCAAGGCCCGAACAGCCACGGCGCGGGGTGGAGAGTTTAACCCCGATGGTGCCCGCTGGGGCCTGTGCCATTAACGCGGCGATGCGTGCTTCGGCGGTCGCGGTCAGGGTTATCGCGGCGGGGCGGGGGCGAGCAGGGCGGGCGGTGGTTTCGGTCATCGTCATAACATCCCCAGCTCTAACCGCGCTTCATCAGTCATATTGGCGGGGCTCCACGGCGGATCCCATACCAGATTGACGTCGACCAATCCGACGCCGGGCACCGAGCCAACGCGCAGCTCCACCTCGCCCGGCATGGATTCCGCGACGGGGCAGTGCGGCGTGGTCAGCGTCATGTTGACGACAACATGATTATCGGCGCCGACCTCGACACCATAGATCAGGCCAAGGTCATAAATGTTGACCGGGATTTCGGGGTCGTAAATCTCTTTGATTGCCTCGATGACTGCGCTCTGCAGGTCGCTGCCCGGGGCATCGGTCGCCGCCACAGGCGGTTGCTCACTGAGGAAGCCCGCAAGATAATCGCGCTTGCGCTCGTATTTCTCTGGCGCAGTCTCAACATCACTGACCCGCGCGCGCGGCGGCGCGGGAACGCTTGTCACTTCTTCCATGCTGATCGGCTCATGTTTGTTCATCCGAATATACTCCGCACGCGTTCCAGTCCGCGCAGCAACGCCTCGACATCGCTGGCATCAGAATAGGCCCCAAAGCTCGCGCGCACCGTGGCGGGAACGCCAAGGGCATCCATCAACGGTTGCGCGCAGTGGTGGCCCGCACGCACCGCCACCCCTGCTTCGTCGAGGATGGTGGCAACGTCGTGCGGGTGGACGCCATCAACCGCGAAGGAAACAATCCCCGCGCTGTCCGCTGGGCCGAACAAGCGCACACTATTGAGCTTGGTCAATTCGTCGCGCAGCATCGCAACCAACGCCGCTTCGTGCGTATGAATGGCGTCAAGGCCGATGGCGCTGACATAATCAATCGCCGCATGGAGCGCGATGGCCTCGACAATCGCTGGCGTCCCCGCCTCGAACCGCTGCGGCACAGGGGCGAAGGTTGTGCGTTCAAACGTCACCCGGTCGATCATCGACCCGCCGCCTTGATAGGGCGGCATGGCATTCAATAGCCCCTTTTTTCCCCACAGCACACCAATGCCCGTCGGTCCATAGAGCTTGTGGCCGGAAAAGGCGTAAAAGTCGCAATCCAGCGCCGCCACATCCACCGGCATGCGCGCTGCCGCCTGACAACCATCGAGCAGCAAACACGCCCCGACCTTGCGTGCCAGCGCCGCCGCTCGGCTCGCATCGAGCACGCTGCCCAGCACGTTCGAGACATGGGCAAAGGCGATCATGTCGAAATCGGTGGTGAGCATGGCCTCTGCGGCATCGAGGTCGATCCGGCCGTCGGGGGTGAGCGGACAGACATCAACCTGCCAGCCCGCAAGCTGCCACGGCACAATATTGCTATGATGCTCCAACTGGCTGAGCAGCACGCGGCGCGGTTTGTCACCACATGCCGGAAAGCAGCTGGCAACCAGATTGATCGCCTCTGTCGCGCCCTTGGTGAAGATGATTTCATCCTCGGATGCGCCAATGAAGGTTGCCACGCGCGCCCGCGCCGCCTCGAACGCCAGCGTCATATCGGCCGAGCGTTTGTAAACGCCCCGGTGCACGGTTGCATAATCCTCGCCCATCGCGCGGGCCATCGCGTCGATTACTTGCCTAGGCTTTTGCGCGGTCGCGGCACTGTCGAGATAATGCCAATTGCCCCCGTTTTTGGCGGCAAGGCCGGGGAAGTCGGCGCGAATGTCCCCCTCCCGCTTGCGGGAGGGGTTAGGGGTGGGAAGTGTCGACAGTGCAGACTGCCCACCCCCGACCCCTCCCGCAAGCGGGAGGGGAGAAGAAAGTGCTGCCCCACTCACACCATCTCTCCCAATTTTGCCAGCGCCGCTTTGGTTAACATGTCCTCATCCGCAGCGCCTTCAAACACGCTGGCGATGAAGGCCTGTAGCAGCAATTTCTTCGCCTCGGCAGGCGGCAACCCGCGCGCCGCGAGATAGAATAGCGCATCCTTATCCAGCTCACCCACGCTGGCGCCATGCGCACATTTCACATCGTCGGCATAGATTTCAAGCTCGGGCTTGGCATTGGCGGTTGCGCTGCGCTCTAACAGCATTGCCTTCACCGATTGCACCGAGTCAGTCTTTTGCGCATCGCGCGCCACGGCGACTTTGCCGAGGTAGCTGCCCGTCGCGTGGCCGCTCAATATGCTGCGCACCTGCTGATTGCTCGTCGCACCCGGCTCGACGTGTGTGATGGTGGTGATCAGCTCAACCGTCTGTTTCCCCGACCCCAGCTGCACCGCGTCGAGGGTGAAATCGCACTGCGCGTGCAGCGTCACATCGACGACAATCCGCCCAAGCCGCCCGCCCGCGTTCAATATCTGCAATCGCCCGCGCGACCCCGCCTCCAGATTAAGCGCAAGGTGACGCACAAACACATCGTCGGACGGTGCCGTGTTGATGATGGCGTGCGACCAATTCTGGTCCGCCGCGACTATGATGCTCTCCACCGCCACTGGCCACACGCTCGCCAGCGCGTCAATGTCGCAATAACGAAACGGCTCATTGCGGCGCGTGGGGAGCGGGCACGGCGTCACTGGTCATGCTCCGCCGCTGGGGCGGGGCTGGCGGGTGCGCTTGCCCGGTGCCGGCCATCGCCGCACGTGCTCAGGAACTGGCGGCGCATCTGGTCGATCGCTTCACGGCGCAATCGCTCCAGCAAGCGGCTATCGTCCAATGCCTGTTGCCGATCGGCAATTAGCGTGGCGGCCAGCGTCAACAGTGCGTCGCTGTCGGCGGTCTGGACCGTGCCCGCGCGCAGCAGCTGTCGCCGCGCGGCAATGGCCGCCCGCTCGTGGACAATCGCCTCTTGCTCGGCATAGGCAAGCGTCAAAAACGCGGTGCGACGCGCTTCTTCGGCCTGAAACACCGCCGTGGTGACGGGGCGGTCGCACCGCGCAACGCCATCGGCCAATGCGGTGAGCGATGGCGCTTCGTTCGGCACGGCGAGCGCGAGAAGGAGAGCAGCAGGCATCATGCCGCCACCCCCACATAGCCTTCGCGCTCCAGCTCGTGCGCCAGTTCAGGGCCGCCGGTTCGCGTGATCCGCCCGTCGGCCAGCACATGGACAAAATCGGGTCGCACATAATCGAGCAGCCGCTGGTAATGCGTAATCAGCAGCACCGCCTTGTCAGGCTTGCGCATGATCCGGTTGATGCCGTCGCCGACCACGCGCAGCGCGTCGATGTCGAGCCCGCTGTCGGTCTCGTCGAGGATTGCGAGCGCAGGGTCGATGATGCCCATCTGCACCATTTCATTGCGCTTCTTCTCGCCGCCCGAAAAGCCGACATTCACCGGGCGTTTGAGCATGTCCATGTCCACGCCCATCGCGTCGGCTTGGGCACGCGCAAGTTTGAGGAACTCGCCGCCCGACAGCGGAACCTCACCGCGATGCTTGCGCTGTGCATTGAGCGCCTCGCGCAGGAACTGCACGTTCGACACGCCGGGGATTTCGACTGGATATTGGAAGCCCAAGAACAGGCCAGCGGCGGCGCGTTCGTGGGGTTCGAGGGAGAGCAGGTCCTGCCCGTTGAAGGTCACCGACCCCTCGGTCACCTCATAACCGGGCCGCCCCGACAGCACATAACCAAGCGTCGATTTCCCAGCACCGTTCGGCCCCATAATCGCATGGATCTCACCCGCGTTTAGCGAGAGCGTGAGGCCATTGAGAATAGGCTTGTCGCCAACATTGGCGTGGAGGTTATTTATTTGGAGCATGTTGGTCTCGTC
>ERZ1292630.4658-Hain-H41-02um-R3-4658-length-11533-cov-8_pt1 | contig 11533 bp, 13 predicted proteins | sample MGYA00564408_ERZ1292630 | MGnify/ENA primary metagenome ERZ1292630 (study PRJEB36523, sample SAMEA6512641) | groundwater metagenome | collected 2019-01-08 | study: AquaDiva: Metagenomics assemblies of 32 groundwater samples | reverse complement strand
TCAAACCCTCAACCAGATCGGCTTTAGAATATTTTCCCGGCGCAAATTTTTTAATTAAAGAAAAACTAAATTTCATGCGAATGTTTAATTTATTAAACCGAGCACCCTGTTAAATAAGATTTGAGGCGACTTTTTATAAACATTTTACCATGGTAAGTTTTAAAATATTTTTCTCTATGCATAGCATCTTTTTTGTTTAAACAAGCTTCAGAATAAATTAATTTTAGCGGTCTCCTATTTTTTGTAGATATTACATGCCCCTTTCGATGTTCCTCAAATCTTAATCTCAAATTTTCAGTATAACCAGCATAAAATTTATTATCTTTTAGTGATTGTAATATATAAACGTAATAAAACATATTCTATAGAAAATTTAAGATTATTTAACAGGGTAATAGCTACGCTCTTAAAATTGGTTAATAAATTTAAGATCTCCGCTATAAAACATCCTGATATCCGGAATATTATATTTAAGCATAGCTATTCTCTCTACTCCGGCGCCAAAAGCAAAACCCTGATATTCTTTAGGATCATAGCCGGCAGCCCTAAATACATTTGGATGCACCATGCCGGCACCAGTAACTTCCAACCAACCAGATTCCTTACAAACATTACATCCTTTTCCTTCGCATTTAACGCATTGTATGTCTATTTCTAGTCCTGGTTCAACAAAGGGAAAATAAGACGGCCTCAATCTAACACTTAATTTTTTTCTAAAAACTCGGCTATAAAACTGCTCTACAATATATTTAAAATTAGACAAACCAATGTCCTTGCCCACCATCAAACATTCCACCTGATGGAAATTTATTTCATGCGAAGCATCTGTTGCTTCGTAACGGAAAACTCTGCCCGGAACTATTATCTGAAATGGTGGCTTGTGAGTCTCCATATACCTGATCTGCATCGGACTGGTATGGGTACGCAGCAGTAACTTTTGACCGCTGACTTTTGACCCCCGACTCTCTGTCAATTGTTTAGTGTCGCGTGTCAATTGTTTTTGGTTGTCCTGCAACCAAAATGTATCATGCATTTCTCTAGCTGGATGATTTTTAGGAATATTTAGAGCATCAAAATTGTAGTATTCGGTTTCAACTTCGGGTCCTCCGTCAATAACTGAAAAACTCATACTTTTAAAAATATCTATAATATCGTTCTCAACTATGGTCAATGGATGCAAGTGCCCTATCTTTATTTTTTTACCTGGACGAGTAATATCTAAAGAATTTCTACTTTTTTTAGACAAAAATTCGTTCTTCTTATCTTCAAATAAAGTATCTAATTCGTTTCTAAGCGATTGAGCCCTTGGCCCAATGATCTTTTTTTCTTCAAGCGAAAGATCTCCCAATGATCGCAAGATCTGATTAACCTCCCCTTTCCTGCCTAAATATTTTATTTTTAGATCCTCTAGAGACTTTAGATCAACGCAATTTTTTATTTCGTTTTCAGCCCTATTTTTAATTTCTTCGATCTTATTGTTCATATTGCTGTTTACTTAATTTAAAACTGAAATTGATACTTTGTAAATCTTTGTTCCGACAGAATCGGTTATATTAAAATTTATTAAATACTCCCCGGCATTGGTCCATTTATGATTCAAAACGACTGATTGATCTTTTTTGGCCAGCTCACCAGAACTAGAATTACCATCAAGCCAATCAACTTTATATTTTAAAGTGTCTTCTTCGCTATTTCTTATAGAAAAAGAAGCGTTAATACCTTTCTTCACAGAATAAATAATGGGGTTGTCTGTTACGGTATCCGCACTATTTATATTAACACTAGTAATACCGGCTTTCTCCCCTAATTTGTTAACACCATCCTCTACCCCTTGTTTAAAAACATCAAAAACATATTTTTTTGCTTTGTCTATTGAGGAAGATACTATTTCCCCTGTCTTAGTTCGCAGTTGATCCGTAATTCCCGAAAAGGTATTAACGGCCTTGTTTTTAATATTTCCAACCGTAGTACTAGCCATAGAAACTATATTGTTTTCACTAAGTCCTAAATTTGGCATTTTATAGCTGAAACTATTGCTTTTCCAAAATAAAAAATAACTAGCCGCGCCAACCAAAGCAATCCCTAAAACTATTCTAATAAACTTTCTCATAACAAAATTTATATCTTACTAAATCATTATAAGATATTTTGATACTTATTTGTAGCGAGTGCCTCAGGATGGAGTTGAACCATCTTCTGAGCGTTATGAATGCTCCGTTCTAACCGTTGAACTACAGAGGCAGCAAAAAAAATAAAAGAATGTTGCGGGGGTTGGATTTGAACCAACGACCTTCTGGTTATGAGCCAGACGAGCTACCACTGCTCTACCCCGCAGAAATATAATACAACAATTAATCAAAAAAATCAAAGTTTTTTTGACAATGATTTTAAAAAGGGGTAGATTTAAAAAAGAACTTAAAAAAAGGAGAAAAAATATGGATGAAAATACAGCAAAAAAAATAATTGAAGAAGCCCAAACTCTTCTAGGCACGCCGTATAAATACGGGGTCAAAGAAGAAGACATTCCTAGATTTATAGACTGCTCGTCTTTTACACAGCTCGTATTCGAAAAAGTTATGGGAAAAGATATCGGAAGAAGCACTATTATTCAAGCAACTCACGGGGAAACCATTCAGGAGAAAGACCTTCAGCCCGGAGACTTGGTTTTTTTCCGCGGATCTAAAGGACACTTTAATGACGGCCTATTCCCTCCCGAAAAATACGGCTACGACATCTGTATAGGACACGTAGCTATTTATACAGGAAACGGAATGGTAATACATGCCAGCGGAGAAAAAGGCAAAGTTATTGAAGAGTCGCTTGAAGATATCAAAAAAACAAGGGTGAGAATAGTCATTATTAAACGCATGTAAAAAATAAAACCCGCTCTCGATCAGTAAAATCGAGGCGGGTTTTTTATTTTATATAAGGGTTGAAAATATATCTTTTCTCGTCGGTTTTTTTTATGGCTTCTATTATCAACGCATCATTTTTTAACCAGTAAAAATTCCATGCAAGCCTGAACTCTTCGCCCCTGTCGTGATATTCAACAATGGCCTTAACAGAAAAAAATATCTTCCATTTAGCGCTTTCAGATATGCCGAACATCTCATAAAGCTCCCCTGTATGGCAAAAAGTATAAATGATAGACTTTATATCCAATTTTCCTAGATCAATAAGATTAAAGAACCAAGCCGCCAAGCGGACGATTGGTCTCATATTTTTTTCCAGCATGGCTCTTGCCCATGCCTTGTATTCGGACTCTTTATTTTTTCTTACGGGCATATCGCCGCCTCCTTTGTTTAAGTTCTGATTTAAGAGTAGGGCTTAAAAAAAACTAAGTCAATTGCGCGGTAGATGGGATTTCCCTACGGTAAATTTACTGACGTAAATTTCCTCCGGGCCGGCCCTCACAGCGCTCGCCTCGCCTTCAGCGAACTCGCGCTTTGCTCCGGGCTTCAAATCCCACTACATACAAATCATAAAACCGGCAAAATGCCGGTTTTATGATTTGTGCGCGGTAGATGGGATTTGAACCCACGGTCTCCTCCGTGACAGGGAGGCGCATTAGGCCAGCTATGCTACTACCGCAAATATGTTCTGAATAAATATAGTACAAAAAACCTTACTCTTCAAGCAAATTCAACTCAATGAAAGCTTTCTTAAAAGATTTCAAGGCAATTATGGCATCTTCTTTTTGGAGCTCCATGCTTGGATCTCTCATAATTTGATCTGATAAAAAATGAGCTTTTTTTATTTCGTCCAAATTGGATAAATTTTCCTTATTTAAAATTTCTAATTTTTTATTCAGATCAGTGCCGAGATAGCCAGCCATCTTCAAGATTTCATCAAATATTTTATCGGCCTCTAAAACGGCCAATTTCCAATCTTGCTGGGCTGTAGAGGCAATTCTTTTCTTGATCTGTTCCCAACCCTTCAAAGATCTTCTTTTGGTAAGATTTCCAAATCCTAGAATATCCATATAATCCTCAACTTTGCCATTGAAATAACTTACCCTGGTAATCATATATATGATCCCCCAAATAAATAATCCTGAAAGCAATACAGAGACCAGCTGAAGCCAAACTAAATTAGGCCCGAACCAATTATTGATTAAAATTCTTAATTCTACTGCTTTATTTATAACTTCATTTATGTCCATAAGCGAATTATATACTAATTATTATACAGTTTTTCGTAAAATTGTCCGATACCTAAAATATCCGCCTCCCTAAAATGTTTTCCGATCAGCTGAAAGCCTATCGGCATTTCTTTTTTTACCCCGTTAGAAATCACGCCCGCGCTATGCGCGCCCGAAGGGCCTAAGGGCGAGCTATTTCTAACGGGGTGAACCGGAATAGAGATTGCGGGCACTCCGGCTAAACTCGCAGGAATAGTAAAAATATCCGACAAATACATAGCAAGCGGATCATCGGTTTTCTCGCCGATTTTAAAAGCCGTGGTAGGAGTAACGGGGGTTAAAATAACATCAACGTCTTTAAAAGCTTCGATAAAATCTTTTTTAATAAGAGCTCTCACTTTCTGAGCCCGGCTATAATAAGCATCATAGTATCCGGAAGAAAGCACGAATGTGCCAAGCAATATCCTACGTTTTGATTCAGGACCAAAACCGAAATCCCTGTTCTTTTTATACAATTCAATTAAATTATCCGCTTTTTCCCTTGTGCCATAACGAATGCCATCAAGACGGGACAAATTAGAACTAACTTCCGCCGGCATAATAATGTAATAACAGGAAAGCGCATATTTTGTGTGAGGCAAGCTAATCTTTTTAGTTTTAATGCCTAATCCTTCCAAATCTTTTACAACCTCGTTTATTTTGTTGGCAATATTTTTATCTAAGCCATCCACAAAATATTCTTCCGGAATACCCACTCTTAACTTTTTAATATCTTCAATTTTAGGGTTTAAAAGTTCATCTCCATAAATTACGGGTGCGCTAGTAGAATCCATAATATCCTGTCCGCTCAATTCTTTAAATAAAATCGCGGCGTCTTCAACTGTTTTAGTGAACGGTCCGATCTGATCCAAACTTGAAGCCATGGCCATAACACCATACCTTGAAACAGCTCCATAGGTAGGCTTTAAACCAACCGTACCGCAAAGCGCGGCTGGCTGGCGAATTGACCCGCCAGTATCAGAACCAAGGGCTGCAACAGCCATTTCCGAGGCAACAGCGGCAGCTGAACCGCCAGAAGACCCGCCAGGAACTCTTTCCAGATCGTGCGGATTGCGCGTTATTTTAAAAGCAGAGTTTTCCGTAGAAGAACCCATGGCAAATTCGTCCAGATTTGTTTTTCCTAAAAAAACAGCCCCCGATGCCTTTAGTTTATTTATAACCGTAGCATTGTAGCTCGCCTTATAATCTTTTAAAATTTTTGATCCGCCCGTACACTTCAATCCTTCAATTAAAATAATATCTTTTATCCCCATAGGCACGCCCCCCAAAACTCCCGGACCCTTGCCATCGGCTATATTTTTATCTACTTCTCCTGCCTGAGCCATCGCCATCTCTTCTGATAAACCGAGAAAGGCGTTAATTTTTTCGTCTTCTTTTTTTATAAAATTAAAAAACTCTTTAGTAAGTTCCTTACTGGAATACTCTTTCTTCACCAGATCATGATGAATTTTTTTAATTGTCAGTCCTTTTATGTTCATTGCTTTTGGTTTCTGTCATTGCGAGGAGTCCGCGACGCGGCAATCTATTTATTACGGTCAAGATTGCTTCGGCGGCACTCGCAATGACAGATATTTGTTATTAGTTGATTTATTTTTACTCAAACACCGGGGGCACTTTTAAGTACCCGTCCTTTGACTCAGGAAAAGCTTCCACTCCCTTACCCTGGTCCTTAATATCATTAAATTCATCTTCTCTGGTAATATTTTTTAACATTGTTCCTCCTGTCATTGGAATTACGCCAGAAGTATCCAAATTAGCCAATTCTTCGAAATGGCCTAAAATACTTTTAAAATCAATTAAAAATTTATCTTCCTTTTCAGGGTCTAATTCTATTCTGGCTAGCCCGGCTAAATGTTTTAATATTTTTTTATTTATCTCTGCCATAAAAAGAATGATATCACTACTTTATAATATTTAAAAATTCTTTTTCATTTAAAATAGTCACTCCTAATCGCTTCGCCTTTTCAGCTTTAGAACCGGGCTCGGCGCCAACCACTACATAGGAAGTTTTCTTAGAAACCGACTCGCTCACATCCCCGCCCAATTCCCTTATTCTTTCCTTTGCCTCACCGCGTTCCATTGTTTCTAAACTGCCAGTCAATACAAAAGATAATCCTTTTAACTTTAAACTTGAAACTTTTAACTTCTGGGTTTTGATCTTAATGCCGACCTCTTCCATTTTCTGTAAAAGCTTCAAATTCCTGCTTTCGCGAAACCAATCATATACGCTTTGCGCCACCTTCGGACCAACGTCCGGAATTTCCTGCAGATCTTCCAATGATAACTTTTGAAAAACTTTTGCAATCTCTCTAATCTTTATTTGTAAATTATGAATTGTAAATTGTAAATTCTGCGCTAAGAGCGCAGCCGTTTCTTCTCCGATGTGCAAAATGCCCAAACTATAAATAAACCTACTTAAAGAAATCTCTTTTTTTAAATTAACTTCCCGAACTATATTTTCAGCCGATTTTTTGCCAAATCTCTCAAGAGTTAAAATATCGCCTTCTTTTAATGTAAAAATATCAGCCGCGTCATTAATGAGCCCCTCATCTATAAAACGGTCAATTATTTTCGGGCCAAGCCCTTCAAGATTAAAAGCTCCGCGTGAAACAAAATGGTAAAGTTTTTCTTTATGGACACCCCCACAGTTTTTATTGCCGCATTTATAAAACACCTCCTCTTTTATAACTTTTCCGCCATCAGCCGGGCAAATCTTGGGCATTTCAAATTCTTTGGTGTGTTTAGGCCGCAGATCTTTTAAAACTTTTAAAATTTTAGGAATAACATCGCCGGCTCTGCTCACAATAACTGTGTCTCCTATCCTCGCTCCTAATCGCTGAATTTCATCAAAATTATGAAGCGTAGCGTGAGTAATTGTAATGCCGGCGACTTGAACCGGCCGTAAAGTTGCCACAGGGGTCAAAACTCCGGTTCGCCCAACCTGAATTTTTATGCCCTCAATAATTGTCGTGGCTTCCTTTGGAGAAAATTTAAAAGCAATTCCTCCGCGAGGCGCCTTGCCTATCACGCCGGCTCTTTCGTATTCTTTATTGTCATTTACGAACACCACGATTCCGTCAATTTCATACGGAAGATTTTCTCTTTTTTTGCCAGTCCAATATTCTTGAAGCTTGAAAATTTCTTCCAAACTCACCGCCCTTTTATTATGCGGATTTATTTTAAAACCCCACGACTTCATAAGCTCATGCTCTTCTTCATGTTTGGTTATACCCCATTTTTCCAGCTCTTTGGACGGCATAATTATGTCGTATTCAAAAGAATCCAGTTTTCTGCCGGCAGTAATTTTTGGATCCAATTGGCGAACCGAACCGGCCGCGAGATTGCGAGGATTGGCATAAGATTTCAGTCCTTTTTCTTCCTGCTCTTTATTCATTCTTTCAAACTCTTTTTTATTTACAAAAACTTCTCCTCTTACTACTAATCTCTTTGGGATCTTTATTTTTGCCTTGCTGTCGTCCAATATTAAAGGCACTGCTTCTACGGTCTTTATATTTTGAGTAATATCTTCCCCTATCAGGCCATTGCCGCGGGTAGACGCCTGTTTAAAAACTTTATTCTCATAAACCAGCTCAACAGCAAAACCATCCAATTTTAATTCACAGTAGAAATTTGAATTAATTTTTCTCCCTAAAAAATTTTCCAATTTCTCCAACCAATCATTCATATCTTCCACAGAAAAAGCATCGTTCAGAGATATCATCGGCTGTTCGTGTTCAACTTTTTTAAATTCTTTAAGAGGTTGACCGCCCACTCTCTGCGTCGGCGAATCAGAAGTAATAAATTCCGGAAACTGCTGTTCCAAATCAAAAAGTTCCTTTTTTAAGGAGTCTAGGGCTTCATCAGAAATAAGCGACTTATCCAAAACATGATAAGCATAACGATATTTTTCTATGACACGCTTTAATTCGTCAATTCTTTCTTTTGCCTCCTTTCTATTCATCATTGAATTATTCCTTCTCCATTTTATAGTCTTTACTAAAAATATACGAAATTTCTTTAGATGCAATGCCCTTATCTCTTGTTGCAGAAGAGGTTATTGTCCAGCAATCATAACTGTCCGGACAAATTTTACTACCTACCTCTATCATCGGTTCGCAGGCGACATTCAACTCAATATTGATAGAATCAAGAGATGGCTTTGGCTCGCATGATTCATCAGGACAATTATTATTATTTATATATTGACAAGTACCTCCATCATTCTTAAACCTATAATTTCCCCATTCAAGTCCAGAATCAGCGGCAAAAAGAACCTTGGAAAAATTTCCAGCATCCGCTGTTTGCCTGATCTGCCGCGCCGTTAAAATTCCGGCTATACCGGTAGCGCCGATCATCACTGCGGATAAAACCATAACTACAATCATCATTACTTGCCCCCGCACCAAACGAGCATTAAACGCTTTGCGTTTTTGCTTACTTGATGCTCGTTCTGGTGAGGGGGCTTGCCCCTCCGATTGGCTCAGAACATAGCTATTATTCTCTTTAATTTTTTGTATTTGCATTTCTATTTTCTATTTTTAGTATCTCCAATCGCCACGAGGGCTCACTGAAGTTTGCAAATTAATAAATGCCTGACTGGATGTAATCAGCGTTTTTTTAGCTCCAACTCTTAAAACAATCGTAATAAGCGGGTAAGAATCGCCCTGTCCGCTCATCTTAAAATCAGCAAAATCAACCCTCAAATTCTCGCTAATTATTTCGTTGAAAATACCATCATCTGTATTGCAGTTCGGAGGACCACTTGAAATACTAACAATATTGGATTCTAATTTCCTGCCTGCTTTATCCCAACGGTATGTGATAAATTTACCATCATATATAAAGCTTATGCACTTATATGCAAGTTCATCGTAATTTAAAGTATCTGCGCCATCGCTATCAACTTTACTTACGATAAAATCTTCCTTGTTCCCCTTTCTTATCATTCTCGTCATTTGTTCCAGTGCCAACTGGCCATCGCTATTGGCAGTAATTAAAGCCACCGATGTGCGATTGGAACGCAAAGAGGTAATAAATATCCCCGAAACAATCGCAACGATCACGGCAAAAACAGATATGGATACCAAAAGCTCTATCATCGTGAACCCCCTCACCAAACGAGCATCAAACACTTTGCGTTCTTGTTCGTCGTTGCGAGGCAACCGAAGCAATCTATCCGTCACGAGATTGCCGCGTCGCAAGACTCCTGCCTGCCGGCAGGCAGGCCTCGCAATGACAGAGGGTACAAACCCCTTATTTTGTTTTAACGTTTTTTTAAACATCTTTTAAAACTTAAGATTATAAAAATGATCTTCTACGGAAAAATTCAGCATTGATCTGTCTTTAGCTTTCCAGGAAACCGTGGAGATAACTTTTATGTGTTCATCGCTAATATTTTCAATTGTCATAATTCTTGTAAAATTTTGTATAGTTTCTATATAGCTTTCATCTAAATCGCCGCTATCACCATTGTCATAGGCATAATATCCACTACCACTCTTACTAAGATCGCCTTTGCTAAAAAATAAAGTTCTTTCCTCGGAGATTTTTAATTTTGAATCATTAAAGTCAATTTCATAATTTCCGTTTGGGCTTAAACTTAAATCAAAACCAGGAATTTCGTTCCATGGTTTATTATCAATCAGATTTTTTACCAATTCAATTCCTTCATTAGCCAAATTTACCGCGATATACTTATCCGCGGCCACTTTATTTAAACTAATGGAGCTTGAAGACAAGGCGAAAACGCCTAAAAGCCCAATGACAATTATAGACATAGCTACCATGGCTTCTACCATCGCCTGTCCAGCATCGAACTTGTTCTGGTGCTGGGCTTGTCCCGAATTATTTTTATTTACGACATCGGATGTCGTAGTCGTAAAATTACTTTGTTCTTTCATTGCTCGTCTATTCATTGATTAATTATAACAAAATTTACCCGCCATCAGAACAGGTTTAATTATTTTTGGCTAGGCGTTGTACAATAGGAGCTTAAATTCTGATTTTTGAAATTTGACAATTTTGGAAAACAGTGCTATTATCAAAACATAAGATTAGTACCTAAAAAATTGAATAGGATCTAAAGGAGGACAGTATATGAAAAATATATGGATAGTGTTGGTGTTAGTATTCTCTTTCGTGTTTGTCTCGCAGATAAACGCAAAAGACGGGGGTATGTCTAAAGAAGAATGGAATAAGTCCGTCACAGAAGAAAAAATTGACGAGCTGATCAATTCTCGCCGGCCGGCCAAGGAAAAGGAGATTCCCCAGCTCGCCTTGCCGGAACAGACAACTTCGTATAAAGACGTGGAGGGGGTTGCTTCCAAAGATGAATGGGAACGCATTAACAAAACCACTCCTCTTGTAAAACGTTACAAGGACGGGTCTGTGGCTGAAAAGAAATTCAGCGCCAGGATAGGATATGGAAATGCTTATGGCTTAGGAATCAAAGTAGAAAGCCGAAAAGTAAAAATAAATATGAATAATAGCCCGTCTTTCACTGCGAGGCTCGGATATTCTCTTAATAAATATGTTGAACTTCAAGGAGAATATTCTAGGGCTAGTAACTTTGGAAGACGTATTGAATATGCATACTCTCATTATAAAACTGAATATAGCAATCAGTATGTCTTCTCGGCTTACACGGCGAATATTAAGTTAGCTATTCCTGTTACAATAGAAGATATTACTTTTTCTCCGTATATTTTTGGGGGCCTCGGAAGAGCAACCTTCAAATCAATATTCAACAGAAAAAGATACGCTTATGGAGAATTGACTTATAACCGAACATATGAATATTCTGAATCGGGAAAATATTCAAAAATAGGAGGAGGGATTGATACTAAGATCTACAAAAATCTTTTTTTATTTTCTGAATACAGTTATCAGAAAATAAATTTAAGGATTGACGACCAAAAGATCGCATTCTCTTACTCCCAAACTACAGGAGGTATTGGTTTAAAGTTTTAATCTTTAAACCCAAAACCCCGCTCAAACTGAGCGGGGTTTTTTATTTTGATTAGGATTTAATCTTAATAACAGTCACCATTCGCGTCACTCACATTACAACACTTTTGTTTTATCGTACAGTGTTTTGTGCCGCTACAGGCACCATCATCATCACAAACATATGTTCCGCCACAACCATTACTCACGATATCGCATTTATTATCGCAAGCAGTAACTTGGTCTATCGGCGTACAACTCGATCCATTAAAGCAGACTTGGTCGGAAGCAAGAGGTAATGTTCCAGTTATTTGGGGTACAATTGTACCGCAATTTGTAGTAACAGATTTAGAATCGCAAAAAGTATTAAGAGCAGGATCGTATGAA
>ERZ1292630.4655-Hain-H41-02um-R3-4655-length-11541-cov-8_pt1 | contig 11541 bp, 9 predicted proteins | sample MGYA00564408_ERZ1292630 | MGnify/ENA primary metagenome ERZ1292630 (study PRJEB36523, sample SAMEA6512641) | groundwater metagenome | collected 2019-01-08 | study: AquaDiva: Metagenomics assemblies of 32 groundwater samples | reverse complement strand
CTCTCATTTTCCATGACTAGCTGAACCGCCTGATTTACAAATTGCGCTTCATCGCCAGCAACAAATAATTCTTTCCCAGGAGTCGCACAGATGCCTTCCATTGCCTGGGGTGAAGCAATCATTGCTTTCCCCATTGCCATGGCTTCCAGCACCTTATTCTGTATGCCACGCGCAATCCGTAAAGGTGCTACAGCACACGCTGCATGCATCAAATAAGGCCTTATATCAGCTACTGTGCCTGTCACCGTTATCCCCGGGATCTCTGTCAACGCCAGAACCTGACTCGTGGGTCTGCTACCAACGATATAGAACTGAATATCAGGCACACGCACGCAGATTTCAGGAAAAATGCTTCTGGCAAACCAAACAACCGCGTCGACATTGGCCCAGTAATCCATCGCGCCTGTAAATACAAACACACGACCACCTTTTTCATAAGGATTCGGATAGCTATTCAGCGGGGAAAAATAGTCAATATCCACACCATTGTTGAAATAACTTACCTTGGCAGGTGCTTCAGGAAAAAGCTGCCTGAATATATCCGATTCTTTCTTCGATACAAATGTCACACAATCAAATGCCCGTGTAATGTCTTTTTCATATTCAAACAACTTCTCAGATTCACGCTGATAAACCCAGCTCACTGGCCATGATTTGGTCTCAGCGTATTGCTTCCACTTGTCTGAATCAATATCAACAAAATCAATCAGGCGAGGAATATTTTGAATATGTTGTACATACTGTGCCATCGCTGATGAAAAAACAATAATCCGATCCACTGACTGAGCCGCCAATACTGAATCAACCCATTGCTGTAACTGACCATTCTCATAGTATGGCAAGGTCAGTGGCTGATTCCTGGCCAATCCTGATAGACAGCGCACCCGTGCAAACACCGGATCAAGTTTTACAAAACAGGTTTCACTGCAGAATTGTTTAACAGGATCGACATATTGCCAGTCTTCATCCGCATCAACAAAGGTACCCAGATGCACCCGATATTGCTGACTGAGGTGCTTGAGCAAGTGAAAAGAGCGGATCTTGTCACCTTTGTTGGGTGGATATGGAATTCTATGCGTGAGATAAAGCAATCCTGGCTTCGACATGCATTACCCTAAATTCTTCACGATATGGGGACCAATGAAATTAGCCAGTGAAATCGGCATGTTCTGCCATACTTTTATAAAAAACTGATACTTTGGATTAGTCGGATTATTGTCCGGTATCTTGGTCGCATTAATCAGTCGATATTCATAGTGAAGCGGTTCTGGCTCAAAACCCCAGTTCTTTTTGAAACTGAAAGACCCCGAATTCAATTTGCTGCGGCCAAAATCAAATATCTTATAGCCTCGCTCACAGCTACGCCGCATCAATTCCCAATACATAAAATCATTGGCAGCCAGTTCCCTTGCTTCATTCGTTCCACCCCCATAATAAGGCAGTACTTCATCACGGAAATAGAAGCTCATGACACTGCTGATCACACGGCCATCCTTCTCAACTGTCATCACTTCACAATCGTCCGCAAATAACTGTTTCAGCAAACGAAAATATTTTTTTGAGAACACAGGCGTACCCAGTCGATGCACACTACTTGCATAGGCAAAGTAGAAGCGTTCGGTATCCTGATCGATCACACTCTGCAATCCATACTTTATCCCTTTACGAATCATGGCACGCTGTTTACGCGGGATCTCCTGCATGTTTTTTTCAATGTCTGGATCAATAGCTTTACGAAAAGTCACATACAATTCTTTTCTGGGCCAATCCGGGTGTTGCCTGTCCAGATTACGATATTCCAGATAATCCACTTTCAACTGGCAGGCCAGTTCTTGGGCCGCCTGATCCAGTTTATCGCGGGCTGCATCACTGATCGCCGCTATCCCGCCATACACACAAAAAGGCAGCGCACTCAGTGAGTGTCCAAAAAGATTGCTGTTGATTTCCGCCAGAGGCAGCACACCTTGCATTTCCCCATTGCTCTCGGCATACAGAAACCAGGTTTTATGCCCAAAAGCTCTTTCAATCACAGATTGCCACCCCGCCCGATGAAAAAAGGTTGCTGTCGGGCAAGTCAATACAAACTGATCCCATTTTTCCACATCGCCCAGTTCCAGCGAATGAATCAATATTTTTTCAGGTAACTGATCTGTCATAGATTATATGCCAGTAAATCAACCAATTGATTCATTGAACCCAGGCAAGAATATGTGATCCATTCGACCCCATTTAAAATCGTGGGTTAATGTTCTAATCCTGCTTTCCATTTTCTGTAAATTAAGATAATGCCGGAAACGTGTTTTCAGATCGATACCCTGCTGACGCGGCTGATCCACATCTATCTCCCAGGGATGAAAGTAGAAAATAGCCGCATGCTGTTCCGTCTCATTCAGTCGATTAATAAACCATCTTGAAACCGAATAGGGCCACAGTCGGAAATAACCACCTCCACCGGCTGGCAGGTTTCTTCCCCATAGCCGAACTGTGGTAACGGGCAGTTCAAGCAGTCCATTATTTTTCAGCGGATAAAACGGGAAGCGTGGTGCATCGGGCATACCATAATGATCATGTTGCACAGGATAAATGCTGGAGCTATATCGATAGCCTGCTTCTGCCAGACAATCAAAAGCCCATAGATTCTGGCTGTTGATAGAAAAACTGGGGGCTCGATATCCTTGCACAGGTTGACCACTGATATCTTCCAGCAAGGCTTTGCTGCGCACAATATCGTCACGAAATTGCGCTGGCTCAAGATCAAATACGCGCTCATGCCCCCAGCCATGACTCGCTAACTCATGGCCGTTGTTGACGATACGTCCAACCATTTCCGGGTACCTTTTTGCAACCCAGCCTAATGTAAAGAAGGTTGCTTTTACCTGTTTTTCATCAAGTAGATCAAGGATACGCTCAATATTATGCTCCACCCGACAAGGAATGGAATCCCATGATTCTCTCGGAATATGGGAAGCAAATGCTGAGACCTGGAAATAATCCTCAACGTCAATTGTCATGGCATTACGTATGGTTTCTCGTTCCATCACGGCCTATAATTTTATTTGTCAAATCGTGGCACGATATTACGTTTCATCTTTCTGTGATCTATTCTGCACTTTTGGTAAAGATAAAACTTGTTTAAGCAAATCAAGCACAGTAATAAAGGATTTTTCTATTCTTACGAGCCGGTTGTCCATTCTTTCCAGATCATTTTCATCCGCCAATCTCTCGCTTTGTAAGTCATTAAAAGTTACTGTCGATTGATTATCATTACTTGGGGAAGCGTCAAACTCCTGCTGAAAATCAGAAATCACATCGTCGACTTCTTTTCTCCCGAAATAATGCAGTTCTTCCAGACATCCCATCATTAACAGCCGATCACAGAATAAATTTATTTTTCGTGGAATACCGTTGGTATAGTTATAAATTAATGAAAAAGCCTCTTCATCAATTGCCGGATCATTATTCCAGCCAACTGTTTTTAAACGATGTTCAATATATTCTCTTGTTTCCGGCAAATCGAGCGGACCCAGGTGATAGGTCGCAATAACCCTTTGCCGTAATTGCTGCATATTGTTGCTGAGTAAGGTTCTTCTAAACTCCGGCTGTCCCAGCAAGAAGGTTTGCAGCAAAGGTTTATCTTCAGTCTGAAAATTGGACAGCATCCTGAGTTCTTCCAACGTATGCGCAGAAAGATTCTGTGCTTCATCAACCACTAATAAAGCACGCTTGCCCTGCTGATCGCATTGACGAAGAAACTGTTCAAGCTCCAGTAACAATGCAGCCTTCGTCGTCACATCATGTGGCAATCCAAATGCCGCAGCCACTAACCTCAGTATGTCGTTTGAATCAAGATGCGTGTTAACTATCTGTGCAGCCACAATCGTTGACGATTGCAATTTTCTGAAAAGGTTGCGCATCAATGTTGTTTTACCTGCACCCACCTCTCCGGTCAGAACAATAAAACCCTCGCCTTGAGAAAGGCCGTATTCCAGATAAGCCATTGCACGCTTATGCCCCTTACTTCCAAAAAAGAAACTGGGGTCCGGTTTTAATTGAAAGGGCTTGGCGTTAAAACCATAAAAACTTTCGTACATGAGTACCTGCTAGAAATTCATAGTTAACGAAGCTGTAATCATATTGGCAACAGCGGTACTAAATTGATTAGAATCACGCTCAATACGCCGGTACTGCAACACACCCGTCATGTTTGGCAGAAATCGTTTAGTCAAATCGACCGAATAGATTAAATTATCATTCACTCTATCTGCTGCCAGGAACTTGAAACGAACAAAGCCAGCATTAAAATTTACACTTGTGCGTGGAGTGATTCGATGGCTCCATGTCGCATTTCCGCCTGTCTGTTTTGTCTTATTCAGTAATGCGGCATCGGTTCCCAGCAATTCAAAATCTTCAATAGCCGGTGTATAAGCTTCACGAAACATATTAAATACGGTCAGGGTTGTTGTATTTTTTGCACCGTTAACTGTTACTGATGCCTGGAAGCGCTTTTGTAGAAAAACACGATTGGTCAGAAAATTATTAAGTCCCAGCAGGGCTTGGCCACCAAAAGGATCAATATTTGATAATCCAAAAGCATTAAATTGTCCGGCTTGCTGATTCATTGTCGTAATGTCTTCACTATACCTCGCATTCCATGTTGTTAGCCGTGTGCGATGATCGAGTTCGCCACCAAAAGTAGGTCCAAAAAATCTTTGCCCCGCCCTGACACTAATATTGGTTCTTTCATCCGGTGCCCACACGAAACCAGCTGTCCAGAAAGGACTGCTCGACCTCCCTCTAATGGAAATGAAACTATTTCTTTCATATCCACCGACTGCCGTTAATCCAAACCGTGGTGTAATGTTGTAACGCAGATTTGCTGCGGATCGTTCCATTTCAATGGTTCGCCCACTACGAAAATTGTTTCCGTCAATGTGGATTGTATTATGGACATAGTTAAGACCCCAATTCAGAATTCTAAAATAATCCCCACTATTTAAGCTGAATTGATAGCTATCTCGCTGACTGTTTCTAAGTCCTCCAGCGCTAGATTCGACAATCCCGTGTGTATAGCGCAGTTCAGTTGTAGCAAAATCCTGGAATCGGTGGCGGAGGTAAGGGCTAACACTATATACCCGCATGTCTGCCCGGTTACCAGTAAGATTAATATTGTCAGTAGTCTGCGCCCCAAGCAATGAAGTATTTTGTTGAAAAATTGCAGCGCTTCCGTCGACAAAAAACAAATCCCGCATTAATTCAGCGGTCCCATTTGCACTCAATCTGTGTCTGATTCTTGATCGGTCAGGATTTTCAGCAAAAATGAGATTATTCATCATGTAGTTGGAATCAAGTTTGAAGCGACGGCCTGTCCCAGTCAGAGAGAAACCAGGGTTAATCTGGGTAATAAAATCTCCTTCTTTCTTTGCGCTTCTTCCAAATCCGCCGAACCCGCCTCCACCAAACCCACCACCCACACCACCCAATCTTAAATTATCCGTATAGGTCTCACTGACAGTAAGCATCGGCCTTAGATTCCATTCAGCCGACAGGGAATCAGTCGGATACAGCGCAGATAATACAAAGACCGCACAGAAAACTGAGGATAATAGAATATCGCTGCGGTTATTCCGTGGTAATTTCATGAATAATAGTATCCATAATATTCACTGTGCGAGAGCGCCCTGTCTTTATTGTAGATCAGGCTGATATTCTCACAGGATTCAATCTGACTTAATGCCAGTTTCAATTCCTGCTGAGCTGTCCTTTCCGCTTCCACGACCAGAATAATCTGCCCCATACGCGCAGCAAGGACATGTGCTTCACTAGTTAACAGCAAGGGAGGGGAGTCGAAAATGATAATTCGGTCGTTATAACGTTGCGCCAGCTCATCCAATGTCTTTTCCATACTTTGACTCGCAAGCAACTCAGTTGCATGGGGATGAGGAGCCCCCGCAGTAATGATACTGAGTTTCTCAACGCTTGTTTTATTCAGGACATCCGCAATATCGAGCTGCTCGTCCAGAAGAATATCAAGCAATCCTTTCTTTACTCCAAAGCCAAGAATTCTTGGAATGGATGGTCTCGCGACATCCGCATCAACCAATAAAACCCTGTTATCCATCTCAGATGCGATGCTCATAGCCAGACTTAATGCACAGAAACTTTTCCCTTCAGCAGCAAGTGCGCTGGAAATCATTATCAGATTACCATGTTTCCCATTCTCCGTTCTCTGCTTTAAAGCCTTGGTTAGAATTGGTCTTTTAATGATCCTGAATTGCTCAGCAACTTGTGTTTTACCTTGATTTGGCGTAACGATACCAAGCTGATAGAGTCTGTTAAGATCAATGTCAATATAATTTGATCTGGCCGCATCGATGCTTGTTTTTACCGGTATGGCAGGCTTAGATTCCTCAATATGAACTGCTGCCTGCATTTGATTATCAGCCGGAACCACCTTTTCTTGATTAAGGTGTGGTTTAGCGTTATCTAAAGATTTCTTCGCTCCAAAACCGGCTTCTTTTTCAAGCTTTCCTACTGCTTTCTCAATAATGCTCATACCATCTCCCAATGCTAAAATCAGGATCCATTAAAACTGTCTATCAGCTATTTATGCTGATCAATCTGTATCTAGAAAGGTGCTTTGGCCACTAGCCGCACAAGACTCTCAGAATACAACAGTAGCGTTCCATATAATCCGGTCAGCAGCAACAACGACAACCCGAATGCAAAGAGACGTCTTTTGCGTTGCGTCTTCTGCTGATCAGTCCAAACCATCGGCACTGCACCCAATACGGTAATTTTTGTAACCTCGCGCAGATTGTTCTGGCTATAAAAAGCCGGTCTTACCTGACTGATCAGAAAAGCACATCCGATACCGGCCAACAAAGCAGAGAAAAATACGATCGTAAGAAATTTAATGCGATTTGGACCAACAGGTATTTCCGGAACTTTCGGTGGATCAATAATCCTGAATGACATCAGACCCGAAGCAGAAGTTAATTCACCTGACATACGTGCTGAAATACGACGTTCCAGCAATTGCTCATAGTTGGCTTTGTTAACTGCATAGTCCCGATTAAGTTGGGTAAATTCAGCTTCAACTTTTGGGATAGCGCTGCTCAGTGACTTCAATCGATTATAGCGTGCCTGGTACTCTTCAACCCGGGCAATTACTGAAGCTACCAAAGCTTCTGCATCAGCCAGTGCAACATTCAATTGTTGCAGCATCGGGCTATAATTCCTTCCCGGATCATTACCGCCTGGTGAAGTTAATTTAGCTTCTTCCTTTTTCTGTTCTTCAAGCTGGGCAATCAGCCGGTTCGTTGCAACAACATCAGGATGCTTCTCTGTAAAATTTAATCTCAGGTTATCCAGATTTCCCTTAAGAGTCCGGATCCGCGCGTCCAGTTCCGGGTTTACTATTGTATCCGGCGACGTAGCAAATGATTCCACGACAAAAACCGGCGCATCGCCACTAATCTGTTTCTTGATTGCATCGCGGGCTTTCTCTGCTTCCTTTAATGCGAGCTGGGATTGTTTAAGATCTTCTTCCGCTTTCAGTAATTGATTGTAATAATCACCACTGCTTTGCCCAGGAAGCAATCCGATATTTTTCTGCTTGAATTCAGTCAGCGCATTTTCTGCTGCGATCAGTTTTGCTTCAAATTCAGCAACCTGTTGATCTATGAATTGAAGCGCCGATGAAGAATCTCCCTTCTTTCTATCAAGACCTTCTTCTACAAATATCGTCAATAAGGATTGCACGATATCCTTTGCAAGGATTGGATTCTTGTTATTGTAAGAAATCGAATAAATATTATCCCCACCCGAGCCAGAACCAGCCGCACCAAGCTTGATTTCCTTTATCAATTCCGTGACCAGGCGCTCTCTGGCTTCTTCTGTCTCAACTGTAATATCCAGATCAACCATGCGGATTATTCTTTCAACATTTGGACGAGTGATTAGCGTACGTCCCACCATTGAGATTTGCTGCTGTGGATTTGGAGAGACCGTCATTCCTGCCATGAGCGGTCTTAAAATACTCTGGGTATCAACATAGATCCTTGATGAGGCCTGGTAATCGTTTGGCAGTTTAATGACAACTCCCCATCCAACGATTGCCACACTCCAAATAATAGCAACTGCTATCCAGCGATATTTCCAGATGCCCTTAACATAAACATATAGAAGAGCGATCAACTCATTCATATTTCAGACACTCGCTTTGTATGTGTTGCGTCCAGATCATCCTGAATCGCAAGTGATCCATTAAAAGAAGCTTTCCGGTATGACCAGTACATCGCCCTGATGCATGGGCACATTTGCCGTGATATCGCCATCCCTTATCAAATCATTCAAGCGAACCTTGAATTGCTTCTGCTCACCATCCACAGTACGGATAATCCTGGCTCTATTTCCTGCCGCAAAATCTGTAATACCTCCAACTGCAATGAGAACATCCATTAACGTCATGTTTTCACGATACGGAAGCGCCTGAGGTCTGGCTGCTTCACCAATCACCCGAATCTGCTCGCTGAACGGGCCAATAAATTCCGTAACAATCACCGTTACAACCGGTTGCTGAATATATTTGGATAATGTTTCTTCGATATCACGCGCCAGTTGTGTGGATGTCTTACCACTTGCCGGCAGATCCTCAACCAGAGGAGTCGTGATTTTTCCATCTGGTCTGACTGGAACAGACATTGAGATTTCAGGATTTCGCCACACGATAATATTGACGTTGTCACCTGGACCGATCAGATAATCATGAGGAGTCCTTTCGATTGAGCTGGTAAGATGCGGATAGGTCGTACAACCACTCAGAATCAGAAAGGCAATACCAAAGAAAATTAATCGACCCTTAATACCGGCAAATAATATATCCACTTAGATTCCCTCTCTTTAAATATGAAGTGAATTTAGATTTCATTCTATAAATATACTAGGATAATAATACAAAAATCGAATTTTTTATTCGACAAATAGAGCATATATCTTATTATATTTAACGTATTGAATCCTAATATTCATGAAATTAATGAAATTGACGCAACAAAAACCCCGCCCAGTCAGAGATTGTGCCGCCTTAAAATAGGCTCTGATCTATCTTGCCAAATTACATGCAAAAAAATCGTTTTGATTAGTAAAATATTTACGATTGATAGTAACATCTCTAATAGTCATAGCCATTAGACTAAGGTACAGCCTGTAAATAGAGACAAAGAATGATAAAAGTTCAACCGGTAACAACTTTCTTGTATAGGTATAACAATTTAATCAGCTTATTCCTTAAAAATTTCTCAGCATAAATTTCTTCGAGGAATTCACCGTAGAAAAAAACAGAACACGCAAAGACAGTTAATTCGACCGGCTCGATTCGATTCAACAATTAATCAATCCCAATTTACACATACAAAAGGAACTTCAATGAAAACAAGAGCTGCTGTTGCCTGGAGTGCAGGTCAACCTCTCACGATAGAAAACGTAGATCTCGATGGCCCTAAATCCGGCGAGGTATTGGTGGAAATCAAGGCAACGGGCATCTGCCATACTGACTATTATACCCTTTCAGGATCTGATCCGGAAGGATTGTTCCCTGCCATTCTGGGGCATGAAGGGGCTGGAATCGTTGTCGATATAGGTCCCGATGTAAAGTCACTTCGTAAGGGTGACCATGTTATTCCGCTGTACACGCCCGAATGTCGTGAATGTAAATTCTGCCTGTCCCAGAAAACCAATCTTTGTCAGGCCATACGCAGCACACAGGGACGTGGATTAATGCCTGATCAGACCTCACGCTTCTCTCTGAATGGAAAACCGCTGCTGCATTATATGGGCACATCGACATTTTCCAATTACACGGTCGTTCCCGAGATTGCTTTGGCGAAGATTCGTCAGGATGCCCCCTTTGACAAGGTGTGTTATATCGGCTGTGGCGTAACCACCGGGATTGGAGCCGTTCTATTTACAGCGAAGGTAGAAGCTGGCAGCAACGTCGCAGTATTCGGGCTGGGCGGGATCGGTTTAAATGTGATTCAGGGCGCCAGAATGGTTGGTGCAGACAAAATTATCGGCATCGATATCAATCCGAAACGGGAAGCCATGGCACGCCAGTTTGGCATGACTCATTTCATCAATTCAAATGAAGTACCCAATATCGTCGATGCCATTGTGCAACTGACCGACGGGGGTGCTGATTACAGTTTTGAATGTATTGGCAACACACAGGTCATGCGTCAGGCACTTGAGTGCACCCATAAAGGCTGGGGACGCAGCATCATTATCGGTGTGGCGGAAGCCGGTGCTGAAATCAGCACGCGCCCTTTCCAGCTCGTTACCGGACGCAAATGGGAAGGCTCCGCGTTCGGCGGCGCGCGCGGCCGCACCGATGTTCCTAAAATCGTCAACTGGTATATGGATGGAAAAATTAATATTGATTCCCTGATAACGCACACCCTGAAACTGGAAGATATAAATGAAGGGTTCCGCCTGATGAAGACAGGTGAATCGATCCGTTCCGTGGTGATTTATTGATGGTTGCTTTGGAAATGTGCAGCCTGCATCGCTGTTTTGATGGAATGCAGGGTTTTTATCAGCACGCATCCGCAGTCATCGGTTTGCCGATGCGTTTTTCCGTCTACCAACCGCCGCAGGCAAAGCATGAACGGGTGCCGGTGCTATTTTTTCTTGCCGGACTGACCTGCACCGAGGAAACCTTCATGATCAAGGCCGGTGCGCAGCTCTATGCTGCCGAGTATGGGCTGATGCTGGTATCGATGGACACCAGTCCACGCCAAACCGGCATCGCGGGTGAAATCGACGATTGGGATTTCGGTGCGGGTGCAGGATTTTATTTGGATGCGACGCAAACGCCGTGGTCGCAATACTATCGCATGGAAAGCTATATCACCCAGGAATTGCGCCAGATCATCGTCGATCAATTCCCTGTCGATCAAAACCGCATCGGTATTTTCGGCCATTCGATGGGCGGTCATGGCGCATTGATACTGGCGTTACGCTACCCGGAAATCTATCACTCAGTATCCGCATTCGCGCCGATTTGTGCACCGATGCAGTGCCCGTGGGGACAAAAGGCGTTCCGCAATTATCTAGGTGAGAACCAGCAAAACTGGCGACAATACGACGCTACCGCACTCATCGAAGACGGTCGCAGAGTGCCGGATCTGCTGATCGATCAAGGCTTGAACGATCAATTCCTGACCAAGCAATTGCAGTCGCATCGCTTGGAAAACGCCTGCGCTGCGGCCGGTCAGAAACTGAGATTGCGTTACCACCAGGACTACGATCACAGCTATTATTTCATCAGCTCGTTTATCGATGATCATTTGAAATATCATCGAGAACAACTTGGGTAGTTTGTGTGTTACATTTCAAAAATGAATCGGGAGAAGATTATTTGTATCCGGGCGTTGCTTTTGCGATTTATCGACAATATTCTTGATTCTAGACCTGACCCCGGTGGCACTTGGCACTTGGCACTTGGCACTTGGCACTTGGCACTTGGCACTTGGCACTTGGCAC
>ERZ1292630.4649-Hain-H41-02um-R3-4649-length-11551-cov-7_pt1 | contig 11551 bp, 7 predicted proteins | sample MGYA00564408_ERZ1292630 | MGnify/ENA primary metagenome ERZ1292630 (study PRJEB36523, sample SAMEA6512641) | groundwater metagenome | collected 2019-01-08 | study: AquaDiva: Metagenomics assemblies of 32 groundwater samples | reverse complement strand
GTTTTTTTCGTCGCGGAGGGATCGCCCGAGGCGCGTAAGCGATGCCAACAAGGCCGTCGCTCGTGCTTCGCCAGTTTCCTCGTTCGACAGTGCCAGTCGCAGCGCGTGCTCAGGAGGCACCTTCATCGCAACGAAGTAGCTAAGACCGTAGAAAAACGCCTTGGGGTCTGCATTCCGCAGTTTCCGATTCTCAATGAACGCGGCCAGTTGACGCAACGCAGCGTCGTCGGAAGCCGGGAACGCAGCCTTTAATATTTTCACAACCGCTGCCAGCATGGAATCGTCGACGTCGGCGCCCGGCGGCTTCGATATTGGCGACGAGGCGGACGCGCTTGAAGATGTGACGGCGACCGGCGGCTTCGTCGATGAACGTGGCGAGGCGGACGTGCTTGAAGACGTGACGGCGACCGGCGGCTTCGACGATGAACGTGGCGAGGCCGACGTGCTTGACGCCGTGACGGCGACACTGCCCACGCGAGTGCGTTTGTTCCCCGGCGTTGGATCCTTTCCCACCGTGGACCGCCGCGACACGCCGTCGTCGTCGTCGAGGATGGGTTCGTAGAGCGCGTCCACGCCGAAGATTTCTTCGAGGGAACCTTTCTCGGCAACGACCGCGCGGTGACCCCGCTTTGCATCTCGAGGCTTATATCGGACGCCACCGCGTGCAGCAGACATTGCCGGCAAAATTACAGCGTTCCGGTAGGAAGGGAAGAATCTGTGAGATGCAGAGAGCCGTGTGCCCTCACCGTGAGAACAGACGCAAGCAAGCAGCAGCCGCACTTTGCAAATTAAGCGTTGATGATGGGGCCCACGAGGAGAGCCCATGGAGGACGTATGGGGAGCGGAGGTCCGTGCAGCGTGAGTGCTCACTTCCCGCCCGTGCCACAGCTGGCAGGCTTTTGTGGCAAGGGACGCGTGCCACAGGCTGGCAGGCTTTTGTTCCGCCATGTGTGTCGTTGGTCGATACGTCCGCGTCGCGGTCGTAAGCACACAGTCCGCGGGCAGTGACTGTCGCGGGCAAGGGAAGCACAGAGGACAGTCACATTCCGCGGCCCCACGATCGCGATCTCGACTTCCAGAACTCCTGCTGACGACGGCGCCTCGCCGCTGCGACGTCGGCCGCCGCTAACACCGAGTCGGCTGACGCGTCCGAAGCCGCCGACGCGCTGCCTGCCGCCGCCTTTCGCCGACAGCGAAGAGGCAGGCCAGCCGCATGGCCTGCGACATTTGGTTCCACGATTCGGCGGCATCCGCCATCCATCACGCACGTCAAGCCCGCGTGGGTTAAAAAACGATGCGCGAAGGTGGGAATGGCGATCTCCCGATCGAGGGGCGCCGCCGACGCGTGGGGCGGCGAGACATGGCATGAGGCCCGCGGAGGTTGACTCAGCAGCAGGCCCATATGCTGAGCCGACGGCGGCGCCACGGCCCGTTCCGTCGTGGCCCTGTGCCCACCCATATCTCGGGCCACGCCCGTTAGGACCGCGTCGCATACCGCGGAGGTGGCCACGTCGTCCCTCAACAGCAAGCGCTCGTACACCGACCACGGACCCTCGCAATAGGCGGCGGCCCCCTTCACGGGGATGATAGGGCCACGGGAGACGAGCGTCGATGGAGGACGTATGGGGAGCGGAGGTCCGTCGCGTGGGTGCTCACTTCCCGCTCGGCTGTTGTGGTCGCGAACAACAGTCAATCCGCCGCCGTGCGACACGCGTTGCATCCACGCTCGTGAGATGGTGTCGCTCGCCCCTTCGTAGGCCACGGCGCTGTCTTCGTACAAGCGAGCCAGCAGCAGCTGCTTCGCGGCACGTCGCTCGCGTTCGCGCCATTGCCGCCGCGCCTGTTCTCGATCCGACTGGGTCAAAGGGAGGAACGGCAGAAAAGACGAAAGCGGAGGCGGCGGCGGCGAGTTGCCGGTCGTCGTTGGTGCAGCAGCCGCGCGTCGTCGACGCACCGCGACTGGCGTGGTGTGGGTGCGAGACGAATCATCCGTGTCGTTTTCGCGAGACGGTGGGTGTCGACCGTCGTCGGGGCCCACCGGCATCGCGGTCGCGCAACTGGAGGAGTCGTCCCGACCGTTCTGCATCGACGCCCACTCTTCGTTGAGCAACGCAGCCGAAAAGCGGGGCAACACGTCCCGGAGAAACATTCGGCGGCTTTCCGCAGTTGCACGCAACAACGTCGCCAGCTCGGCGGACACAACCCCTTCGTCCCTCTGCGACTTACGGCCATGTCCGTCGTCATCGTCGTTGTGGTTGTTTTGCCCCTCGTTGAACCGAGACGTTTCGTGTCTCTCTGAGAACAAAAGAGACTTTGCCGGCGCCTGCGCCGGTTCCATTTTTTCCACACCTTCCTCGTCCACATCTGACCACCCCTTCAGCCCTGCATCGGAATCCTCCTGCTCCTCGTCACTGCGTCCACGTTTCGCCCCCGCGGAACGATGCCTAACGGTAGCTGAGGACACATGCATCGCCGAAACGGCCTCTTCGTCCCTCCGCCAGACTTCGGCGTCGGCGGAAGACGACGAACGTCCCGTTGTCGACGATGCCAGATGGGCGATACTGAGCCGTTCCCGGAGCAGGATACTGTCGTCAAAAGTAACCTTGCGGTGATGCCGACGGCGAGGAGGATGCGGATGCTGCTGCTGCTCGGCCATCTCCGTATCGGAGGTTGTGTGAACGAGGCCGTCGCCGCACGAGGCGTTATCATCCCGTTGTGGGCCATGGTTGGTTCCAGAAGGAGAAAGGAAGGGAGCCAGGAGAGAGGGGAGCGGTACGGAGGGGCGCAGCGAAGGGGACGCAATGAGCGCAGCACGGTGGTGACGATGGTGGGCTCGTGGCGGGGGGCACGGCCGCTGCGACACGGACAGCAGCGGATTGTTGTCGTCATCGGGACAGTCAGCGGTGTTCGCCTCATCCATTCCATTGGTCAAGGAATGGAGGAGGGCGTGGTCGTCCGTCTGGGAGCCGACGCCCCAGCATCCAATGCTGTCGTCCTCGGCAGTGCGCCACGGAGACGATACATTTCCACGGTCGCCGTCGTCGTCACCTCCGCCGCCGCCGTCGTACACTGCCTCATAGCCGCTTGAGAAGTGGAGCCGACTCGCCGACGCGGCGTCCCAATCCGATGCCGCGTCAACCAAGCGAGGTGGTCCTTCGGCGCTTGCGTCGGCAGGCACCGTGACAAAGGCTTGCGGACGAGATAATGGCGCCCATCCCCCGGCCCGCGCGTCGCCTGTTTGAGCCAGCTGCCGCGGTATAGTGGCGATGGCGTCGGCCGCGCTCGAAAGCCACGCGTCGCTCACCCGGCAGGTCGAGGAGCGCCACGGGACGTCGTCGCGGCCACCACTGGCTCTAATGGACGACACATCGTGGAGCGACTCGTGACCACCGGCGATGGCCGACGGCGCAACAACGGGGTCGGCTATTTCATCCTCGACCGGCGACATCGACGAGCGCCTGTCGCACATCTCTTCCTCTCTCGCGACGACGGATCCTCCCTGAGAGGGGATCGACGTCGAAGGCGACGACGCTCGAGAGGAAACCACGGACGGCGGTCGAACGCACGGCGTGGGCATCGGCCTTCTCGGGACGATGGGCAGCATCACGGTGGCTCGTTGAGAGCACAACCCCATGACATTGGCCGTCGAGGAGGAGGAGGAGGTCGTGCTGCCACTGCTCACGGACACGACGTCACGGCGGGGGTGCGGCCAGGAAGCCGCCGTGCCGTTCATGCGCGTTGGACCACCCTCGCGAGACGTCGACGATTCCTCTGAGGACGAGCACGACGATGACGACAGGGGGTGTTGTTCGCGCGAGGCGACGAGGTGCATCACGATCATCGCCTACCGCGCCAGCGGCGTGAGGAGCCAGAGTGGTGGGCGCTCCGTCGACGAGCGGCGGCGGCGGCCGTACCTGTCTCTGCAATGCATTCGGGCCGTCTGCGGAGCTCCGGCCGTCGGCGTCAGGCGGCTGCTCTCCCTCTGGAGCCATGTCGGCGCCATGCGGCTGCTCTCCCTCTGGAGCCATGTCGGCGTCAGATGGCTGCTCTCCCTCTGGAGCCAATGCCACAGTTGCCTGGAAAACGGGCGGCGTTGGGTCGGTGCGCAACGCTCGCGCGACAACCTCTCCTCCTGTGTCACCGTCGTCCTCTTCACCACCTCCATCGTGGTCCTGTTTGGTCATGGTGGTGCCGCGGATGCGCAGCATCGAACGCAACGTGGCGCGGTCGTGCCGGCGCAAGGACCGCCGCGATAAACGCCTTGACGACGCGGATGACTCGCCGTTGGTGTTGGTGGCGTTGGTGGCGGCACCCTGCTGCGAGGCGGCGAGACGCGCGTGAGCGGACCCCTCGACGGCGGGTCCGGTGGCCGTTGTGGTGGTCCCCGCTTCCCAGGATGCAGCCGTCGGTGTGAGGGTGGCGGTTTGGATCGGGGTGCTGATACGCGCGAACGCGGCAGCGGGGGCACCGGCAGGGGCATTGCCCGCGGCCTCAGCGGTTGCCGCCGCCGGTGCGGGGTCCGCAGCAAAAGGAGGCGGCGGGAAGGCATCCGCCGCACTACTCATCGCCGCGGACAATGGGGCGGCTGCGTCATCGTCCGGGGTCGACCGTTGAAGGTAGTCGTGACCGTCCGACAGTTCTTGTCGTCTTCCTACTCCGCCTGATGGCGGCGGCGTGGGAAACAGATCACTGGCGGATCCACAAAAGCCACCACCACCGAGGCCGACGAGGACAACGGAAGTGGCGGCGGGCTCCACCCGCCGTGGAGCGCGAGGGTCTGCTGGCTCTGCGTCCTTCTCGTCATTCATGGCCATGCTCGTCGTCGTCGTCGGTGGTGGCGACGTCGCGGCTCGTCCCCCCTCCCGTCCCTCCTCGCTTCTTGGGTCACGACCGTTTTCCGCGTTTTTATTCACGACATCCACGAGTGAAGGAGGCCGACGAGCCGTCCGTGAGGAGTCAGGAATAAGTACTAGGAGGTCGTTGCGGGGGGGATCGACGACGGCGGCGGCCACATCACGATCGTGGTGATTTACGAATGTCTCGCATCGGATGACGAGTCGAGGCGGCGAAGGAAGCAGGTGAGCAGGCAGTCGCTGTTCCTGCACCAGCGACTCCACCACCTCCTCGAATTCACCCTCGGGATGGCGCTGCGACGAGGCGGCAGGACGACGTGGACCCCGTCGTCGTGCCGCGTGGCCGCCAGGAGGGAGATAGGAGGTGGATTGTGATAGCCCGGAAGCCGCAACATCGTAGTGTTCTCTGACGCGCTGGAGAGCACCGTTGGCGGCGCGCTCCAGGATAGGAAGCAACCGCTGGCGCACGTCTGCGAGCACCTGATCACAGTCCCGACGGTACGCCGCCGTAAACTCGGCCCAGGCCGTTGTCTCCACCTCCTTCGAGGCACCACCCCGCGAGGGGGCGGCCACCATGGGCAGCCCATCGCGACGGGTATCTTCGTCGTCGTCGCGCGACGCTGCTGGATCCGAGGCGCCAGGAGGATCAGGCGGTGTCGACGCCGCGGACAGCCATCGACGAAGGTCGCTTTCCATCTGCCATTCCTCCTCCGTTGCGAGGGGGTCATCGCCGCCATCGTCCGCGTCGCCGATCGCCACCCCCCGGGATGGGGCTCCCCGGCGGCTTTGGGGATCCTCGCCGCCGCATCGATCATCCCTCGAGGACGGTCCTTCGTGGTGATGAACAAGCGGAGGACGAGGCGTTCGCATGAACCGCTCGGCGTCGTCAGTGTGGCGTCCGCTCGCCACAAGCAGTGACTGCCACGTGTTGCATGATGGACGTGGCGTGGGCACGACGACGAATGGTGCAGCGCTGCCCCCTTCAAGCAGCATCAGTGGCTTGGATGGCTCCATCACCCGCTTCGCCTCCGCCGCCGTGGCCGCGGGCACGCCGCCGCTGCTGCTTGCCGCCCCACCTTTGTCACGCTGTCGGCCGCGTCGAGTTGTCACGGCGGCTGTGTGTTTCGCGAGATCATCCGATGGGGCCAACGCACCGCCAAAATCGCCGGCGGCACCGCCAAAGCCCAGTTGCAATCGAAGCCGTCTGGCCGCTTGCAGCAGCACTTTGCGGTGCCCATGAGGCCGAACGCCGACCACGTCGAGGTCATCGGCATCCAGTTGGGCAAACGCGGCCAGGGTATCGAAGCCGTGGTGCAAAAGGGGCACCGTGTATCCTTGCAGGCCCACGCTCGTGAGGACGGAAACGACGGCCGTCGTCGTCGCCGAGGTAACCTCAGCGGAGGAAGATATGAGCGGCGCGTGAAGGAGTGGTGGTGGTGCTCCCCTCCGCCTCCTACCGCCGGTGTGGCTATCCACGACCGCCACGGGGGGTGCGGGTGGTGCCCCTAACACGATCGTGGGTCGCGCCGCGTCGCAGGAATCCAGGAGGAGGAGCGGGGAAGAAGAAGGGGGTACATCCGGCCGCCCCCTCCGGCTGGCAACCCCACCGCCCATGGACGGCGGCCGATTGGGTGTGGGAACAACAAGAGGAGGAGGAGATGGAAGGCGGCAGACGGCGGCGGCTGACGACGTCGCGACATGGCCGGCCTCCTCCTCGCCACCAGCGCATGCATTATCGCGCCCGCGTTTGGCGCCACCGCAGAGGGTAGCGGCCGCGGTTCTTGCCGCTAGCTCCTCCTGCTGATGACCGTCGCCGCCATCCGCGTCGTTGATCGGGGCGGCGGGGGGCGCCGATCCTTTGCCGCCCCGTTGCCGCCGTTGTTGGCGTTGGGCCGCTACGGCGCCGAGGTCCAACGCGAGTGATCCGAGATGCTGTGACAGCCGCCGCGGTGGCATGTGTCCAGAAGAAGAGAGGCTGACGGTGGGGGCGGAGCTAAGGGCTACCAATGTGAATGCTGTTCATTTTTGACGTGCAAATCACGTCGTGTGATTTTTTGGTTGGGCCGCTGGGGAGGAAACGGGGGATAATGGTTGGCAAATACTGATGAAGAGGTGGTCTCTTCCCCGCGCTTTGGCGTGGCGCGGAAAAAAATGAGTATGAAACAGAGTCTAGGCCCCTTGTACTATTGACTGGGGGCACACGCCAACGGGGCGCCAACAGGGGAAAAGCAAGCGCTGATGGATGCTGCTAGGCCGACGGTGGCGGATTTTGATTGAGCCACTCATCCAGTTCCTTCATCTCGGCGATGGCGTCGGCGATCTTCGCCAACTCTTCTTGTTCCGCAACATTTCTTGTTTGCATAGCCAACTGAGCCGCGCGACTCGTGCCCGGCAGGTGCGCGGCAACGGGGGGCACCCCGCTTGCTCCTTCTTGCGAAGGCCGCAACTCCGTGAGGTACTGCTTATGCTCGTCGATGACGGCTCTCAATTCATGGAATCGGGCGAGCTTGATGGTGTACGGGTGATTTCTCCTTCGCGCCGCGGCGGCGATGGAGGCGCCTGTTGAGGCCGCGGCGGGCGGCGGGAGAACATAGCCGAATTCACAGATTTGTTGCAGCTTCGTCTTGTCTTGATCCGTGATCAGTTTGCGCTTCGGCATGGGCGCCTGCGCGGTGGCGTCTCCTTCCGCGTCGACTGAAATTTGTTCTTTGATCGTCGCGAGCGGCTTGCGGCCCGGTTTCGCGGGAAGCGAGGGCGGCGCCGCCGAGCTGGACCGGCCACCGTTCGGCCTCGGGACGTTGACAAACGCCCTCGATTTTGGAACCACGGCCGGCTTCACTGCGAGACGCTCTTCCTCCAACTTCAGTTTGCGCATTTCTTGCAATCGCGCGAGCAGAACGGGATCCAACGTCGAGTCCATGTTCCGCCGATGGTACAGGTTGAAGATGGCCGCCCCGGCTTTCGTTCCCCTTCCGAAGGGCACGTAGGCGTCGCGATTTGGACCACAGCTACTCACCGTGGAGTTACCAGGGATCATCCAGTAGCGGATCACACGCCCAAAGATAGAAATCAAAAAAAGAGTTCCTTCGTTGACAATGCCTAGTCACGTGAAGCCCCCCACCCATCAAAAAAACACCAAAGTCGGCCTTTTTATTTCTTTCGGAACGGGGAAAGGGACGACAGGGTCGGCTGCCAGGAACGCCTTTTTCGGCTTTGTGTGTGTGGACCACTGCCACGACGGTACACATAATTGCGGTGCCCCAAATGGAGATGTTCTGGGGACTAAGAAAATGAAAGCGAAGTGTGAAGGGGTCTTTTTTAACAAATCAGAACGATAGGACTCAAACAGGAGGCGTCGGGGGCGGTCGATGCCGTGGATGAACGCCGACGAACAACGGCGCCACGCGCTCCACGACCAATGGGTACGCGAGGGCGACGCTGGCCTGCTGAAACGCGGTCGCCGTCGTGGTGAAATCACGGCTGTCGGGCTCTAGGGGATTGACCGCTGGAGGTCGCAACGGCGGCTTGCGAATGCGGCGGGCCGACCCATCCGCCGCAGGCATCACGCCAGGGAACTGCTCCTGGTAGCTCGTGGTCATCGGGCGTCTCCGCCCTTTCTGTCCCATAGACGACGCCGCCCGCGTTCCCGACCCCGAAGGCGCCGCCGCGATGGGGGGGGCCGTGCTGGCCCACAGGTCGTCACTGCCATCCGTAATACCGGCGAGCTCCGCTTTAGGAACGATCGGCTTCGGGGGCACAAACCTCGAAGCCCTGGCCGCGGCCACTGGCGTCTGCATGGATTCATGCGCCATGGACGTCATGCTCAGAGGATCCTGCGCCGCCGCCGCCGCGTCGTCTTCGAGGCCGTACAGATACGGCGCCGGACGCGTCGGTCGCGCGCGCCGACGTTCGCTACCCGCGGGATGCTGGACGGCGGGGTTGGAAGCTGCGAAAAGGACGCTATTCGTCGTTTCTGCGCTAAAAGGACAGGTGGCGATGCGGCGGGGATGCGGCTTGAAGGCGATCGCCATTTGCGAGGGCGTGAGTAACTCCCACGCCGGTCGATACAATTGATGGGCGGCGGCATCCGGTGACGGAGGCTGGGCAGACGCGCTGCGGTTCTTCATCCGAAGTTTCGCTTCGGATTGTGTGAACGTCGCTGGAGACGGAGGGACATCGTCGCCCTCCGACTCGACGGCGGTGCCGGTTGCGGGGCGTTTGGCAGATGCCATCACAAGAGACGACGAACCCACCGCCGCGGTGGTGTCGTCTCCGCGAAGGTCCGCCGTCGGATGACTTCGCTGCCTGCTGCCAGAGTGAAAAAAGCACTGAGCGGTGGTGGCATAGTGACTCGGTGGCGCGTGCGTCAGTTGAAACGCGTCTAGCACTGTTTGCCTGACGATCCGCCCTGCGAGAGGCGGCTTCGGCTGAGAGCGGACGGGAAACTGAGCGGCGTAGCTGGTCGCAGCGCCGGGCCCTGAACCCAGGTCGTCACGCTCGGGCTCCCCCGCATATGGCTTGGCTAAGATGGGGCTGATGTGCGGATGATGCTGACGATGCGATGATCCCGGCGGAGGCTCTGAATGGTGACCGAATAACACCGCCGCGGTCGACGGTCGCGGTGCTTGCATCTACTAACGAGGGGAGTGGAGATGAGGGGAGAGAGAGATGAACCAGAAACAAGGGCGAAGAAAAAAAAAACACTCCTTGTGGGTCTCCTACTATAGCCAGCAATGAGGACGTCCCCATCAGCCAACAGCGTTCACGATCCCTCCAGTTTCGGCTCGCGCTTTCCATAGACCGCAGGAGGTGGCCTCGAATGTGTCAACAGTTGAGAGAGAGAGGGGGGAGTCACGAGGACGTGTGATCGCCACGAAGAATTACACGGGGGGTACCTCATGCTCCCTGCCTTTCCATCACACACTCTTGGGCAGAAACTGTGCTCGACGGTGCGCACCGTGCGCGTGAACCGGGCGACAGATGTGACACGCGAAAACGATGTTCAGACGAAAAGGCTCAAGGTCAGTCGGAGTCGTAGAGCGTCTTTTTGTCCGCCGGGTTCACTTTCGGCGTCGGGATGGGGGATGGGCTATCTGGCGTGTCAAACCACTCCGGCTTGTAGCCGTCTGCTTGCATCTTGGCCTTGATCGCGGCCGCCGGAACGCCGGCCTGTTGCATGCTAAAGTAGCCCCGTAACTTGGGGTGGGTACGGATCGTGAACGAAGCGAAGTTCCCAGTCGGCGGAGGGGGCCCAGGGGGCAACGGTGGCGGGGCTAGCAGCATCGGTAAGGGCGGCGGGCCGCCAATGGACAAGGGCATGGGTGGAGGCACCATCGCGCTGCCCGCGGCGAAATTCATCCCACCGGCGGAGGGCATCGCGCCGGGGGGTAGCGGAGGGCCAGATCTGGCCGCTCCCGGTGGAGGCGGTGGCGCGGCTCGGCCTTGCTGACCGGGCATGTGGGGAATTTGAGGCCCACCAAATCCCGGAGGCTTCGGCGGCATCGACGGCGGACTCCCTCCCGCAGATGCCATGTTTCGCGTGGCAGCGGGCGCAGCGGCGGCACCTGCAACAGCCGCCTTCTCGGCCGCAGTCGGCTTTGGCTTCGCGGGCGCCGCCGGCGTCGTCTGCTGGTGTCCGTCTTCCTTGACCGTGCTGTCCAGCTTGTATTCCAGCAGCTTGATCTGGCACTCGACCTGGTACATTTGCCGCGCGACGGTGGAAAGCCGTTGATCGCAGAAGGCGGCGAATCGGTTGGTCAGCTGGGCCGTGGAGACGATGTATTTGTTAATGAGTTCAATGACGGGCTGTAAGTCCCGCGGCGGGGCTCCGGGAATTCCGTAGGCCGCCGACGGCCCCATCGTGATCATGGTGGGAGACGACGACGCGGCGATCAAAAGGGAAAAAAAGGAGAGAGGGGCCCTCTCTGGCGGCAGCAGCGGGAAAACCGGTTCGGTTTGGGATTGCTTTGCCGCTGCTGACAAAATTGAGGTGGCCCGTGTCGTCGCTAGACACCACTGGACGGGGAAGGGGTACCAACTGGAACGAACAAGCCTGATGAATGTCGCTGCATTGGGGGGATGGTGATGGATTGGGACGATATTATTCCACTTCTAGGGAAACGACGGAGACGACTATCCCTTTCCTCGTCCCGTGACGGGAAGTTGTGTGCCACAGGAGAGGGGGCGAGGAGGGGCGGACACGACAGGAGCGCGCACACAGATTGGAGCACCCCATGTGTAATCAAGAGCGGTTCAGAGTATCCCAGTCATAGCTCCCAGTTCTTTAGGAAGACGGCGTGGCATTGGCCGACAGTGGCAGACAGGGAATAGTGTTCACATCACAGCAGCGGCCCGTACGGGCGTCAGAGGAGCGGGGCGGCGGTTGCGCGGCCGGGGACACCAGCGAGATCACACTCTATGCGTTGCGCTCTCGATGGTGTTCGATGCGATCCGACGGTGCGTTCTCCGACCCGCCAACCTCGTCCAGCTCCCCAGTTGCTGGTCGAGCACAACCACGTGTGCAAGTGCTACAACTTTTACCGCTACTGTGTTGTCCGCGCATGTCGCATTCCAACTATTGACCGGAGGCGTCGCTTTCGGTGCCGGTGGGTGGGACGCGCTCCAGTGTGAGCGTTCCGGGAGTGCTCTTCGCGGTTCGCCGTGGCCACCCGGTGGCTTTTCCCGTCCATCCAGTGCAC
>ERZ1292630.4648-Hain-H41-02um-R3-4648-length-11552-cov-5_pt1 | contig 11552 bp, 10 predicted proteins | sample MGYA00564408_ERZ1292630 | MGnify/ENA primary metagenome ERZ1292630 (study PRJEB36523, sample SAMEA6512641) | groundwater metagenome | collected 2019-01-08 | study: AquaDiva: Metagenomics assemblies of 32 groundwater samples | reverse complement strand
CAATAAAACATTCACAAACGCATCCGCATCCTGCAGATAATCTTGGTCAGAATAAACTTCGTCCTTCCTGCGCTTGGCTTCCTCTTGCAACTCTGATGTGGTTGATCCGACTCGGGCGATCCATTTGTCTCGTTCGTCCTCGGCTTGTTGAATTAGACGAAGAATTGAAGTGATGTTGTATTCTTGATCCGACTGTTTTCGAGTTGTGTGTGCCTTCTGTTTCGTCTGGCAGGCTGTTAAGGCGAATACGCATAACAGGAACAAGCAAATCAGCAAAAATCTCATGCCGTCTTTTAACCAAATTGGATTCCCTGCGCGAGCGGGAGTTCCGTGCCGTAGTTGATCGTCGCGGTCTGGCGGCGCATGTACGCCTTCCAGCAATCACTGCCGCTTTCGCGACCGCCGCCGGATGAATTGTTTGGTGGCTATTATACCTGCAGTGAGACATAGGACAAAAGCCGATGGTTCGGGAATCTGCTGAAGTATAATGTTGTCCAGAAAACCAGTGTAGGTCGTCCCAATAACTGACCCCGACTTCCAGAACGAGATTTGCACTAGGAGTTCTCCTCCTCCATTCCAAGTTTGCGGAAGTTGAAAACCTATCTGGTAACTACCCCACGCTGATTCTGTGAGCGCAGGCCACTGAATCTGATTTGGCGCAGCGCTAACACCAGCCCCATTCGTATTGAAGCCAGCAAGAGAGGCTTCCACTCGGTCAAAACCGGTAGCCCCTGTGCGGGCGTCGAAAGTAAGTGAAAATGCCAATCCCTCGGCAGGCGTCGCAGAAAGGTTTTGTGAGACGTACTGCCGGAGCAGTGGACCAACAGGATTAGCTGTTACGACGCCAAACCACTGCCCATGACTTGCGAACATTGCGTTGTTGTTCACCGCACTCAGTCCTAGCCAAGGAGCTGTCGCGCCAGTTTCAAAATCCCCGTTGCGGGTCACAGAATCAATTAGGGTGTTTGCTGCTTGAGTATTCGAAATTCCCGCAATGAATGCTGCTGCGATTATCGCCTTTAGCTGATTCGGCCTATAGATGTTTTTCATGCTTTGTTCATTGTGCTTGAAACATGGAATACAATTCATATAACGCGTCGTAGTGGTGCTGCGCGTCAAAGGGAATTCATCTTTCTGCTGATGCACTGAGTATTCTCAATGCCGATGAGAAGCCAAGTAGATTTGATGGAGGCCTAATGGCTTACCCAAACTTGATTCCCTGCGCGAGCGGAAGTTCCGTGCCGTAGTTGATCGTCGCGGTCTGGCGGCGCATGTAAACCTTCCATGAATCGCTGCCGCTCTCGCGCCCGCCACCGGTTTCCTTTTCGCCACCGAACGCGCCGCCGATCTCCGCGCCGCTCGTGCCGATGTTCACATTGGTGATGCCGCAATCGCTGCCGCACGCTGAGACGAACAGTTCCGCCTCGCGCATATCATTCGTAAAGATGGCGGAACTTAAGCCCTGCGGGACTTCGTTGTTGTAGGCGATGGCATCCGCGAACTCGCGGTAGCTGACGACGTAAAGAATCGGCGCGAAGGTTTCCGTGTAAACAATCTTCATGTCGTGCTTGGCCGCAACGAGGCACGGTTTCACGTAGCAGCCGCCGGAAAATCTCGGGCCAACGAGAGGCTCGCCGCCGTAAAGAATCTTGCCGCCCTCTGCCTTCACGCGAGTCAGCGCGGCCTGCATCTCGGCGACGGCATCTTGATTGATGAGCGGACCGCAAAGTGTTTCGGCCTCGGCGGGGTCGCCGATGGAAATCTGTTCATAAGCGGCGACCAGACGTTTGACGAGCGTGTCGCGGATGGATTCGTGAACGATGATGCGGCGCGTGCTGGTGCAGCGCTGGCCCGCCGTGCCGACCGCACCGAATAAAATCGCGCGCGTGGCGAGATCAAGATTCGCGCTGGGCGCAACGACGATGGCGTTGTTGCCGCCGAGTTCGAGAATGGTTTTGCCGAAGCGGCGTCCAACGGATTCCGCGACGCGCACGCCCATCTTGGACGAGCCAGTGGCGGAGATCAGCGGCACACGTGGATCATCGAGCAGTCGTTGGCCGACGGTTGCGCCGTCACCGATGATGAGACTGAAGATGGCGGGATCAACATTGTTCGCGCGACAAACCTTCTCCGCGATTTTGATCGTGGCGATGGCGGTGAGCGGCGTAAGGCTGGAGGGTTTCCAAACGGTCGAGTCACCACAGACCGCAGCGAGCGCGCAGTTCCACGCCCAGACGGCGACGGGGAAGTTGAATGCGGTGATCACTCCGACGACGCCAAGCGGCAGCCATTGTTCCATCATGCGATGATTGGGGCGTTCGCTCGTGATGGTGAGTCCGTAAAGCTGGCGAGAGAGACCGGTCGCGAAATCGCAGATATCAATCATCTCCTGAACTTCGCCCTGACCTTCGGCGATGATCTTGCCGGCTTCGAGCGTGACCAGCATGCCCAAATCTTTCTTCGCGTCGCGGAGGGCGTTGCCGAGTTGGCGGATGATTTCGCCGCGTTGCGGGGCCGGGATGGTCTGCCACTTTTTGAACGCCGCTGCCGAACGTTCGAGCGCGCGTTCGTATTCGGCGACCGTGGCCGTGCGAACTTCGCCGATGAGTTTGCCATCGTTCGGGGAAAAACTTTGGAGCACTTTGCCCGAGCCAGACCACTCGCCGTCGAAGACGCCGGGATTGCTGGCTTCCAAGCCGAGGGCTTTGAGAGTTGCGGTGAGGGAACTGTTGCTTGCGCTGACCTTCGCGGATTGCTTCGCCATACGATTCAATTTGAGGGAATCACTTGTTCAACTTGCTGCATTCGTCGCTCATGATCTTGAGCGATTGTTCGATGATGTTGTCTTTGACGTCAAGCACCGGGCGCAGGCGGATGGAGCGTTCGCCGGACCGGATGACGAGGAGATCGAGTTCATAACAGCCGCGCCAGAACGCATCGCGCGTGGCCGCGTCGGGCAGATCAAACGCCAGCATCAAGCCGCGTCCGCGCGGAGCAGTGACGAGCGGATTCTTTCGGGCGAGTTCATGCAGACTGGCGAGGAACGCGTCGCCTTTGACGCGGGCATTCTCGACGAGTTTTTCCTGCTCGTAGATGCGGAGGTAATGCGTCGAGCGGACGTAATCGGTGAAGTTGCCGCCCCACGTGGAGCTGATACGGCTCGGCAGACGGAAGCAATTGTCCTTCACCTCATCCAATCGCGGCCCGGCCATCACGCCACAGACTTGCGACTTCTTGCCGAACGAAAGCAGGTCGGGCAGCACGCCGTAGTGCTCGCACGCCCAGCGTTTGCCAGTGATGCCCATGCCGGATTGGACTTCGTCGAAGATGAGCAGCACGTCGTTCTCGTCGGCGAGGCGGCGGAGCAGTTGCATGAACTCTGGGCGGAAATGGTTGTCGCCACCTTCACCTTGGATCGGCTCGATGATGATGGCGGCGATGTCCACGGCCTTTTGCGCGAGCACGGCGCGGATTTCCTGCTCGGCAATCTTCTCCTTCGCCATGACATCGGCGAGGCGTTCCTTTTCGGGGAGCGCAAAATTGATCATCGGTGTGCTGATGCGTGGCCACGGGAACTTGGCGAAATACGCGACCTTCTTCGGATCGGTGTTCGTCAGGCTCATCGTGTAGCCTGAGCGACCGTGGAACGCGTGCTTGAAATGGATGATCTCCGTGCCGCGTTCGCCGTGACCGGCGGCGAGGTTCTTGCGCACCTTCCAATCCATCGCGGTCTTGAGGGCGTTCTCGACGGCGAGCGCGCCGCCTTCGATGAAAAAGTAGCGCGGCATCTCGGGCAGGGCGATGACGCGGGCGAAGGTCTCGACGAACGTCGCGTACTGCGGTGTGTAAACATCGGCGTTGGCGACCTTCACCTTCGCGGCACGCAACAGATCGGCTTGCACATCGGGGCGACTGAAATTCGGATGATTGTAACCGATGGGCTGGGACGCGTAGAAACCGTAGAGATCAATGAACTCCCGACCGCTTGCCGCGTCCACGAAGCGCGAGCCGTGACTTTTCTCCGCGTCGAAGATCAGCTTGAAGCCGTCCACGAGGATGTGTTCTTCCAGCGTCGTAAGCACATCGCGCGGGGCGACACCTGGCTTCGTGGTCGAGGCCGGGCGGGTTTCAATTGGTTTGGGTTCAGTGATGATCATAGCTCCGTTTGCGATCCGTGGAGCGACGATAGACTCGCGATTTTTTCCCTTCAAGGGAAATGGCGGTGGGAACACGTCTTAGAACCGCAAATTATTGGGGACATGAGTTGTCACCCGGGCGGGGTGGACTTCATTTGCGCCGGTACACCTTGTGCATCGCGGCCTGATCCACCGGCTTGATGAGCATCTCATCAATGTTCACATGCGGCGGGCGGCTCGCGACCCACAGCAGAATTTCGGCGACGTCATCGGCGACGAGTGGTTGAGTACCCTCGTAAAGTTTTTTCACCCGTGCTTCATCGCCTTTGAAGCGCACGGAGGCGAATTCGGTCCGGGCCAGACCAGGATCAATCGAACTCACGCGGATGCCTGTGCCGTTAAGTTCCAGTCGGAGACAACGCGTGATCTGCAACTCACCCGCCTTCGCCGCGCAATAAGCCGAGCCGCCTTCATAAGCCACATGCGCCGCGTACGAACCAATGTTGAGAATGCTCGCGCCGGTGTGATGCGGAATCAGCGGCAGCGTGGCGCGGATCATCCGCAATACGCCGAGCGTGTTCGCTTGCAGCATCGTTTCCCAATCCTCGTCCTTACCTGCGGCCACGGTATCGAGACCTTGCGCGCCGCCGGCGTTGTTGATCAAGACGTGCAAGCCGGTGTCGCCAATCTGTTGGCGCGCCCAAGCGACGAAAGCCTCAACGCTCGCGGTTTTGGTGACATCCAAGTCGTGGAAGAGCGCCGCACTCGCTCCGGCGGCCTGAGCTTCCGCAGCAACTTTTTCCAAGCGATCCAGCCGACGGGCGCCGAGTAGAACTTTTGCCCCGGCAGCGCCGAACGCTTTGGCGGTCGCCGCACCGAATCCGCTGGAAGCGCCGGTGATGAGAACCCACTTGTCTTTCAATCGCGATAACATGCGCAAAGAAGTAACCGAGTCGCGCAAACTCGGGGAGAATAATTTGCAACTGCGATGCAGGGATGGAGCAATCAATCGCCAAGCCAGCGGCGGGCGACGAGTTCGCCCAGGTCAGCGAGGAAGCTGTCGGCGACGGTTTCGTAATCGTATTTGTCGTCGTTGAGAATGCCGTCAGAGTTCGTGTAGAGCACGGCGGTGACGAAGACGGCGCGTCCGTTCTTCGGATTGTGCACGTAGGAGTTTTCGATCGAGAAACCGTAGGCGCGTCCGGGCTTGCCGGTGACTTCGATGCGGCGGCTGAGTTGGGCTTTGGGGAACACGCGGCGGATGCCGGGCAGCAGAAATTTGCTGTTGATGTCCGGGTGGCGCTCGGCGGAATAGACGGGATTGTGCGATTCGCCCGGATACATGCTCATTGCGGCTAGCAACATTTCGCGATGAACTGGGGAAAGTTGCAAGGCTGGTGTGCCGAGATCAATGTCGGGGCGCGTCACCTTGATGAGCAGGTCTTGGAGGTCCACGAGCGAAATGCCGTTGCGCCGGGTGAAATCCATCGGCGCGTTGGTCAAAGTTTCCCCCTTCATATAGCCAGTGCCGATGAACAGATCTTTGGAAGAATTGGCAAGATTCAACGCGCTGCGCCGGGCGGGAACACGGATGGGTTCAGCCCCCGGCACGTGAAAGTTTACCGCCGCTGTCGCCAGCATGTCCGGGATGGTGCGCGCATCGGACAACCGATGATTCAGCACCGTGGACTTCAAGCCGAGCGCGTGCATACTGCGATTTAATCCCTCGTGCCCGACTAAATCGTAGAGGCGATTGTAGGCTTGATTGTCGGATACCAAACCAATCTTTCGGATCTCGTGGCCGACCGTGATGCCGCCGCCGGCGAGATTGCTGGGGTCGTTGGTCTGGGCGACGTCGCCCGGAAAGAGCGGGGCGATCTCCATGGGCGTCTCCAACAAATCACCGATGCGGTGTTGGGCTTGGAGTTGTTCGATGGTTTGCAACGCCACCACGGCCGCGCACAACTTGATGGAACTGGCCGGATAAAAATATTCGGCATCCACGCGATAGCCGGAGCGCTGCAACGCAACGCGCCCGCTTTGATTTGTCACCACCTCAGCGATCAATATCTGTACGCGGAACTTTTCGGGTGTGGTCAGTACTTGATGGATCTGTGGCGAGGCCTTGTGTAACAGCGGCGTGAGATCCCGGGTTTCTTGAAGCCGGGAAGTGGCGCAGCCGCAGGCCACCAAGAGCAGCGCGAGTCCTGTGAGATTAAGCCGAATCATGCCGCATCATGCTGCTGCCGCCAGATGCGGGGCAAGCTGCAGGCATGACATGAATGGGTGTTTCGCCGGGAGGCCGCAATCACAGCGGCACGGAGAAGCCGACAAGAAATCTCGGATGCTCTTGGGCTTCCATGCCGATGTGCATGATACCGCCCCCTTCGAGTTGTTTCGATAATTTCAGCACCATCAATTTGGCCTCGTCGTGGCGATTGAAGTGATACGCCGTGCCGAGATCGAGCGCGAAGCCGTTGGACAATGGCAGTGACACTGCCAGTTCAAATTGGTGATCGGCGAAATCGCTGTAGTGATAGCGCACATGCGCCAGCATCAAAAGCGTATCACCGCTCCAGAAACTGCGGCTCGCGAACGCGTACGGACTGGTTCGGAAAGGGCGAATCCCATACGTGAGGTGTTTGCTGCTGGCCAGCCGTTTCCACCACGACCGTTCGAGTGCCCGGTAGGACGGATCGAGCGGGGCCACGGATAATTCCTCGTAGGTGTCCACGGAATTAAAGAGCAGATCCACCAGGAAACCGCGTTTATCGTCGAGCCAGATCAGGAAGGGCAGGTCAAACACTGCGTCGCGGGCGCTGACAGCGATCGTTCGAGAAAAGGAATTCCGGGCGACCCGGGCCGTGTGTTCCCGAAAACCATCTGCACTGAGATCGCTCATCAGATACCAGTGCGTGGTGTTCAGGGGATGAAAACGATCAGTGAAGATTTTTTCGCCGCTCAGTTCAAACGAATATTCGAAGCGTTCCCAAACGGTGATCGGTTGTTCCCTCGGGATCTCCAGTTCGAAGCGGGGAACATCGTAATCAAGCTGCATCCGTTGCTCGCTCGCCTGCGCGCCGCTCCCGATCAACACGGCCAGACCGATACTTGCCTGAGTTACAAAATTCACAACGTACGACTTCGATGGCTGCGGACAAACAGATGACTCGGTGCTGCTGCGGTTACGACCGGAACCAAAACCCGGATGGGCAATCCTCCTCGGATTCAAACGATGTCATCCTGCTCCTTTGACGCCCGAAAAATAGCAGTCGCGATGCCGTCGAATTTTGGCGCAGATTCCACTGGGGAATCCCCGGTGGTGACCCGGTGATTGGTGCCGATTCGGTCTGGTGCGTTGAAGCGTGAAAATTATCCGATCACCGGCAACACGCTGCGCTGCGGAAGATTCGGTGGTGGTGAAAAAGCCTTTGCTTTTAGTGACGGTGTTGCTGCTGTCGCGTCAAGGCACGACAGCGATGGAAGCAGGTGAAATCAGTGTCCTGCGGTGTGCCACATTTCAAGTCACGAGCCGCCCGATGATCCGGTTGGGCACTTGAGCAGTCGTCGCACTTCAGTCTGGCAAAAATAGAAGGCCAAGCCGATGCCCGCGCCAAAGCCCAGTCCGTAGCAAAGTCCCCATAGTGTTTTGGATGATAGCGAGCGAGCAGACTGGCTCAGCACGAAGCCGGTCACATTCCCTTCCTTCAAAGACAGTGCGAAGTTGTGCGCCCATTCTCCTATGAAATAACCCGCCACATTCGCCAGCAGCAGCATGGCAAAGATTTTTAAGAACGCTCCCCGCGCTGCAAATCCGGTGGCCAGAATCCCGCCCATCACTCCGATGCCCGCCAATGCTCCAACGACGCCCCCCGCCATGCCGCGCAGCGCGAACCAACTGATGGTCCAGGCGGCGGCGTAACCTATGAACGCCAGACCGAAAATCTGATAAAACCGTCGTAACGAACCCGGGCCGATAATCAGACGATGCAGCAAAATTCCGCTCAGCCCGATAAACACGATGGCACACACCACATACAAACCCAATTCGCCTACATTCCGATAAAACCAGCGGCCCGCTAGCACCCATGGCGCGAATCCACCCAGACTGACGAGCGTGAAGCCAATCATGCCTCGCACCACAGATTCGCCGGGTGTCGGCAGGTGAACCGGCTGACTGGAAGTTTTGGTGCGCGCAACGATGTTTTGGGGATCAAGGCCGAACATGAGGATTAGAGGCGATCGAACCGGAAAAATTCAATGCCATCGTCATTTGTCGGGACGTTAAAAACGTTCCCCAAACCGATTGAAGCGTGCGCTGATGGCGTTTGTGTTTTCGGTTCTGGTGATGACCCGCCACGTGGCCTTTGGTGCCAATTCCAAAATGGTCTCTCTGATTTCACTGATCTTTTCCCCGCGCGCATCGAGCACATCCAGATAAATGGTAAGATTCAGGTGAAAGTTTTCAGAAATATTTTGGACATCGCCGGTGATGATCCTGACGGGATTGCCCCGCTCCGTGGCCAGCGCGAATCTGCCGACCCGCAGATCGTCGAACAATCTCGGTTTCTTGACCTCAGGCTGCGGTAACAGACCGGCTGGTGGGGAAGCGGTCGGTTGGAGAGAAGGAGTGCGGATTCGTTGCCAGACAAACATTACCGCCAGGCCCATCAGCAAAATCGTCAAGACCGCGATGGCGCCTGCCACCGTCCGTCGTTTAAGGCGCGTGGATTCTTCCTGTTGGAAACCAAGCGATGACAATTTTGGAATTTCGGTTCGCGCCGGGACATGCTTGGCCGGGGACGTCATTTGCAGGGATTGCTGCGCGGACAGAACCAGAGGTGAATCCGGCACCGGCACCTTTGCTTTGCACTGTGGACATTCCAAAATTGTTCCCGCTTGGTCGGGAACGTAATTGATGGGATTCCCGCAATTGGCGCACTCACACTTGAGCCCAAGGGGTTTTTCCATGACAAGATACCCGGGATTGCGAGGCTATTTGACGAGTGTCAATTCACTCATGCTCCGGATGGCATCCGCATCAATCACCACCGTCGGCACCACGCGTCCGACCAATATACCCGGAACAAGATAGAGATTCACGAAGGCATCGGCATTGGTGCGCACATTGACCATGACCTCCTTGGTCGCTTCAGTGGACACGGAGACTTTGTGCAAACCGGGGGCGACCTCGGTTTGGAAGAATGTCCCCGGAATGGAGCGGGCGACGTTTGTGCCATCCAGTTTGACGTAGGGGACCATGCCATCGCCGAAAAAGGCTTTGTTGCGATAAAACCAGATGCGACTCATCCCATCTGCCGGTGGCGCAAGGGTGGACCGATAGTCGGTAAACTTTGGCCCCGGGGTCGAGCAGCCGGTGAATAATGCAGTGATGGTTAGAACGACCCCAAGTGTTCGGATGATTCGCAGCATGGTTTCCCTTTCGTTTCGGAGAGGGTTCTACCTTGCCAGCATATTCTTGGCAACTCCAACTTGATGGTCGTTCTAAAAATCCTTCGGATGCTGGCGTGGGGTGACGAAGATCGAGAGGAACATCCCGGCCACGAATCCGCCGATGTGCGCCCAGTAGGCGATGCCCATGCCCGCCACCTTGCTGGCCTGTGATAGCGCGAGGACTTGTAGGCCGATCCAGATCAGCAAATAGCACCACGCGGGAATTCGGATGAAGCGGATGATGAAAAGCATCTTCACCCGCGCACTGGGATGCAGCAACAGATACGCACCGAGCACCCCGCTGATCGCACCGCTCGCACCGACCATCGGGATTCCGGATTTCACATTTAGCACCACGTGAGTTAGAGCGCCTGCCACGCCGCTCAGGAGGTAGAAGATCACAAATTTGATGCGCCCGATCTCGTCCTCCACGTTGTCGCCGAAGATCCAGAGAAACCACATATTGCCCAGCAGATGCGCAATCCCGCCGTGCATGAACATGGAGGTGAACAGATGCGTGACACCTTCGGTCGAGATGGGATGCAATTCCGTGGGGATCAATCCCGCCAGCGCCACGGATTTGGGCAACCCCACCTTGAGTTGCCACGCGAAGAACACTGCGAGGTTCGCCAGAATCAGCAGCACCGTCACGACCGGAAAGCGCTTGGTGGGATTCTCGTCGGAGATAGGCAACATGCGGGAGGGAGTTTAGTCCGCGCATTCGGGTTCGCGCAACCTTCGGTTGACGGAGCGCGACTCTGTGAGTCGCAGCAATGTGGACGCGAGAGTGCCGTCACGAATTTCCACGTCGTCTGGATGGGCGAAGTTACTGCGGGTCACAGACCCGCGCTCCGGTTTTGTAGCGGCGCTCTGTGAGCGCCGAACGGTGGCCGTCCGCAAGGACCGGCGGTCACAGACCGCCGCTACAGAACTATCCCGAATGTCGCGAAGCGTCTTGGAGTGCGGTGGCAGAGCGGGAGCGGCGACACCGCTTTCGGGCGGAGGATGACGTTGGGATTTCCATCCGGCTCGTGCGCGCGAAAGCGGCGTGGCGCTGCGCTTCCCGCCGCAGTCCAAGACACGCTGACGCGTTGTTCGCGGGCCTCGAACAGCGCGAAGCGTCCAGGAGTGCGCCAGCCCTCTGGCGCTTGGAAGGGTGCAACCGCCTTCAGGGTTGAGGAAATGTTTGGGGCGTTGACCCAGGGTAGCGCGGGCCGCGCAACCCTGGGCTGAAGGATGGAATCCCGTTGGGATTCAGGCTGTCGGCGACGTTAGGAAGCCACTGATTTCCTTTTGCTCCACGTCTCAAGCACGAACAGAGTAACCGTGTGTGCCGCGTGAATAGCCAAACGCGCATGTCTCGGTTCAATCTTGTAGCTCTTTTTTCCTGCACCGTGAGCTGAGCTGGCGTGCGTTCGAAGCGCGCCGATACCTTCAACCACTGCAATCATGCCCGTGAGAATTGTCTGAAGGTCTTGGTCCTCGATGTTGCTTGGGTCTAATCCCAAATGTTTTCGAACGATTGTCCAAACTGGTTTCAAATCTTGCTTAGCTGGTTTTTCCAAATCTTCTTCATCGATGTAAACTTTGCAGAGCGATTCAAGAATGTTACTTGCGGCAGAAACCGCCTCTCTTGGATTTGACTCCACGTTTGTTAAGGCGCGTTGAAACTCCGCTTCGATGGATGAAGAGTCTTTTTCTCGAATAAATTCTTCAAGAGTTCTTGAAGGAATTCCGAGTGCTCCAACAATCTTTCCGCCCTTCACATACTGGAGTTCGCTTTGTGCAAGTGTCTTTTGCAGCCGCTCTCGATCTTTGGTTTTGATTTCGAAGCGAAAATCGTTCGGCTCGATTAGCTCCTCCATGTAGGTCTCGATTATCCTACCAACGACATCAATCGGGTCTATGTCTTGGTTCTTGTTGGTGGTGCGCAACCATTCCAAGGCTTTTGCTTGTTTACTT
>ERZ1292630.4647-Hain-H41-02um-R3-4647-length-11552-cov-5_pt1 | contig 11552 bp, 11 predicted proteins | sample MGYA00564408_ERZ1292630 | MGnify/ENA primary metagenome ERZ1292630 (study PRJEB36523, sample SAMEA6512641) | groundwater metagenome | collected 2019-01-08 | study: AquaDiva: Metagenomics assemblies of 32 groundwater samples | reverse complement strand
TGTGCCGAATGCGCTGAGTGGAGTTTATATTTCCGTTGGAACAGATAAAAGTACGCATTCGTATGTAAATTTTTTCATAGAGGATGACTCGGGCAGACGAACAGGGAAACTCGCCGACGGGTCAGAAGTTGCAGATATACCTGGTACCCGGGGACATTATGGAACGGACTCGATGGATGATCTAGTGCGCAATCTCCCTGGTCCAGAAGCGGTGGAATTCCACACGTCTTCGTTTCCATCGGGCCGATTCAATCTGGTTCTTGTTCCATCGGCAACGACCCCATATTGGATGAACTTAAGTCTTGATTATGACAACAAAAGGCAAATTGACCTTGAATTCAACGGATTCGCAGTGGCTGGATCAAGCGTCACGTTTATTTTTGAACATCATCCAACAGCCGCAACTCCGCCACAAATTCTCAAAACAGTGACAACGACGTCAATCCGACAGAGCCTGTTCGGAGCGTTTTATGCCAAGCAGCTTAGCGATATGTCATTTTATTCTCGTCTCGACAAGCTGCTGTCCAAAGCCGAGTCCGACGCCGCCTCCGGCAAAAACAAGCAAGCCGCCGACCGCCTGGAGCAATTCGTCCGCCGCCTGGACGCCGCCTTCAAGAAAACCGCCGACCCCAACGACGGCGACGACCCCGACGACGTCAAGAGCGCCGGTTCGATGAAGCGCTTCATCACGAAAACCGCCCTGGACTCGCTGAGCGCCGACGCCAGGACCTTGATCGCCGGGCTGGGAAAAAAATCAAAAAAATGAGGCCCCCTCTGCTCCTGATGCTCGTGTTGGCGTCCTTCCCCGCAACGCGCGCACCTACGGCGCCCCAGGACGGCGCGACATGAAAGTCCCGCCGCCCGTGCTTCGAAATCTCAAAGAGGCCAAAGGGGGCTGGATCAAACGCTCGGACAGAGCGGCCATGAAAGTTCCCGCCTCGGCTTTGCCCCGGTCGGCCGAGCTTTTTATCGCGCATCCCGACGACGACCCCGTCCGGGAAGGCGCCGCCGCGCGCAAGCAGCTGTCTCGCGCCTCGCTTCCCGTCGCCTTCGGACCGCAAGGCGCTATTTTCAACGCTCCCGTCACGATCACGATACCCTACGACTCGGGGCTCGTCGAGACGCAGGGGCTCAAGGAAACGGACCTCAAAGTGCATGACTGGAACCCGCGGGCCCAGGCTTGGGAGGCGCTCATCTCGCGGGTGAACGCGGCCGACAAAACGGTCGGCGCGGACGTCACGCATTTCTCGATCTATCAGGTGCTTGCCCCCGGCGCAGCTGAAACCGTCGCGGTTTCCACCGACCTCAACGGCGACGGGGTCACCGACGCGGCGGACGTGGGGCTTGTCACCGATCAGGCGAAGGGACTGAGCGCGTGCACCACGGGCGATATCAACAAGGACGGAGCCTGCAACGTCGCCGACATCCAAATGATCGTCATCAAGACCCTTGGGAAAAAGTAGGCGCGAGACCCGCTGGTCCCTCGCGGCAAAGGCTTGAGAAGCGCTCCTTAAAACTTTTTCACCACCCGCCCGTGGCGGAGAAAGCCCTGACCTGATATACTCCTGCCATGGAACTGGCAAATAGACTCGATCGACTTTGGGCGACCCTCATTGACACGCTGCTTTTCGTGCCCTTGGGAATTGGCGTGGGACTCGTCTCCGTCTCGAAGCAGTCTCCGGGACTGACTGCGACCATGTCGATCCTTCTTCTGGTCGTGCTTATTCTCGTGCCCTTGATCTACCAGGCTTGGCTTCTGACGACCCGGGGACAAACCCTCGGCAAGAAAGTCCTCAAGATTCGCATCGTCAAGGCCTCCGACCAGTCCAACGGGGGGTTTGTCACCAACGTTTTGATGCGCTCCGTTCTGAGCGGGGCCATCCGGCTCGTGCCCATCGTTGGCACGATCTTCAGCATCGCGGACATTTTGTTCATTTTCCGCGCCGACCGGCGCTGCCTGCACGACCACATCGCGGGCACCTGCGTCGTCGCGGGAAACCCCGTGGTACAATGATGGGGTGACAGGACCCTCCGCGGGCGCGGCCGAAGACATCCGACGCAGCCTGGCCTTGCTGGAAGCCTTCGTCGACAACCCGGCGCTGGCCGCCGACCTCACCGAGGACGAGCGCATCCGTCTCATGAAAGCCGCGGGACGCCTGTCTCGGCCCACCCGCCTCCAGCGCTCAAGCCTTGCCCGCGCCGCGCGCCAAGAGCAAAAACTGCGCAACGCCGAAGTCAACCGCCAAATCCGAGCGGTCGCCGGCATCCGCGCCGCGCGCCAAGGACCCGTCTTCCGGGCCCCGGCCCAAGTCGCCCCTCCCCTCGACGCCCCCGAGCGCCATTACGCCACGCCGCAAAGCTGCTACGTCTGCAAAATGGAATACACTCGCCTGCACCATTTCTACGACGATCTGTGCCCGGAGTGCGGCCAATACAATTACGCCAAGCGCTTTCAAAGCGCCGACCTTTCGGGCCGCACCGCCTGCATCACCGGCGCGCGCCTTAAAATCGGCTATCACGCCGCGCTCAAAATGCTGCGCGCGGGCGCCCGCGTGCTCGTGACCACGCGCTTTCCCCATGACGCCGCCAAGCGCTTTTGCGCCGAGGACGATTTCCAGGAGTGGGGGACACGCCTGCGCGTGCATGGACTGGACTTGCGCCACTCGCCGAGCGTGGAGATCTTCTGCCGCTATTTGACCCAAAGCGAGGAACGCCTCGACGCTTTGATCAACAACGCGGCCCAGACGGTGCGCCGCCCCGTCGCCTTCTACGAGCACCTCCTGGCCCATGAGACCCTGCCCTGGAGCCAACTGCCCCAGGCCGAAAAATCTCTCCTGTCTGGCCACTACGAAGTGACCTCCGCCCTTGGACGCGCCGACTCCCCGGAGCCTGAGCGCGCCCTCACCTCATGGGAGGCGGGCTCCGTCGGCCTGGGCCTGCGCGACAGCGCGCGCCTCTCCCAGGTCCGCATGACCTACGACGACAAGATCACGGCGCGAGACCTGTTTCCCGCGGGAAAACTCGACTGCGACTTGCAGCAAATCGACTTGCGCACCATGAACACCTGGCGCATGACCTTGGCCGAAGTGCCCACCCCGGAGCTCCTCGAAGTCATCTTGATCAACGCGGTCGCGCCCTTCATCCTGTCCGCCAAGCTCAAGACCCTCATGCTCCGACGCAAAACGGGCGATGCGCACATCGTCAACGTGACCGCAATGGAGGGGATATTCTCGCGCGGCACGAAAACCGACAAGCACCCGCACACGAACATGGCCAAGGCCGCGCTCAACATGATGACCTTGACCGCGGCCCGCGATTACGTCAAGGACGGCCTCTGGATGAACGCCGTCGACACCGGCTGGGTCACCGACGAGGACCCGGCCGTCCACTCGCTGCGCAAACAGGCCGTTCACGATTTCCAGCCGCCTCTCGACGTCGTCGACGGCGCCGCCCGCATCCTCGATCCCTGGTTCGTCGGACTCAACACCGGCGAGCACGTCTTCGGAAAATTCCTGAAAGACTACAGGTCCGCCAACTGGTGACGCGCCTTTGGCGCCAAGAAGGCTATAATCCCTCCATGAACGCCCTGCGAAACATCCTGCTGCTGCTCGGGCTGACAAGCCAGCCGGAAGCCCCCGACGGCGTCACGGTCAAAAATATCGACGCGGCCCAGGCGTACGCGCTGGTGACCGGCACCGCCGCCGTCATCGTCTTGGACGTGCGCACTCCGGAGGAATTCGCCGAGGGCCGCATCTCCGGCGCCGTCAATATCGACTTCCACGACGCGTCCTTCAAGAATAGGCTCGACGCTCTCGACAAGGAAAAAACCTACCTCGTGCATTGCGCCGTCGGCGGGCGCTCCGCCAAAGCGCGCCGGCTCATGCAGTCGCTTCGCTTCAAGATGATTTACCACCTCGAGGGGGGAATCAAAGCCTGGCAGAAAGCTGGGCACGCCGTCACGCGCTGACGGCCCCGACGGCGACACCCTTATCCGGCCGTCCAAACACGCGACCACCGGCCGCGGCGAGGCAGTTGGAGCAGGCGATCTGCAAACTCGCGAAACAGCCCGCTCGGGCCGTCATCCGAGCTGGAATTCGATCGGGGAATCCGATTCCAAACCGCGGGTCGAATTCGGCATTCCGCTCACCGCGGCAAGTTTTGGATTCCACGGAGAGGCCTCGGCAAAAGCCGCTCGCTTGACTCGACGATTCCCCGGCGGCCACCGCGGCGCCGTCCGCGGCTACAGCGGCGCGCAGCAGACGCGTCGCCGGGAAAAGAGTTTTCGCAAGGGCGGAATGATCGGCCAGCGGGAGGTCGCGATGGATTGACTGAGCGCCCCGCCAAGTATCGTCATAGGAGACTGGTTCGGAAGGCCTCCGCGAGCGGCGCTCTGCATCGGAGCGGCGAAAGCCGTCGTGCACAAAAAAACGCATGTCCCTGAAATAAGCCAACTCATCACATAATTAGGGTAGGAGGGTCGACTCTTCTCAAAAAGGTCCTAAGGACCCAAGCGATGGGCCCAGGGGCCCAAGATTGGCCCTCAACGGGTAAATTCCATATCTTATGCGCGACCATGCCGCGCCGGCCGATTTTGTATCATCGCAGTCGATGAGTCAGGACAGTTTATTTCCCGATCCGCAGTCGCTTTCCACAATAGTCATCCTTCGGCGCAAGGACTTCGACGGCCTGTTCGTCGGATTTAAAAAGCTCAAAGCGGTGTCCTACGTGGTCTCGCCGGATCTACTGCTCGAGTTCTTCGATCGCGGCTATACTGAAGTCGAGGTCGTGGTCGGCGAAAATCTGACCGAGCACTACCGGCAGGATTTGGCGCAGAAAGACGCGAATGTGACGCAGCGATTGGCCGAGAGGATGGCGGGCGGCAGCCTGAAGGTTTATATCCCTGAGCGCACGCTCCACTCAAAACTGTACCTGCTCGAGCGGCCCGGTCAATGCCGCGTGATCGCCACGAGCGCCAATCTGACCGCGACCGCGCGTCAAGCGTCGCGGCAAGTCAACTACGCTTGGTACGTCGATCTGCCCGCCGGCCACCCAGCGATGGCCGGCTTCGAGAGCGACTATCAATCCCATAAGCAGCGTTGTTCCCTATTCATGGGCGACCTGGCCGAACTTCTGCGCACGAGCCGCGAAGATCAACGCGCGGAGCTCGTCACGGCTTGGCTGAAGTCGGCGCCCCCCGAGGAAGTCGCTGCCGAGGCCCGCAAGCTTCTCCAGGAGATTTCGCGACGTTCAGTTCAAATCGAACCCGGAGCTTCGGAACCCGTCTTTTCGATCAAGCTTCCCGACGCGCCCGCGGCGCGCAGGGAAACCGAACGCCTTCTGGCTCCGTTGAATCCGGTGTTGGCCGGCGGCGAAGTCCGCATCAACGCCTCCGGCTATCTGCGCTACGTCCAAGCTACGCAGGGAATACCCATCATGCAGGTCGACAGGAACAAGCGCGAAGTGCGACTCGCCATTGACGGCGGCGTCCGCGTCCTCAACGAGCCCTTGCCGGATGCCGCCGCCGTCAACCAAGCCCTGGATCATCTGGAATCGTACTTTCAAACGGTCGATTCCGGCCAGAGCCCCGACCCGCGCTTCGCCAAGACCAGCATGTGCGAAGCCCTTCTCTACATGCTGGCTTCGCCGTTCGCCAACGACTATATGCGCCTCAAGCGCCGCCGCTACGGCGCCATCGACTCGCGCGGCCCCCGCTTTCTTTACATTTATGGCCCGTCGCAAAACGGAAAATCCACCTTTCTTCGTTTCGCGCTCAAGCTCATAACGGGCCACGCTCTCGAGCCGCTCAACGGCGGAGACTTCGCCAAACGAAAAATCATCGGAGCCACGACAGTGGGCACGACGTTTCCTCTGGCATTCGATGATCTCGTCTTGGCTCAGCGTTACGGGCTGTTCGAGGAAGTTCTCAAGTCGTACTGGGAGACGTGGTGGAATCAAGACAGCATCATGCCCCAGATCGTGCTGTCCTCCAACACCTACACCCTGAGGGACTGGGCGAAGTCGCGCGTCAAGCGGCTGGACTTCGACATCCAATTCACGCCCGATGGCGCGGGGAAAGAAGTTCTCGCGAAATTATTCAGTGTCGAGAATCCTTTGTTCCGATGGTTCGCGCACCTCTACTTCGATCACTTGGATAAGCTCGCGTCATTGTCCGAAGACGAACTCGAACTATCGCGGAAGATCATGCAGGATATTTACCGGCATGCCGGCCGTCCTCTGCCCGATTACTTCCCCAAAGAACCCATCGAGCGTCTTTACGATCCTGGTCGACGGGAGTGGAAGGACTTGCTCGAACGCCTGCAAAAAGCAACTGTTGAATGGGATAGCGATCGCGCCAGCGTCCACTTCTCCGACGACCTGCAGCACTTCGAGATCAAAGCCTATGAAAACGCCTTGCCCGCGGCGGTCAAGCATCGCCGGCGCGGCAAGGCCCTGATCATCGAGAGCCCGGCCGAGTTCCGCGCCTGGCTGGAAGGGGGAAGCCGGCGCCCGCAAAGATGGTGGGACCGTTTGTTTGACCGATAACAGACCATGAACGGCTCCCACCAATTCCGGTTTAGTCTCCGGCAGGATCCCGGGATGCTGCTCTGAATGCGAACCGGCTGCAGACGCCCCAAGTTGCATCACCCATTGCAATTCCCGCCCCTTTCCTATACACTCATATTAGATGCTAATTAAATGCGAGGTGCTATCATGCTGAATATTCGACAGGATATTCACTCCTTGACAGATTTCAAGCGTCACACGGTCAACTTCGTAAAACAGCTCAAAAAGGACCATCGCCCTTTGGTTCTGACGGTGAATGGAAGAGCGGCGGTCGTCGTCCAAGACCCTGAGTCCTACCAGCGGCTCTTGGAGATGGCGGAAAGTTTCGAAGCCATTTCGGCCGTTCAAGAAGGGATGACTCAAGCCGAACGCGGAGAGGGCATATCTCTGGAGAAGTTCGATAAGCGCATGCGAAAGAAGCATGGCATATCGCGTTAAACTGACGCCGCGCGCGCAGAAAGACGTCGAAGAACTCTATCGCTGGGTTATCGGCCGCGCGCCTCATCAGGGGGCGGCATGGTACAACGGCTTGTTGGATGCCATTCGGTCATTAGCCGGGCATCCGCGGCGATGTCCGCTCTCTCTGGAAGGAGTTGAACTCCAAGAACAAGTCAGACAGTTGCTTTACGGAAGGCGGCCTTATCGAATTCTATTTTGGATTAAGGGAAAGGAGGTCTAGATTCTACACGTTCGGCGAGGAGCGCGCAAACCGTGGATTCCTAGCGAGAGAGCCTAAATGTTTTTAGTCCCCATAGCTCAATGGATAGAGCCCGCGCCTTCTAAGCGTGTGATGGAGGTTCGATTCCTCCTGGGGACATGGATTTTACAATTACACTATGCTGACATACCGACGCATAAGAAACGCGCGATCAAATCATGGCAATAGTTTTCGGCAAGTCGAAAGGATGGAGCGAGTCCAAACAGCTCTCATTCCTCTTGCGCGAAATCGAAAGGCTCAACACCGCTGGGAAACTGGATGCCCAGGTTTACAGCGAAATTCAATCGAGCCTAAAACAAGCCGAAGAGAAATACGGGGCTGAATTCGAAGAGCTGAATCGTCAAGCCAAATTGAAGCTCGGACGGCGACTTCTGTTGTTCTTCGGCTCCAGCGCCTTTGCCATCGGAATTGGTTTCCTCATATTTGATTATTACGAATGGTTCCGGGGATTCTTTGAATTTATTCAGGAGCTGGTGAAGTGGTTCCTACGCATGCCTCCTCCCGTCAGAGCGATAGAACTTGTCGTTGTAACCGCGCTGTTGTTTCGGGCGACGCTACGACAACAGCATACGCTTGAAAAATCATCCCGTCTCTTCGCGTATCTCGCCTTAGGAGTGCTGCTCGCGGTTAATTGCTTCAAGGTTCCTGACTGGCTTTTCAGCGGCTCGTTTACAACGCAGGAACATCTGCTTGCCGGGATTCTCTTGTTTGCCTGGGGATACTACACCTCCTTCAAAACCATCGTCTACGCTGGCCTGTTTCTTTTGTGCGGCTGGCTGGGCGGGGGAACCGGTTATGGATTCGCTTCCTATTTCATATGGATGAAAGACCCGATGCTCTTTCTTCCTTTCTCAATCGCTTTGCTGTCGCTTGCTTGGTGGATAGACCTCTATCACAATAAATATGTCGTCCAACCTGTTGAGATCGTCGGCCTCACAGGGCTCTTTATTGCCTTGCTGATTCTCTCGATATGGGGATACGACGGGAAACCCAAGATGGACATCGGCCACATCGGTCCTGTGTGGTTCATCATCCTGATGACACTGACAGCATGCACAGCCATTGCTCTCGGTATCAAGTTTAACCGCCAGCGCTATTACGGATTTGGAATTACATTTCTGTCTATCAATCTCTATACGCGTTTCTATGAAGTGTTTAGCGGCTGGTTGCCACGCCCCATCTTCTGGCTCTCATTCGGATTCCTTCTGTTGTGGGGCGGGAAATATGTCAACCAGCTCTTAAGAAAGAACTCAACGCGAGCGATACCGGCCTGACTGCATTCGACCACCTCGATCCCAAATGGTTGACCCCGCCGAGCCCGGAATAAATCAGATGGACTGGAATCGACGAGCGCAGCGCCTGGCCTTCTTCACGGTTGCGTATAACCTCATTGAGGGATTGGTCTCGGTGATCTTCGGCGTCCGAGAGGAATCCGTCGCGCTGGCGGGATTCGGCATAGACTCGTTCATCGAGGTCGGATCGGCGCTTGTCGTGCTTTGGCGGCTGCGCGGCGGACAGGACGAGGACCGCGAGCCGCGGGCGTTGCGTGTCATCGGCGGGCTATTCCTTCTGTTGGCTCTGTTGACGGCGATCGGCTCGGGACTGCAACTCTGGCGTCGCTCGCCGCCCGAGACCACGGTGCCGGGTGTCGTCATCTCGCTGGCCAGCCTTTCTTTCATGGTCTGGCTCTGGCGCGCAAAGCGGGAGGCGGGTCAGGCGTTGGGCAGCCCTACCATCCTTGGCGACGCGGCCTGTTCACTGGCCTGCATCAAGCTCTCCATCGTACTCCTGGTTGGAAGCCTTGTGTATGCGCTGTTCCCCATCTTATGGTGGTCCGATTCGGCGGCCGCCCTGCTGTTGTGCGCTTTGATTTCCCGCGAGGGTTGGGAAATGCTGCGCGGCGAGGGAAGCTGCGGTTGCTCCCAAGAAGAACCCATATCATGACGCCGCCCCCCGGCATCCCCAAAGCCGTATGGGTGCTCGGCTTCGTCAGCCTCTTCATGGACGTCTCCTCCGAGATGATCCACAGCCTGCTGCCGGTGTTTATGGTCTCGGCGCTGGGAGCAAGCGCCTTTGCCGTTGGCTTGGTCGAGGGCGGCGCCGAAGCGACCGCCCTCATCGCCAAGGTGTTCTCGGGCACGCTCAGCGACTCTTTGGGCAGGCGCAAGGGGCTGACGGTCTTCGGCTATGGCCTGGGCGCTCTCTCCAAGCCGTTGTTCGCGCTGGCCGGCACGATCCCCGCGGTGCTCGCGGCTCGGTTCATCGACCGCATCGGCAAGGGCATGCGCGGATCTCCCCGCGACGCCCTGATCGCGGACCTCACGCCGGAGCCGATCCGTGGCGCGGCCTATGGCCTGCGCCAGTCCCTGGACACGATCGGCGCGTTCCTCGGGCCGGTCTTCGCGATTCTCTTGATGATCCTGCTCTCGGGCAACTACCGGGCTGTGTTTTGGTTCGCCGTCATCCCCGGTCTTCTCGCCGTCGCCTTGCTGGTCGCCGGCGTCCATGAGCCGGAAACGTCCGCGGCGGCCAGGCCCGCGAGAGCTCCCATCCATCGGGAGACGCTCAGGGAGCTCAGCGGCTCCTATTGGTGGATCGTCGCCGTCGGAGCGATTTTTACTCTGGCGCGTTTTAGCGAGGCATTCCTCATCTTGCGCGCACGACAGTCGGGGCTTGCCGACGCCTTGGCCCCTGCCGTTCTGATTCTGATGAACGTCGTCTACGCCGCTTCGGCTTACCCGGCGGGTCGACTCGCAGACCATATGGACCGGCGATTTCTTCTGGCCGGAGGACTGCTCGTCTTGATCGCTGCGAACTTGGCGCTGGCCCGAGCCCAGGGCCTGGCCATGGCCGCATTGGGCGTAGCCCTGTGGGGACTCCACATGGGCCTGACCCAGGGGCTGTTGGCGACCATGGTCGCGGCGGCCGCACCGGGGCATCTGCGCGGCACCGCGTTCGGGTTCTTCAATTTGGCAAGCGGCGGCGCGATGCTCGCGGCCAGCGTCCTGGCCGGAACCTTATGGGACACGATTGGGGCATCGGCGACGTTCTACGCGGGCGCGATCTTCTCGGCCGTCGCCCTGGCTCTTCTCATGACGCGGCAGGCGCCGCGCATTCCTCCGACGCCTTCTCCGGCCGTCAAAGAAGCTTAAGTCCGCCGCAATTTTGTTATCCTCAAGGTATGAATCGAACGACAATATTCTCCTTTTACCTATTGCTGTCTGCCGCCTTGCCCTGCGCCGCCGCCGATTCCGCCGCGGCGTCGAAAGCGCTCTCGGCCAAGGAGATTTACCAAAAAGCCTCGCCCTCGGTCGTGCTCATCCTGGCCGCCGAGAAGGAAGGCTCCTTTGGAGAGCTGGGCACCGGAAGCGTCATCGACCGGGACGGCCGCATACTGACCAACGCCCACGTGGTCATCAATGAAAAAACAGGGCGTCCCTTCTCGGCCGTTCGCGTCTACCTCAAACCCCTGCGCCCAAGCGGCGACGCCAAGCGCGATCTTAAAAACCCCGTCGCGGCCAAAGTGACGCGCTACGACCGCGCCCTCGACCTGGCGATTCTCGAGCCCGCCGGGGGAATAAAGGCCGCGCCCCTCGCGCTGGGAGATGACTCCGCCGTGGAACCCGGAGACCCCGTCGTCGCCATAGGCCACCCCGAGCAAGGCGGGCTGTGGACCCTCACTCAGGGCGTGGTCAGCGCGAGCCTCGCCGACTTGGGCGGGGTCGAGGGGAAAAACGTCTTTCAGACCGACGCCAGCATCAACCGCGGCAACTCGGGAGGTCCCCTCATCGACCGCAGCGGAGCCGTCATCGGCGTCAACACGTCGATGGCCCGAAAAGCCCCGGACGGCCTGACGATTACGAGCGTCAATTTCTCGGTGCGTTCCTCGGTCGTTTCGCGCTGGATGGCGGGGGAAAAAGCGCCCGCTCCGGTGGTCGCCGCCGCGGCAGAACAAGCCCCCGCGCCCGCTGAGCCCGCGGTCCCCGCCGCTCCGGCCGCGGTCGCCAAGCCCGCCGCGCCCCCGGCCGAACTGCCCCCGGCCCCGAAAACGAGGCCGGTCATCGTCACGCCCGCCAAGCCTTATCTCATCGAGGACGTTCTGCAGGCCCAGATGAAGGAAATGGACGATCTCGAAGACGAGATGCAGCGGGAAATTCAGTCCCGCCGGCGCTGAGGTCGACCGAGCAATTGGGTTTAGCCCATCCCCAGTAAGTCCGCCTTCAGCGAGACGGTGCTTCGTTTTTCAGGGGGTCTAGCGAAAACGACGTGA
>ERZ1292630.4645-Hain-H41-02um-R3-4645-length-11553-cov-4_pt1 | contig 11553 bp, 9 predicted proteins | sample MGYA00564408_ERZ1292630 | MGnify/ENA primary metagenome ERZ1292630 (study PRJEB36523, sample SAMEA6512641) | groundwater metagenome | collected 2019-01-08 | study: AquaDiva: Metagenomics assemblies of 32 groundwater samples | reverse complement strand
CGATGGTGACGCTGATCAACCGCTGCCTGAAGGACGAGATGGCGCGCGATCATCGCATCATCTGCTTCGGCGAAGACGTGGCCGACGCGACTCGCGAAGGCAGTCTGGAAACGGTCTCTGGCAAGGGAGGCGTCTTCAAGGTCACGCACGGGCTGCAGCGGGCGTTCGGCAAGACGCGCGTCTTCAATTCTCCGCTGGCCGAGGCAAACATCGTCGGCCGCGCGATCGGCATGGCGACCCGAGGCATGAAGCCTGTCGTGGAGATCCAGTTCTTCGACTACATCTGGCCCGCCATGATGCAGATCCGGAATGAACTCGCGATGATCCGCTGGCGTTCGAATGGAGACTTCTCCTGCCCCGTCGTGATTCGCGTGGCCACCGGCGGCTATCTGCAGGGCGGCTCGGTCTACCACAGCCAGTCGGGAGAGAGCATCTTCGCCCACTGCCCTGGGCTACGAATCGTATTCCCTTCCACGGCGACGGACGCGAACGGGCTCCTACGCTCGTCGATCCGCTGTGACGATCCGGTGCTCTTCCTGGAGCACAAGCACATCTACCGCCAGCCCTACGCCAAGGGGCTCTACCCCGGCGCCGACTACATGGTCCCATTCGGTAAGGCGCGGATGGTGCGCGAGGGAAGCGATCTCACGGTCATCTCCTGGGGCGCGACGGTGAATCGCGCCGCCCTGGCCGCTCAGCGGCTGGAGGCCGAAGGGATCAGCGTCGAGGTCATCGATCTCCGGACGCTGGTGCCGTTCGACAAGGAGGCGATCGCCGCGTCGGTGCGGAAGACCTCCCGCGCGCTCGTGCTCCACGAGGACGTCCTGACGGGCGGCTTCGGTGGAGAGATCGCGGCGTGGATCGGCGAGCATCTCTTCGATTCGCTCGACGCGCCGGTGCGGCGAATTGGGGCGGCCGACACGATGGTGGGTTACGCGCCTGATCTGGAGGATGCGATCCTTCCGCAAGTCGATGGGATCACGGCGACGCTTCGGGAGCTGGCGAAGTACTGACGAGGGTGGAAGGCGCACCCCTGTAGCGCGTCCCTCCGGCGCGGCTGAAATCGCGCGTGTGGCGCTATTCAGGAGTAACGATGAAACAGTTGACGAAGAATCTCCTTGTCAGGCTTTCCAGCAACGCAACCTTTCAGAGACTACTTGAGCGAAACGTCGCGCTTTCTCAGTATCTGATGGGCATAGGCTCAGGGAGTTCCACAGACTCAAGCGGCGAGAGAGTGCTTGTCGATAAACTCAAGCAACACGCAACGACAAGCCAGTCGCTTTGCGTTTTCGATGTCGGCGCGAACAAGGGGCAATTTCTCAGCCTGATGGAGCGCGGACTTCAAGGCGTCCCACACCACATCCACGCCTTTGAACCTAGCCAGTTCACATACAAGGTGTTGTATGACAACGCCAACGCTTCACCACATATCACGCTCAACAACGTCGGTTTAGGAAAACAGGTTGGCGAATTCGAGTTGTATTACGATGAGGCAGGGTCTGGGTTGGCGTCTCTATCCAAGCGCAGATTGGGGCATTTCGGGATCGACTTCAAATATTCCGAGAAAGTCGAACTTGATACGCTTGATGATTATTGCATACGTCACGCGATCCACGGTATAGACCTTTTGAAGTTGGACGTTGAAGGGCATGAGCTCGATGTGCTGCAGGGTGGGTCGCGATTGTTCCGTGAGCGAAGGATCAGAATGGTATCGTTCGAATTCGGCGGTTGCAATATCGACTCGCGGACATACCTCCAGGACTTCTACTATTTCTTTCGTGAGAATGGGATGAATCAAATGTTCAGAATAGCGCCGTCAGGCTGCCTGGTGCCGCTCCATGAGTACAAAGAAGCGGATGAGCAATTCCGCACGACGAATTTTCTTGTGTTGCAGGGTGAAACACAAGGGCAGGCAAACCGGAACAGGTGAGGCTCCAGACCTCCCGAGCACTGATGCTCCACGAGGACGTCATGACCGATATGGATCTCAATCAGCTACCGCTAGAGACCCGGTCGCTTCAGCTTCGGCAGTTCGTTCCGGGCGATGCCGCGGCCGCCCTCATTCTGAGTAATGAGGAATCCGCGCGCGCTGAACTTCCAAGCCAAGTGTACAGAGACTACGGTCACGCGCTCTCAGAGCTCGAGTTCCTCATGAGTCAGTACTCGACTCCGGGGAACCCCAAGTACGGTCCCTATGTTCTCGCAGTCGAGCATCGCGCCAGCTCCTCCCTGATAGGCCACGTTGGATTCAGCCCCCTGGATGAGGAGGTCGAGATCGGCTTTTCCGTTGCGCAGAAGTACCAACGGCAAGGGCTTGCGAGCGAGGCGATTGTTGCCGCATCGCGTTGGGCTTTCGAGGCATTCGCGCTCAACCGGATCCTGGGCATCACATCCGCGACCAACGTCGCATCAAGACACACCCTCGTGCGAGCACGATTTGCCTACGAAGGAGCCAAGGCCATGCGCTTCCAGGGCACAGAGAAGGAGGTCAGTGTCTACGCCCTATACAGGTAACTCCGGTCAGGAGCGTTGAGCCTAACAACGGCATGCAGACGCACGGCGCTTCGCGCCGCCGCTGATATCGCGACACTCTACCCGCGAAGCACCGAGAGGTACGGCTCGGGGAGATCGGCGAGCCAGGCGCGGAGCATCGCGGGGGCCCGCTCCAGTACCGCCGCCGCTTCTTCCAGACGGTACGTCACGACACCAGCCCCGCGACGCCACCCTCCACGTGCACCTTCCCTTCCGCCTCCAGCTTCTCCAGATGCGCCGCGAGCGTTCTTCCGGCGAGCCCCGGATCGGCGTCCGGCGTGTCGGAATAGACGCGAGTCCGCAAGTCGTCCAGTGAGAGCGGCCCGCCGGCCAGGGCATGAAGCACTCGCCCCTCGCGCATCCGGCGGTGCGCGGCCAGCCCATTCAGTAGCCTGTCGACGCCGCGGTGCGGAGCGCCGTGGCCCGGGATGAGCGTCCGGAGATCGAGTGCGCGGAGTCGCTCCAGCGACGCCAGATAATCGCGCAGATTTCCCTCCGGGGGATCGATCACCACGGTGCCAAGCCCGGAGACGAGATCTCCCGCGATGGCGGTTCGCGAGGTCTCGTCATGGAAGACGAAATGGTCCGGAGAGTGCCCCGGGGTCGCTAGCACCCGAAGCCTACGCGCATGCCGTCCCAACAGCTCGATCACTTCGCCATCTCGAAGCACCCGATCGAGCCGGACCCGCGCTCCGACGCCCTCATGCGCCCAGACGGGAGCGTTGTAGCGGCTTCGCGCCGCCCCTACGCCCGCGATGTGATCGCGATGCGCGTGAGTCAGCAGAATCGCCAGCACGCGCCCTCCTGGACCGAGCGCCTGGCGCACCACTGTATCGAGCGCCTCCTGCTCATCCGGGTCGGCGCTTCCCGGATCGATGATGACAACGTCGCCGTCGCCCACCACCACCGCGTTGGTATGCGTCGCGGGGAGAATCGTCTCGCTCTTCAGCGGCGCCATGGTGATCCCCGGCCGGACTTCGACTTGTCGCGAGGGTATTCCATTCGCTTCGGGAATCGCGTGGAGCCTGGCCGGGAGTTCACTCCCGCCCTGGGCGAGGACGCGAATCGTGTAGAGGGTTGGCATGGCGAGAACGATCTGGTCGGTGTCCCAGAGCCGTAGCGCCTCGCGCGGGTCGACCCAGCCGCCAGACTCCAGCTCTCCTGGCCAGACATCGACGCGCGGCAAGTCGGGGAGATCGATCAGGAAGAAGTTCGTGTTGAAGCGCGCGCGGCTGAAGTGCGGGGTGATCCAGCGGCCGCACCAGACGTAGGGGGCCGGATCGAAGCGAAGTCCCCACGACACCACGGTCGGCCAGAACTCCAGCGACCCGGCCAGAACCTCGCTTCGGACCCGCTGCTGCTCTTCTAGCTCGGGCGGCGTTCCGATGAATCCGACCAGGAGTCCCGACTCCTCGAAGAGTTCCCGAGCGGCGCAGCGGATCATGACTTGAAGATTCGCCGCTTCGTCGGATCCCAGCGCGCCATCCTCGCGGGCGTGCCGCCCGCCGGGGAACGAATGGAATCCCCCGAGAAACGGATTCGCCTCCGACCTCCGCACCCACAACAGCCGGAGCGCGCCGTCCGTGCCATCGCCCCGGTGAATGATGATCGTGCTGGCGGCGGGGCGAAGCGCGAGGTGCCGCGTCTCGCTCACTCGACCAGCACCGGCGGCACCGCCTCGCGCAGGGCGCGAATGTGGCCCGGACCGGTTCCGCAGCAGCCTCCAACCACCAGCGCCCCGCGGCGGATCCATGACATGGCGTGGGCCGCAAACCACTCGGGCGTCTTCTCGTCGTCGTGACGCCAGGTGCCGTGATCAAGGTCGGGGTGCCCGGCATTGGGGTAGCAGCCGATCGGCGTCTGCGTCTCCCGCGACATCGCCTCCAGGCAGCGCTCGGCAGTTTCGGCCGGCACGCAATTGACCAGAATGGCGTCGGGATGGAAGTCGTCCACCGAGCGGACCGCATCGTCCAGGCCTTCGCCGCTCCATATCTCCCGGTCGCTCCTCGCGATGAAGGAGACGAAGACCGGGAGCCCTGTCGCGACGGCGGCGCGCGTCGCCACGACCGCCTCGGTGATCGAGTTCATCGTCTCCACGAGGAGGAGGTCGACGCCTGCCGCGGCCAGACGCGCGGCCTGGATTCCATGCTCGGCGGCGGCGACGTCGAACTCGGGAGCGATCTCCGGCTGGTAGCAATCCTCCAGCGGCGCCATCGCCCCCGCGATCCAGACTTCCCTACCCCGGACCACATTGGTGCGCGCCTGGTGCGCCAGATCAACCGCGAGTCGCGTGAGCCGGATGGCATCGTCCTCCTTCCGGCGGGCACGGCGCATCGTGCGTGCCGTCGTCCGGAAGGTATTCGCCGTGATCACGTCGGCGCCGGCCCGGAGGTAGTCCTCGTGGATGGCACGGACGACCTCCGGCGCGTCCAGGAGCGCCTGGGCGCTCCAAAGCGGCAGCGGCGTCTTCACGCCTCGGCGGTCGAGCTCCGTCCCCATGGCGCCATCGAGAATCAGAACTTCGCCGCGAATGAGCCGAGACTGCAGGGGATTGTAGGAGGCCGGCGAATCGTGCGAGCGCACGCGATCAGCCCTCCGCCGTGAGGTCGTCGCTCGGATTGAATCCGTGGATCTCCATCAGCTCCTCGATCACAGAGCGCCGACGCTTCAGGATCGAGGTCATCGACGAATAACCGTAGCGGAGAATCCGCTCCCGCTCTCCGGACGACATGGCGTGATGGAGGAAGAGCATCACCTCCGAGGAGGAGGGCTCGATCCGGTAGATCTTCACGTGGGGATACTCGACCTGATAGCGGCGGATCTCACCGTCCAGCCGGACGCGCGTCTCAATCCGCGTCGCCTGGTCGTGAATGAACGACATCCCCTTCTCGCGGATGCGCGCGCACTTTCCGTCCCGGCGCGGAATGCAGACGACCGATTGATCGTTGGATATGTTGATCATCGGATTGATCACCAGGACGGTTGACGCCCCCGCCTTGATCGCCACGTCCAGGTGCGCCACCTTGCCGACGGAACCGTCGATGTAGTCGCGCCCTTCCACCTTCACGGGGCGGAAGAAAAGCGGAATGGCCGAGGAGGCCGCCACTGCCATCGAGAGCGAGATGGAGTCGCCGTCGGCGTTCGAGAAAAGGCGCCGTGTACCGAGATCGAGATCGGTGGCCGGGATGTAGAGCTCCCGGTTCAGATCGGCGAACGAGTCGCTCTTTCCGTGCGCCGCGAGCACCTTCGAGAAGAACTTCTCGTAGAACTCCAGCGCGAAGATTCCCGCCGGAAGCCGCTCCTCGATCCAGTGCATGAACTCGAACGGCGAGGGCCGCACGCCGGTGCGGGCGCAGTTCACGAAATAGCCCGGCACCGAGAGGACGACGTTGAAGAACGAGGTGAGAATCCCCCAGCGGTTCGCGCCGTACATGTCGCCGCGCTTGAACTGGAGGGCTGGGTCGGAATCGGTCAGGAGCGCCCAGTAGATCTTCCGGGCCGGAATTCCCTTCGCCAGGAGCGCGGAAACGGAAGCGCCGGCGCTGACACCGATGTAGAGGTCGAATCCGGTGGAGGAGAAGTCGAGACCCAGGAAGTCGTCGAGCGCGGCGAGGCATCCGATTTCGTAAAAGGCGCCGGTCAGCCCGCCGCCGGAGAGGCTGAGCGCGATCTTTCGGGGGGGAGATGTCATGCGGGGGGAGAATACCGCAACAGACCCCTCAGGATGCGGTCAGAAAGTCGAGGGAAGGCGACGTTGAGCACGGCGAGGTACCGATGCAGGCGCGGCAGGTAGATTTCAGCCGGGTGTCGCGTGAGCGCGCGCTCGATGGCCCGCGCCACGGCCTCCGGGGCGAGCACGATGCCGGCCAGCCCCCGCCCCAGCGCACGGTCACGTCCTGCCTTCTCGAGAAACCGCGTCTCCACTGCCGCAGGCAAGACGGTCGTTACCCGTACCCCGCGCGGCGCCAGTTCTCGGCGCCAGGCTTCCGAGAGCGCCACCACCGCGTGCTTGGTAGCCGAGTAATAACCGTAGTAGGGAACCGCCACGCGGCCCGCGAAGGAACCGACAGTCACCAGCGCGCCTTTCGATTCCAGGAGCGCCGGGAGCGCCGCGCGCGTCATCCAGATCGTGCCGAGGAGGTTTGTCTCCACCTGTTCCAGGATCTCGGCGTCGGTCGCCTCGTCGATCCTGCGAAAGTGCGCGAGGCCCGCGTTGTTCACCAGCGCATCGATACGGCCGAACCGCTCGAGCGTCGCCGCAACGGCGCGCGCGGCTTCCTCGGGCCGGCGGAGGTCTCCCGACACGACGTGCGATTCTCCCCCGCCACGCAGCACCGTCTCCGCGGCCTCGCGAAGCAGCGGCTCCTGGCGCCCATGGAGCGCCACTCGCGCGCCGGCCGCGCCCAGGAGCGCCGCCGTAGCGCGGCCGATACCTCCAGAAGCGCCGGTCATGAGAACGACGGCGCCGCGGAGTTTCATGCCCGGCGGCTTCCGGCCATGGCCAGCGCATGCGCGCCCGCCTCCGTCGTGGCCGGCGGCGCCCCCGCGGGATTCAGATGCCGCACGAACCAGTCGCGCATGATGTGAAGCCGCGCCACGCGTCGCGTCGGCGTCCCCATTCGGGAGAGCCCGTGACTCTCGGCGGGATAGAGCACCATCTCTACGTCCCGCTTCAGCCACTTGAGCGACTTGTAGAGCATCTCGGCTTCGCCGATGGTGCAGCGGAGGTCTTCCATGCTGTGCGTGATCATGAGCGGCGTCTTGATCTTCTCTACATAGGCGAGCGGCGACTGCTCCCAGAGGATCGGCGCGAACGTCCAGGGCTCGGCCCCGAACTCGCCCATGCTGGAGCCGCTGATGTCGTCGGCCAGGAGGAGCGTCGGGATCGTCGTCACGCAGCGCTGCGTCAGCGCGGCCTTGAAGCGGTCGGTGTGCCCCACCACCCAGGTCGTCATGTAGCCGCCGTAGGAGCCGCCCGTCACGCCGAGCCGCTTCGGATCGATCTCGGGGTGGCGGCGGAGCGTCTCGTCCACCGCCAGCATAAGGTCGTCGAAGGCGGGCGCGGCCCAGTTCCCGACGATCGCCTGGGTGAACGCCTCGCCGTACCCCTGCGAACCGCGCGGGTTCGAGAAGAGGACCGCGGTCCCCATGTTCGCGAAGACCTGGAACTCGTGCATGTAGGTGGCGCCGTACTGGGCGCGCGGCCCGCCGTGGATCTCGAGAATCATGGGAATCCTCTGTCCCGCCGTCGCACCCGGTGGCTTCATGAGCCATGCCTGGACGCGGTGTCCCTGCGGCGCGTCGATCCAGATCTCCTCCGGCTCCACCAGCGAGAGGCCGGCAAAGAAGTCGCGGTTCGGCTCCCAGAGATCGCGCCTCGCCCCGCTTGCGCCGTCGAGCCGCGCGATTGTTCCCGCGTTGGTGAAGGTGTTCCAGACGATCGTGAAGTCCTCGGCATCTCGGCCACGCGCCATCGCCATGACCTGAATGGAGCCCTTCGTGACGGGGCGGGTGGCGCCGCCGGCGGCTGGCACCGCGTAGAGGTGCGTGGATCCTTGATCGGACACCGGGAAGGTGATCGACTTCCCGTCCCGCGACCAGACGGGAGACCCTCCGCCATGCACGTCGTGCAAGTCGCCGATCGTCGCGTCTTGGGCGATCCGGTCGAGATCCGGAGTGATGTCTCGCGGCGCGCCGCCCGAGGCCGGCACGATCCAGACGTGGATATTCCAGATGCCCCAACAGTCGTCTGCACGGTCGTGGCCGATGAACGCGATCGTCTTCCCGTCGGGCGACCAGGAAGGCCCGTACCCAACACCGGGCCCAGGCGTGAGATTTCGCGCTTCTCCGCCCGAGGCCGCCACGACGAAGACGTCGCTGACGGTGTAGGCGCTGTACTCGGCGTCGCCCTGCCGGTTCGCCACGAACGCGATCGACTTGCTGTCCGGCGACCAGGTGGGGGTCTCGTGATCCCAGTCACCGCTGGTCACGGCGGTCAACGCGCCGGACGCGACGTCGAGCACCTGCACGTGCGAGCGGGCGTGCGGCAGGAAACCGTAGCCGTCGAGCTTGTACGCGATCCTCGTGATGTGCCGGAATGAAGGGGGCGGCAGTTCCTTCCCTTCCTTCTTCGCCGCCGCGGCCTGCTTCGCCGCCACCGATCCCGGCAGATGCCCGTGATCCGTGGAATTGAACGGACGGTAGACGAACGCGATCTTGGCGCCGTCCGGCGACCATTCGAGACAGGAGATCTCCCCGTCGAGGCTAGTCAGGCACTCCGCCTCGCCGCCGTCCAGGCGGAGCCGGTAGATCTGCGGCCGCTTCTCTTTCCGATTCGAAACGAACACGATCGCCTTCCCGTCGGGGCTCCACGCCGACCCGCCGTTCTTATGCTCCCCGTGCGTGAGGCGCCGGGGCAAGCCTCCGTCGGCCGAAAGGAGCCAGAGATGCGCGAAGTACTTGTCCTTCTCGGCATCGATCGTCCGGATCGTGGCGACGATCAACTTCCCGTCGGGCGACGGTACGGCGCCGTCGAGATACTGGATGGCGAGGAGATCTTCCGGAGTGACGGGACGTCGCGTGGTCATGGTCTTGGCTCCTGGATCAGTGTTTGGACGCACGGAAGCGCGCCATCTGTCCCTTGAGATAGTAGTCGTCGGGGGCGAGCATGAGCGCGCGCCCCATCGTTTCGATCGCCTGTTCGGTCCGGCCGGCCCGGAAATAACACTCGGCCAGCGTGTCGATGATGCCCGTATCCTTGGGCTCCAGCGACACCGCGCGCTCCGCCGCCGCGATCGCCTCCGGCAAGAACATGTCGTGGGTCGCACAGGTCCAGGCGAGCCCGTTCAGATTCTGCGGATCGTTCTCGCCGCGCGCCACGGCACGCTGGAGCGCCTCGCCGACGCGGTTCCGTTCGGTCGCGGCAAGCTCCTTCTTTCCCGCCCGCTCCGCCGCCGCCGCGAAACGAAGGTGCGCCTCGGCAAGGCCATTCGTCTCGTGGATGAGGTAGACGCGGCGAAGTTCCACGATGGGATCCTTCGCGTCCTCCACGCGCAAGTCGACATAGCGCGTCCGATACTCCGGGTTTTCGTCGCTGGGGCGGCCGACGATCAGCGCGGCCGACTGTATGCCGCGCTTGTCGCCGCCCGCCGCCTGTCCCGCCTCTAGCGCCGCGAGAAGCCGGTGCCCCAGGTCGCCCTTCGTCTCGAGGAAAGCCCGCTCCATGCCCGCCACCACGGCCTCGCCCGCCAGGATATTTCCCTGGATGGCGTACCCTGGTCCCGTGCGATGACCCGCCCACGAGGCGCAGTCCCCGCCGGTGAAGGAAGCACTCCCACCCCTCACGTCGACGACTCCGAGCTGCCGGTGCGCGCGGCCCGAATCGGACTCTAGGAGCGCGTGGAGAACATCATCGGCCTTCTGACCGCGGCGAAGCCGCTCCAGGCCGAGCGGTCCGAACGACTCGTTGGTGGCGGCCTGGGTCGCGACGCCACCCGTGCCGGCCTCGACCCACGGCACAGCGCCACCCACGCTGAACGCCCGCGACTGCACCGCGACGCCGATTTCCTGGGTCACCGAATCGTAAGCCACGATGGAGAACGTCGCATTGGCGCGTGTCGCCAGGAGGAAGCCGATGACGTATAGAAACGCGGTGACGATGGCGAGCACGAGCCAGAAGCGGGCGCGCGGCGAGAGATGGCCGCGGGAGCGCTCCTGGCCCGGTTCGTGGTGCCGCCGATGAAGGGGGATATGCGCCATCACTTCTCTCCGCGGTACTTCGCCAACTGGTCCTTCAGGTATTGGCTCTTCGGATCGATCGTCACCGCGCGCGATCCAACCTCGATCGCCTTCACGGCGTTGCCACTTCGAAAGTGAACCTCGGCCAGCGTGTCGAGAATGTCGACGTTTCGCGGTTCCGCCTGGACCGCACGCTCCGCCGCCTTCATGGCCTGGGGAAGAAAGATGTTGTTCGAGGCGCATGCCCAGGCAAGGCCATTCAGCACGGACGGATCACGCTCTCCGCGAGCCACCGCGCGCTGCAAGATGTCTCCGACTCGGTTCCGTTCGATGGCGGCCAGATCGCTCCGCCCGCTCGATTCGAACGCGGTCGCGTAGTTCAGATGGGCGTTCGCGAGATGGAAGCCCTGGAAGATCTGCCAGACGCGCCGGAGTTCCTTGATCGGCGTCTTGTGATCCTCCACGCGAAGGTCGATGTAGCGCTCGTTGTACTCCGGATTCCCGGCGCTCGGCCGGACGATCAGGAGCGCCGCCGATTGCTGGCCGCGCTTGTCACCGCCAGCCGTCTGCCCCGCCTCCAGCGCGGCGATCATCCGCTCGGCCAGCTCGCCCGGCGTCTCACGGAAGGCTTCAGCCATGTTCGCCACGACCGCGGGGCCGGCGAGGATGTTCCCCTGGCACGCGAAGCCCAACCCGGTCTCGCCGCCCGCCCAGTCGAGAGCCCGCGTCCCGGTCCACGACGCCGCTCCACCGCGCGAATCCACGATGCCGATCTGCCTGCCGTCCCATAGTGAGTCGGTGGCGGCCAGCGCCTTCAGAACCTCCGACGCCGGCATCCCGGTCTTGAGGAGCGCCAGCGCCTTCGGGCCCAGCGAGACATTCACGCTCGCCTGCGTGGCGATCGCTCCGGCGCCCGCCAGCGCCCACGGAACGGCGGTTCCGACGCTGAAGTACTTCGACTTGACCGCGACGCCGACCTCCTGCATCACGGAGTCATAGGCGACGATGGAGAATGTGGCTCGTGCCAGACCCGGCAGTAGCAGCGTGAGGAGAACCGCGAGCGCGACGGAAACGGCGGAATGGCGGGAGGCACGGCGCGGCATGGAGAGGTCCCCGAGGTTGGTGACGTCGCGAACGAGGAAATTGACCCCGCGACAGTACCAGATCGCGGGGCTGTTCGCATGGGGTCCCGGAACGCGACCGCCCCGCCGGTTCAAGACCGGCGGGGCGGCGCTTTACGGCGCCTGTGAAGGCGCCATGTGCGGCGGGGGAAACGCTAGAACG
>ERZ1292630.4642-Hain-H41-02um-R3-4642-length-11556-cov-5_pt1 | contig 11556 bp, 9 predicted proteins | sample MGYA00564408_ERZ1292630 | MGnify/ENA primary metagenome ERZ1292630 (study PRJEB36523, sample SAMEA6512641) | groundwater metagenome | collected 2019-01-08 | study: AquaDiva: Metagenomics assemblies of 32 groundwater samples | reverse complement strand
TTGAATGGCATGAATAAACTCGTTGGCAAAGCGTTCGCAGGAGGCATAGAGAATTCGTTTCTTGGGAAAACGGGCGGCAATATCATTACCAATCGCATGGACAAGATGAGTTTTCCCTAGGCCCACGCCACCATAAATAAAGAGGGGGTTGTGCCGTTTGCCCGGTTCTGAAGCCACGGCGAGGCTTGCGGCATGGGCGAGACGGCTGTTTGTACCGGCAATAAAACTGTCAAAGACGTAGGCCGGGTTTAGGTGACCGTCGTCGACTGCGGCGCTGGCAAGGTCGGGCTGGGTGGCCTGTTCGGTCGCCGAAGTGGTCGGTGGCTCGACACTAATAGGTTGGTCGAGACGAACCGGTTTGAGGCCTTGGGATGGTTGAGCGATCTTAAAACTAACTTCTTTAAGAGAGTATTCCGGTAGGAGTTTTTTAAGCACCTCAAGAATTTGAAAACGATACTTATCTGATAACCATTCAAGGGTAAAATTGGTTGGCACGCCAACCGTAATAAGTGGTTCGTCAATAGCCAAAATACAAGTATCGCGAAACCAAGTAATAAAGCTCGGTTTCGAGATGGCGACTTCTAATTCGCCAAGGGCTGTCCGCCAAATTGTTTCGTAGTCGACGACTGCGCCGGTCTGCATAGTTGTACTCCGCTTAGCCGCGAGGATAAACGCCCTCCGGCAGACAGATGTATGTTGTTGGTGAGGACCAATAACGTGCTGATTTGTATCGTATGGTAGTTATCCACAGTCTGTCAAATCATGCTTAAGCAATCCTCTAGTAATCCCCACCACTATCTCCGCGCCCAGGTATTTCTACCTGGAAAATTACCATTTGAATCAACCAAATTAATCAACAGGATTGTCAACCGACGGGCGTAAACATGTGGATAGTTTGGGGAAAAGTTGGGGATGGTTGAACTTACCTCGGTTTTCCGGTATGATTTTTGAGATGAAACGAACATTCCAACCAAAAAAGAAACCTCGGGCCCGAAAACACGGCTGGGCCGCCCGTATGGAAACTCCCAGTGGCCGCGCTGTTATTAAACGACGTCGGGCCAAGGGCCGGGCCCGGTTGGTTGTGACTGCCTAATGCTTCCCCGTCGCTTTCGGTTGACGGCCGCGCGTGATTTTCAGTTTATCTATAAAACGGGCCAGCGCCGGGCCAGCCACTATTTTTTACTACGCCTCTCTCGTGGGCCTAGTCAGGCGACGCGGATCGCCGTCGTTGTCTCGACGAAAGTGAGTAAGCGAGCCGTCGTCCGGAATCGGTTAAAAAGACATGTTCGAGCTGTAGTGGGTCAGCTTTTACCTACTTTACCAACCGGTTTGGATATCATTATTACTGTTCGGCAGGTTGTTTCTGATAGCCAGGCTTGGCCAGCTTTTCGGGAGGAGTTACGAAATTTGCTCGCACCCCCTTTCTTTGGTTAATCCGTGTCTACCAGCGAACCCTTTCCTTTGATCATGGTCCGCTCAAACGGTTTGCGCCAAATGGCTACTGTAAGTTCTCTCCCAGCTGTTCGCAATATACATATCAGGCGATCGAAGCCCATGGAGTAGCTCGGGGAATTATTCTGGGCAGTTGGCGCATCATTCGCTGCAATCCCGGCAATCCCGGTGGTCTTGATCCAGTCCCCAATCGAAAGGATCGTTAGCTATGCTTAGCCTTCTGCGTACGCTTTTCTACATTCCCCTTTTTAATCTCCTTATTCTTTTGACAGCGATTATGCCCGGCTATAGTGTTGGCTGGGCCATTATTGTCATGACGGTTGGCCTGCGTCTTATTTTAGTCCCTTCCACCACCCATCAGATTCGTCAGCAGCATAAAATGAAAAAGCTCCAACCCGAGCTGAAAGAACTTCAAGAACGCCATAAAGATGACCGCGAAACTTTGGCCCGTGAAACCATGAACCTCTACAAAAAGTATGATATTCACCCGCTGGGCAGCTGTTTACCGATGCTCATACAACTGCCAATCCTTATCCCGCTTTTTTATGTCTTTCGTGATGGTCTGTCGACGGCTCATTTTGACCTGCTTTACCCCTTTATTCCTCAACCGGCAACAATCAACACCGCTTTCTTTGGTATCGATTTAGCCAGCCCGAACCGCCTTGTTTTACCGATTCTCGTAGCTCTCCTCCAATTTGTTCAGTCGTGGATGTTAATCAAGAGCCCAGCCGCCCACAAACCAGAAAACGACACCCAAAAGATTTTGAATACTCAAATGCTGTATCTCTTACCCCTAATGACCGGTTTTATCTCACTGTCGCTACCGGCCGCTCTCCCCCTCTACTACGGTGTGGGCTCGGCCTTCGCGATTATCCAACAATACCTCGTCTTAAAAACCTTGCCCAAGCCTGATAGTATAAGCGAACAACTCCCAGGCATTCCAATTCCGCCGAGCGCGCCAGCTTTGCTCGATCAACCAAACCGGGTTCGAGTGACAGTTCGCCAGAAAGGCCAAAAATGACTACTCTAAATCCCATGGCCAAACAAATTATCGTGGTAACCGATGGTCTTCTTGCCCAACTTGGTGTTGCCGGAACAGTGAGCGTGGCCGAGGATCCGCTTGGCTTAACAGCTTCAATCACTTCGCCAGATTCAGCTTTGCTGATTGGTTGGCGGGGTGCGACGCTAGCCGCCTTTGAACATGTCGTTCGTTTGCTTTTGGCTCGTGAGCTCGAAAAAACGGGCGAGGTATTACCCGAGATCCACGTCGATATTGAAGGCTATAAACAGCGCCAAATGGATGAGCTAGTGACGTTGGCCAAAGAAACTGCTGTTCAAGTACGTGACAAGCGAGAACCAGAGATTTTGCGGCCCATGAATGCTTTTGAACGCAGGATTGTTCACGTTGCTCTGGCCGACGCTACGGATGTTGTGACCGAAAGTATTGGCGTTGACCCCAACCGCCGGATAATGATTAAACCACGGGTTTAAAAATCCGAAATTCGAATATCGAAATCCGAAACAAACACGACTTACGCGTTTTCTCCGAACCTCCTCGGAGGTGAACGCTCCCGCCTGTGGCGGGACTCCTCGGAGGTGGTTTCCTCGCGTAAGTCCTAAAAAATTCAAAATCTCAAACTGAAAACAAAAAAGTTTCGGATTTGGTGCTTCGGATTTGAGATTTTTCGTTGTGGAGAGGTCGGATAGTGGTTAATTCCGCCGCACTCGAAATGCGGAGGCTCGCAAGGGCCACGTGGGTTCGAATCCCATCCTCTCCGCCAGATCAGTGCCCCGTTTATCGGGGTAGTGATCTGGCGAAAGATTGGATCGAACCCACAGAGCGAAGCGGGGGTTCGAAACCTCGTGAACACGCGCAGATGCTTGCATCGAGCATGATCGCGATGGTTTACAAGTAATCCCATCCTCTCCGCCAAGTTTTACATTCAGCGAAATTGAAAGAAGTTACCTCGGCGCAAAGCGCCTCGGCATGGTATTTCCCCGCGAGAATCCAAGCATTTTTGAGGGGGAACGAAAGCGTCCGCTCGGCAATGCGGAAGTTCGAACCAATCTTTTTGAGAAAATCCCGTCCGCCTAGGGCGGATTCTTGTTGAGCGTATTTTTCGGCTTGGTTGGCCTCTTTTAGAAAGACAATCATAAGTTCGAACCGATTATTGCTCTTTCGCTCAAAAAGGTGGATTTTTCGAAAGTCCTATCTTATTTAAAAAACACTTTTGGCCAAACACCTACGAAGTGTGCGACCATTGATAGTCTGCCCTGACCGAGCCAAGCGCATCGACTTTTTTTAAGCGGTTAATTGAAAGAGGAATCAACCACCGCAGGTTATCGATGACATTAGCTGGTAGAGTTTCGGTCGAATACCACGCCACTGGTTCGTCCGTCACTGACTTGGCATCTGCTAGCCTACCGGGCAGTACTGCGCCAAAAAAGAGGACCTCCCAATCTGGAGCAGTGGACGTGCAGCAAAGCACCCACTCTTGTTCGCTAATATCAAGGTCACTCTCTTCTTTACTCTCGCGGACTATGGCCGAGACATCTGGCTCATCCGCCTCGATCTTTCCACCAATGCCATTCATCCGCCCTATCTGCCAATCGGGTCGATTTTTAGTCATCAGTAAAACCTGTTCGTAATCGGCTGTAAAGACAAAACCAACCACATAACGCTTCATCATTACTCCTTACTTTTATTATGCCAGGGCTGACGCATTCTCTCCTCCAAACCATGTTTGAACTCGGCGACCACAAACAAGGGTTTGATCTCGAACCTGCGTGAATCCTATATGCTAGCAGATTACCAAATAGTTACCTGTTGAGGAAATAGCAATTTTACCCTAGAATCTACCCAGGCGCGGAGGGTTGCGGCGAATTGGTAAGCCAGCGGTTTGCTAAACCGTAATCCGTTAATAGCGGATTTGTGGGTTCGAGTCCCACACCCTCCGCCAATCCAGGAAATGAGGTATTGGCTAGTTTAGTTTTAACCTAACCAAGGAAGGAGTATCTATGCCGAAAACAACACTGGGCAAGTGGTCGGTTGGGTTACATATTTTTTTCCTCGTCGCCATTGTCACTTCGATTACCCTTGTTAAGATTCTAGGAGTCTTAAATTTTGATGATCGTTGGTGGGATATAACCGCGGCTATTGCCTTCCCGGCCAGTATTATCGCTCTAACTTGTGGGATAATTGCCAAAAAGAAAAATCAAGATACATCCACTTCGGTTTTACTTTCTATTTTTTTAGGTTTGGGTGTGATCCTTTTTATCCTTCTCCATTCACTATTTATTGCCGATTAAATTTTGTCTGACATGGCCTAATAAAATCGAAGTTGATTGGAAAAAATAGGCAAGCCGGCCATAATTCGGTATTGTTAGAGGAGGTTTGGGAGGGGCTCGTGGCACAAGATCTCGGGCGGATGCTCAAGTCGATTACTAGAAGTGAAGAAGAACACCTCGCCAGTCAACTGGCTGGTAAATTAGGCATGGGCTATATAAATTTGACGTATTACCCGATTCTGCCCGAAACACTCCGACTTATTCCCCAAGCCGTCGCGGAAAGTTTTCACCTCGTGGCCTATTTAAGAATTGATAAGGTCGTTCGTCTGGCGACGAGTCGGCCAGCCCACCCTGATCTGGCTAAAGCTCTGGCGATCCTGAAAGATAAAAGCGGCCTTGAGCCACAGCTCCTTTTAGCTTCGGAATCAAGCATTTGCGACGCAATTAAACTTTACGCGACCTTGCCCAGCATGGCGCAAAGCGACGAAGAGGTGACGGTCAGCCAAGAGGGCGAACAGGGCTGGCAAACCAAGATTCAAAATTTAGCTGATCTCAAGAAAAAAATTGGCACCGTGCCAACTACTAACTTGCTCGATTTAATCTTTGCCGGAGCGATTCAAACCGGTTCTTCTGATATCCACCTCGAACCAACACCTAATGGTTTGCGAATTCGCTATCGCATTGATGGTGTTTTGCAGGATATCACACTTCTGCCAAAAGAAGCTTATAAGGCTCTCCAAAGTCGCATCAAGTATCTGGCGCGTCTCAAGCTTGATATCCGCCAAACTCCCCAGGACGGCCGTTTTTCGGCTCAAGCGATGAGTCAACCCCTCGATGTGCGGGTGTCGCTGATTCCGGGTCCGCTGGGCGAATATATCGTGATGCGTCTTTTACTTCATAATCAAGCTCTCCTCTCGCTTGAGCAGCTTGGCATTCGACCCAACGCTCTTGCCGCGATTCGGACGGCGATTCGTAAACCTCATGGCATTATCTTTAACACCGGACCGACTGGGTCGGGTAAAACAACCACGCTCTACGCCATTTTGGCTGAGCTCAACCAGCCGGGGGTCAAAATCGTGACTCTCGAAGATCCAATCGAGTATAAGATCAGCGGCATCGACCAAAGCCAAGTTGAGCCCGAACAGGGTTATACGTTTGCGACGGGCCTGCGTTCGGTTCTGCGGCAAGACCCAGATATTATCTTGGTCGGTGAAATTCGCGATGCCGAGACTGCCAGTACGGCGGTGCACGCGGCCCTCACTGGTCACCTGGTTTTAACCACCCTCCACACCAACTCGGCGGCGGCTACTCTGCCAAGACTCATTGATATGGGTGTGCCACCCTTTTTGCTCGCCGGTTCAATTAACTTGATCATTGCCCAACGTCTGGTGCGCAAGATTTGCGCTAATTGCCAGGGAACTGGCGTTGATCCTAAATCAGCCGGCCAGATCTGCCCCAGTTGTTCGGGCACCCGCTATAAAGGTCGGATGGCGATTATCGAAGTGTTAGTTCCCGACGCCAAAATCAACCAACTTATTGCGACTAAAGCCTCACTGACTGAATTCGAAGCGGCTGCCCGCACCGGCGGTATGATCACTATGAAAGCCGACGGCCTAGCCAAAGTTGCGCAAGGCCTGACGACTCAAGAAGAAGTTGACCGAGTTACGGAAGAATGAGCTAGCTTGCTAGCTTCTTAGCTGTTTACTTAGTTTTCAGTATTTATTCATCCATGTCATTGCGAGTCGTAGCGAAGTCACCGCCTTTGGCGGGATCCCGCTGCGGCGGTGACAATCTCATAAGATCGCCACGGCTGTAGCCTCGCGATGACGAATCATTTATTGGAAACCAAGTAGCTTATTAGCCGAAAAGTTTCGTATTTCCCTAAAAAGCTAGAAAGCTAATGCAGCTAAAAAGCTCGTTAGCGTGGCGTGGCCGATGGGCCTGTGGGTGTGCCAGCCGGGGGCGTGTAGTTATTAAAATCAAAAGTAGCGGTACAGGGATAGACGCTGGCATTTCGCGGCGGCACTACAAAGGTGCAATTTCCCAGCGAGACGAGGCTTGAGTCGGACACGGCCATAATGGTTGCGCCGACATCGGCGGTGATTGGGCCAACATAGCCATTGGCATCCGTTGTATAAGTTACCGGAGCACTGGTTCCGACAGAAACCTTCATCGTAAAACCAGGTAAGATTTCATTGAACGCGACGGCTTGGATGCGAAAACCGACTCGGCCTCCTTCATTCAAGAAGACTGTCCAGATACGGCCGTTATCATTGGGGACGGTGTCAGAATAGATAATGGCCCCGTTGGTTGTGGTAACATTAACGATTTCACCTTTTGGTAAATCCGCCTGTTGGTAACCAGCGACACTCGTCGTGAGCGGCCCGGCTAGAATTTTGCCGGTTTTATCTTTTAGTAAGAATTGGTAGCCGCTTACTTCTTGGAGGCTGTTACTTTGGAGAAATTTAAAATTAACCTGGCGTTTGACAACCGAGGTGACCTGTAGGGTCACATTCTCCAAAACCTGTGAGATTATTTTGGTGACGAGGGGCGTGTTATCAACTTGTTTAATAATCATGTTCGAGCCAACCTTGGCCGTTAAACTGGCACGACCAGTGGCGTCGGTGGTTAAGATTTGCGAACTTTGGGTTTGGGTTGCCGCCAGAGCGTGGGGAATAAGTAGATCTAAGACACTCGCTGTGGCCGGAGGAGTGAGTTGGACTTGGAAGCGGAAGTTGGCGGCCGGGCCACCACTCGAAGAGTCAGTGAAGTTAAGAGCCACGGTGGCACAGTTGGTTGAACCGCTGGCGCAAAAACGACCCTCATTGGGGTTAGCGACCGCAACGCCATCTGAGGGTTGTGGCGAAATAGTCGATGGTAGTGGTGAATTATTGGGGGGATCTTCAAGACTTGTGCCGCCGACCGTTCGGCCGGTAAGTTGGACATAGACAAAGTTAGCCAGCGCCCAGGCAGCTAGGGTGAGCACCAGACCGATGATCGCATCAATCATCAAACGTTTGGCCTTGCTGGTACCTTCATCGTTACCGGCGTTGGAGAGGTAGCGGATACCGCCGATAAGAAAAGTGATAATAAAGACGACAGCCGCAATAACAATCGCGACCGTGTAAATCTTAGGAATAGCATTGCCGAGATCTTTAAAAGCGGCGGGTAGGCCCTCGATATTATTGCCAACTGTATTCACATTAAACTGGCTGGCCAGAGCAAAAACCGGCCAGAGCAGGGCTGCAGCAGTCGCAAAGAAGGTGACAACTTTTTTTTGCACGCGCCTCCTTTTCTCTGTCTCTACTTTAGCTGAAGTATTTATCTAATAACAACTCCTCTGTTGCTAACCTAGGGTATATCTACGGCTTGATAGTTAACTGCGACCTAAATAATCCGATCGGATTATTTAGGTCGCAGTTAAGAGTTGGTACTTTTTATCACAAAATAAATCCATGGTAATTTCCTTTAGGACTTACGCAGTTGACGGGAACCACCTCCGAGGAGTCCCGTCACGGGCGGGATCGTTCACCTCGCAGGTGGTAGAGGAAAACTGCGTAACTCCTATCCCTGTAGCCTTTTTAGGGGTTGACTTTTTGACATTCTCCAGGTATAACTATCTCAATGTACCTTAGCATTTTGTTCCGCTAATTTGTCTGCTATTTTCCCACTCTCCCCATTCCACTCGACGAGTGGAAATGGTCGAGTGGAACTGATCAACGACAAAGAGGAATAGGCTTTGGTCAAAATGGGGAGGTGGCTTTTACGTGAAGAAGTTCTCGGTCGTGGTGTCCGTTGTTGGTTTCTGGCTGATCCTGATGGGAGCAGCGGGAGCCCAAGATCAGGCCCAGACGCTGGGCATCGGCGGCAATGGAGACTCGCGAGTGCGCGTGGCGATCGGCAAGATCGCCAACGAGAAGGGCTTTCAAGTTATTCCGCCGTGGGATGACTACCGCAAAGCGCGGTATATCGTCCATATCCACTCGTTCGAGGTTCATAGCGAGCGGATGCAGATGGCGGCGGCCCTGCCTTCCACCGGCAATGGTAACAACAGGTGGTACAGTTACGGCTACGACGTCATGCGCGGCCAGCTCGATCGGGTAACGAGTAAGGCGCGGGTGCAGCTTGAGGGTTTTGGCCCGGCTGGCTGGTATCTGTCGTCGGGCTATCAAACGCCCGGGCGCGTTCTCACTAGCCAGGGCTATACCGTTGGCAGTTACACGGCCAACGGTAGCTACAGCCAGCAGGAGCAGGTGGAGACCGAGGCGATTGAGCGCGCCGTGCGCAACGCCTTGGCGGACCTGCCTGGCCCGGTGGCTTTCGCCGCTCCTCCTCCGCCACAAGCCGAATCGGCGCCAGTACAGATTAAGGTGGCGGTGGCCCAACCGGCGAACAACTATTCCTACGTTGCGGCCAGCTCGACCACCGTCCCGCCGATCACGGTGATCGTCAACCCCAAGAATCGGATGGGGGTGAAGGTCTACGGCCCGGCTGGCAGCCGTTTTTGGGTGAAACGGTGGAACCTCACCCGGACGGAAACCCGAGGCGGGGTTTACACCGTCGGCCAGAGTGGCTGTTTCTATCTGCGCGTGGCTGGACCGTACCTCGTGAACATCGGAGCCTGCGCGGCTGATGGGCAGCAGGTGCCGGCCCGCAAGGAGAACAGCGGGCTGTTCGTTCGGCCGGGTAACGACCCCGATTTTTAATCCCAATAGGACTTACGCAAATTTTCCTTCACTCCAGGAGTGTCCTTCGCACAGCTCAGGATCGTCACTCCTGGAGTGTTCCTAATTTGCGTAAGTCCTGCCCAAATCAGGCTCCCAGGGCATCTGCCCTGGGAGCCTGATAATGTTTTAGGCGTAAAATCAAAGGTTAGGGCAGAACACCACCAGCATCGGGACTTAAGACCCCTGGTGCTTGGCCACCGGCCGGGTTAATGTTGAGACCGAGTTGGTTTAGGACAAAGTTGGCGATGGCCCAGGCAGCCAAAACGATAACTAGGCCGACGATGGCGTCAACGAGCAAGCGCTTGGCTTTGCCGGTTTGCTCTTCGTTACCAGCAGCGGTCAAGTATTGAATACCACCCACCAGGAAGAGGATGACAAAGATAATCCCAGCGAAAATAATAACCACATTAAAGATGGTTCGAATCGTCTGATTGATATCACCAAACCGAACAAGGTTGCCGGGAGTACCACCAATATTCAAAGCGGCAAATGCCGGCAACGCCCAGCCTAAGACCGCTCCGGATATCAACCCAGCTCGGCTAAGAACTTTTTGAACCATTCTTCCTCCTTTTAATCACCGCCGTTGGCGGGATCCCGCTAAGGCGGGACTTATACAATAATCGTACTTGTTCTAGAAACGGTGTCAACCCCTCACATGAAAACGACTGAGCTCTGCGCAATAAACGAAGTTTGTCGTTTTCATGTGAGGGGTCAAGCCCGATCAGCTTTATTAGCTTATTAGGGGAATGATCTTACCAGATTGTCCCGCCGCTGGACGTATTTTCCTTCACTCCACGAGTGTCCTTCCTCCAAAGGCGGACAGGTCGCACAGCTCAGGATCGTCACTCCTGGAGTGTTCCCAATTTGTGTGGATCCTACATGAACAAAATATTTATGGGCTGCTGGTTGATAAAAGTTGGGTGAAGGCGGCGGCGGCTTCCGTGAGACTATCTCGGGCATTCTGGCCCTGGCCAATTACTCGGTCAAGACTTTGGCTTAAGAGAAGATCGGCCTGGGCCGCCGCGGGGCCTTTAAACCAACTTCTGGCGGTCGCGACTGCTAAGAGCGGAACATCGGTTCGATAGGCACGTTCGGCAACGGTTGTCGTCGGCACAAATTGTTTAATAGCCGAAGTCTGGCCCGTTGTTTCCAGATAGAGAGGTAGGCCAATATCAACCATTTTATCTAAAAAATCCCAGGCCACTTGGGGATATTTACTGGCTTTATTAACGGCTTCAATGCGATAATCGCCGGCGAAATCAACAATTGTGCGGGCATTAGAGATCTGGGGGAGCGGTGCCAGATTAACACTCAAACCCGGATTACGCTGAACTAGATAGGGTACAACCGAAGGATAGTTAATCATCATCGCCAGTTTACCATCAATAAAATTTTGGATAGCGTCTGGCCGCTGCGCATCCCAAGAATAATGGTCGGAGGCGGGGTCAGAAAAACCACGGAGAAAATCGAGAACAGCAGCGCCAGGATAGTAGGTCGAATCATTAGGATCAGGCAAATGATAGGCAGTATTATTGCCATCGGCCGTCACCATTTTCACCCCTTGTTGGAGCATCAAGGCGGCAATAATATCACTAACATGAGGAATATTATTTGTCGTGCCTAAAGCAATACCCGATTGGTCAAAACGGTCACCGCTCCTTTTTGTGAGGGCTTTAGACAGTTCGATGATTTCCGTCCAATCAATCGGGGCGCGGAAGAAAATTTCACCAACTGGTAGGTTGTCTTGAATACGGCGATTAAATTCTTTTTGGACTAAACTATTGTTCCAAATTAAAACGAGGGCATTGATAGAAAATGGGATGCCAAAAACTTTTCCGTCGTAAAAAGTATCCGTCACCACAGCCTGGGGGTAGCGGGCCGTGAGAACCCCGACCGGGTCACTGCCGCCAAAAAAATTACTGGGCATAGGCGCAAGTTTGTCTTCAAACTCATGGATCTTATCGTTAGGCAGAGTCACGATATCTGGCCCTTTACCAGCCGCCAGAGCCTCGACCAGTTCTTTCTCGTAAGTAGCCGGGTTAATAACCTTAAAATTAAACGAAACATTATTATGAATTTGGATGTACTC
>ERZ1292630.4639-Hain-H41-02um-R3-4639-length-11561-cov-55_pt1 | contig 11561 bp, 10 predicted proteins | sample MGYA00564408_ERZ1292630 | MGnify/ENA primary metagenome ERZ1292630 (study PRJEB36523, sample SAMEA6512641) | groundwater metagenome | collected 2019-01-08 | study: AquaDiva: Metagenomics assemblies of 32 groundwater samples | reverse complement strand
TGGCATAGGAATCCAGTAAGGTCTGGATACTACTGACCGGCGTGGGAGTAACCGGTTTTGCCTCTTCGGATGACGGTGGCGCCATAAGGGCGCCATGGCGCTTCGGCGCCACTTGAGGCGGGGTCCATTCCTCGGCAATGACCTCTTTTATATAGACCCGATTTATGGTGATAGTTCCATACCCGATTTCCAGGGTGACCGACTTCTCATTCTCACTGATGATTTTACCTTCTACGGTCCGGCCGTTCTTGAGATAAATGGCATCGGCGGACAGGAGTAGAGCGTTCACCACAAAAACGCAAAGGGCACAAAGAGCGTAGAGCGTGAAGCGTATAGCGTAAAGCGTTTTCATAAAATTCCTTTCATAGACCTAGATTCCTCCCGCTTTCGGCGGGACGGGAATGACAAGGAAGGCGGTGATGTCATTTTGTTACAGAATTTTATTATCCCACTTTCATCTCTCATCTTTCATCTCTCCTCTTTATCGGGCCTTAATCCTTTTCTTAAACCCCAACACCTTAATATAAGGATAACCGTCTGTCAAGGGAGTCGTCAAATTACCGTCATAAACAATATTCACATTACCGCTGATGGTAATATCAAACTGACTACCGCTAGAAACCCAATTAGAAAGGTCTTCTGCATCTTCGGCTAATACTACGCCTGTAATAGCAGGATTGCCGGATAACTTTATCTGTTCATGTGCCGCATAAAGCCCGGTGAAAGGGTTTGAGGGGTTACCAGATATCTCTAAATCCTTTCCAGCCAAAAGTCCGATATTCTGACCGGTCACAGCCGGATTCATAGTCGGGTTCCCTGATACCTTGATAGACCCTTCGGAAATAATCGTTGCCCTCCAGGGCGTGGCCTCAGAGCCCGGATTACCGGAAATTGTCACACCATTAGTATTAGGGGTACTGAACTGGGCATAATATACCCCATCATAAGCGGTGTTACCGCTAAAAGTCCAGTTACCACTGCTGTAACCCCAGCCCCGATAGGGCGGCGTAAATAGTTGGTTATCGGACACCCGCAGAACATTTCCAGTGGACTGAAGAACATAATCTGCTAAATAGGCATAGTCGGAGGGAGTGATGCCCGGGATGTTAACCGGGTCAGCGCCCTGAACAACCTCACCTCCTACGCCGCCTGTACTGCCTGCAATACTACCTGAGGAGTAAACATCTCCGGAAACTGTCGGGTTGCCTGTAAAACTAATATCGCCATTGGCTTGAATAGAGCCGTTGGTTCCTGTAATGGTGGGGTTACCGGAAATCTTCAGCGACCCGCCCAGTACTACGGCCGCGGTCGGTTCATACGGCTCTTTTCTGTAACTCACCATACATTCCATAAGTATTTGCTGTGAGCGGTCATCAGGGTCATTACCATTGCCCCACCCATAGACCGTGAGTTTTAACACGCCATCTGTATCATCGGTCGCGGCTGGTGAACCGCCGTCGCTATTATCCTCTATCTTGGCTAAATAGGTGTTGCCGTAGTAGTTAATATTACGACACCATTGGAACAATGATTTAGTAACCCCAGCATTTATAGAAGGAGATGCGGGAAAAACAGAATTAATTGCATAGTAAGTAGAAGAGTTAGCATTGCTATTGTCCAGTTGAGTATCCCATCCGGTAGTATTGGCGGTATATGTAGAAAGCAGGTATGCCCGGGCCATCTCAAAGCCGCTCAAGGCGGCCTGCTCATAACTTATGTTATCAATAGATACACTAACCATCTTTTCCTGGGAGGTGGTGGTGGCCACATAGGCAATAGCCATCCCGGCTATCATGGCCGTGATAATCATTACCAGGACCAGTATGGTACCTCGTTTGGAACCACTCCACGAACCCTGACGGATTCTCAGAGCGAGACCCCGAAGGGACCGCGTCCAGCGAACCCTGAACGGGCAGATAGACACAGATAGACACAGATGAGTAATAAGTTTATTTGTGTGTTTCATAATAACCTCCTTATCTAATATTCACCACAAAGGACACAACCCCCTTTTATTCCCCCTTTGTTAAGGGGGACTAATTCGGGGGACACTAATTCCCCCTTATTAAAGGGGGCGAGGGGGTTGTATTAGTGTCTTCGTGGTTAGTTTTAGTATTTCGCTTTTATCCTCTTCTTCAGCCCCAGCGCCTTGATATAGGGTTTCCCGTCAATCAGGACCGTGGTTAAATCGCCGTTATAGGTAATCTCGGTATTGCCACTGATATCCACATCCACCTCGCTGGTGGAAGAAATCAAAGAGCAATTATCTGTATAGTCCTCAGCCAGGACAGTTCCTTTAATGGTCGGGGTGCCCTTTAAACTTATCTGTTCGTGGGCCGCATAGAGACCGACATCATAGAGATTCCCGCCGGCGCCCCGCATCTTCAGGTCTTCACCGGACATCAGGGCAATCCCGCCGCCGCTCGGATTCGGCTTCAATGAAGGGGTGCCGGAGACATCAATATATCCGGTGGCTATTATGGTTACCGGCCAGGGACTGGCCGCCGAACCCGGGGAGCCGGATATGTTTACCGCGCTGTTCTCAAAGAAGAATACGCCGTCAGTTGAGGTATCATTACCGGTCTTGGTCCAGACGCCCAGGGCTGTGCTTGAGACCGGGGTTCCGGCGCTGTAAGACCAACCGGCCGGAGTGGCTATCTGAACGCCTAAATTATTATAAACCTTGCCGTCCGTTTTAAATATATGGGTGGCCAGGTAAGAATACGCCGCCGGACTGATAGGGGGTATTTCGGTTTCTTCGGAATTGGGATTGCTTGAGCCGCCGATACTGCCGCCCGGGGCTGAGATTGAGCCGGTAGAAGTCACATCGCCGGCTACCGTGGCGCTGCCGGTCAGGGTGACCGGCCCGTTGGCCTGGACCGAGCCATTGGCGCCGTTGATAGCGGCATTGCCGGAAATCTGAAGAGAGCCGCCGACCACCACGGCGCTGGTCGGCCTATAAGGGTCGGTTCTATAAGTGACCATTGCCTCCAGGACTATTTCCTGCGAACGTTTCTGGGGATTATTGTCAATGCCCCAGGCCTCAATCGTAAGTTTCAGGATGTTGTCCGCATCATTAGCCGGGCCGCCGCCGTCATTATTGTTTTCCACCCGAACAAAGTAGGTATTACCGTGATAATCAATATTCCGGCACCACTTAAACCAGGATTGATAACCCGGCGTATATGAAGGGGATGGCGGTATGATAGAAGACGCGGCCGGCGTATAAGTAGAATAATTAGCAATACTTGAAGTAAGTTCATTATCCCATCCGGTAGTGCTGGCGGTGTATTTGGCCAGCAGAAATGCCTTGGACACCTCAAACCCGCTGGCCACGGCCTGGTTATACTCCATATCTTCAATAGAGGACTGAACCTGCCTTTGCTGTCCGGTGGTAATAGCCAGATAGGCAATGCCCAATCCGGCAATAATGGCGATGATAAAGAGGATGGCCAGTATCGCCGAGCCGGTTTTACTATTTATCGCCCTTTCATCTATCATCTTCCATCTCTTTTCTCTTTACTCGCTGTTAGACCTTTGGTCGTTACAGCGAGTTATCCCGCACATAACTCTATTCCTATGTGCGGGGTTATTGAGGATTCATCAACAGGATAGTCGTCGTGGTATTTATGATTATCGGATTCTGCTTGGCGCCGAGTTTACCGCCCAGCCAGATATTAATTCTGACACGATTTCCGCCGCTGGTCACAATATTGCCATCCTTATCACGCAGGGTGAATATAGGGTCATTGGCGCCATCATTGTTAATATCACCGTACATAATATCATTGCATAGTTTTACGGTCTCCTGAAGATTTGCGGCTATTTCACTATCAGCACTATAGACATACTTTACTATCTCACCGATATCAAAGGAGTCGGTGATATCCTTGTCTTTATTATAGTCCTTTCTATCAGTGGCAACGGCTTCATTAAGAACGCCCGTAGGCACAAACTTATAGGTAATATGCCAGCCCTGATTGGCATTCGCGCCCCAGTAAACAGCGCCGGTGGCCGGGTTCCAGTAATTACCGCTGACCAGAACAGGCACTTTTATGGAGAGAGACGTACAAGTAACGGCCGGGGTTGGAGTCATCACCAGGCATTCGCTGATATCATCCTTCATCACATCTATAACGCGGGTGGCTTGGGATTCCAGAAAAGAGGTCATTGAGCCCTCGTCAAAGGACTGCTGGGCGCTGAAAATAATGGTCATCGCCCCGCCTATCATTACTGTCAGAATGGACATCACGATAATGACTTCAAGCAGGGTAAAACCGCTATTAATAGTTTTCATAGTTTCATCACGATTATTCGTGCCATTCGTCTTTATTCGTCATATTCGTGTTAATCCCTCCGTCCCTGTGGGACTACGGGATAAGAGCCAGTAATGCTCCTTCGTCGCTAACTGGCTCTAATATTTCGACCTTCTGGTCATAAGGGTTCTGGTTACATATTCATTATATACCAGGGCGCTGGTATTGCCCTGGATGCGCCACCTGATGGTAACGGTGACATCATAAAGGTCGGAGACGGTATTATTAACGGATATAAAACCCGGATTTGTCCAACCGGTCGGAGCAGTTAATCCAACAACCGCAAAATAGGTGCCGGTATAGGCGGCGACATCATCGAAATCCTGGGCCCTGATTTCCTCTATCTTGGCAGAGGCGGCATTACGGGCGATGTCGTATTCCCTGGTGACCTCTCTCTGAAGCATGCCGCCTAAGGTCACCGAGAGTAATGTCATCAATCCCACGGTCAGCAGAATCATTGCGATAATCACTTCGATGAGGGTGAACCCAGCCCCTGCTTGCGCAGCCGTAACCCCGCTGGGATAAACACCGTTCCGCCTGTCCGGACCTTGTCTGTAATTATTTCGAGGCAGGGGCTGGGTGAACCCGCCCTTTTGCGCATATACAGGTATTGATTTCATATCTTCTCCCACTATAATATAACCTATCAGCGCCTGGTTGTCAAGTAGAATATTAAATTATTGTAATCATTTAGCCGAATGAAGTAACGTATTTATTTCCCTCTCTGGCAAAGGGGGATTTGGCGCCGAAGCGCCATGGCGTCTTTAGCGCCAAAGGGGGATTTAAATCTCCCCTAACCCCTCTTTTTTAGGTAGCAGTCCCAGTGGGCTACTGCTACCTATATAACTGGCAGTAAAACTGCCAGTAATCAAAGAGGGGAATAAGTTGTCCGGGGTGATGCGTTCAATACCGCTTCATTTGGCTAATAGACTACGAATTGATATGCCCGATAAAAATCTCCATCGCTATTTCCGACCCCTACGACCCTACGGTCGGGCGTAGGCCCGGGCGGTGGGTAGCCACCGAAATACTGCGAAATTAATTCCACCTTGATATTACCGTTTAATAATAAGATAATCTCTTTTTCTATATCGGGGAATTTGCGCGTTATCCGGCTATCCAGCACAATGTAATCCACGCCCTTTTGCCTTACGGTATCCTTTAATGATTGTAGGAAACCGCTCCGATGCTCACGAGCGGAGCGCCCCGTATCCGAAGGCGTCGGGGCGCTAATCTTCAATTTGTCCTTACCTGCCTGTGCCCCGTACGGGGCAGACAGGTCCCAATTCTCAGGCATGACATTCGTCCCGCCGGCATAATAGGCGATACGCGCCAGAGTCGTAATAATAACCGGAGGCCGATTTACTGCGCCGCTTCGCGACCAATGATACTTCTTTAATAACTCGCCGGTGTTTTTCTCTATGAGTTTATCCTGCCCGACCGGCTTAAATGTAAAAACGGAAAGGATGAGCGCAAGAATGATTGTTAAGCCGTATAATATTTTACGGGTGTGCGGCCTTGATATCTTTTCGCTTATATAATATAATCCGGCCGAGGTCCAGGGCAACATCATCAGAAAGAGCGGGACCGTATAACGTTTGCTCATCCGGCCGTGCGTAAAGGCATAAACGGCAAAAAAGACCATAAAGCCGGCAAACACCAGCCAGACCAATAATGTCTTTCCGGATGCGGCGTTTTTCTCCTGCCTGATTGCGCCGATTAGAAACAAAAGGAATAAAATCGGGTTGGCGCCCTTGATAAAATCCACGATGAATTGATAGAGCCCGTCAAACGATTGGATTATGCCTATATGGCTTACGGCTTCAGCCGAGACCTTTCCGGTCAGGCCGAAAACGCCGGTGGCCGATTCTACGACTAAGAGATAGGGCGGCAACAGCAATAACCACGGGATAAGCAGATATATCGCCTTAATGCCCTTGGCTTTCCAGGAGACGGCGGCCTGCCCGACCGGATGGTCGTTCGTTCCGCCGGCAGTAGATCTGCTCACGGTTCCCGCCTCGGCGGGATTCGGGCGGGAAAGAAACATGATACCCACCAGTGTTATCCCCAGGAAGGCCAAGCCATCAGGCCGGTTCAGATACATCGCGAAAGAAAGGACTCCTGATAGTATAAAATAGAGATTTTTCCCCGTCTCCAACGCTAATATCGTTACCCAGAGGGCGAACAACAGAATGCTGATATGAGCGCCGGTGGTGAATATGGAGGCGGACAATTGCGCGCCTTGCGGATGGAAACAATATAGCAGGCAACTGATAATAACTATCGGCATGGCAAAATATCGTCCGGCAATAAAATAAAGCGGGATAACCGCCAAAACAGATAAAATAATAGATGCCAGCATCCCAGCCCATTCCAGGTTAGAAATAAACTTGGATGCCGCCGCTATCACAAAGGGATACAGTTGATGAAATGTCTGTTTGGTTAGGGCTTGCTTGTAATCGCCTTCTGCAAAATCCTTTGCCACGTTCAGGTAAAAAGGCCCGTCGCTCGATATGATATAAGTATTAAAGGCAACAGCCAGACGCACGGCAAAAGCCAGAGTCAATAAAACAACCAGAATCAAAATGGTCTTTTTCATAAACCTCTTCAGCAATGTCATTATCACATACGCTTAAAATTTACAATAATAATTGAAATATATTTGTTTTCTCAGTATAATAAATTATAGATTTGATTAGCCCGTTAAAAGGAGAACGTGATTATGCCAGCACAAGCCATCTGTGAATCGCCTGAGAAATCCGTTAAGGCGTCTGATGCCCGTAACGAAGCCCGTAAAATTACCGATAGGATAATCCATTATTTCAAGCACGACCGGCACGAACAGGTTGAGGTTATTATGGATAATTCTTCCAGCGCCCTGACCCGTTATGCGGATAACATCATCACCCAGAATGTCTCGGAGAATAATCTCCTGAACGTAATCGTCCGGGTGCTCAAGAACGGCCGGGTGGCCCGGGTGATGCTTAATCAGGTGGACGACGCATCCCTGAAATCGGTGGCGCTGAAAGCGCCATATTTTGTCAAGGCCCAAGGCACCGAACTCGGGCTGCTGGGCAAACAGAAATACGCCCCGGTAAACGCCTATAACGAACAGACCGCCAATATCACGCCGACCGAGCGGGCCTCCGGGATTAAAGAGGCGGTCGCGGAAGCCCGCCATAATTCGCTTAATATCTCCGGCGTCTTTTCCAATGACGCCTCGGCGCTGACTATCGCCAACTCCAAAGGGCTCTTTGCCCACTACGTCTCGACCTCTGCGGAATTCACCTGCACGGCCCTGACGCCGGACTCCAGCGGCAAAGCCGCCAAGATATCCAAGGATTACGCCCGGATAAAACCGGCCCAGACCGCCAAGACAGCCATTGACAAGGCGATAAAATCCAAGAACCCGATTGAGATAAAGGCCGGAACCTATACCGTGATACTGGAGCCGTCTGCATCTGTAGAACTCCTCTTCTTCCTGGCTTTCCGCGGCTTCGGCGCCCTGGCCTATCAGGAAGGCCGAAGTTTCCTGGCCGGTAAACTCGGTAAAAAGATTATGGGGAACAACATCTCCATCCTGGAGGACGCCTATCATCCTGATATTGCCGGCATGCCCTTTGACTTTGAAGGTATGCCCAGGAAAAAGGTGGTGCTGGTTGACAAAGGCATTGCCTGTAATGTGGTCCACGACCGGCTGACCGCGAGGAACGAATCCCGTAGGGGCAAGAAAGCCGGATGTTCATCTACCGGGCATGCCCTGCCTCAACCCAATGCCGCCGGACCCCTGCCTACTAATCTCGTGCTGCTGCCCGGTAATTCCTCTGTGCCGGAGATGATTAGTTCTACCGAACGGGGAATCCTCATTTCGGCGTTCCACTACACCAATATCCTTGACCCGATGAAAATGACCATCACCGGAATGACCCGCAACGGGACATTCCTGATAGAAAACGGCGTCATAACCAAGGGCATCAAGAATATGAGATTTACAGACAGCGTCCTTAATATGCTCTCCAATGTAGAATCAATTTCACGCGAGACCGAACTGCATCGCGGATTCTTCGGCGGCAGCGGCTTTGTAACCCCGGCGTTAAAGATAAGGAACTTCAACTTCTCAAGCGAAACTAAATTCTAACTATGAAAATACTTTTAATCGGTTCGGACGGCCAAATGGGCACTGACTTGATGAAGGTTTTCCAGTCAAACGGCCTGCCCGAAAGGCCGAACGGCCGGGCGGGCAAAAACAGCTCAAGCATCAAAGGACTGACCATCAAGGACATTGACATCACGGATTTCCCCAAGACCCGCCGTATAATAGAAGAACATAAGCCCGATGTCGTCATAAACACGGCGGCTTATCACAATGTCCCGGAATGCGAGCAAAACCCCGGACAGGCCTTCCTGGTCAATACCATTGCGGTGCGGAATCTGGCCAATATCTGCCGGGCCTGCCGCATAAAATTAATCCATTTCTCCACCGACTATGTCTTTGACGGGCGGAAGATGCGCTCTTACAATGAAACCGATACGCCCAACCCGCTTAATGTCTATGCCATCTCCAAACTGGCCGGGGAATTCTTCGTCAAACTTATTCCTGATTATTATGTCATCCGGGTGGCGTCATTGTTCGGCGCCGCCGGATGCATAGGTAAAGGCGGGACCAATTTCGTGGAGTCAATGCTCAAACTGGCTAAAAATGGCAAGACCCTTCAGGTTACCTCCAATATCACATCCAGTCCGACATACACTTATGATGCGGCAATGAAGATAAAAGAAATGCTGGCTTCCAATTATCCGTCCGGGATTTACCATCTGACTAATTCCGGCTACTGCACCTGGTATGAATTTGCGCTGGAGATATTCAAGCAGTCAAACATCAAAATCAAGGTAGAATCAAAAGAAGAGCAGGAAGAACAAGCCGGAGTCAAACGCCCCCTGTTCTCGGTCCTGACCAGCAAAAAACTTACGCCCTTGCGGCCCTGGCAGGAGGCGCTGAAACATTACCTGGCCAATAGGAATTCCAAGTAACCTATAACAAGGGTATCCAAAAGTATCATTGCGAGGACCCCGAAAGCGTTAGGGGGACAAAGCAATCTAATCTTTATTATCTTTTATGCCTTTACCGTTAGTTTCCATCATCACGCCCACCTATAACCACCAGAAATATATCGGTGACTGCATTCGCTCGGCGCTGGCCCAGACCTGCCAAAACTGGGAGATGATTATCGTAGACGACGGCTCGACCGACAATACGCCGGAAATTATCAGGGGTTTCAATGACAGCCGCATCAGATATATCCGTCAGGCCCACCAGGGCGGTTATAAGTTGTCTTCTATATATAATACAGCGCTCCGGGAAGCCAAGGGCAACCTGGTGGCCATCCTGGAAGGCGATGATTTCTGGCCTGCGGATAAATTAACCGTTCAAATACCCTATTTTACCGACCCCAAGATTATATTAACCTACGGCGATTGCATCATCACCAACGAATCCGGCCATGAACTCTTTTACCGCCGGATACCCGCGGATACAGCTATGCGGGATAATTCTCCGATCGGCTCGGCCCTAAACGGGTTTATCCGGACTGAGAATTTCATCTATGCCCAGACCGTCATGGTCAGAAAAGACGCCCTCATCAAAGCCGGTGGTTTTATCCAACCCGATTACCTGCACCTGACGGATTTCCCGACCTGGTGCCGGCTGGCCCTGGCCGGCGAATTCAAGGCCATCCCGCATCCCCTGGGCTTTTGGCGCCGCAATATCAAGTCAGTCACCATGGCCAATCCCGTCGTCATCTCAGAAGGATTCATCCGATATATCAATACGTTTATTGATGCCTATCAAAATCAAATCCGAAGATTGGGCATTAATATAAATACAGAAGAGATAAAGAAAAAGCAGTCCGCCCAACTGCGCCAATCAGACCGGGACCAGAATTACATCAAGGCCCTGACGCTATTCATCTACGGTTATGATAAACCGGCCCGGCAGTTCTTCGGCCGATACCTCAGGCAGCCCCATAAGGGCGTTTTTAACAGCATCGTATCCTTACTTGCCATCATTATTTCCTATACCGGCTTATCCGGAATGATATTATCCTTAACCGGCATTCATCTCAGCGGATTACTGGTATCATTGAAAAGGTATCTGGTAAAGTAGTCCCGCCTCCCACCGGGACCCTGTGGGCCTGGCGGGATAACTCGCCCGTACGGGCGAGTAAGGAGGAATTAATATGGGACAAGAACGACGTATCTCTAAACGTTATATCGTCCCCGGGCTAAGAGCCAAACTAAGGGAAAAGACGCTCTTCGGGTTATCCAGCAAACCCACGCCCCATGAATATCCCTGCCTGGATATCTCGGCCAGCGGACTGCAATTCGCCACCAAAAAGGGATTCAAGCCCCAGAGCAATATCCTGATTGACATCTCCATCCCGACCAGCCGGACCAAGCCCATCCGGGCCAAGGCCAAGGTGGTCTGGTTCAGGATGTCGGACGATTTGAATTTGGCCCTGGCCGGACTGCACTTCGTGGCCATCGATAAAAAGCAACTGGCTGAATTAACGATGATGATGGAAAAAGTCGGCAGCGAAAAAGACCGAACCACGCCCTATATCAGGTCAAAACTCCTTAAAAGCGACACCCTGTTTATCAAACTGCATAAATAGCGCCCCGTTTCGCACCTGCCGGAGCGCACCTGGTACCATAAGTTTCTACCACGGAGACAGGGAGACACAGAGAAGAAACTCCGTGCCTCTTAGGGGCAGTTAGCCATCCCATTGGGATGACCTTTACTGCCCCTTATACCAGCATGCGTTAGCATGCATTGGCATGTGCCTCCTGTGGTTAATTTCCTACGCGATGACCACACCCTTGGGTTTGGTGGTCCAATCGCCGCTGTTGGCCGGGGTGGTCAGATTGACCCAGCGGAAGAATCCGTAGAAGGTATCGCCCGCGTTCTTAACCCCGCAGGAGATGATAAAGCGCGCCTTTTTGGACACGACCGTCTTTATCCCCGAGGCATCGGGGTCTTCCGGCGGCATCTCGCCCTTGGGCACAATCAGATACTTGCATTCCACCGCATCAGCCAGCGGATGCATACTCGGCCGGGTCTGGTCGGTGGTGACGCGGGCCCAGAATTCAATACTGCTTCTCAATCTGCAATCTGGGGACACAATACTAGTTTTCCTCCTATTTAACCTTAGTTGGACGACCGCCTGGTCTTGGCCTGAATATACGATT
>ERZ1292630.4638-Hain-H41-02um-R3-4638-length-11563-cov-10_pt1 | contig 11563 bp, 8 predicted proteins | sample MGYA00564408_ERZ1292630 | MGnify/ENA primary metagenome ERZ1292630 (study PRJEB36523, sample SAMEA6512641) | groundwater metagenome | collected 2019-01-08 | study: AquaDiva: Metagenomics assemblies of 32 groundwater samples | reverse complement strand
CAGCGGCAGCCGCCGCCTCCTTGGGCGCCATGCGCAGGCCAAATCGGCGCAGCATGTAGTTCGCTAGTGTGTTAGAGAGAAAAGGGGACTGGCAGCGGGTGCACGGGAATACCAACACCGGCTGCATCGGAACGCCGTGCACGTCTTCGAACCGAAAATCGTCTGCCTCGCTCAAGCCTGCCCCCTTCTTGCGCCCCGGTCCCCCCTCGCCCTGCGCGCCATCGCTCCGGTTCGCGCCCAGAGATGGTTATCAAACGTATGGCCCCCCTCACACACAACACGTCTGAATTCGACAAGTGCCTCTACACCGACCGCTTGCAGCTGTAGAGCAGGTTCTTGAGCGCGATGACCTCCTTCTCGTTCTTGATCAAGTTCATCTTCGACTGGTAGTGCTGCAGGAACAGCGCCGTGTGCGAATCCAGCATCGCGCCGAGCTCGTCGCTGATCACCTTCGACGTCAGCTTGAAGTAGCGGCAGATGTAGTTCAAGTCGCCGACGTACATGTAGAAGAACTTGTTCTTCGCGGTGCCGTACATGATGCTCAGGTCCTTGTGCACCAGCAGGTACTCGTAGAACTTCACGTACTGCAGCTTCACGTCGTCCAGCTTGCCCTTCAGGCACGCGAACAGCGACACGATCGCGTGCATGAAGTACGACGGCTGCTTCTGGTTGAACAGCGCGACGAAGCGCGCGCCGCGGATCATGGCCGGCGTCTGCACCGTCTGTCCGCCGACCGAGTCCGCCGCCAGCTTGCGGTATTCCGCAAGCAGCCGCTTCAGGTCAGCCGACACGTCCTTCATCGCCTGGTTCTGCGCCGACGAGCCGACGCGAGACACCGACAGGCCGATGTTAACGGCCGGGCGCTGGCCACCGGTGAACAGCTTCGTGTCCAGGTAGATCTGGCCGTCCGTGATCGAGATGACGTTCGTCACAATGTACGCGGTCACGTCATTCGACAGGGTCTCGACGATGGGCAGAGCCGTCACGGAGCCGCCACCCTTACCCGGCGACAGCATGGCCGCGCGCTCCAGCAGGCGCGAGTGCAGGTAGAAGACGTCTCCGGGGTACGCCTCGCGGCCGGGCGGGCGCCGCAGGAGCAGCGACAGCTGCCGGTACGCGACGGCTTGCTTCGACAGATCGTCGTAGATAACCAGGCAATGGCGCCCGCGGTTCATGAAGTACTCGCCCATCGTCACGCCGGAGTACGGGGCCAGGAACTGCAGACCAGCGGGCTCGGCCGCCGTCGCCGCCATCAACGTCGTGTAGTTCAGCGCGCCGTACGACTGCAGCAGCCGGTGGATGCGCGCGACGTTCGAGCAGCGCTGCCCCACCGACACGTAGATCGAGATGACGGCGTTCTTGCTCAGGATCTGCTGGTTGACGCGGACCTGGTTGATGATCGTCGACACGGCAATCGAAGTCTTGCCGGTCTGGCGATCGCCGACAATCAGCTCGCGCTGGCCACGGCCGATGGGGATCAGCGTGTCGACCGCCTTGAAGCCGGTCAGCAGATTGTAGTTCACGGGCGACCGAGACACGATGTTCGGCGCGCCAGCGTCCACCTTACCCATGTTCGCGTCCTGCAGCAGCGACCGCGTGCGCGACAGCAGACCCACGGGCACCTCGTGGCCCAGCGGGTTCACGACCTTGCCCAGCACGTTCGAGCCGACCGGGATGTACAGCAGCTGCCCCGTCGCGAGCACCTTCTGCCCCGACTTGACGTCGTTGATGTTGTCCATGAGAATGATGCCGATACGTCCGTCCTTCTCCAAGTTGAAGACGAGCCCCGACGCAGCCGTCGACGGGCTCACCTGGATCTGGATGATCGTGTTGTACGCGACGCCGGGCGAGCCAGCCGCCGGGATGACCGTCGCGATCGTACCGTCGATGGAGTGCACGTACCCGATCAGGTCCGTCGCCTTGAAGAACGACTTCGGCGCCGCGACCGCAGCGGCAGCCGCCGCCTCCTTGGGCGCCATGCGCAGGCCAAATCGGCGCAGCATCGTGTCAAATGGGAGTTAAAAAAAATGGGCGGAGAAAAAGGTGGACCTAGTCGCGTTTCCTACGATTCGTGTGAGTGGGGGAAAAAAAACACCGGCGGATCGACGTAAATTTTTTTTGCCGTACGTCGGCCTAAGTCGCCATTCCGTGCCGAAGGGAACAAAAGGTTGTCGCAGTTCGAACGGGGGAACAGAGTGTTCAGCGCCACGCGCGCACTCCTCCCTCCTTTCTCTCTGTTTCAGTCTGCTGCCCTTCGCTCCTGCAGTTGTTCCTCCCCCCTGGAAATATTCAAATTGTTAACTCCCCGCGGCGACTGTGAAGCGTGGTGCATAAAAACAAGCCAGGAGCGCAGCCTAACGTCACGATAGCGGCAGTGGCCAACGTATAAAAAACGTGGACGCACCACATCGTCGTTGCTCCTCGCGCATTTCACTCCAGCTTGTTGATCCCAAACAGCCGAACGCCAAACAACGCGCCGTGCTTTGGCACGACGGTGAGGAACAGGGTTGCCGCCGCGTTGAGCACCAAGGGCACGAGATCATTCCCGGTCAGCGCAACCGACGCGAAGAACAAAAAGATAGGAACCGCCATGAGGAACTTTCTCGTTGGCGTGTACAGATAGTCCCCATCTAGCTGCTCCCAGAAGGTTTTGTGCGCGTCGTCCTCCTGCAGCAGGCCGCCATCCGGGACGCCTTTGTTCCAGTGCAGGAGGAGGAAACTCATCATCGCGTGGAGTTGTAAGGTGATGGTCGCGTTGAGGGATTTCGACGTCCCCAGGGCATTCAGCACGAAGAAGATGCCAACGATCAGAAACACGTAGAAGCGCTTAAAACCGCGCCGGTGGATCCAGGCCGTATTGGGGTTGATGTCCTCGCGAGAGGCATGTGGCGTGGGAGAGCGGTTTCTCGCGCTGATGCTGCTGCTGCTGGCGGGAGTGTTCGGCCGAGGCATCGGAATGGATCGTCGTCGAAGCGCAAAAATATACTTTTTGAATAAAAATTGGTGACACGGGGTCTTGTTCCTGTAAAGGCAAAGGGCAGCGGTGGGGAGGGAATGCGGTCAAACGTTGGTTCTGCGTGCTCCATCGTTTCTCGTGCGGGAAGCCTAGAATGCTCACCCTGTGACGGAGTGCTTCATGCGAGACGTCGAAGGTCTTGCGGTGCGGAAAACACCCCGTGATTTGTCAATCCCCCATCCCACCCCCACCCACCCACCGTGGAGCGACAACACATCTCGTCGTCCGACACAGCGGATCGCGATGTTTGTCACCCCACAAGACACACAGCAAAACAACAAAGAAAAAAACGAAACGCGCGCGGCGGGCATGCTGGCAGGGGCACATGCCCTACCGACCGTGTGCGCTTTCGCTAATCTGTTCGCTCCCTCCCTTCGACACCTCACATGTTAGGGTTCGTGTACTTCATTTGCTCCAAGAAGGGCGACGTCGGCGTCAGAGGCGGGTAGATGCTGCGTCGACCAAGCAGGACAAAGAGCATGTAGCACACGAAAAGCCGCAGGACGAAGCGAATCTCGAAAATCGCGTACTTGTACCACTGGCTCGCATCAATCGTCTTGAGCCACTGTCCGCTGGCGAAATAGCAGGTCTCCTGGTAGAAGCGCTCGATGCGGTACGGAATGAGCTTGAACTGCAGCGCGACAAAGTCTCGCGACGCCTGGGCAGCCAGGTCTGTGCCCGCGGCTTTGTGCTGCGACACCTGCGTCGCGAATTCACCGTCGGCGAACTTGAGGCGCTTTACTGAATTCGCCAGGACGGCATTGCCTAATTTCGTGACGGGGGTCGCGGCGAGCTTGCACGCTTTGACGACGGTTTGTACGTTCATCGCGTCGGGGTGCGCGTTTTCTTTTGGGGGTTAAACGACCGGCCTAAATGTGACTCTTGGCGACGACACACAGAGTTGGCTGTGTTCGACGCGTGCAAACGCAAAACGGAACCGATTCACTGACTGACTGTGGCATGAGGTGTGCGGGGAAATCCCAGTGGTTGCCCTTCCGGAAAAAAATGAAAAACAACAAAAAAAAGAAGAAAATGTGTGTATGCCAAAGAGAGTGCAAACTACGGTAAATGGGAGCGAAGAACGGGGGCGCCCCGGGCAGCCGGAAAACTCGCCCTTGACGCAAAGGGAGGCCTCACTCTCCTCACTCGCTCTTCTTCACTGCAGTGGCGTCGTCCTCAGGCCTCTTCCTGACTGGGGTCCACATGTTTCGCACCACCTCCACCTCCGGGTCCCGTGGTCGCCGAAGGCGGCGCTGCTGCCCCTCCTCCTGCAACGGTTGCCGCATGTTTTTCACGCACCGCCGCCTTCAGCTTTGACCTCGCGGAGTTCGTGATCGTGTCGCTCGTGCCGTCCAGCAGCTTGCAAATTGTCCCGATGCCCTTGGTCCTCCCCTCGCGAAAAATGAGGCGTTGGCCGACCCGGATGAACTCCGGCCGATACAGGAAGTGGAACCGGCAGATGGCGTGATCGCCAGTGCGCAAGACTTGCTGATCAATATGCACAATCCGGGCGCTTTGGCGGACCGTGTGGGTATGGATGACCGGTTCGTAATCGATGCTGATGGTCGTGGAGTGGTACAAGATCTTCACCTCGGCCTCGAACATCCAGTGCGCCTTGGGCGCCGAGGACGGGTCGACTAAGACATTCCCTTTCCGGATGGCGTTTCGCTTCTCCTTCTTGAGGCACATGGCGGCGTCCTGTCCGCACGTGACCTCGTCCACCTCCACCCCTTTCACGTGGATCGACTTGATTTGGGTCGTGCGGAAATTTCCAAGTGCGTCGGGGCCTAAGAGGACCGCGTCATTGGGGCGGAACACCCCCTGGGTCACAATGCCTCCTACCACCGTGCCAACGCCGGTCACGAAGAACGTATTGTCGATGATCATTTCCTTTGGCAGAGACGCCAGTTGGGCCCAGTCGCGGCGCACGGGCAGCAAGTTGAGGAAATGAAGCAACGCCGCGATACCAATCCCGGAAACATTGCTGACCTCAAAGATGGGCGTAATGCGGTCCGCCTTTAGGTTTTTCGCGCTCACGAGCACGTCCTCCTCGTTCCGCACGGGAAAGGGCAGCTTCTTGACCGTGGGCACCTTGAGCAGCTTGTTGATGGTCGCGAGTGTCTCCATGCGCACATTGTCCGGCGTCGCGTCAATGCGTGTCACGACGATGAAAAAAGGTAAATGGAGCGCGAGGCAGAGACCCAAGTGCTCCTTCGTCATCCTCTGAATGCCGTTGTTGGCGGAGATGACGATGCACGCGTAGTCGGGCAGGTTGCGGGTCATGCCCAGGACCGTGGTCTTGAGATACTTTTCGTGCCCCGCGAGGTCGAAGAGGGTCAACACCTTCGCTGCCTTCTCCGATAAATCCTGAGCGGTGAACTGATGGTACGCCGAAGTAGGTCCGCCTGGGGGATAGTTAATCACCCCTCCTTCGGCGTCGAAGGCCAGATGTTGCTCAGAGATGCTCGACGTGCGCCCCGTTTCCTGCTCATGGCGATGGTTGAAGACCTTGGCGCGCGCGAACCCTCGGCCGTCGTCGCGGTAGCCTTTGGTGAGCACCGACGTCAGGGTCGACTTGCCGCTGTCCACGTTGCCGCACATCGCCAGCCGCAGCTCCATATGCCGGTGCGCGATGCGACGGCGCACCACGAACTCTTGCTGCCAACATGTGGATGCAGAAGCAGCCGCCGACACGGAGGCTGCCGACACCGTTGCCGCCGGCGTGATGGTCGTCGAAATCGTCGTCGATGAAGGCGAAGTAGTTACCGTCACGTTCGCTGCGCCGCTCGACGAATTACCAACCGCCCCTGCCAGAGGAGGAGCTGCCGCCCCTGCCCCTTTTTCCACCGAAGAGGGAGGCGCGGACACGGCTGTCGTGGTCATTGATAGTGGCGCTGCTATCTCGACTCTCCTGGGTGGCACCGCTGGAAAGACGCCACATTGATTTTGGATCGCGAGGCTGCGCAACTGAGCTTCCTGCGCCGGAAGACCCGCGGCATCGGCCGCCAAGATCGTCCAAATGGCCTCGCCTTGGCCGGCCGCAATGCGCGACTGTAGGTGGGCCGTGGTCATTTCATCTCGTTGGTGTTCCACGGGCGTGCCCGCAGCGGCCACCGCGGCAGCAGCGGCGTCTTTCCCATTGGGCGCTGCTGCCGTCCCACTGGCAGCCGCCGCTGCCGTCTGCGCGGGCGGGGCCTGAATACGCTTCGCGATCGAGCTCGTCACTGCCGACGGATTTTCAAAGAAGCTGTGCTGTCCCTTTTTGGCATTAAGCGCCTGCAGCACCACATGCGGAAACCCCGCTGCCCAACCCTTCAGCGGCAAGAAGACGGCCTTCGCGTCGTCGGACAGACCGTCGTAAAACACGGTGATGACGATGAGTTGCACGGCGCTGTCGGGACGCTCGCCGACGCTGCCCACGATGGCCTGAAGAAAGTGGCGCTCAGGAGACGCGACGAGTGTCGTCCGGCATGTGGGAAACTCGCGCTCGATCAGTGCTTGCAGCCAATGGCCTTCCTTCGCGGTCGTGTCTGGGGCATAGGCGATCAGGATGTGGGTCGTCGCGACGGAAACTGGAACGGCAGCCATTTCGTCGTCCCCCCCCAAAAAAAATCGTAATAGTAATCTTTTTTTTCGCGGCGTAACACTCGGTCCAGCGGTCAAATCAATTGTGAGAACAGTTTTCACTTTCCTTTCACTCCATTCTTGCTTCCCTTGGCCGCGTGGGGGGGTGTAGGAGCCGGTCGATGCAAATAATAGAGCCACAAAGTGACGAGGGGGTCCCGGAAAGAGCTGAATTCTCTGTTCTCCAACGCGAGCTTCGTGTCCCTAAGGCGGCGGTCTGACCCGCGAGTTGAGAAACAGAGTAGAGAGAGCAGTGACATTGAGTGTCTCCGTCGTGTTTTTTTATTGATTCGGTTCTGTGTTTTCGCCCCCGCGTTTGTGTGCTACCTCTTCGTCTCGCTCTCTCTCTCTCTCTCTCTCTCTCTATCTCTCGCATCGCAACTCTCAAAACTCGCTGCTCTCTGCTTTGTTGTCAAGACGATGCCGACTCTCTCTGTGCGATAGTCTGCAGACTTGCCTGTCCTGTCGACGGGATGGTACGCACGATGGATGTGCCGTCGGCAAGAATGGCCGTCACGCTCAGGGCCCGTGGATCGACGGCCAAGCCAATGACGCTCGGCGACGACGTGCCGCTGCCTCCGCCCCCCAGCTGGCCACTCACCGCTGGATTGCCACAATAGCCATGCCATATCAGGGACAGCAGTTGCTGCTGCTGCTGCGAGGCGGACGATGACGATGGCGAAAAGGAAGTCGTGGTGGCGGCCGCCGTGGGCGCGACCGCGGCGCCGCTCGGTGCCGCCAAGGGCGTCATCGGCATGTTCGACGTAGGATCGACGACCGCGGCTGCCCGTGACGTCATCGCCGGAGCGGTAGTGCTCCTCGCCGCGGCCGCCGCCGTATCATTTGCCTCTTCCTCGGACGTCGACGGAGCGATCAACACGAACGACATGTTGGTGTTGATTTCGCCGGCGTCTGCGGTCGCGTCGGACCCCTTCACCGCCGGGGTGTTAGGCGTGACGTGAGGCGTAATGGGTCCGGCCAGCCGGGATGAGTCGCCCGACCGTCCCGCCGGTGGAGACGTGAGGGAGTTTGTGAGCGGCGTCGGCGTCGGTGGGACCTGGGACGGTTGGGATGGAGGAGCGGCGTTCGTCCCCTCGTCGTTCCCCGCCGCCGCCGCCGCTGTCGTCGTCGTCGTCGTCGTCGTCGTTCGCCCGCCCGTGTTCGTGTCCAACGGCGCCGCCGAATTCGAGGAGGCGGCTGATGGTGCCGACATCGGGGATAAGGTGGCAGGAGGGCATGGATCGGCGTTAGGGACCACGGCCACGTCACTGCCACCACCCGCAACGGCCACGGGAGCAGTGGGCGGCACCGCCGATTCCTCACCTGAGGCAGCAGCGGAGGAGGAGGGGGCCCCTGCCCCAGCGGGGCGGCGGGCACAAGCCGCGTCGGCCTTCGAAGGGGACGAGGCCGATGATGCGTTGCCGCTCTGTGTGTCGGCAACTGGCAATCCGGGAGGCAGTTCCGACGCGCTTCGGGACGCTGGCTCCGACGGAGGCTTGCTGCTGGTAATGCTCGTGGTCCCGACGATCGCCGCCGTCGAAGAGGATGTGTCTAGTGCCACCACTTTGGTGCTCCCCGAGGCAGCAGAGGACCTAGTTAGGGAACCGGGCAGCTGAGAGCCTGAAGCGCAAACGGTCGCCTCGTTGAACGCGTACGACCACAGTGAGATCTCGCCGTCCGCGTGCCCCACAACAAACAGTCGCCGAGAGTGGCTCTCCGCTAGCTCAATCATCGCAGCGGCCGTGTGCAACGCCGGTTGGCTGGCGACGGTGGCGGCTCCTCGTGTCGCTCTGGTCGCCGCCGCGGCCGCCGCGACGCACACGCCATCGAAACTGAACACGGAGACGCCGCCGGCCCGGACGACGACGTTGCAGCCGTCGCTCGGTGAGAAGAGGACGGTGACGACGGGGCTAATGAGGTGGTCTTCGAGAGGAAGGGCTGGCGGCGGAAGCATCGGTTGGGGGCGCAGCGAAGTGCTGTTGGGAAAGGGTTTTGCGGCGGCTTGCGTGTTGCTCGCGGGGGGCACGACGACGACGCCCGCAGTGGGATCAAGTAGCAGCGGAGCGATCGCTTCCCCGGCAGCTGCCCCTTCTGCCCTACCCGATGAGGAACCGGCGGCGGCGAAAGAGGGGCCGCCAGCCGGCGCCGATGGCGCGGTAAATGCGGTCGTCGATGACAACGGCGGCATTGGCGCTCCTCCTGCCGCTATCGGCGCCAACGTGCTCGCGTCCAGTCGGTGCATGAAGCATGGTCGTTGGCGCAGCAGCCGCCAAACAACGGGCGCGTCGAGCGGACTGGACGTGAATGACACCGCGCGGTTCGTTCTCACGTTGGTCGCGAAACCCCGGACGGCGCTTTGGTGGGCGACGAGCGACGTGCCGAACTGCAACTCTCCCGTTTCGGGGTCCAAGATGAGGCAGTAGACCACGCCGCTCGCCGTACCCACGAGCGCCAGGGACATAGCCGCGTCCGACCAAACGGCCGTGACGCGAGAATGGCAGGGCGTCTTGAAAACGACGCTGCCGTCGTAGTTCCCGGCGAGCACTCCGGACGCTGGAAAGGTGGTCCCTTCTGACCCGCCACCACCGCTGCTGATCTGGAGTGCAGCGTACAATGCCACGGCGTCGACGCAGGCCGACTGATAGCGACGATGTACGAGACGGTGAGCTGACGCGTAAAGCGACGCCTCGCTCGATAGAGGGAATTCGTTCGAGTAAGCTACGATGAACGTGTCCTTTGTCGCCGGTGAAAGCACGACGTGCTTGTATGACAGTGTCGAGGGCGATGTCGGGGACAATACCGATGAATTCGCGTCAGGACTGAACCCGAACGTCTTGACGCTCGGACCCCCTCCGCTGACCCCCGCAGCGAGCGCCGCACCCGTGCCGGGGAGTGTGGCGCTTCCGCTGCTTCCCGCGCCTCCACCTGGGGAAGCAACGACCGCCGCCGCCGTCCCTCCACTAATGCTGTACTGTCGCCATTGCGTCAGAATCAATTCTGTTCTGGTGATGACCGAGGCCGAGGCTAGGCGCTGCGGATGGGGCAGCGCGAACAGCTGAACCGGCGTTTGGCCGAAGTTGTCCGCCTCGCTAATCACCGCGTCTCGCTCTTGCGTGGATTGCGCGTCGAGGATCGCCTGTCGCACGGCGGGGCCATAAGTCAGGTGCTGGAACACGTTGTAATACTCTACCGCAGCGGGTCCGGTCTGTTTCGCGCCGAAGATTAGGTCGATCCAGTTATGCAGTTGCTGGGAGACGATGTCTCCATCGAGCGCCGCCCGCATCGCGGCCACGAACAACGTCGGGGAATTCTTCGCCCAGGGCGGCAAGCGGACATCGGTGATCACATGACCGTCCTGTCGGCGCCCTAGTGCCGCGTGGTTTCGGTGCATGAAGGGTGACGTGGTCCAATACGCCTCCTGAATCAGCTCCTTGCAGTCGCCCCAGTTCGACGTCGCCGAGTGGTACGACTCCTCCACGCTCGAAAAGAGTCGATCGGCGTGATCAAACTTCCCGCTCTGCAGCGCGACGCCCATGTTCATAAAGGGCTGCATGCGGATCATGAAGTAAAGGACCGCACCGGCGCTCGTGTAATGCGTCCCGTAATGAAACGGCTTCAGCGTCGTCGGTACACTGTCGTCGTCGGCGTGATCGAATGATTGAAAACGCTTTTGCAAAAGAAGGCGCTTCTCTTCTCGCTGAGCTCCCATGGGCAAGCTCAGATCCCGATACGACTGCGGATTGGTCATGCCTAGAGACGCAGATTGGTAGTCGGCGAGCACCCATGGCATCACAGGGAACTGATTCCAAACGCGGACGCAGCGGCGCGCGGAGCGATTCAAGTAGGTGAGGTAGCTGTAATTGCTCATGAGGCCATTCACCCATAGTCGCTGGTATCGCGACAGCTCCTTGGCGCAGTCGAAGACGGTGATGTGGGCGTTGATTTGGGTGAGCTCGTGAATGAAGGCGTTCCGGCCCGTTGGGTTCATGGAGTTGTTGCGATCAAGCACCACGAGGAACACCCCTTTGTCGAAGCTCATTTGCACATCGACCGCGGCGTCAATGTGCAAATATTGCTGAGGCACCACTTCGCGAATGGACACCAGCGTGTAGGTCCACACGAGATCCGTCGTCGGCGCGCTGGATTTCAGTCGACGCAGCGACGTGGTGATTTGGGCTCCCATGCGGCTTTGTTGTTTGTTCCCCCCCAAGTTGGCCTGCCGCCACAGTCGGCTGAGCGCGCCCACTCGGCCCCCTGCTCCCGTCGTCGCGTTATCATCGAGCGTGTCCTCCGCGCCCCGCTTCGCGTCCACGGTGATGTCCCCATTCGGAGTGAGCGTGACGGATGCAAAAACACGAATCCGCGCCTGCGTGAGAATGACGAGGGCCGGGACCGCATCCATGTGTTCCACGCGGAAGGCGTTAGTGATCAATATCGCACGCTCGCCTGGGACTAACATGGCAAGCGTCGCGAGACCTGACCGGGACAGCTGCGCCGTGACGGACGCCGAGGCGAACTCCGTTCCGCTTTCGGTCGTATCGTTGTTGTCCTCCAGTGGATACGGAGGAAATGGACAAATGACGCGGGGCACAAAGAGCGTCAACATCGACACCGCCTCATCGGGAAACACGGCCTCGTGGTGCTCCAGATCGTTCGGCGGCGGTCGCAGCGAGGCTCGATAGGGGATGGCGTTCATCGAATGGTCCAGACGGTAGTAGATCCGCGACGGCGAGGAAGCAGCAGAAGGGGCTAGAAGACGATCGGCGGACACCGCGCGACCTCCGCTGTTGACGGAGGGAGAGGCGTCGCTGCTAGTAGACGTCGCGGTGGGAGGCTTCATGTGGCTATTGGGTGGGTGCGGAGGTCCAGTCGCGGGGGGGGGGGGGGGGGGGGGGGGGGGGGGGGGGGGGGGGGGGGGGGGGG
>ERZ1292630.4636-Hain-H41-02um-R3-4636-length-11568-cov-6_pt1 | contig 11568 bp, 12 predicted proteins | sample MGYA00564408_ERZ1292630 | MGnify/ENA primary metagenome ERZ1292630 (study PRJEB36523, sample SAMEA6512641) | groundwater metagenome | collected 2019-01-08 | study: AquaDiva: Metagenomics assemblies of 32 groundwater samples | reverse complement strand
AATGAAATTTCTCTGTATCCCATAATATTAGTTTAACTTTAAATAGCTTAAAAACAGTATATGCTCCCGCCGGTTGACTGAAACCTTCAAGATAGCAATCTGTTATAATGATGTAGATTACAACATAAATCTCTTGACCGAGGCTATTAAGGCAGCCCGCCGTATTACGCCGGCCGGCGAATGGCTGCTCGATAACTTCTATCTTATTGAAGAGCAGATTCGCACGGCCAGAAAACACTTGGCGAAGGGTTACAGCCGGGAACTGCCTCGACTGCTGAATGGTCCCTCGGCCGGTCTTCTCGATGTAGACTTTAATCCCGTGCGATTCAAGGAAGACGACCGTGCTTTTCGGCACCTCCATTACGCCTGATTGACCTGTTCCTATTATTACAATGTCCGGTTTTGCCATAACAACTTTGGACAGATCTTCCTTATTCAGATAATGCCCTTCCTTCCTCCACCACGAAGGATCAACCCTGTCAGGATACACGATGACATCTGAGGAGTATGTTTTATTATTTATGACTATTCTCCCGAAACTGTAATTATCAATATGCATGGTCATCCCGTTTCCCCCCGACGAGACATCCTTTAAAATTATATCACGGCATGTCAGGAATAGTTCCGTAGTTCCAAAGTGCGGAAGTACCGCAGCTCCAATGGCGCAATAGAACAATAGTTCCACGATGCAAAAGCATTACAGAACTAAGGTGCGGTAACCCGGATTCTGTGATATGATGTATTCATAATCCGACACATAATGGGTTTTGGTATAAAGGGAGGTCATGATGCCTGCTTATGAATACGTGTGCAAAGACTGCCTGAAGGATTTTACAATTTTTCTTTCGCTCAAGGAATACGATGAAAAGTCAGAGGTAAGGTGTCCACAGTGCGGAAGTGATAAAGTACAGAGGAAGTTTACAGGTTTCTTCGCAAAAACGGACAAGAAATCATAGAGGAAGATAGAGGGAAGAGGAGATTGAAAAAGAATATAATAGCCGCTGCTTGTCTGCCGTTTAATTGCCATATTAAAAGGCTTCCACCAACTCTTGATGTTCATAGCTCAACAGGTTATAGCGTGAGTAATATGCTAAAATTCAAAACATGAGCACATAACAGCTATTCGAACGACAAACGCCGGATACCGTTTAAGGAAAAGAGTGGCTAACAACAAACCCCGCGCTTCCGATATGATTGTCGGTCCAGACAAGGCAGATCCATCAAGCAGAGAGATCGTTCCTGAGCCGGAATGGGAATTTCTTTTGCAGGAGCTTATCAGAAAGCGGGGGACCGCTCTGATCATCGGAGAAACAGATTCGGGGAAATCCACTCTCGTACAACACCTGATAAAAAGACTCATATCAGAATCTATATCTGTCTCTCTGGTGGATGCTGATATCGGACAGTCGTCTCTCGGCCCTCCCGGAACCATATGCATGAAGTCGTTGAGGGATGAAAAGGATTTCAACACTTTCCGCTTTGAAAAGATGTCATTTCTGGGGACAACAAATCCTGCTCTGGTAATTCCAATGATGATTGAAACCTGCAAAAAAATGGTTGACATCTGCAAGGAGACGTCGGAGATTATCCTTGTAGATACGACCGGTTTGATCTCAGGAAATCTTGGAAGGGCATTAAAGACGGGCAAGATAAAGGTCATTGAACCTGAACATGTTATCGCTGTGAGACAAAACAATGAACTTGATCATATCCTTGACTCAGCAGTCGGCTTGAATATTTACAGGATCAGGGCAGCAAAGGCAGTAAAGATAAGGAGCAGGACAACCCGTATTCGTTACAGACAGAAGAGGCTCGAAGACTATTTTAATAGAGAACTTTCCGACTTTAAGTTAGATGCAGACCATGCAAAATCATTTTATCATACACACTCCATCAGTCTGAAAGATCACGAATTCCCCCATGGGACCGTAATAGGATTGAATCATCATGAGGATACCGTTGCATTGGGTATCATTACTGCGTGTGCCGGAGGTTCCGTGTTTTTCAAATCTCCCATAAAATCAATAAAAGGGATCAATAAAATAGTCTTGGGAGATATAAAAGTCGGTAACTCATTCGCATGGAAGTGAGAAAATTCACAAGCAATGTGAAAATTGCTCAATCAATTTTAACCTGCATTTTACAGACGCTGCAGAAGCCAGTTCCTTTAACATCCGTATCTCTCTGTCTGTTTGAAAAGAACATGATACAGCGTGGATCCGGACAATGTCCGAGATTATATGTATGTCCGAGTTCATGAATTGCCTCTTTTACGCACCTCTCTATCAGGAGCTCTCTGTTTTGAGGTTGCCCGTAAAACTCCTGCCGCAGTCTTGTAACAGATATGACTGTTACTCCTGAGGGGATATCCGCCTCTCCAAAGACAAAGTTTAGCTCCGGGACATAGAGGTCTACGTCGGTCACCCCAAGCACACGCTCGATATCCTTCCCTCTCATTGCCTGTAACTCTTTCAGTATCTTGGTGGAGTGATATTGTCTTCTCCTTGCGTGATAAGAATCATCTGAAACAGGCATTTCTTCGCCTATGTCGACACTGAGATGAAACGTCTCTTCAAGCGAAGCAGAGATATTTTTCAAAACGTCGCTATCAATCCTGCCCACAGGCACAATAAGGATTTTTCTCATACTTTATATCCAGTGTCGTACTCACTTTATTCTCCCCACAGGCATTATATAAAGCGGCTGTTCCCTATCAGACATCTTCAAAACCTTTTTCACCTTATCACCATAAAAAGCCCCGATAACTACTGTTCCAAGATTCAACGGAACCGTTTGCAGAAAAACATTCTGGGCTGCATGACCGGTTTCCATATATACATACTGTATGCCTCTATCGCCATACTTTATGGTTGTTCGTTCATACGCAGCAGAAAAGACTATAACTGCCGCCGCATTCCTGACAGACGTCTGACCGAGGGCGGCATTGCACAATTCTGTTCTTTTGTCGCCCTCTGCGACCCTCACTAACTCATGCTTATAAGGGTTGTACCTGTAAACTCCATCCGGGAGGTCATCCACATCCCCTGCAACAACATAAACTTCAAGCGGATAGATCGCCCCTGCGGATGGAGCTGTCCTGAGCCCCCTTGGGCTTGTGATTCCCTGTGCAGCCCAGAGAAGCTGTGAAACTTCAGCGAGTGTCAGAGAACTGTCTTTATAACTCCTGATTGACCTTCTCTTAAGTAAGGCTTCTTCAATGGATGTGTTACTGCCCTGTACAGGTTCAGGCAGCTTGATCGTTTCAGACTTATATTCTGGCATAGTATCAATCATTTCCCTTGCCTGCAATAATGCAAATCCTGTAAATGTGAAGAGCATAATGACGGCTGTCAGGAAAGCGTATTTCTTCGTCTTATTTGAAATGAACAAATTCAAAATTTATATTGCTTTTCCTTTATCGCAGAACCACCAAAGCATGATCACATTCCTATAGTCAAAATGTACACCCTTTAGAATGACCTGTCAATCATTTTATCTCTCCCAAATTTGGTTTATTTAATATCGACAGATATATAAAATCCTTAATCAAATTAAAAATAATTATCACAACTACTAATCAATCTAATAACTTTATGGTTATCACGCCTGCATCCCCTTGATTTATGACCACTTCTTTTTTATCCTGTTACGCCTCGCAGCGATTTTCCCATTGATTAATCCAAATTTTTCCTCGCAGTCAGTTCTTAAGACACAATGCATCAATAAGCATCTCCGTATCAACGTAACTTTATTGATATAATTAAATTATGTATAACCCTGTTGAAATCGCAGAAATTACCGAAAAGACCGTGTGTGAAAACAACCGGAGAAGATACTACCGCTTCAGGCCTGCACGGTTTTACGGCGGGATATCCACCGCAGACTGTGTCGGCTGCTGCCTGAGATGCGTATTCTGCTGGTCCTGGAACATAGTTGCCGGACCGGAAAAACATGGAAACTTCCATACGCCTGAAGAAGTTGCGCGAAGACTTGTAAACATTGCAAGGAAGAAAAGACTCAATCAGATGAGGATAAGCGGCAACGAGCCGACATTATGTAGGGAACATCTTATAAATGTCCTCAAATTGATACCGAAGGACTATCTCTTTATTCTCGAGACAAACGGCATATTAATCGGCAATGACCGGACATATGCAGAAGACCTCTCGGCTTTCCATAACCTTTATGTGAGGGTAAGCCTGAAAGGAACGTGTGAGGATGAGTTTTCAAGGCTCACGGGCTCAGTGCCGGAGGGATTCCAGCTTCAGTTAAGTGCTCTTGAGTTCCTGAAGGACAGTGGAGTGCGTGTCCATCCAGCCTGCATGGTAAGCTTCAGTCCACGTGAAAATATTACGGCATTGAAAGAGAGATTGCGGGCAATAGACCCTGCCTTTGAGGATTTTGAAGTCGAGGAACTCATCCTCTATCCCGATGTGGAGAAAAGACTGAAAAAAATGAATCTCCGCTTCTTCACCGGTTACAGGCCAGACAGAATACCTGCAGAACAGATATGAAGAAAGAAGCTATTCTCTATGAAAAACTTGGAGATAGAAAGGTCAGGTGCAATACCTGCCAGAGAAGATGCGTAATACATGAAGGGAAGTCCGGCTGGTGCAGGACACGGATAAACCAGGGTGGCAAATTATTCTCACTAATATATGGAGAGGTGTCATCCATATCAATAAACCCCATTGAGAAAAAACCTGTCTTCCATTTTTATCCTGGTTCAAAATGGCTTTCTCTCGGAAGCCTGGGCTGTAACTTCAGATGTCCCAGCTGTCAGAACTGGAATATAGCGCACTGGAAACACGGCGAAATGTACACGGAATATTTATCTCCTGAGAACCTTGTTGCACAGGCAAAGGATACAGGATGCATCGGCATATCATGGACATTCAACGAGCCTGCCCCATCTGGTTCGAGTACACGCTTGATGCTGCAAAACTTGCAAGAGAACACGGCTTGTACACCAATTATGTGACAAACGGTTTTATTACAGAAGAAGCACTGGAGATGATCGCGCAGTTCCTTGATGTCTACAGGGTTGATATTAAGGCCTTCAATGAAAAGACATATATGAGAACCGGACATATCAAACAGTTCAGAGGCATCCTTGATGTTACAAAAAAGGCAAAAGAGTACGGGATGCACGTGGAGGTTGTCACAAATGTCACCCCCGGATTTAATGACAATGAAACTGAGCTCTGTGGGATAGCGTCATGGATCAAGAACACCCTCGGCGCTGAAACACCCTGGCATGTAACGAGGTTCTATCCCCATCTTGAGCTCAGCCATCTGCCTCCGACTCCAATAGTTGTCCTTGAAAAGGCGTGGGAGATAGGGAAAGAGGAAGGGCTCTGGTATGTATATCTTGGAAATGTTCCGGGACATAGATGGGAAAACACATACTGCCATAAATGCGGCGAGTTGTTGATAGAGAGATATGTTTTTGAGATATTGAAAAACAGGATTCAAAAAGGCAAGTGTCCTGAATGTCATACCGTGATACCAGGGAGATATTAGCAGATCATCAATCAACCCGTATAAAAGGGTATCTATGCAATTGTTTCCTTGTCCAGAGTGAAAGCCCCGCCTGGTTCGCGACTGTTTCAACAGCAATTACGACATCAGGATCTTCAAAAGAAATATGTCCTGGCGTACCCGCTTCCTTCAGTGCATCAAGTATAATATCGTAGAAGCTATAAGGCAATTGCCGTGAACATTTTCCGGGTCAATGCGACGACACCGTAAAGAAAAGATAACAGGCTTTTATGCCAAACGGACAAGGAATCATTGCAAGGGGGGAACATCCATGAAAGAGAAGGTAACGTTCACAAATAGCAAGGGGCTGAGACTCGTTGCGAACATCACAGGACTAAAAAAAGGAGAAACCCATCCTGTTGTGATCTTTGCGCATGGATTAAACAGCGGTAAAGACAGCCCGAGAAATCTCTTTATCGCAGAGGGTTTGGTAGAGAAAGGGTTCTGCTGTTTCCTTCCGGATTTTACAGGACATGGTGAAAGTGAAGGTAAAAATACTGACGTAACGGTTGAGCAGTTTGTCATGGATCTCGACGCATCACTGGACTACATTGACAAGAGAAAAGAGTTTGACCCTATGAAAATCGGCATTTGCGGATCAAGCATGGGGGGCACGGCCGCTCTTATAAAAGGAGCAACTGACGGGCGCATCAGGGCTTTAGTTTTGCGCTCGGCTTCAGCGGAAGGATATTATGAATACGCCCGCAAGATAGATATTCCCGTAATGATAGTTCAGGGTGATGAAGACCCGATATTGAGGGAAAGCCGCATTCTGTATGAAAACCTTGCTGGAAAGAAAAAATTCGTCCTGATAAAGGGGGCAGATCATTTATATTCCAAAGAGGAGCATCTCAAAGAGGCACGGGAAGAGATAACACGGTGGTTCGCCGGGGAATTAAGTGAAGATAAGACGGATTCGGGAATCTTTAAGGACAGAAGGGATGCCGGATGCGCTCTCGCGCACAGGCTAAAGAAATATAAAGACAGGGAAGGAGTCATGGTCCTAGCCCTTCCGCGTGGAGGAGTGGTTACGGGCGATGAAATAGCCTCTTATCTTAATTGTCCACTGGATATAATCATCATCAGGAAGCTTGGATTTCCGGGACAGCAGGAGCTTGCCATTGGTGCGGTATCGGAGACTGGGGCGGTTGTCTTAAATGAAACCGTCATATCATCCGGGGGTGTTTCCGGACAATACATTAATAGTGAGATTACCCGTCAGAAGGCAGAAATCAAAAGGAGGGTAAATTTATACCGGAAAGGGCATGGGATTCCTGAACTCAAAGGGAAAACTATAATACTTGTTGATGACGGAGTTGCAACAGGCGCCACAATGAAGGCGGCTATTTCAACACTAAGTACAGAAGGGATATCAAAGCTAATTGTAGCCCTTCCGGTCGCTCCACCTGAAACGGCCGATGAGTTGCGGCGGATGGCGGACGAATTCATCTGCCTTGAAACCCCTTCTTATTTCATGGCGGTCGGAGCGTTTTATCAGGATTTCACACAGGTGACGGATGAGGAAGTGGTAAAGATATTAGAAAAATCAAGGACGGGCAGAGGGGGCTGCCCTTGAAATTGTCCACAAGAAAAACTGTTCGAATATTTGATTGTTCTAATGTTCAAAGGTGCCCTGACACCCTGATCACGTAATTTCAACTTAACAGATGAACATTACCGATCCTTACCCTTTTGAGCCCTGCGGCTTCCGCAATTTCCTTACATTTCAGAGCAAAGTCTTTAGATGTAACAGGCAGGTCGGACATACGGAAGTGCGGATAAAATCCAAGAAGGGAGTAAGGGATACCTTTATCAAGAGATGCGATGAATTCCGAAATATTTCTGATCTCTTTTTCATCAATATACCCTGGGACAAGAAGCGTGCTTGCCGTAAGAAGAGGAGGGTCGGGACGTTCATGGATTCTCCCGGCAACAATTGAAAAGTTCTCAATGGTCCTTTTATTTGTAATTCCAGTCAATGCGATATTCAGATTTTCATTCCATGCTTTCAGATCAAATTTGATGCATCCGCCCGATTTCAGGGAGAGTTCCATCATCTCATTGAGCAAACTCCTGTTCATCGTTCCGTTTGATTCCCAGCATATCCTGAGGATCCTGTTTTTCTTTTGCTCCAGCGCAAGCCGTGATGCCCTTATTGCAAACGGCAGCTGCGGGGTCGGGTCTCCGCCAAAGTAGCATATGCACGAGGTCTCTTTATCCACATCATCGACAAGCTCCTTAACGTTTCTTTTTTTTGCGGTCAGTGTTTCCTCCCTGAAATGCCAGTTCTGGCAGAACAGGCAGTTAAGAGAGCATGCCTGAAAGAAAACGGCAAGGTTCTTGTATCCATATTCCGGTCCTCCCGAATACGCATATTCCGGATATCCGGCTCCGCATCCTCCGGGACATACCCAGTCGGCAACGCAGTTTGTCGGAAGGGGGTCATGATACCAGGAGAGTTTGCCCTCCTCAGGAGATACACCGGAGAGTTTCCCGTTTATATTTGTCCTGAGGCCGCAATAGCTTATTCCCCCTTCAGGAATCCGGCATTCATTTACGCATAACCTGCATTGAATTCCGTTTGGATCACGGGGCGGTTTTGGGGGAAGGCCAAAGGGTCTTCTGCTTACTGAATGGGCCTCTTCAATATACGATGAAGCTTTTGCCGGTTCATTCCGGATGCATTCAAGGCATACATTCAGGGCCTTTGAGACTAATATGGAGGACTTGCCGCAGACAAAGCACTTAGTCATGATTAAATTAGCGTGACTCTTTTTATTAAGTATATCACAGCAGTCGTCCCCTCTTTTTTGGTTTCGTTCGCTATGCTCAAAAATGAAAAGCGCAGGAAGTCATGACCGGTTTGCCTGTAATGTTTTAACGCAGCCGGACTCAATGTATGTTATAAAAGTATTATGGTCACTGTTTCTCTGGCAAAAGGGAAAAAGAGAAGGAACACTGTCAGAAGGTCACTTAATTTTATATCACATGATATCAAAAAAGGACTGAAGCCCGGCAAGGTGATCATCAAGCCCAACTTTGTATCAACATCACTTCAGCTCGCCGCAAGCCATGTTGACCAGATAAGGGGAATCCTCGATTGCTTCAGGGAATTTTATGATGAAAAAATAATCATAGCCGAGGCTGCGTCGCCTTTTACAGGCGGTACTTCAGAAGGGTTTGAAAAGTTCGGTTATCACCAACTTGCTGAAGAATACAACGTAGAACTTATCGACCTGAATGAAGGCCCTTTTGAAAAGGTCCCGATCCTGGACAAAAGGGGCGAAACCATTCAAGTGAGGGTATCCGGCCTCCTGCTTGACAGAAACAACTATCTTGTGTCGGCGGCAAAACTGAAAACACACGATACCGTGGTTGTAACGCTCTCAATAAAGAACATGGTAATGGGGAGCATATATGCAGATGATAAGGTTATGGTACATCAGGGATACAAGTATACGAATCTCAACCTTGCGGAGATGGCCGAACTTGTCTGGCCCGACCTTACTGTGATAGACGGACTTACAGGGATGGAAGGTAACGGCCCTGAATACGGGACCCCCATTGATGCCGGCATCGCGATATCAGGCACAGACCCCCTGGCTGCTGACAGTGTAGCGTGTAAAGTGATGGGAGTGAATATCAATAAGGTCGGCTATCTTTACTACTGCTCGGAAAAGGGACTGGGAGAGTCTGATTTGGAAAAAATTGATGTCAGAGGTGAAAACCTGGATGAATGCATCCGGCCTTTCAGGCTTCACAGTACGGTAGAAGAGCAGTATAAGTGGAGATGAACAATAGTGCCATAGTGCCACGGTGCAAAAGTGCAAAAGGGGTAAGAGATGTAGGGGGGGCGAGGCAGCGCCTCGCCCAGGAAATTGCAGCATAACATCAAGGAATATACAAGACAAAATGCGTGTAAAAATAGAGCGTCTCTCAATCAATCCGTATAAAGGGATATCTCTTCAACTGCTCCCTGCTCCAGAGCGAAAGCCCTGCCCGGTTCGAAACTGTTTCAACAGCAATGACGGCATCAGGATCTTCAAAAGAAATATGTCCCGGCGTACCCGCTTCCCTCATCGCCTCAAGTAAAATATCATCGAGCATCCGTTCCTCTTCATGACCGGAAAGCCTTCCCTTGAGTCCCCGGCGGTGCATTCTTACATGAAATCCCTTGCCGGCAAGTTCGCTGACCCATGCCATGATTGCTTCCCTCGCCTTGTTCTCAAATTCATCCGGCGAATGAAAAGTAAACGTGCTCGTAACCGGTATCAGCCTTGAAACAGGCTTCAGGAACTCAGGGTCTTTTAGGGACCTGTTGAGCAGGGATTCCAGCATGTGATGAACATCTTGCACCTTCATAACCAGTGTATTGTAAAAATCGGTCCGCTGCACACGGCCAAATGCACCGAGCATATCGCATGCCCTTTTAAAATCATGAACCGTTACAACCACATTCCATTGTTGCATAAATTTCCAGCTTTAGGCTTTCAGTATTCAGCTTACCTCATTTCTTATCCTATTGAAAATTTGATAAGGGAAAAGAAACTTCTCATCCGCACCTTGTAGGATTTTGATTGTTATTGTTTCAATTTGATTAAACTGCATGCCGTTTCTCCTTTCACTTCATTTTCTCATAACATTGTTTTTTATGTCGCATGTGTCTTTTTGTGATACTTTAGGGAAAAATCGCGGGATGAGTCAAGAGAAATTATCATTCACAGATGTTTAAAGTAAATGTGACTTTATGGCTGAAGATGACACTTTGCTGAAATATATCGAAACTGTGAATTACGTGTAGAAAGATGCAGCCTGGAACTATGGAAGTTCAACCTCGATAGAAGCTCCGGGCTTAACCACGCTTCTCCCTTTTACCAAAAATTGCCCCGATGAGGGCGCCAAAGATAATGTTTATAGCATAAAAGACAACATGCCTCTCGGAGATGATTTCTATGACATTTCCAAGGGAGTCTATTCCCTTTGCCAGAAAAGCATCAAGGAATATTGCTCCGAAAAGGGGAAATATAGATAGCGCTCCAACCCTTTCACCCGACGAACCAAGCTTATAAGACTTCATACCTCCTGCCACTGCGGATGAAAGCACGGCAACAATAACCTTGCTTAAATCTCCCCATGGCTCAAGAACAGCAGCCATAATGCTCCATATGGCTGTGAATACAGCGCCCGCTGCCAAACCCAAAGCAAATGCCCGGCTACGGGAGTATGTTACTGCTTCTCCTTTATAGAATTCCTCATCCATTTTCTTATCAGCGGACTGACCGTTTCTGGCCTTAACGCCCGAGCAAAACCTCTGCGGTTCCCGGTTGCCCCTTTTCAGAGAACGGGTTTTTGATAACTAGAGTAAGGTTCTTTGCCTCCTCTGGAACCCAGAATAAGATGACATAGTTTTCTCCGATGGCCAGCTTCTCGTACTCAAGCTGCTGATGATGTACAGCCTCAGGCATCTGCATCATATGAAGATATTGCCAGCTGTATTCATCCATTATCTTGGAAAAATAATATCTTTTTCCGCTGTTGTCCAAAACAGTGAAGTACTTCTTCATGCTCAAAGAAGGTCTCAGAATTTTATCCTTCTCTGAGTTCGGACCTGTCCATTTTATAAATACCACAAGGACATTTTTGCCCCGTAGAGTATCAAGCTCAGCCCGTTGGACAGAAAGCGTGGTCTTCCCCAGTGGAATAGATTCCCCTATTGAAAAGCTCTTCGGTCTGCCACAGCCCTGAAGAAAGAAGAATACGGCTAATATGATCCAAACACCCTTTTTACCGATATGCATACACTTTCACCCTATATTACATAGGATATCACCCAGATGCCTTGTCAATGGCATGTGTAAGTTTTCTGACATTTTCGACATCCCTTTTTTATTAAGTAGTCGCCAGCAACGGGCTTGCAGTTATAAGCCATTATAATTAAGTTGTTTTCTTGGTGGGATATTAAACCAACCGAATTATATATCTATATTCCTCGCCTCTAACGCATGTTTTGTGATGAAGTCTTTGCGC
>ERZ1292630.4633-Hain-H41-02um-R3-4633-length-11573-cov-7_pt1 | contig 11573 bp, 7 predicted proteins | sample MGYA00564408_ERZ1292630 | MGnify/ENA primary metagenome ERZ1292630 (study PRJEB36523, sample SAMEA6512641) | groundwater metagenome | collected 2019-01-08 | study: AquaDiva: Metagenomics assemblies of 32 groundwater samples | reverse complement strand
TACAAGGCCCCCTTGATCCCACTGCGAACCAAACTCCCTAACCAGGGTATCGGTAGCTACCGTGTTGGCTCTAACTTTATTTTCCCCGCATCGGAAAACAAGCCATCACAACATGCCACGACACATGCCATGACAACGCCTACGTTCCCTCGCCCCACACACAAACCCACTTCACTCGGCGCAACACTACTCCAGACAGGGAGCGCTCGTCCCCTCTAACCTTTGGTTTCAAGAGGCCGGCTGCCCGACCTTCTGCCACCTCTCGTTCTGTGTGCTACTACACCCCGCCGTACATATTGGCCGCAAACGTCACTGAGCCGGAAATCCGGAAGTGATTTTCGCATTGAGAGTCGTTGAACCTGCGGCGATACGCTGACATCCCGAGACCGCCACCGACCGAGCGTGATCTTGTGACTTACGACCGCCTATGACTCGAGGTGATCAGCGCGACCGTGACCGCGCCAAGGCCCAGGCGAAGGAGGCCGAGAAGAGTAAGGGCCATCGCCAAGACGGGCTGTCGCTCGCCAGCGCGAAGCTGAGCGACGCGGAGAAGATGAGAGCGAAACAAGTGGCGGCGGAAGCCAAGAAAGCCGGCGCCGCGACGTGATCACAGCGCCCAAACTCATAGGTCCGGCGTTATTCCAAGAGACGGGTCTCAGAGGTGTCTTTCTGTTTTTTGTCGCATTTTTGTGTTTGTCTATTATTATTTTTGAAATTTCAGACTGGCTAGCTGAATCAGTAAAAAATTATTTGCTGGATAGCCCCCCCGGTGTGGACGGATGCGTGACGGACCGAACGGTGCAATGAAATTCGAGCCACAGCGGAATATCCCTCTACGACTTCCCGGGCGCGGATTTTTTTCGCCCTCGTCAATTAACTCTCCCTCCCCTTTCAACCACCATGTCAACTTACGACAAATCGGGTCAACACGGGTACGATGCCCAAGACAAGGACCTGATGGTGTCGTTGCGGGCTTTACAAGCCCGGGATCCCCGGGAAGCGCGCCGGGTGCAGAACCGTGTGCACGATGGTATTCTAGCTCGCATGAAGGAGGAGGCGACCCGCAAGTGCCACGGTCTTATCCAACAGATGGAAAAATGCGTCAACTCGGACCCATTGTCGTTGGTGAAGAAGATCTGCGTCCCTCACAAGGACGCCGTCAACGAGTGCTTTAAGTCGGTGCACACCGAGCAGCGGTATCAAGAGCTCCGCGCGAGCTACTTGAGGGGTGAACTAAATAAATACCGCGAAGAACGGCTGCAAGTCAACATCGAAAGTCTGAAAAGTTTAGCTCCGGACACGCTTCCGCAGTGGAAAATCGACTACATCGACAAGTACACGAGCTCCATGGAGGACATTGGTGCGGCCCCGTCCGCCAACATTCCGATCATCGTAGGCCGAAGCATCACGCATCCGCCCGATGGCATACCCTTCGAGGCGCCGGCGGTCTTGACGGACCCTGTTGCATTTCGCAACGCGCAACTGGCCGCCAAAAAGGAAAGAGACGCTGCGCCCTGACAAACAACACAACGCGCGTGCGTGCGTGCCGGTGAATCGCGCTCCTTTTGGTCTGTGCCGACGTCGTTGTGGTGCACTCATACAGTCTCACAAGCCAACTGCGGGCGGGCCTCCCCTTCCCACTATTTCACGTGTGTGGTGCGCTCACTTTGGGAACCGCTCCGTCGTAGCGGTTTCCCCCCTGCCCCCCTCCCCCGCTCTCCACACCGTCGTCCCTTTTCGCCCCCGTTCCAGTAGTCTGTAGTCCGTTCAATAGTCGCAGTGGCGTCGGTGGGTCACCAGCGGTCGACCGGAATGCCTGATGATGCGCTACCTGTTCTGTCTGGTCGGTTCCGTCCCCTCACTTCCTGCCTTTGTGAACTTTCTGCGTTTAGGAAAAATAAAAATGCGTTGCACGTTGCGACGGCTCGTGTCGCGGTTCGCGGACGGTGCCAAACCTCCGCCGTTGTCACCGGCGTTCTCAAGTTACATGAGCGACCGCCAAACCTCCCCGGCTGTGCAGATGCGCGATCCCCATGCTGAGGAGCGGGGCGAGGGCCGTCGCCTTTCGTCGTCATCTGATCATCATCAGTTATTGCCCCAGCGCAGTCACCAGGCGGCCAAGCGGATGCCGGTAAGTTTAGCCGCTAGGGACGACATGATCCGCCAAGGGGTATCGCCGGATGGACTCGCCATGACGACTGGACACCACGCTACACCCTTCGCCGAAACACTAATAACCGCCAGCAAAGTGTACCACCCAGTGACGTCCGAGCACTTTGGTACGCGCGTGGACGATTTCGTGCAGCAACTATACCCGTCGTGGGACCGACAGCTCGTTTACCAGCTAGTGCAAGGAGGCCACATCTACCGGTACCGTCACAACGGCAAGCGCACCTACACGCGCGTGACGGACCGCGTGCAGCTGAATGAATTGGTGGTGGTGCCCACCGAAGAGGCGTGGCGGCGCCAATTAAATCGGCCGTCGGGCATGGAAATCCTCGGACCGGATGGGGCCCCCATCGCGACCGCGGACGGTGCCGACGACGCCAATAATGGTTTGGCCGCGAACAGTGGAAAGCGCCGCGTTCCCTTGTCAACCGCCACGCGTGAGGAAGCCATGCGCTGGACTCTTTTCAAAAATGAACACGTCGTGGTGATCAACAAGCCGAGCGGCGTGCCGATGACGCGCAACGCCGGCCGTGCCGGAGCGTATGGCACCATGAACATCGCGGACCGGCTTGGCAATTCACGCAACCTCGGCCCCCCATACCCATCAACAGTTTGGACAAGGAAACCAGCGGCTTGCTGATCCTTGCCCGCGACAAGGACGCGTTCCGCATGCTTGGCCGCACTTTTCAGCGGCGCGTCGTGCCAAATTCCGTTTACTGGGGATTTCTCGTGGGCAAGCCGGAGGCTAGTCACGGCCGGATGCGCATGCACCTCGACATCGACCGGGGATCGCAGAAGGAAGGCAACGCAGCCGGTGCCTATTCCGCCACGCCGCGGATCATCGCGCGACCAACCCCCACGAAGACGTCGAGGGTGGCGATCGCGGAGTTCATTGTCAACGCCGACATTCGCGAATTCGGCAGCTTCGTCAGTCTTTACCCATTATCTAGCCGCCCCTTTCAAGAACGTATCATGTGCGCGCACGCGTTGCGCTGCCCCATTTTCGGGGACGCCCGGTTCGGCGGCGAGGCAAGCTTTCCCGACACCCTGTCGATGATCTGGAACGCCATGCCGAGAGGTAAGCGCCGCGTCGATGAGGATGGAGGCGGTGACGTCGTCGGCGACCTGCAAGGACGCCGCGTGCCGTTGCACCTCCACCACCGCAAGATTCAGCTTCCCTACAAAAACGCCCGTGGACAGTTCATCACGGTGTCCGCGCCGATGCCGGAGCACATGAAGCGAACCTTCGAAGTGCTCGGCTGGGCGACCGACAAGGACGATCCTTTGATTCCATCCTGAGTCACCAGAGATCCCCATGCAACCCACTTTTCGGTGTACGGAGCTCCGAAGGGTTGTTGAGTTCAATCACAAAATATTCTTGATTTTTCCCCCCTTGTGTTCTTACTCTCCAGCGCAGTTCTGACCTCAAGTTTTCTACTCGGCAGAAATGGGTGATGTATACCGCCCGTGCTCGTGGGGCCGACTCTGCTGGGCGCTGCCGGGTGCCGCGTTGACGACGTCGGTACTCCCTTGCTTGCAAACCAACGACATCCTGTCACTCCGTGCGGCGAGCACTGGATGCCGAAACATCGTCGACTTTGCGCTGGATCACGACACGTGGTGGATCTTGGATGCACAGCGCTCGGAAGATTGTGACGTCGCTGTACTGCGCGAGTCGCAGGAGCACGTGTTACTCAAGCTGCACGCCCTGCGAGGCTTCCGCCCTTGTCGCAACCCGTCGAATGAACCCACCGAAGAACTTGCTTCGTGGAAGGCCGCGAGTCGGAACTCACTGCTCCGTCGCGTTGCGAGAGCGGCCACGTGCGTGTTCATCGGCCCATCCGTCATGCACGATTGGATCCCCGGCGCTGCGGAGCGGCTGACGCCGGGGACGACGGCATCCACGACTTGCGGCTGGTTCGCCGCGCATGCGTACGGTGATCAGACACATCCGGAGTCAACCAGCGGCGGCGGTACATTTGACGATGCAACCACCACCGAGCTCCGGCTGTTGCACATGCGTCGCGAGCGGCAAATGGTGCCCGCCGACGCTTACGCCGGCGGCGGGAAAATCGACGTGGCGGCCGCGTTGGTTTTGTCCGTCGGTGCGGCCGTGTTCCACGCGGGCATCCCCATCACGCGGGTCGTTGCCGAGTTATCGCAAGGATGGCGGTCCGTCGCACGCGCGGGGTCCCATGCCATCTTGTACGCACGGGAAGAGGGGGCTCGTGATGATGACCCGTCACGAGGGGTTGTCGTCGACAGCATTCCTCTGCGCCAGCGTGGGGGGCGTGACACCTCCTGCTTGGGACTCGGCCGTCTCGTGGTGGTCGGTCCGGGTCTCAGACCAACCAGCCTGTCCGGTGCCACGTCACTCGCATTCGTCGGACCCCACCCTTGGCTCGTACATGTCAACGATGCCGCATTGGCATTTCCCGCCGCGACGTGGATCGCGGTCATCGGCAATCCGCATTGCGTTGGCATGCGAGACACGGAGTCGCGGGGAGCGCGTTCACCGTACGGCCTCCAGGGGCTGCGCCACGCCCACCTGGCGTTTCTGGAGTGGTGGGATTGGACTAAGGCCGAGGCGAATCACGATGACGCGCGTTTCGCGTCCGAAACGGCGTCCCCGCCGATGCTGCGGACACTCCGTCTTTGCGGCCTCGATTTCACCGCGCCGCGCACTCGCATCCTCTCCGCCTGCTCCCGCGAGCTGTGCGTTGACCGCTGTTTCTCGGCGCCGCGACCGCTCGGTCTCGTTCAATTGTGTCCTCCGTCGCGTTACGCCGCAGATGGGGCCTCGATGGTGCTCGGTAGCAATTGCTTCACGTTGATCGACCCTGTGTTCATACGGGACTGCCTTATCCGTGGTGAGGATGCCATGGTCGTAGCTTCCTGCTTCGGCAGACGTGCGGAGGAGGTCTTGCTGGCTGTCGGGGAGTCACTGGGCGCGCACAGCCCGTCACCGTGCGCGGGGTGGTGCCACGGACGTGATCCGCTCGGGCCATCGCCGATCTCGCGTCAACCAGAAACGACGGCGGCAGCCGGGAAGTGCGCTCCTTGCCGCCTCCGTGCCCTGCGACTGCGGCCGCTAATGCCGGCTGCGGTGGTGCCGCGTCTCCCACTGCACGCATTCCACGGAAAGACTCATCTCGTCTCTCTGGATTTGTCGTGGTGCACCGCCGTACGAACTTTGCCCCCGGACACCATTGCCGGTTGCCCGAATTTACGTTCGTTGAGACTACCGTCGAACTTGGAGGTCATTGAAGACTCGATCTTTCAAGTAACCCTCAAGAATCTCGAGGATTTGAGCTTTGAAGGAATGCGCCGATTGACGTACGTCGGTGCATACTTTGCGTTCGGCGCCGCTCGCCTAACGGCTGTGCCGGTGGATGGAGATGTGCGTGTCGAGTGGTACCTGGATGACGGCGCGGCGTGCACGTTGGACCCTCATCGACTCTCCGCATCCGCGCATGTGACGGACGGCGGTGTCAGCTGGTCAGCTGGTGGCGGCGGCGCGGCGGCTGCGGTGGGCAAGCGTGCCGTTCGCTTTTCCTTCACGGCCTTCCACCGTGCGGGGTGCCGGCAGCAGCTCGGGGCACCGCCAGCAAGACATGAGCTTCCTGAAAAGGATAAAAAAAACTGCCTTGTGTCGTGAACAACAAAATTGGCACTTCGTTTTTGTTTCCTCTCTCTCTCTCTCTGTCTCTCTTCTCCCACCTCTGGCACACTGTGCGTTTCGTTGGCACATTCCCTTCCAATGGTCAATCGTTTGCCTCTAGGTTGTATTCACTATTCATTTATGCCGCTCATTGACATAGTTGTACTCCATTGGTCCATTCGAGTGGAAAAATGACAAATGGAAACTGTCGTCAGATGGGCTTTCCAAGCTATAGCGTCTCGCACCGGTGACCACGCCCGCTGCAACATTGCATACCGCAAGCGGCCTTCCGTCACATGTTTTTTTTACCTTACCTTTTGATTTGTTGGTGTCAATTGGGCGTCCACCTGCCTGTCCAGTGGAGGTCCATTTGACTCAAATGGAGCCAAATATTCCACTTCCACTTGAAAGGACAACCATCACGCAGCAAGAATAAAAAAAGAAAACAGCCGCATCCACACGTTCGCTTTTGGCACTCTCACGATCACGCCAATTGTTTTTTCATCCATGTGTGGTCGCTCGGTGGGATGTCGTCCACAGACATGGCGAAAATAAAAATCGTCGTAGCGATTGACGGAATATCCCGTCAGTGGTTGTTGATGATTGGTCGGTGGGGGACGACGCCCACTATCGTGTCGGTGGTGGTGTGTGAGTGCAACACGATTGACCCCCCTCCCCACCTCGACAGAGATGTTGCGCCCATGGAGTAGTATTTTGCGCCATGGCGTGTCCTCAGCGGCGATGTTCAACCTCGGAAATGGGGTTGCGGTGTCGCTGACAGCGGCCCTCTGTCCGCCAGTCCCGCCGCCAGCGAAGGCCCCCCCGCCACCGCCACCGCCGAGTGAGGGGATGTTTGGGCCTCCATCTATCTCAAGCCGGAGCTCTTCGCGAGACGCGAACCCACTTTCCTACCTCGGCAGTGGCGAGTTAGTCGTGACAGACGCACAGCGCGGCAGCAGATTTCTTCGTGCAGCTGCCGGTCGCCTGTCCGCAATCGCCGAACGGCGACGATTGACCACCGCGTCGCGGCACTACGCTGACTTTTCCGCGTCGGATGTCACCCTGACATGGGCAGTGCTGGGCCATATCGCGTCGCATGATGCCGAGGAGGGTGCCGCGGGCCTTCCGGTGGCGCTTGAGGGGTGTGCCCCGCGACGGGAAAAACGAAATGCCAACCCGTCGTTGCCTGCTTCGTCGCATTTCGTGCCGGCCGTCGCCACCTCAGCGGCACGCCGCCGCCGTCGACATCGGCTGATTCAGTCTTCCATTCTCGCAGCGATTCTCTCGGCTCCAACTAACGAGGCCGCCGCTGCCAACGAGACCGCAGGGCAGCTCCTTGCCGGCAGTACGCGGTCGACAGCCGAAGCTTTTCTTTCGGCGCTCACCGATCGAACGCTGCTCCTTGTGGACACGCTGACCCTTCCAGAGTTGGTGAACGTTTGCGTCCACATGTGGCAATGCGGCGTCGCCACACCCACCGTCGTGAGCACGTTGCTGAAGCATGCGACGGCCAAACTCGAAGCCGCAGCGGAGCGACACAAAATGGTGTCCGGCGTGCAACGAGTGCACGACGCAATGAATGCGGCGGGTCGTCGTCTATGGCGATCGTCCCGCAACAATCCTCAAGTGCAACGCGTGGATGTGTCGCACGACCTCGCCGCCGTGATCGCGGCAGGTGTCTCGTCGCATACCGAAGAAGACGGCGCTTCGTGGCTTTCGGTCGCCGTGGCCAAGCAAGTGTTGATCCTACTCGGGTTACTTGAGATTCCTGGCCACCCTCACTTAGGCCGCTTGGCTTTCTACGCGAATACCGTTGTCGAGGGCGCCGTGGTGGCAGATGTGGACGAAGGAGGTGCACCACCTGCAAGTGGCAGCGATCGCCGAGAACTGTTTACCACTGACGAACTGCTCCCGGTCATACGCTGTGCACGGCACTATGGCCTGGTGGACGGTGTCGTTGCGCTAGAGACGTCGCTCTTGGAGTGGTTATTACCGTCACAGTATCACCGCTTGGATCAACAAGACGTCACTTGCAGCCATGTCGCGACGGGCGACGAGGGGAATACGCCAGATGACGTCTCCGTGATTCATCGCCGCGACCAAGAGAGGGCGCCAGAGGAGCGGCGAGGAGCACTGCCCATTACGCATTGGTTGCAGATGCTACGTTCGCTCGTAGTCGCACCGCATCGGACACGATTTTCCTGGAAGCCGTCAACGTCGCAGGGAGATCGCCGGCAGCCGTCTATTGCGCGACCCGCTTCCACCAACGCGACGCGATCCCGAAGCCTTGCCGACTCGATGCCGGCGGCCACGTTGGCGTTGCTCGCGAGGTGCACGGCGTGGCTGAAGCGTGCACAGGAGTCGTGGCGAGGAGTGGGCTTGCTCGGCCATTTGACGGACGACGCACAATCGAAACATCGCGACCCGCTCAACCATCATCGTCGTCCCACCTTGTTGCTTCTCGAACTTCACGTGGGCCTCCGTTTAATCGATATGATCCTTCAGATGGACCCTGTAGCGCCATCGCATCCGTGTGTGAGAGACACGCTGCGTGTGGTCGACGGACTGGTTGCCAACGCGTTGCAGCGGTTTCTCTCCCAACTTGAGCTCATGCCGTCGGACAACACCTCCAAGGGGTCATCGCCACGGGCGAAGAAACGCCGGCTGGTGCGCGCGGTTAGCCAGTCCAACCTCCCAGATATGATATTGCGTGTGTCGTGGCGCCTCAGCCGGGCCCGAGATGACGGTCTGGTGACATCGACCACGAGGAGCTCGGCGGCACCGTACATCGTGCGCTACACGCCTCTCTTGTTAGTGGACGCGATGCTAGCGCTGGTAACCCCCCGCGTCATCAAGCGTCATCGAGGTGGTGCAGACCTTGCGTTGCTCAACGCCCATACCACGACAGGCACTCGCCACCATGCATCGCCGCTTCGCGCCGAGGAAGCTGTCGAGGAGGCGCCTAATACGCCATCGCCCGAGACGATGTTCCAAGCGATGTCAGGCGACGACGATCCGGAAGGGCCCTTTGCGGTGGCAGCATCGCCGCCGCTATTGACGGAGAGAAGGCAGCAAGACAGCGATACCGCCGCACCGGACAACGCAGTGCTGAAGGCAGAGGTGATCTCCTCGCTCCAACCAACGGCAGGACGGCCGACGGACGGAGTATCGGTCCAGCATCGCCATGGCAGCTGGCGGCCACCGGCACTCACCAGCAAGCTGCTTCAGATGGCGGTGGCGTTGGCAGCCAGTGCCGCTGGCGATCTCCCCGACGAACAACTGCCAATCATCAGGCGATTACTGTGGTCCGGTGGCGAAGAGGACAAACGAACGGAAACGATGTTGGGTGCAGACCGTAGTCGGCAGAGGTGGCAGAGCCTTACGTGGGATATCGCTGACTACGCCCCCGCCACCACGATGCCGGTGAAACGTGAAACAGGCGAAATCGGCGTGACGTTGGAAGCGGGGGAGCCAAGTCAGGAGCGGCAGGTGGAAGTCAATGCCGCTTTGAGAGATCAATTCTTGACGCTGGTTGAATCACCGCATGCTGAGGAAGAGGTGTCGCGCACGGTGTTCGCCAACGGCTTAGCGCTCATCGACTATCCCCGAGAGCTTTCCGCTGCCCGACAAACGCGATGCGTTTCGCTCCTCGCCAGACATGCGACCAGCTTGCCGCCGAGACAGTGCGCGCGGGCGTTTGCGGTCGTTTCGTGCATGCCGCTGCTTGACGATGTGTCGGCCGCCCATATCGCTGGCGTGCTGCTACAGCGAGGCTTCGTGCGTCGGTTTGACTGGATTTCAACGGTTCTGTGCTTGCGCGCGATTGGTAACGTGCGGCAGCTGTTTGCAAGCCATGCAACCCGGGGCGTGGAACTGTCCCACGTGGTGCACGTGTTGTCGTCACACTTGGCCTTCGAGCTGGACCACGTGCTTGGGGCTTACGCCGTGATGCAAGGGTCGCCGAGCCATCCGGGAACAGCCTCAGCATCATCCGGCTCTCCGGATACGCCCCCGCGTCGAGCACGGCCCCTCGACTTCCTGAACGACCTCGCCGATGTCAATCCAACAGCCGCGTTTACTGCAACGGACTCTTCGGCGGCGAATGAAGCCACTACCCGTCGGCTTCTTGTTATACCGGGAGCAGGTTCCGCCGCGCCGACTTTCGACCTGAAAGCGATTCCGCTATTCGTGTCCGCTCTTCAGGACCACGGTGCGATGTCGGCGCTGTTGTTGTCGAAATTGTGCCGAGTTGTGTTGAAGCACGCGAGCGACGAAGGCAACCTTAGTGAGTTCATCCTCGCCTTCGAAAGCCTTGTGGTGCAATGGGCTCTGTTCGGCCGTGTGCGCGGCTCGAGGTTTCCCGACACCTGGACGTTGCTTCGCGCTCGCTTTATTGACCAAGCCCACCACGCCACGGTGGCGGATTGCTGCCGCATGGGTCACATCGTCGCTCTCTGCGATCCGTCGGATTCCCCCGTCGTGACCGTCGCCGTGCAGCAGCTGAACGCATTGCTGTTGCGGACTGTCACACGACACTCCGCCTTCACCGGCGGCAGTAGTGGCGGCGACGCGTTCCGTGGACCCTTCGACATCATCGCGGCATGCGCGCATCCGAGCGCCTGCAGTTTATTACTGAGACCGGCGATAGAAAAGTTATCCGCCAGTGCTGCGGCGTCGTCCCAAGGTGCAAGCGGCGACTTGGCCGCCGTATCGATCGCCCAACGCCTCGTCGATGTCCTACTGTGGACCGTTGGTCGCCATGTCGACCGGTTGTACCCATCTGACGTCGTCGCCGCTCTCCCTGCGACCTTCGCCGGCGCAGCGTTGGTGCGACGGGATGGGGCGGATCAGCACCAGAGTGATCCAGCGCACGGCGGCGTGACGGGCATCGACGGAAATCTACTTGGGCTTGTTCAACATCGTCTCGCAATATCGTTTCTTGACATGTTTCCGCCTCCGAAGATTCTCGCGAAGGCGGACGCAGTCGATGATACGGGGGCCATCGTCAGACGTGAAAATGGAGTTGTGGCCGTCGTGCAAGCGGCCCCGGGGCCGGCCAAGGACGGCGACGCGGCGGGGCGCGAGGTGACCACCGGCGCGTTGGTACAGTTGCTTTGTGACGTGGCCCAGGCGATGCTTCTGGCCGGGAGGAGCGATAATCCTCGCAACTTGTTTTTCTTTTCACGCCGCGAAACGCCAGGGGCAGTGGGCTCTCCGGAGCGCCACGGGGACGATCGTGATGTCGACGCAGCCCACTTTCACGTTGCGCAATGCATCGCGTCCATGGTCCATCAGGTGTGGAGGCGGCGACGGCAGCTGTCGGCACATGACGGCGCGACCGCATCGTCCGCCGCGGCACTGATCCTCGCGCGCGTGGCGATGGTTTCGAATACGACGACGACGACGGAGGAGGAGGAGGCGGAAGCGGCGGCAAACGAGGACGACGCAACGCAGCTTCATCTCTCCCGGGGCTTAGGCGAGTCATTGCTACGTCGTAGTGTCCCAACGGAGCGTCTGCTCAAGGTTACGACCCTAGAGACACTCGACCTTTTGCGACAGTGCGTCGCCGTTAGCGAACGACTCACTTCGCCAGCGGACCTGTCTTCCGCATTGCAGTGCACGTCGTGCTTCCGTGATCGGGCGGCAACCCAGTGGAGCCGCATGTTATCGGGCGACAAGCTTTCCCTCATGGTCGAGCTTCGTTCCCTAGAGGGCGAGTTGGCGAAGCAAGCCCTGCGGTTGC
>ERZ1292630.4631-Hain-H41-02um-R3-4631-length-11577-cov-5_pt1 | contig 11577 bp, 9 predicted proteins | sample MGYA00564408_ERZ1292630 | MGnify/ENA primary metagenome ERZ1292630 (study PRJEB36523, sample SAMEA6512641) | groundwater metagenome | collected 2019-01-08 | study: AquaDiva: Metagenomics assemblies of 32 groundwater samples | reverse complement strand
GAGATGCGAAAAGGATGGACCGCTCAAATTCAACTACAGTCGGGACAACCTCTCGAATCGCCGGAATCGCCCTTATCGCTTTAGCTCTGGACGCAAACGTTTCGCCCACCAATGCCGCCGCGACGTATTATGTCGACGGGGATTATCTGAACGGGTGCGGAAACGATACCTGGTGCGACGGGCAGTCGTCCGCCTGCTGGAACGGGCAAGCGCAGGCACAGACCTGTGCCAAGAAGACGATCCAGGCGGCAATGAGCATTCCGCAGATCGTCGACACCGACGTGGTGAGCGTGGCTCCAGGAGAATACAGGGGGTGAAACGCGCCCAGCGTTAACCGAAACCGCGACCTCCAGTTTCCTCGTGATGCAACCAATAAGGCGCGGGCAATTACGGTGCGGTGTGCGGTCCCGGGCTGTCCGGAAAGCTGCGTGATCAACTGCGAAGGAAGCGTGCCCTGCGTATCCCGCGCCGCCAGTCAGCATCGCGGATTCTGGTTCAACAAAGACAATGCCAGCAACAACTCGGTCGTTGAAGGGTTCACGATCAAAAACGGGTGCATCCGAAACGGAACGAACACTTTCGGCGGAGCGATCCTGATCGACCAGGCGCAGCCGACAATTCGCGGATGCGTCTTCGACCAAAACAAGGCTAATAGTGGTGGAGCCATCGGGCTCTTGGGAGTTGACCCGGCCTCGGATTATTCTCCCGTGATCCAAAACTGCACGATCCGGAATAATCAAGCAATGTCCGGTTACGGGGGAGGCGTTTACGTCGATGTTCACAACGATCCTGAGATCAAGAATTGCCTGATTACAGGCAATTCCACGCCGTACTGGGGGGGAGGACTTTACTGGGGTCTCGGATGTGACACGAGGATCGAAGAATGCGTGATCGACAACAACACGGCTAGCTCCGGCGGCGGGGTGTACATTACCAACGTGAAGGAAAACCCAGACGTGACCCCTGGTCCATACATCTTGCGTACCCGGATTGGGCCGAACAACTCGGCGACAACAGGCGAAGGCGGTGGCATTAAGGTCGCGGGGATCTGGGGCCCGAACCAGCAAGTTGTGCATCTTTGGATCGAGAACTGCGCAATCATCCAGAACCACGCGGACGCGTCGAGTGGAGGGGGTGTTTCTCTGTCTGGCGGCGGGCAAGGCTTCCCATTGAATGTGACCTTGGCCAACAACACCATCGCGGGTAACACGGCGGTCTCGGGGGGCGGGTTGCATGACCGTGATTTCACGCCGATCACGGCGGCGAATCTGACGATGATGCACAATAAGGCGCTCGGGACCAACGGTGGAAGTGCGATCTACTTTGAGGGGAGTTCGCTGTCGACGGTCAGCAATGCGACAATTTGGTACGATACCGCCCCGCCGGCTCAGCCGCAGGTGCGAACATCCACGAGCAACCTGACGGTTCAGTACAGTAACATTCAAGACACACTGCCCGCGAACGTGACTACGATCGCGAACATTTCGGCCAACCCGTTGTACGTCGATCCGGACGGGGCCGACAACAACATCAACACCCTCCTCGACAACGACTACCATTTGCAGGATGAATCGCCCTGCAACGACGCAGGCAGCGTGCCTTGGGTTCCGCAGGACGATCTTAATTTGGACAACAATCCTTCGACGACCGTGCACATCCCTTTGGATTCGGACGACCGCGACCGCTTCGTGGACGATCCTCCGGGGCCGTATTTAGGCGTGCTCGACACGCCCAACGGATACAACGAGTACGTCGATATCGGCGCGTACGAGTACCACGGTATAACCTGCCCGGTTCCGGCGACTTTCACGTCGCTTCCCGCCTCGGGGACGATCGATGCACGGCATCCGCATCCTTACTACAACAGTGGATTCACTTATCGACAGGGCATCGGAAGTCCGAATACCTACACCGGCGGGCCGGAGCCGATCCGGGTCACGCTTGGCGTCTCCGGTGCGGCGAACCTGGTGTGTTGGCAGTTCTGCGAGACCGGAATCGAGGAAGTCAAGCCTCCGACTCCGCCGCTGTCGGCGAATTACATCCAAAGTATTACGGAGGTGCAAAGCGGAGTATACGATATTCTGCTCAACCGGCCGATCTCGGGCGGGCATTGGACAACGATCAAATACGGCGGTCCGGGAAATTGTATCTCTTTTGCCTCCCTGCCCGCCGACGTTGATGGAAGTCGAGTCGCGGCCCCAGCGGACATCCTTGCCCTGATTGACTACTTGAACGGCGCAGGAGGTGTTCCTTACAATATGTATGGCTGTGACGTGGACCATAGCAATCTTTGTGCGCCCGCGGACATTCTCGAAGTGATCGACCTGCTCAACGGCGCATCGACGTTTCTTGTGTGGAACGGGCGCGGGCTTCCCGCGAACACATGCGCCTGTGAGGCAGGCGCTCCTACGTGCTTTGGGGGAGGAGCGTTCGTTGGGCAGTCCCTCGGTGCGCCCGTTGGTACAGCCCTCGCGCCCGCACCGGGGTCGGAGAATCAATTCTTCGCCGACTGGTTCGTGAACTACCTGACGACGGTCAACCCGACGGACAGCGCTTCCGCAGAGGAGTTCACACAGATCGTTGATTCACTGACCCAATGGTGCGTGGATCATTTCACGGTTGAGGAACAGGCCGCGCTTGCGGACCGGCTGAGCGATCCGACGCTCGTCTTCGCGAGCGAGAGCGGGCGGCTCGAAGCGGCGACCGTCGTCGCGGCGCTGGGGTCGTAAGCGACACGATGAGTCATCCGCGAGAGCGGGAACGGAATTCGTTGAACAAGCGTTGCGTGCGGGGGCCGACGGCGCCATCGCCGATCGGTTGACCGTCGAGGCGGGTGACGGCCAGGACCTCGGTCGCGGTGCTGGACATGAAGACCTCGTCGGCGCGGCGGAGTGCGTCGGCGTCGAAGGATTCCTCGATCATGGGCAGACCGACGGCGGCGGCGCATTCACGAAGGAAGTCCTGGGTGACGCCGTGGAGGATTGATTCGTTCAGCGGCGGAATGATCACGGTGTCGCCGCGGACCATGAAGATGTTGGCCGACGTGCATTCGCGGACCTCGCCGGCGGCGGAGACGAAGACGGCGTCGTCGAATCCTCGGTTGAGGGCGTCGTTTTTGGCGAGAATGTTGGGCAGCAGGGTGATGGCTTTGACATAACAGTTGGCCCAGCGAGCGTCAGGCGTTGTCATCAGGTGCGCGCCGCGGCGGCGGAGATCGTCGGGGATGAGCGGCAGCGGTTTGAAGGTCATGACGACGGTGGGGCGGATACCCTTGGTGATGACGTGCGAACGCGGGGCGGCGCCGCGCGTGATCTGGATGTAGATCAGGGCGTCGACGAACTCGCACCGGCGCAGACCCTCGAGGAGGATCGGCTCGAGGGGAGACGCGTCGAAGTCGTAAGGCAAGGCGATGGCGTCGAGACTGGTGCGCAGGCGACGCATGTGGCGGTCGAGGAGGAAGGGTCGGCGGTTGTAGGCGGCGACGACTTCGTAAACGCCGTCGCCGAACTGGAAACCACGATCCTCGATCGAGACCCTGGCGTCGGCGATCGAGCTGAAGACTCCGTTGAGGCAAGCGAGTTCGGGCATTGGACCTCATCCACCAGCCAGATCGGGCGCCGGCCGCCCCAGCGCCACGCGAACGTTTCGCAACCATACCAGACATTGCGCGCGGCGCTCCTCGTCGCGGAGCGTCGCCATCGACTGCGTGAGGAGGCGATCGGCCACCTCGTATTGACGCAGGTCTCGGGCGTAAATGATGCCCACCAGCAGCTTCACGTTGGGCGCCTCGTTGGCGTCAGGGTAGCACTCGACGAAGCGCTCGAACGCCGAAGCCGCCGGCGCGAAGCGACCCGTGCCGAAGTATTCGCGGGCGATCTCCAACTGCTGGGTTTCGGGAAGGCACTGCCGCGGACTGAGCGCTTGCAGGCGTTCGTACTGCTCAATCGCCGACGCCAGCGCCCGCTTACCAAGCTCTTCGGCGATCCGGCCGCGAAGCTCGGCGACTTGATCGAGGTATCGGTCCTCGAGTTCGCGTTGGCGCGGATCGGGCGGAGCGGGGCGTCCGACGGCGCCGAACGTCGCCCGGGCGGCGGTTGCGGGATCGGCCATGGCGGCGTTCCACGCCCGACGGCGGGCCCAGCGGTTCCACAAGGCGAGAATATCGAATTGATCGCGCGGCAGCGCCCGGACAAGCAGCATCATCAGCGCGCCGGCGAACCCGAAGAGGTATCCACCCAGATGCGCCAGGTGGGCGACCTGATCCGATCCGCCGAGCGACGGCGCGACGATGTTGTCCCAGACGATGATCTTGAGGCCGATGATGACCATCGCCGGCAGCTCGAAAAACTGGATGAAGAAGAAGAACCACACGAGCACGGTCACGTGGCTTCGCGGGAAGAGGGCGAGGTAGGCGGTGGTCACGCCGGCGATGGAACCGGAGGCCCCGATCAGGTTGAACGGTTCGGACTTGAGGACGGCGTTGGTCCAGGCGGCGAAGGCTCCGCAGGCGAGGTAGAAGAGCAGGTACGGTCCACCGCCCATTTTGCCGCAGACGCTGTTGCCGAAGACCCAGAGGAAGAGCATGTTGCCCAGAAGATGCCAGAAGTCGCCGTGGAGGAACTGGTAGGTAAAGAACTGATGAAACGCCGGCGTGTAGGAGCGGAAATAGAGGTGCTCGTGAGCGAAGGCCGACAAACCGTCGCCGTTAAGCTTTGAATTGAACAAAGCGAACGCAACGATGTTGGCGGCGATCAGCAGGAAGTTGACGACCGGGGTACGCCGGACGGCGGCTTCGGTGCGAATGGGAACGACGATGAGCGGCACAAAGTGTCTCTAGATTACAGGACAACGCGGTCCGCGGCGCGGACCAGACTACGAATCGGCAGGTCAAGAGACCTGCCCTACGGGTCCGCTCGCTTCCGCTCGCGGCTCTGAAAAATCAAGGCGCTTTGGGCGCCGGAGCGCGGGACGCGCTGACGACCTGCACGTATTGCATACGGAGTTCGTACAACACACTGTCAAGCGTTCGCTTCTCTTCCTCGCTCAAATTGCCCGCCGTCTTTTTGTCCAACACTTCGAGCAGGTCGATGTGGTGTTTGGCGGCTGCGGGGTTGGGCGGGATGCGTTCGCCGCCCGGTCCCTGATAACCGCCCAGACCGATCACCGCCTGCATGGCGAGCATGTTCAACAGTTCGACGAATCCGGCGGCGGCCTGGGCATCGCCGCGGGGCGGCCGCTGCTTTTCCTGTTCGGCGAGGCGTTCCTTATCCCTGGCGGCCTCGGCCTTCCAGTCGGAGTCGATATGCAGTTTGCCCGAATCGGTCTGCTCACTCATTGCGTTTTCTCCGTCGGCGACGGTATTCAGGCGCCGCCCGCCGATTCATTCGCGGCCAGGCCGCGATACGTCGTTGCACTGCAAAGGCGAACTATACACGAAAACTGCTCGGGCCGGGAAGGGCCGCGAGAAGACCCTCCAACGCCGGGCGATCGTGGATCGCGAAGAAATACTCGCGATCGAAGGCGATTCGATCGTCCTCGCGGCGATGTCGTGCGTGTTGCAGTCGCTCGTTCAGTTCCGCGAGCGTGGCGGGTCGTTCGGCCAGCAGTCTTTCGTTGATTTCGCGGATTTGCCTGAACGCGTCACGGCGGGCGGCGTGGTTGAGCGGATCGAGTTCGCGGAGTTCGCGGCTTCGCCGCACGGTGGATACGCGGCCACCGACAAGTGGCGTGAGCGCAGCATTGTCCGGCAGGTTGCGCTGCGGATTCCACGTCAGATAGCGGATGGCGCTGCGGAGATCGGCCACTGATTCGGCGTCGGTCAAGGGGCTGGCTGGAAAAACGTGCAGCGTTGCAGAGACGCAGGCCATTTCCGGCGGCACAAGTCCGAAGTAGTCCGCGATGATCCGGTCGCTGATGCGGTCGTACTTCGCGCCGCCGATGCCGTGGATGAACAGGTCGGCCAGTAAGAGCCGGGCCCAGATGGTCAGCGTCAGCGCCCGCGGGCGGATCCGCCAACCCCCTCGCTCGGCGAGAAAACCCGCAAGATCGCCGCACGATCGCAGATCGCTCGCCGTCAACGTCGTGATGGATTCACGCTCGGCGGCGAGCACGCAATCGTCGCCGCGCCGCGCGACGTAGAGACGGCGGCGCGGCTCATCGGCCCGATAGGCCCAGATCGGCAGTTCGATTTCGTCGCCGCGGCGGGCCAGATCGGGGATCGGCCGGTTTGAGCCGCGGACTCGGAACTCGCCGCGATACCACGCGAGCGCGCGATTGTAGGCGTCGGCGAACTTCTCGGCGTTAAGCAGCAGGTCGGCCAAAAGCGGCGACCACCAGACGCGACTGACGCGAACGCCCGTCAACTCGACGCCGAAGGACCGCTCGGCGCCGCGGCAGCCCGCGATCATCTGGTCCACCCAGTCGGCGGCTTCGCGCGCGCCGACAAGCCCGTCAAAGAAGGCGGGCATCGGCGACGCCGCGAAATGTTCGCCCATGGCTTCGCGGACCGCGCGGCGTAGTGGATCGATCTCAGTCGCCGCCAACCTCGGCAGTTGTTCGTAGGCCTGTCCCGGCGGCGGATTTGGAAATCGCACCGTGCGAAGCGAAGCACCAGCTTGATCGACAACGGGAATATGCAACGCGGTACCTTTAGGCGAGTCATTGTCCACGACGAGGTTGATCGCTTTCCCGCCGAGCACGCGAGCCAGACGATCGGCGACGACGTGCTTAGCCCACACGCCGGGATGAATGAACTCGGGCTGGTGACCGATGACGATGATCGGCCGGTCGTCGCACTCCGCGATGCGATTTCGCGTCTCGCGTCGCCATTCGCCGAGTGTCCGCCCTAGGACGGGCGCGTCCGCGTCTCGCAGTCGCGCGGCGTTTTCCCTCACCGCCGCGACGCAGTCGGGCGGATCGGGCGTCACCAGCACGTCGCCGTGTTTGGGCGGCGTTTTCAGTCGCGCAAAGTCGAGCATCGATTGAGGAACACGCTACAGAACGGGGCGACACGACCGCCGGTTATCGCGGCGGCAGGTTCGGAGGCGAGCTCGTTTTCGAGTACGTCGAAATAATGTTGCAGGCGCACCGCGGGATCGTCGAGCAGGCCGCCGAAGTGCCGCTTCGGGTCGTTGTAGATCAGACGCACGGGAAGCTCGCGAATCCGCAACCCCGCGCGCGCGGCCTGCGCCCAGAACTGCATCGGCATCGCGTAGCCCGGGACGGTGATGTTAAGCTTCGAGAGCGCCGACACGCGATACGCTTTGAATCCGCAGAAGGCGTCTGTGATGTCCAGGCCCAGTCGGCGGTTGAGGGTCGCGGTGATCCGCCGGTTGATCTCGCGGCGATCCGGCGGCGCGGCGTCCTCGGCGTCGTGGCCGTTGGGATAGCGCGTGCCGCTGATGATGTCGGTGTCGTCCTCGGCGGCGGCGGCGAGGAACGCGGGGATGCGCGAAGCTTCATGCTGCTCGTCGCAATCCATCGTGACCAGCCAACGATAGCCATTTCGCCGGGCGAAGCAGAAGGCGTCGGCGAGGCTTTTGCCGTAGCCGCGGTTTTCGGCGTGGGTCAGGATGCGGATGCCGGGATACGCGCGGAGCAGGTCGGGCGTGGCATCGGTCGAGCCATCGTCAACGACCAGAACGCTGTTGCTGAACTGACGCGCCTGGTCAAGCACGCCGGTTAGATATTCCTGCTCGTTGAAAACGGGTATGGCGAGCAGGTGTTCGTGTTCGAGCGGCATGACAAAGCCCTTTCCCCTGTGGAATCCACACCCGCGCCGTCGGCTGGTCCTACGATCCTATGCCCCGTCACCGAGGAAGGCAAACCGGCGGCGGCCCCCCGACGATCGACGATCCCGATTCCGGGGCTGCTCTTTGAGCCGACGGCTTGACGATGTTAGGCTAGGGACTTCCTTGCGGTTGGCCCTTGACAGAGCTTCACCCTGTCAAGGGTTGACGACCATCGGCAAAGCCATGAGATCATTCGATACGTATACGACCGGGCGTCGGATGGGGTTCGCGGCGACGAACGGATCGGAACGAACAAGAGCGCTGTGCGGTGCGGCGTGCGTCGCCGGGATTGCGCTAGCACTGGGCGTGATTCCGGGCTGCGCTACGATCCGCGGGCAGCAGGCGCGGCGGCAGGTCGAACACGGCGAACGGTTGATGGCGTCGGACGACCTCGAGGCCGCCCTGACGGCGCTTCAGGAAGCGGCGCGGCTCGATCCGCAACTGGCTGTCGTGCATTCGGACATGGGGCGCATCTATCGCCGGATGGGCGAGTATGGGCAGGCAATCGACTGCTTCATCGAGGCCGTGCGTCGCAATCCGCTTTCGTTCGACGACACGTTCAACCTCGCGCAGCTTTATCACTTCACGAATCGGCTGAAGGAGGCGATCCAGGCCTACCTGCACGCCGTGGAGCTGCGTCCGCGCGACGCGGATGTGCAACTCAATCTCGGCGTCTGCTATCAACAAAGCGGCGACTACGAGCAGGCGGCGGAGCGATTTCAACAGGCGATCACGATCGACGACACTCAGCCGCATGCCTTCGTGAATCTCGGCGTGGCGCTCGATGCGCAGCAGAAGTATTACGAGGCGATCAGCGCGTACAAGGCCGCGCTCGAGCGCGACAGTCGCCAGCCGCTGGTGCTCGTGAACCTCGCGAACACCTACGTCAACCTCGAACGCTACAAACTGGCGCGACAGACGCTGCAGCAGGCGATCGAGATGGACTCGAAACTCGCGGCGGCGCACGAGGCGCTCGGATTCTGCCTTTTTCGCACGCGCGACTTTGCGGCGGCCGAGCACGCCTACCAGCAGGCACTGGCGTGTGACCCGCGCCTGCCCCGCGCGCATGCCGGGCTCGGCTCCATCAACATGATCTTCTATATCGAGAACGAGACGCGCACCGACCGCCGCGACCGGGCGCTGGAGCACTGGCACCGCTCGCTGGAGCTGCATCCCGATCAGCCGCGCATCCGCAACCTGATCGCGCAGTACGCGCCCAAGACGCGGGACCCGGAGCAGGCGTTGCTCGACACGCGCAACGCGCCGTAACCGTCCATGCGCCGGCGGATAACGCGCAGCCACACCACATGGAATGCTTTAGCGGTATCAAGGATTGCGCGGCGGGACCGGATCGAGTCCGCCGGGCGAGAAGGGGCGGCAGCGGAGAATCCGCCGCACCGCCAGCGCCGACCCGCGGAGGAGACCGTGCGTGCGCAGGGCTTCGATCGCGTATTCACTGCACGTCGGACAGAACTTGCACGTACCGATGAGGTGCGGGCGAATCATCGCCTGGTAGCAGCGAATCAGCGCGATCGGAAAGAAAACCAACGAAGGATTGCGAGAGGGCGAACGGGTCGCTTCCGGCGGGGGCTGCGAATGCCGGCATCTGGGTGTGGAGGCGTTCATCGTGTCAGTTGGTGCGCACGAGCGATCGCGGCAGGGATGCGGAACACTTCGACCGTCACATCCGCCTGCCGCCCGCGAGTCGTTTGTTGCAGTCGATCCTACATCAGGGAGTAGATGAATACAACGATGGATACAACCGCCGTTACGACAGCGACGAAGCCGAAATAATGCCGCACAGGGCCGCCCAGACGGGCGAATGGTTGATCGATTCGTTCCAAAATTCGCACTCCGCGCTCGCAGAGTGTCAGCAGCAACGTGTTCCGTTGGCCGCTTCCTTCGCTCGATCCGACCGGCTTGACGGAGGCGTTGGCAAGACCTGTGATCGCGCCGGGGTCGAGCGACGGCCCTTCGGCAGCCGCCGACGGGTCCTTCCGGTCGTCGGACGTGACGGGAAGCGTTCCCGTGCCGATCACGCCGGGCTTGACGGATCGCACGGGCGGAGGTCCGGCGGCGCCGCCGCCCTTCGCACCGGGAGATGCCGCGGTTGAACCGACGGCGATCATCTCCGGCGCGGGCGGTTTCGTGCCTGCCAACGCGCCGGCTGCGACGGGGGCCGCTTCCGGAGGCAGAGGTTCGGTCGCCGACTCATCTTCGAGTGTATCCCAGCCGTCGTCGGCGGCATCACGCAAGCCCTTCGTCGGAGCCTCGGGCGACGTAAATTCAGACATGAACTCAGGAACGGCGGCGGACCCCCGATCGGGGACGGCGTCGTCAGTGGATGCGCGATTCGGGAACTCGCGATCGTCAGGCGGATGATGATCTTCGGATTTGTCCTCTCCGACTTCCGCCTGCGTCTTTCCGACCAGGTGCTCCAGTTCGTTGAGTTCGGCGTCCAAATCCTTTTCGATGCTCTTCAGCGGACTTGCGTCGCGGACGGCGTCCATTCTCGAAGTACCCGTGGAAGCAGCACCGACGTGACCGGCCAGCTCGCCGGCCAGTTCAGCGGCCAGGGCAAGCTTCTGCTCGACATCCTTCTCGGAAGCGGACTCCCAGTCGCGCGGCGCGCTGGAATCCGACGGCTGTTTCGGGGTTGGTTCGTCCGGCATGAAGGCGGTGCTCGCTGTAGGGGCTGTTTCCGACGGATATTCGCTTGCGCGTGGATCGAAGCGAACCGTAAGCCGATCCCAGAGGGCGCACGCTACCCGCTTATCGGTCGAAGCCGGGGCGGACGTGAGGACGCCTGGTTGCCGCCGGCCGCCGCCAGTCCATAATTCGACCCATGCCGCCGCACCGGTTCTTTTGTCCAAAGCTCGGCCTCGGCCTGAACCAACTGGCCGAGGACGAATCGCACCACGCCCTCGCATCGTTGCGCCTTCATCGCGGCGACGAGGTCGTGCTCTTCGACGGCGTGGGACGCGAGGGCTTGGGCGTCGTCGAACGGATCGACCGCCGGAGCCTTGATGTTCGCGTTCCGACGATCCATGAGCGGCCGTTTGAGGCGGCCTATCGCATTACGCTGGCCGTCGCGATGGTCAAAGCCCACCGTCAGGGATACTTGATCGAGAAGTGTACGGAGCTGGGGGTCGCGGCGATCTGGCCGATTGTCGCGGAACGAAGCGTGACGCGTCCGGGCGAGGCCGCTGTCGATAAGTGGTCGCGACGGGCGATCGAAGCCGCCAAGCAGGCCGAACGAGCGTGGATGCCGGTCGTCACACGACCCATGAAATTCGCCGAAGCCGCCGTGCGCGCCGGCGAGTTCGCAGCCGCCGCGATCACCGACCCGGACGAGAGCGCGATCGCGTTTCAATCCCTGTTGATCGCCCAACGTCCCGGCAGCGCGATCCTTGTTTTTGTCGGACCCGAAGGCGGCTGGTCCGAAGCCGAGCGAAGCATCGCCCGTGCGAACGGAATCACGGCGACCCGCCTCGCGCCGACCGTCCTCCGCGCGGAGACGGCTGCGGTCACGGTTTGCGCCGCGGTATCGCTTCTCAGCGTCGGCGGAGCGCCCCCGAACCCCGACATTCATGTCGGGCGGATCACTCCGCCCGGCGTGAACGCCGGGGCTCGGATCACTCCGGGTGGCGCGGGCGATGACGTGTGCTAGAATCGGCGGGCATGAGGTTGATGCGCGAGGTGCGGTTCTTTTGCGACAGCGATGATCGCCCTCCGAACCCCGACATTCATGTCGGGCGGATCACTCCGCCCGGCGTGAACGCCGGGG
>ERZ1292630.4629-Hain-H41-02um-R3-4629-length-11579-cov-8_pt1 | contig 11579 bp, 10 predicted proteins | sample MGYA00564408_ERZ1292630 | MGnify/ENA primary metagenome ERZ1292630 (study PRJEB36523, sample SAMEA6512641) | groundwater metagenome | collected 2019-01-08 | study: AquaDiva: Metagenomics assemblies of 32 groundwater samples | reverse complement strand
CGTACTGCGCCGAGGAGCACATTGGCGGAGCGGAAAGCGCCGCTGCTGGCAAGCCGGCAGCGACGCCGGCCGTCGCGATCCCCGATGCGGACCTGTACCCCTGCGAGAGGTGTAAGAAGCGCGTCGCCGCCGTCCGGCGCACATCGCTGTGGCGTCTGCCCTTCTACTTGGTCATTTGCTTCAAGCGATTCGCAACCGATGCCAGCGGCAGGCGACACAGCAAGAACGCCGTCCGCATCACGATGCCAGACGAGCTGAGCGTCGACCGTTGGATGCATCGCGATAGCGTCGAGTTGACGAGCATGCTCGCGTCGCCCTCTCCGCGGAACAGCGCCGCGCCAACGGCTCCGACGATGCGATACGCCCCTGTTTCCGTCATCCGACATACGGGATCGCTCAACGGCGGACACTACGTCGCGTCCGCCCGCATCCTTCAACCGGATGCCACCACGGTGGACACCCCGCTACCGTCGCCCGATCTGGCGACCGGACCTTCAACAGCGTCGGGATTGGGGTCGAGCCCGTCGCCATCGTCGTCCGCGTCGCTGTCTGCCTCAGTCAGAGCCGCTTTGACCGAATTGACCGGCGGCGCCGCGGAACCACATCTCGCCGCTGCATCGGCGGCCGCTCCTCGCTGGATGATATTCAATGACCGGCTGGTGTCTCCCGACGACGTCGGTCCCGTGATGCTTCGCGAGAAGGGAGACCCGTATGTCTACATCGCGGTCATGCACCGCGTACTGTAGTCAAGGTACTGGTGGGTCTCTTTTTGGTGGGGCGCTTGTGCTGCTTAGAGAGAGAGTCTCCCGATACGCGAAATGGGACGCGAAACGGAACCTGCGCCTCACAGGAGGAGAGGTTCTATTTTGTGCGATGGGATACCCTCCCGTCCTTTGTCTCATACTACAAAAGCCAGACGCGAACACTAATACTTTGATCTCTCGCGCTAACACTCACCCCCTCGAATACGATTCGATCTCACGCCCACTCTGTGACAGAGGACAGACTGTCCGCGATCAAAAATAATATCGGCTCTTCAATCGAACCATGGCGTCTCCGAGAGCGGTCGCCTCTTCGAATGGACGGCAGTACGACGAGCAGCATTCAGCATGGAGGACGCCTTCCCATGGCTCCACGACGCTGTCCGCGTCGCCGCAAAAGCTCCTCGCTGCGGAGGAGTGTTTCCGCGACGTGTGTGATCATGCGCTCCGAGCTCAGGAAGCCGCGCGGCGCGGTCAGGAGCTACTTCGATGTCGAGACGACTCACCTGTCCAAGCCGCGGCATCGCACGGCTCAATTGATGTGGCAGAAGGAAACGAAGCGCGGCGCTTGCACGCCATTGACGGTCAGTGTGACGACGAGTCACTGTGGGTCGATGCGTCCACCGGCCGTTCTTTGGCATCATCTGTCGGGACCTTGCTGGTTTTCCTGCTGCTGCGAACGGCCGTCGTCCTGGCTCACTCCTAGTGCAACCACGCCGGTTGGCCCAGTTGTTAGTGTCCACGGGCAAGTGAGGGGGAAGCACAGGGCGACATGTGGTCGTGACAGGGGTCACCTTTCTTGGTCGTGCGAGGGGGCTTGCGTGCCTCTCAGACAGATTGGGTTTGGGGGTTTTTTTCCCCCCAAAAGGTGGTCACGATGCGGAATCCACGTGCCGCCATCATTGGTGCCGCCGCCGTCGTCGTCGTCGTCATGTCGGCAGCCGTCTGGCACCTGTCGTTCGACGACGAGAGGAGTCGGGGTGCCCCGGTCTACGCCTATGGTGGCAGCGGGCGGTCTCCCCGTTATCGTGGCGCTTCGGAGGCAACCACCGCGGCGGTATCGTTGAGGAGAGATTCCTCCGCTTCGCCGCCCAATGCACGTCAACAAGCAGCCGGCCTCCGCATCGTTCCTGCGGGGCATGCGCCACCACCGGTCGCTTCACACACTCATGAGTCGCACGATGTGGGGGGGACGTCCATTTTTCGAGTGTTGCAGCGACGAAGCGGGGCATCCTGCGCCCTCAGCGCGCACGCGCGGTCCGTGCAGCTGGCGGGGAAATTTGCGCAAATATGTCGTTTTTGTCGCTTGCCGAGAGCGGACACAGTAGCGTCGTGGGGCGTGCCACCCATCGCGACTCCGTCTTTTTGCCGCGAGGAGCACCGAAAGGAAGTGTCGTCGCAGGGTGCCCGCCACGACTTTTCGGCACCCATTGCGGGTGTTCTCCCCGTCGTCGGGGACGCGTTGGGGCAATCCGGACCGCTGCCGCGCCTCGATGTTGTGTTTTGCGCCTTGGGTGCGCGTTTCCATGGCCGCGGCGGACAAGACTACGTACTCGAATCGATCCGGCAGTGGCGCGTGTTTCACCCAACGAGCGCGGAGTCAAGCATCTACCTCATTGTGAGTCGCGCGGCGGTCGAGGAGTTAGCCGCCTTTGCCGCTCAGTTTTTGGTGACGTTGGTTTTGGATGAGGACATCATGACGGATGCGTGGAAGACGTACCGCCGGGTGTTCTACATCCAAGGGTACATGCACCCGGGGGGCAGCCGACAAACCGGAAACAAGGACTTCAATAAGTTTGTGTCTGAGCGGTTCTTTGCCGTTCACGGCTTAATGACCCATCACGGCCGCCTCGCGCGACGATCCTTCGTCATCAGCGCGGCGGACGACGACGGCGGCGAGGAGGCGCCGTCACAACGACCTACGACGGCGGCTCCGTCATCCATCCGTGCGGAGGTGGGGAGAGCCCCTGGTGCGGACACCGCCAACGAATTGGTGAATATTTTTCACTTGGAGAATGACATCATGGTGTACGGTGACATGAGGGAGTGGGTCGCACCCTTGCAGCGCTGCGGGCACCGCCTCGCGTCCACGGTGCCGTCCACCAAGGGGGTCATCCCCGGCATCCTGTACGTGCGCGACGCGAGCGATCTCGGCCGCCTGGTCGATTTCATCGTTGAGCTCTTATCGTGCAACGCGACCTTTGGGAAGAAGCTGCAGGAAGGCTACGCCAACGATATGACGTACCTGATGAACTTTTATCAGTACTACGGAAGCGAGTGGATGGGGATGCTGCCGTCGTGGATCCCAGGCAGCGACGGGGAGGTGTGCGTCACGCAGGACCACCAGGCATGGAGAAGAGCGCAGCAACGCGCAGAGGCATCGGCTGAAAACATTGAAAACGGCGGCATTCACCTCTTTGACGCTGCTTCCTTCGGCCAGTGGTACAGCTTCGCGGCAGTCGCGACCGGCGTCGCTGATCTGAAGGGACGTCCGCCACTGCACGTTGCGAACAGCATGAAGGGCCGCTTCCTCGACGCGACGCCGCCGCCGTCGCTCGAGTGGCGGCGCGACCCGCAAGGCAGGCGCATCCTGGTCTGGAACGGGCTGCACCGCCTCGTGAGCTTGCATGTGCACGCCAAGAACCTGAAGCTTTTTCGCTCCTTGGAATACGACGAGAGCGCCAAACCCGTCAAGGATTCATCGACGTGAAACAGGAGGGGGGTGGGCGTCTTGCTCGTCTTGCTTTGCCGTGTGCTCCTGTTTTCTCTCCACACCACACGCACACGACTGGCAACCTCTGGTGCTTTTATCGGAAGCAGCCGGCTCGCTCTCAGATCTCTCTCGCTCTCTCTTTCACTTTCTCTCCTCGTTCTGAGAAACAACAACACTCAAGGGATGAAACGATTCATCACGCTGACGCTTGTCGTGCTGGCGTTGTTGGCCGTTCAGGCAGCGGTGGCGACGAACGTCGGCGCCCGCCACCTGGCGCAGCCCCCCAAGAAGAGCCACCACCACGCGACGCGACACGAACCGCAAGTTGAGGCGCGCTCCCTCGTGGTCAGCACCATGGACATGGCCGCGTTGAGCGCCGACGTGCAGCTAGAGTTGCACGAGGCGTTTTTCAGAAAGTTGACGTCGACCCTTCTGCCCGTCATCATCGAGACCGTGCGCAAGCTGGTCATCCCCGGTGAATCTCAGAAGCATTTTCGCTTTTGGGACGTTCACATTTCCGAGTTTAATATCGAATCGTTCGCCATCTCGTTCGCGGCTCCAGATGAGGTCCGCGTGTCGCTGACGGGGCTGTCGCTTCAAATCCCGTCCACCGAATTTGAGGTGATGGACAAAATCCTATTCGTGAAACTGACGTGTCACGGGCACTTCAGCGCAGAAATGAGCGGCACCAACGCGGTGTTGTCGTTCCCACTCAAGCGCGGCGCCGACGGTCATTTCGCCATCGGTCAAGTGTCGTCGCAGGTGACATTCGGCTCCCTCGCGATCCACGAAAAAATGGACCACTGGCTGTGCCGCATCGGCCAGGATATCATCCAGATCTTCATCGGCTCCATTACGGATCTCATCAAGAAGCTCATCGAGAAGGACGCTCCGGCGAAAATCGGTGAGCTCGTGCAAAAAGTGTTGGACAAGGCACTGACCAAGTTGAACGTGAACCTCGTGTCCAACCCAGTGGCGACCGCCAACTCGATCTCAGTCACAATCGACTTGCTTCCCGCTTCCTCTCAGGGGGCCCGCGCCAGCCTGGCCATCCAGCCCGCCGCGCCGCGGCGACGTTCCTCCTCGGCGTTTCCCGCCCGCGACATCGAGGTTTTTACGGGGCAAAATGCGCTCAACAACATTCTGGAGTACGAACGAGAAAAGGGGCACCTTTCGTACACCAAGACTCTCAAGGGCGTCAACACGTCTGTTTTCAAGACGTTGATCCCCGCGGCATACGCTGCCTGCCCGGACTGTCCACTTGGCATCACGGTGTTCTTCCCCGCTGCAGCACCAACGACAACGGTCAACGCCGACACCATCGGCCTCGACGTCCTCGACGCCGTTTTGGGCTTGCTGGCCGTGCCAAACGCGACCACGCAGCTTCCGCTGCTGGAACTTTACTTGAACGCCACCGGGGCAGCCACCAACGTGAGCGTCCGAGCCTCCGGGGTCACGGAAAGCCTCTATTTCAACTTGGCGCTCGACACTTTCTCGCTCTCGCTTCGCCGCAGCGACATTGGCCCGTTCGACCCCTCCATCATCGGTGACATCATCGCGTTCATTCTGAAGGACGTTGTCGTCCCTGACTTCAACAAGCACTTCGCCGGCGTGCCCATCCCGTCCTTTGGTCTGTTCAACGTCACGGCGCTGGAGGTCGCTCTCAATAACGGGAAGGTGGACGTGGGCCTCGACATCGACCTGAAGTGAAAGAGCGTGTGCCATCCGACTCTCGTTCAATGGATGCGCAGCATAAATCTTTGTTGTCTCTATTTTCTCTCTCTCCCCCGCTCCTCCCCTTTGCGCGTGCCTGTGGCTGGGGGTGGACCACCCCGCAATGCTCCGGTTCCGATCGTCGTGTCGCGCGCAGAAAGCAATCTGCGGGGCAATGGCATGGGGCAGTGGATGGATGGCAAAGTGTGTCCTGGCACCTCACATGATGGTTGTCAGTGGAACAGTCAAAAAAATTAATTCACGTTTGGTAACCTTTCACAGACGACCATCCTTCGCGCCACCCACAATGCCGCACTCGCTGGTGAGGGCTCTGCTAGGTGTCAACTACTCGCGGCGAGGCGCGGCCACATCACTAGTCGCGTCTCGTTCGTTGTCAAGCCGCCGCAGTGGCGACCCAGTGTGGCTCACCGCAGCCGTTCGGCGATCAAGCCAGCCATCCGGTCATACGCCAAATCTCCCTCTCTCTCTTCTTTCGGCTAAATTTCCGACGTCCGTCTTGCGTTCGGCCGGAGCCGAAGGTGGCTTCAAAGTTGCGCGTGGCGTCGTCGCGCACGGCTCGTTTCTGTTCAACGTCACCAGAAATATCAACACGTCAAACGGTGAGCACTCACCACAAGCTGCTCCGTGTTTGGGGAGAGGCGCTGGGAAAGGCACCACCACGTCGACACCCTCTTTGGATCCATCGCCGGGCGAAGAGCGACGACAATCATCTCAACTGAATCCCTCGGCGCCGAATCGAGGCGATTCGCCATCCTCAAGTGCTCCTCCCGCCGCAAACAACGGAGACGGCGTTCCAGATGCTAAAACGACGACCACGGAGTCATCATCATCGTCATCGCCAGCTGCCTCGGTAAAAGGGGTGCTGAAGGGTGCCTGGAACAGTAGCATCGTCGCGCTGCTTTGCGGTTTTCTCGGGGGCTGGCTGATAGCGGGCTGGGTCACCGACGAGCACGTGTTCCAACTTGGGACGAGCCTCATCGAGCAACAAGCGTACGTCGAGGCGTGTCTCGTCGCCTGGACCGCTCGTCGCTCCTTCAATGGGAATTCGGATGCGGCCCGCGTGTACCTTCGAGATCGCGTGGTGGTCGGTATGCTGCCATCCATTTTTCATTCTTGGTTGATGTTGGGAAACGAGCGGCTCGAACGCCGCCGAGCGGAAATGGAAGAGCGAAAGCAGCAGCAAGCCGCCGACCGGGCCACCATGGGCGATCTCCTGAATTCCTGCTCCTTCGACGAGCAGGTGGAGTGGCTCACGGAGCACAGCATTGAGGACATCCCCTATATTTACGTAGCGGATTTATTCCGGGCGTGGCACCGCAACCAGAGCCCGCGGCTCCTAGGCCCGCTTCCCTCAGGTGACGCCAGAGTCACGACATCGACCGGACTCGAATCCAATGCGTCGTCACGGCTTTCAAAGGAGAAGGCTCCCACCACATCGAAATCGCCTCCGAAGCTGCTGTCCGAAATCGACGTGGACGTGGTGCCACGAGATCGCGCTGCGCTGCGCTCGGTACTCTGGTCGTTTGGTCTTTGGCGCCTGGCCAAAGAGCGTCGGCTGGAGCCAGCAGACGCGCTTCATAGCCTCGCACTGGTGACGCTGGATCCCGTGAACGCGATGGCCGTCCTGGCCGCCACGAACGCGCACTCTTTCTATCAGGCGACACCGTCGCTCGAAGAGAACCAAATCAATGATATCGAGTTACGACATTTACGAACGGCGGCGGGTACGGAGGGTGGACCCAAGGGAGTGGAACGTAACGCCTGGAGAACGGCTTTCGGACGGATGGTCTTTGGCATGAACGCGCCTCCAACGGTTGACCCCACCGCTCCTGATGCACCGGTCCCTCGCCTGACCATTTTTTCCGACTTATTTGATCTGCGAGTCACGGAGGCGTTGCGGCAGCGCGCTTTGCGCCGACTTTTCGCGTCTCCCCACTCACCCCTGTTCACCGCGCCGCCATTTCCCCGGGCGTCTGGAGCAACGACCGCCGCGGCGACTATGTGTGGCGCCGACGCCGCGGCCGCCGCGATCGCCACAACGCTGGAGGCGCTGATTGGCATGGAAGCACTGACGACCGGAGAAGCTATCAGTGGCGACGGATGGGACGACAAGCCACGAACGGCCACACGCCTCCCGCCTTCTCACGACCCGCTGCTGCGCACGGTGTTGAACATCGAGGCTGTCGTGGCCGCGTCGCTGCAGGACTGGTACCGATCGACCGCGGAGTTTCATTGGTCGTCCCCCTCGACGTATTTGAATCCAATCGTATCGCTGCTATCGTCGCGGCAGCGCGCCGCCGAGCGTCGCTTCGAGGCGCTCCCAAAGTTGATGAGCCTGCCCTTCCCGTGCACTAGCGGCAGCCGCGGCGACTCCCTCCTCCTCCAGAATGCCGCTACCACGGCAGAGCCAAGTCGTGACGTGGCGGCGTCGTCTCCCGGCGGCGTGTTGCTCCTGCCGCAAGCGTGCAAAATCCTCCGACAGTGGAATCCCATTGCTGCCGACGAGTTCGAGGCACGGCTCGACGCCAGTGTCGCTGAGGGGTGCGACGTGGTGGGGACATCTCGAACCATCGTGGGGGACGGGATCCCCTCAGACTGGCGCGGTGAGGAAGCGAAGGCTCTGAACGCCCGTGCCGCGGCGTGCCTTCGCCACATGCGGCTTCTTCCGACGGTGACCGCCGTGAACGCTCCCGCGGTCATGTCTAACGCAACCTGAGAAATTGTGTTTTAGATGGCAGCGCGTGTGCATGGAGATCGTCTTCCTCCTCAGGCGATTTTTCCCGTGTTTGAATTTTTCTCCTTCCCACACGACAGCGATTCTCGGAGTGACGCATGCCCCCAGCGTGCTCTCCGCGGTGACCATGCGGCACACCGTCGTAATCGGCGTATCACTGCTCGCGGCGTCCGTCATGATGATGTTAGGTGGCGATCCCTTTTGCATGGCGCTGATGGACTGCAAACAGTTCACGGGCTTCATCGATGTCGAGACCGCCTCCGAAGGCGATGGTGTCATGCGAGTCGCGGCGTGTCGAATCGTCGATTCTCAAATCACTCTCCGGTTTGGCGCGTCGGTATCATCCCTGGTGGTCGACCTTGATCGTCTTACCCTTGAAGGACGAAGCGGCATTTCGATTGTGGCTTACGCCGGAGTTGTTGCGGGGCCGGTTTCTGTAACGCTTCGCCGAAGTTGGGTGAACATTTCGTCGGCAGGTAACTTTCTTTCGTGGGAAGTGGCGACGAAGATGCCCTCAAATCTCACGTTGACGGTCGTGGACTCCGATGTCTCCGTATTTGGAATTGGCGCCTCATCAGCAAGCGCTTTCTGCGCCTTGGGTCGAAGTGACACTGGGACGGTAATTCAATTTCAGTCGCGCGTTTGGAACAGCCGCGTCGCAGCGGTTTCGGGTGGCGACGGTTGCGTCGCTGGCGTGGCGGGTACGATGACACTGGGTGCCCGAATCAATCTAGGCGCTTCGAATTCAACGTTGCACGTGGACGCGCAGGGAGGGGCCACGGCACTGGGCGTCCTTTTAAGCGCCGCCGCCACGCTGGACACCGTATCGATTGACGTGTCGAGCGGGAGTGTTATCAGCGCGTTGTCGTCTACGGGCTCCGCGACGAGCGCGGCCGTTGTGTCGGTGGCGGCAACTGTCACGGTGTTCCGGCTGCGCCTCGCTGCAACAAGCAGTCACCTTTCGGCGACCACAACTCCCAAATCATCGTTCGGATGCGCCAGCAGCCTCGGCGTTTGCGTCTCGGCCGACAAAGTCAGCGCTGCCATCACCGATGTCCAAATCGCAGCCGTTGAATCCTCCGTCGATAGTGTGAGCAATGCCGCCGCGAGTTCGATGGGAATCGCCCTGAGGGCCCAGACACCTGTCGACCTGACGGTGAAAGCGGTGATCGTAACGGCGACCGCGGGAAGTACGATGGCTGCGTCGGGAGCGCAGGCCGCGTCGTGCCTTGGTTTCGCCACGTTCACTAACTCAAACGCCAACACCGTCACTGCACACAACGTCACCATCCTCATCTCGGATGCGGTGCGCGCCGTCGCCACATCCCGGTACTCCGCGGCCACGCTGGGCATTGCTATGTTGAGTTCCCGAAGCGGTCAACTTGTTCTCACAAATGCAACTCTTTCAGCGGATGCCGGCTGTCTGCTTGCGGCTACGAGCTTGGCGGGATCCTCCTGCGCGCTCGGGATATCCATGCTCAGTGGTACTCAGGACGTTCAACTTACCATCACCAACGTCTTTATGTTGGCTCGCCAGTCGCAGCTCACGGTCACGAGCCAAGGAAGCACTGCCGCCGCCTTAGGGGTAGCAACGACAGCGCAAGGCACGTGTCTCGTCTCCGCCACGAATGCGTCGTTCGTCGCCCTGCCAGGATCCATCGCCTCGGTGACAATCGTAAGTTACGCGGCCGCCACGCTGGGTATAGTCATGTGGAGCAGTCACGGCGTGACCGTCAGCGTCGTGCAGTCGTGGTTTATTGCCTCCAACGCGACGGCATCCAGTGCTGCCAAGGAACTTTGTGCGACGTTGGGTATCGCAATGATTGGCGGCCAGAACGCAGCGAGCACCATCGCGGAAGTGGCCTTTGTGAGCCAGCGACAGTCAACGATAGCCGTCGGCACCGTCACTGGACTTTCAGCTTTGTTGGCGATTGCGGCACATCCAGGGGTCTCGAAGGCGCCACGCAACGTAAACATCGTCGCTACGGACTCTACGCTGAGCGTGGCCGCTCGAGACTGCACAAAAGATTGCGCGGTCGCCTCCTTCGTCCCCGGCGGCATGGCGGTGACGGATGCCATGGATGGCAGCTCCGTGACGCTCTGCAACTGCGTGATGAACGGCAGCGCGATGAACGGAGGTGCCGCCTCGTTCGGACCCAATGGGCCGCTGCCGTTGGCCACGGTGGCGAGCTTCAAGCTCCTGCTGCTCGGTGTCACCGTGACGATGAACCAGACAAGTCCGTGCCTAACGACGGCTCCCAACCATCCTGCTGCTGCTGCCGCTGATCCCTCCCCGACGACAGGTGTCTCGGCGTCGCTGGTGGTCGCATTGTCAAGCTTCAAAGGCTGCTCTCGCACGGGATGGGCCGGTGTCCAACGTTCCGGCTCAGGATTCATCCGTGCGGTGGTCGTAAACGATGTCGGGGTGGACGGTCAAGGCGCTAGTTCGGCTTCTCTTTTTCCTGGTCTCGTGCAACTAGAAATGGATGCCATCGTGAACACTCCGATCGGGCCCGTTGTGGTACCGCGGAGCAGCAACAACGTGGCGTGTCCGGCCTACCCGCTGCCAGCGCCGGTTGCGACGCTGCTCGAGGAACTGGCGATAAGAAGGGGGCCGGCACGCACCCGCGGCGCGAGCGATCGCGCACCGCGTCTGCCACGGCCAGCCTGCCGCGCGGGACGGTCACACCCTCGTTGCTGCCGGAGACGGAAACCACGTCAGCATCTTCGACGTCCACGTCGACCGCGACCGCAACGGGAACAACGTTGGCGTCGGCCACAGCGACCGCCGCCACGTCGCCTACCCGGACGCCCACGGAGACGACGCCATCGGTCACCAATTCGACCGTGTCCACAGCGGGACCGAGCGGCGCGACGCTGCGCCCCACCTCAACGGCAGCCCCGTCGCCGCTTTCGCCCGAGCAGACGGCGCCGCCGAATAGCACGGTGGCCGCGGCGTCGCGGCTGTCGTCGGCGCAGCAAAAGCAGGCGGCGGTCGCGTTCGGTGTCGCGGCGACGGCGGCGGCCGCCTCGAGCTTCGGCGCGCCGGGCGACGCGCAGCAGGTGGCGCGGCTGTACTCGGCAATCCGCATCCTGCAGTGCGGGGGAGCGGCGAACGATTTGCTGGCGGCCACTCGTGTTGAAGCCCGCCCTCGCCGCGGCAACACTGACGGCCGTGGCGTCGATTGGGCAGCGCCCTCAGCGGAAGCCCTGGCTGTCCGGATCCTCCACCGGCTTGTTTGGCGTGAGAATAGGCACCAGGGTGGCTCGCTTCCAGGCGGTCGGGGGGTCGCGGTCCATACCCCAAGCGAGTGTCGACGTCAGCGCGGTCGCGAGTTTTGGGACGAGTGCAGGCGCCAGAGCTGCGAGCAGCCGGGAGACTCATCCATTTCGTCGGGCGCGCCAGATTTCCGGAGCGCCGCAAGTGGATCATCGCGGACCTCCCATTCGGTGACGGGGACTACGTCTTTTGCGTCGAAAAGGCCGCCGCCGGGATGACGGGAGTGTGTTGCCGCGCAAAAGCGGCGGCGAAGACACGAGCCTTCTCGCGAACCCCAAGGCCGGATTCAGGCCGCTGTTCAGCGGTGCGTTCGGAGCTGGCGACGCGTCCATCACTCGGAGGGCTTGCCAAACCGAC